>Ga0070698_100004455_pt1 | contig 15391 bp, 14 predicted proteins | sample KBSK1502metaG_FD_65477 | JGI IMG/M metagenome (GOLD analysis project Ga0070698, IMG submission 65477) | Corn, switchgrass and miscanthus rhizosphere microbial communities from Kellogg Biological Station, Michigan, USA - KBS K1-50-2 metaG | ecosystem: Host-associated > Plants > Roots >...
CGCGGTCGGCGCCGACGAGCTCGAACGCTTTGTCGAGAATCTTCGGTAGCAACTTATCGAGATCGAGCTCCGAGCCGACGGCGCGTGCGAGCTCGTGGCCGATGCGAAGTCGCTCGTAGTCACGGCGCAGAATCTTGTCATCGGCGATCTGCCGCTCCGGCATGAAGTCGCCGGTGTTCGCCTGAATGCGGCCGCGGATGTGGCTCTCCGTCAGCCCGGGCGCGATCGTCACGCGCTGGAGTGCATCATCCGCCTTCGGTTTGTCGACGAACACGATGCGCGTCGAGCCCATCGTGAACTCGTCGCCGTCCGACAGATAATGATCCGAGATGCGCTCGCCGCGCAGAAACGTTCCGTTGAGTGACCGCAGATCGCGCAACAAGAAGCGCCCATCTGCCGATCGCTGAATCTGCGCGTGCTCCTTCGAGATGATGCGATCCAAGATTTGGATCGTGTTGTCGGGATGACGACCGATCGTGTTGAAGGCGGCCAGCTCGAACTCCTGCCGTTCTTCCCCAGAAATGACGATCAGCTTTGCCATCGCGAGCTCGAAAGAATCGCTCTACCGATGGTACGGAAGTGGTCCCGGCGAGTAAAGCCGGCCAGGCGACAACTCCTTGCGCACACACAGGAAACCGGTAGCTTTCTGGCGTCTGTCGAGTGCGGTCCGCCCTTGTGATCCGCCAGGACTTGTGGCATTTGTCTCCCCCTCGCGCCGCCTAGGCGTTGGCAACAGAAGCGATCGTGGCGGAATTGGTAGACGCGCTGGTCTCAGGTGCCAGTGGGTAACACCGTGGGGGTTCGAGTCCCCCCGATCGCACAATTGAATCCACTCCCGCCTTTGTCGGTCGGGATTGTGCCGACATGAGATGCTTGGACGATGCGGGCGTTTCTCGTCCTCGCAACGGCGTGCGGCGGGAATGGCGATCAGCTTCCCAGACCGGATGTCGGCGTACCGCAAGCGCGCTGCGATGCGCCCGCGTTGTATGACACATCAAGCCCGACCACCGTGGTCGGCGACGGCACGCCGGCGAGCTGCACGGTAGCTGCGCTGCAGGCAGCCGCAAGCGCAGGTGGCGTGGTCGTGTTCGATTGCGGCAGCTCGCCGATCACGCTCTCCGTGTCGTCCACGATCATGGTGACGAACGCGACCGTGATCGACGGTGGCGGTCTCGTCACCTTGAGCGGCGGTGGCACCACGCGCATCCTCTACCTCGACTCGGACTACAACACCCCGACACCGAGGCTCGTCGTCCAGCGCCTCACGTTCCGCGATGGACGCAGTGCCGCCGTTGGCGAAGACACCGCACAGGGCGGAGCTGCGATCTACCGCGATGGCGGCAGCCTCACCGTCATCAACTCGACCTTCGAAGACAATCACGCTCCCGCAACGGGCCAGGATGTCGCCGGCGGCGCGATCTATGGCTTCGGCGGCGGCGACATCATCGTGGTCGGCAGCACGTTCGTTCGCAACGCCGCGAGCGATGGCGGCGCGATCGGCAGCCTCAACGGCGATCTCACCATCATCAACAGTACGTTCTCGGAGAACGCGGCGACCGGCACCGACGGCAATCCAGGCAACGGTGGCTGCGGCGGCGCGCTCTACATGGATGGCCGCGACGAAGCCACCAGCCTGTGCGGCGTGACGATCGCGAACAACACCGCGGGCGCGATCGGCGGCGGATTCTTCCGCGTCTCCAACGATCACACCGGCACGTTCGCGATGGATCGCTCGGCCGTCGATAACAATCACGTCACGCCGACGAGCTCGGGCAACGCAGGCGGCCTCTACCTCGAAGGCCTCGCGCTCGAAATTACGAGCAGCACGATCTCGCGCAATGAGGCGTTCTACAATGGAGGGATCTGGATCAACGCATGCTCGGTGCGTATGACGAACACGACGATCGCCCAGAACGTAGCGACCGGCAGCAACGGCGGCGGTGTCTGGCTCGGCAACTCCCCGACCGGCACGATCCTCAATTGCACCATCGCGAATAACCAAGCGACCGGTAGTGGCGTCGTCGCGGGCGCGATCTTCGGCAGTGGCCTCACGCTGCAAAACACGATCATCGCGAACAACACGGCGATGTACCGACCGAGCTGCGACATCACCCGCAGCGATGGCAGCGGCAACCTGCAATGGCCCGATGGTTCGCTGTGCACCGCGGCGCCGCTCGTCGCCGACCCGCTGCTAGGCGCGCTCGTCGACAACGGCGGCGACAGCGAGACGTTGATGCCATCCCCGGGGAGCCCGGCGAAGGGCATCGCGAGCGGATGTCCACCGACGGATCAGCTCGGCAAACCGCGATCGGAACCCTGCACGGCGGGCGCCGTCGAGGCACCGTAGATGAAGGCGATCGTCAATCGGGCTCGCCTACCCCGCGGGTCGGGTATCGTGGTCGTGTGAGGCTCGCTCTCGCACTCCTGCCGCTGCTTGCCGGTTGCGACATCCTGTTTCAGCTGCGCGAGGTCAATCCAGAAGGGGACGCGCTGGTCATCACCGAAGCGAGCGTCGACGTACCACCGCGCTGCCCCTACGCAGACAACTTCGATGACAACACGATCGCGAGCACGTGGACGCTGTTTGACCCGAGCCAAGTGCAAGCCGTGGTCTCCGAGCGAGAGAAGATGCTCGACATCGCGCTGCGCAATGACATCGACGACGCCTACAACGGCATCTCCACGGTCGATCCACTCGACCTCGCGAGCAAGATCGCGCGCGTTACGGTCTATCCGATGTACGAGGGCGGCTGGTACGAGGCCGTCTTCGAGATCCGCATGGACGATTTCAACTCGGTCTTTGTGCAAACCGGTGCGGGCTCTCTGACCTACGCGGTCGTGACGGACGGCATACGCACCATGTCGTCGCCGCTCACATATGATCCCGATCGCCACCGCCACTGGCAAATCCGTAACGACTCCGTCGCGCACTTGGTCTATTTCGAGGTCAGCGGCGACAGCGTCAACTTCGACACGCTGGCTTCCGTTGTCGTGAGCTGGTCGTTCTCGAGCGTTCACGTGCGGTTGTTTGCAGGCACCTTTCAGCCCGGTGGCCCCAATCCTGGTTCCGCGCGATTCGATGACTTCAGCGTCTGCCCGCCCTGACGCGCGGCGACGAACCAACAAGCACTCGTAAACCGCACCTCCGAGCCGTGCACGAATCGATCGAATGCCGCGCGCACCGTCGCGAGCACGCGCTCGCGCGTCGAGGCGTCGACGTCCTGAAGCACACGACCCACCGGACCCAGGCGCGTCAGGTAGCGCAGCAGATCTGGCTCCGCGAGCGAGCACTCGACGTCGAGGGGTTGCACATCGATCTCCGACCACTGGCTGTCCCCGAGGATGCGCTCCACACGTTTGTGATCGGCGAGGGAAAACTGGCCCGGCTCATCGGGTCGACGAGGCGGTAACTGCGGCAAGAGCGGCGCCGCGGCGCGCTCCGCTGTCGTCATGAACGGATTCTCCTCGATGCTGCGCCACGTGACGAACCGCAGCCACGCTCCGGGCTTCGCGGCACGCCGCAGATTCGCAAACGCTGCGACCGGATCATCGAAGAACATCACGCCAAAGCGCGAAACGATCGCGTCGTACGATTCAGCCTCGAATGCGTACGTCTGCGCGTCGCCGACGATGAAGCTCGGCGGCGTGGCCTCGCGCTCCGCGCGCGCCCGCGCGACGACAATCATCGGCTCCGACAGATCGATGCCGGTGCACGCGACATCGGTTCCGAGTCGGTGTGCTAACGCGAACGTCGTCGCACCCGTCCCGCAGCCCACATCCAGCACGTGGCCGCCGGTAGGCACCGCCACGGCATCCACGAGCAGATGCTGAAACGGTTCGAGCACGCGGTCGAGCACCGGTTGTAACTCGACCCACGCGTGCCCGCCGGCGCCGTTCCACAGCACCGTCTGTTCTTCGCTTGCCATGATCAGCTCCTGCCTCTATAACAACCGAGCGTGGGAACGATTGATGCTTGGACGTGCAGCCGAGGCACTAGGCGATGCTGATCAGGCCGTCTCGATTCTTCCAGGTGCCTCGTACGCGCTCGGCACGCGGTGCTTGATCCACTACGAGCTCGGCAACCGGGACAAGGCAAAGCACGACTGCGCTGCGGCGTTGGCACTGGAACCGCAGTCGTTAGACACTCAAGGGCTGCTCGCGTACGTCAACGCCGATCCTGATCACGCCACGAAAGTCTGGCAGGAGTCACTCGCTGCCCATCCCGAGAACGAGTACTACTTGAAGCCCCTGCTGCTACGCGCGCGAAGATGATCGCTGCGTAACGGCGACGCCGATCGCTACATGCCCGCGAGGCTCTTTAGCTTCGTCGGCGCCATGCCGCTCGAGAGCAGGCACTTCGCCATACGCTCGGCCGCCTTCGCCGCCTTGTCCTGATCGCCACTCGCGTTCTTGTTCTCCTTGGCCCACGCGCCGAAGTCGTCCGCGACTTTGTTCGCGCACGCTTCGTCTTTGCAGGCACACGCCCGATCCGCGAACTTCTCGACATCCTTCGAAGCATCCTTGCAACCGACGGCGACGAAGAGCGAGAGCGCGATAAACAGCTTACGGGTGGCGTCCATGATCGTTCCTTTGTGACGAGAGTCCTCTTCTGCTAGGGCCCCGACGGCCCTCGTTGTCGCAAAAAAAGTGGCAAGACCGGTCCTTTTTCGCGCAACTCAGCACAACCCCGCGCATCGGGCGGCATGCAAACCAAATTCGTCGTCTCATTCCTTCTCCTCTTGGCTCTCACCGCAATCGCGAGCGCGGACCTATCGAGCGTGCGCTACGAGCGTAGCGGCGGCGGCCATTACTACCTTTCAACGCACTACGCGGTGCCGGTCGGCGATCGCGAAGTATCGATCTCGCTGTTCCTGCTCGGCGAGCGCTACGTCGCTGTCTATACCGAATCCAAACGGATCGACGCCAGTCAGAGCGAAGTGCTCACGCAGCGAGAGCTTGCGGGGCGTGTCAATGGCACGACGCTCGAGGGTCTGGGCACCGCGCGCGTGCTCGCCGAGCAGAAGAATGGCAAGCCGGTCGTCGAGCTCGTGCTGTCGCAAGGCATCGATAGCGCGCCGCGCGGATTGACGATCAAGCTCGCGTGGACCCACGGCTCGTGGGCACCGAAGTCCGTCACCGGGGCGTAGCGCCGCGACGGCGACGGCGCATCGCGAGCACGATCGCGCCTATCCACAACAGCGCGCTTGCGCTGCCCGATCGCCCGGCCGAGCAGTCGACACCGGAGAGCTCGCCGCGATCGACGCCGTCGTACGTCCACGTTACGGTCGATTCGGCATCGCAATCGGTCGCACCGTCGTAGCGGATCACCATCGTGTGGCCACCCGCCTCGAGGGTTGTCGTTCCACTCGCCGCTTCATCTTGGCAGGTCGCACGGCTGATGAGCTCGTTCTCGGTCTTCGCCGAAGCAACACCCCTGAGCGTGCTGCCGACTTTGCCGCTGCCGTTGTAAAGATCGTCGTCGAGGTCGCCATCGCCGTTTGCGTCGACACCCGTCGGCCGCACCGTGCCGGTGTACTGAATTGCGAAGGTGTCGTGCAGCGTGGTGCAGTCGGCATCGGAGACGCCGGTGCCCTCTTGCTCGAGATCGATGTCGAACGTGCCGACGTCGCCGGAGCTCGTCATCGTCATTCCGCCATCGACTTTCAGCGATGTCGTGTAGCTCGCGCCCTGGCACTCCTTCGGACCTGTGTAACCGAATCCATCGTAGTTGTACGAGCCGCTGCGATCGGCTTCGTCGACGACACTCGCCGTGCCGATCCACATGCGGCCTTTCATATCCGTGCAGCCACCAGTAAACGTCGTTGTCGTGCCGCTCACGGCTTTCGCCGGGCACGTCTCGCCACTGAGACTCGCGTTTGCGTCTGCAGCGGCGTAGGCCAACACGACCGCGAAGATCAGCCGCGGCGCACTCGCACTCGTCCACGCTGTCGCATCGGCCGGCGTGTCGAACGTCGCCGGTGGACCATCATCGAGCACGCCGTGTGTACAGCCGATCAACGACGCGAACACGAACGCAATGGAAGTTAGCCGCATGCTTTATCTTCGCGCGTTAATAGTCGGCCGGTTGCCCAAAACCGACCTGGACAAGCTTATCGCGCGCGTACCTGCACCGCATGCGTAGGTTTTTCGAGAGCTGCCAGAAGTCGTAGTCGTCGGACTTGCTCTTGGGCGCTCCCAGCTTCTTCGCGACGCTGGCGCGGCTATCGCCAAACGTGAGGCCTTTGTAGAGCGACCCGGGATACTGCTTGAACTCGACCTCCGCGCCGATGCCGCGGATGTAGGATGTCTGCTTGTTCGCGTAGAACGTGACGTCATCGACACCGAGCTGGCGTTTGCCGCCGATTTCGAATTTCGCGCCCATGTATGAAACGCCGAGCGCCGGGTTCGCCTGCTCGTCGATGCGCTTACCGATCGGCAGGCCGGCACGCGTGAGCACGGCCTTCACCTGTTTGTCGGTTAGCGGCTTGCCGATCAGTGCGACGAGATCGTCGGCGAGCTTGTCATCGACGGACGCCTTCGCGAGCTCTTTCTTCGTCGGTGTGATCGAGAGCTTGTCGCGCTGCTTCGCCGCCTTCTCGTAGAGCTCGAGCTTTGGCGCTTTGACAAAGCCGGTGGCCTTGAAGTCGGCGAGTCTGGCATCGATCACCGGGGCGATGCGGTCGACGGCGTCCCAGCTGTCCGGAACGTAGAACGGGTTCTCAACGGCATCGGCGAACGTCGCGAGGAAGTCTTTTGTGTACGTGCGGTCATCTTGATCCTCGAGGCCGAGCAGCTTCGCGATCTGTGTGTCCGCCTTTTTGCGCGCGCCCTCGTCGTCGATGACGTGGTGGAGATACTCGTAAAGGAAGTCGCCGAGCTCGCGCGCGAAATCGAGCGACGACAGCGAGCCGCCGCACGCTTTGTCGAGGAACGTCCGCGGCGAGATCGTGCGCGCGACGAGCTGTTTGCCGAGCTCGGTCTTTGCGTGCTTATCGGGGAGTCCGTGCCGCACGGCCGCCCATGCGACGAGAAGCGCCATACCGACGCGCTCGGCATCCGGTGGTGCATCGGCGGGTTTCGTCTCGAAGTGAAGCGGATGCGTCGAGAAATCCCGCGCGTTGTCCTCTTCGGAGTCAGAGGTCACGAAGAAGTGACCGACGCCGCCGTCCTTGTAGTAGTTGGCGTCGATCCTCATGCCGTCGACGACCCAGGTGTCGTGGTCGACACCTTCTGTGTCGACCGGCACGTTGCCCTTGCCGATCTTCCAGCTCGATGCTGGTTTTGGCAGCTTCGCCAGCAGCTCGGCGCGCGTCGCAAAGGTGAACCCCTTCGGAAGATCGGCGAAGCCACGGTGGCCATCTTGGCCGTCGCGAAACAGGAAGATGCCCGTGAGCACCTTGGGCTCATTGCCTTTGGCCGTTTCGGGTTGGTCGACGGAGAAGTCGAAACCGCCTTCCTTCGCGATGATGAAGTCCGAGTCGAATTTCACCTTGCCGGCCTTCGCCATCGCGGCCTGGACGGCCGGATCCTTCGGCTTCTTCCCGAGCAAACCGACGAGTGTTTTCAGCGGAATCTTGAGCGCAGCTTTGACGGGTTTGGGCATCGCGCCGCGAGCCTACCGCCGCCTCAGCTGGAGCCGAAGTGCTCCGCGGCGCCATTGCGCTCCCAGCGCCTGCGCCGGATGCGAGCAAAAACACACAGCTACAGCTGGCTCCGCTCTTGCTGTGTAACTCGGCGTGCTTCACCCACATGATCCTCTTCGCTTCGTCGGCACCACGGTCAACGATCGCTACCGCATCACGGCGCTCATCGGCGACGGCAGCATGAGCCAGGTCTTCGAGGCCGAAGACCTCACGACAGGCCGCCTCGGTGCGATGAAAGTGCTGCACGCCGAGCTCGGTACGAACGCCGAGCTCGCTGCGCGCCTCGTTCGCGAAGGCAAAGCGATGCGCATGTTCGGGCACCCGAGCATCGTCGAGCTGCTCGATGTCGGCGTCCTCGACGACGGCCGGCCGTTCCTCGTCACCGAGCGCGTTCGCGGCGTATCGCTGCGCGTGCTTGTCGAGGCCGGTCGGATCGATCCGCTGCGCGCGCTTTCGATCATTCGCCAGGTGCTCGAAGCGCTCGACCACGCGCATCGGCACGGCGTGATTCACCGCGACATCAAACCGGAGAACATCATGGTCGTCGAGAGCGGCGATGTCGTGAAGGTGCTCGACTTCGGTGTCGCGAAGCTCGTCGAGGATACGCGTGCGCTACTCGAAGAAGCGAACCTCACACGTCCCGGCTATGAAGTGTTCGGCTCGCCGCACTACATCGCACCCGAGTGCGTGGAAGGCGAAGCGATCGACGCTCGTACCGATCTGTACTCGGTCGGCGTCGTGTTGTTCGAGCTCCTCGCCGGTCGGCCACCATTTGACGATGGCGAGCCGATGGCGCTGCTGCGGCAGCACATCGCGGTCAACGCGCCGACGCTCGCAGAACGCGCGCCGGAGCGAACGTTCACGTCCGAGCTCGAGTACATCGTCGCCGAGGCGCTCGCGAAGCAACCGGCGCGACGGTTTGCATCTGCCCGCGACATGATCGCGATGATCGATGCCGCGCGCCTGTCGCTCGAGTCACCGCGTGGCGACACGCTCATCGGCAATTGTGCCGCCGCCGCGATGCGCCCGACCGCGAGCTCCGTGCCCTGGAGCCGGAAACGTGCCTTCACGCTTGTCATGGCCGGGCTGACGGCGATCGTGCTGATCGCACTATTGGCGACCGGCAATTCGGCAAAGCCCGCGAGCGCGGCAACGCGCGAGAGCAGCAGCACGCATTCCGTCGATGGCGTCGAGGCGCTCGTCGAGCGTGGGCACGCCGAGCTCGCGCGCGGTCGCGAGCTCGATGCGTTGGCGGCGTACGAGCAGGCACTCGTGCGCTCGCCGAAGCGCGGCACCGACGTGCGGCTTCGCGCGAACGTCGCCACGATCGCGAGCAGCAAGGACGAAGTCGCTGCCGTCGTCGCGCTCGAGCTCATGGCAACGCGCCTCGAGCCGCCGCTGCGCGACGAGATCGCGACCCAGGCATCGCACGGCAGCTCCGCCGACATTCGCCGCCGCGCACTCGCGATCGCCGAGCGCGATGGCTTCGCCGATGCCATCGACCGCGTGCAGGTTTATACGCGGGACCTCGAGGAGGCGAAGAACTGCGACGATCGACGCATCGCGATCGACAACCTGCGCGGGACGGCGAATCGCCGGGCCATTGCTCCACTTCGCCGAGCGCGCGACCGTTTTCCGTGCATCAAGCGCGAGGTGACCGATGCCCTCGCCGCGCTCGATGCGCGCTCATGATCGGCTACGCAGCTTGTGGCGACGCATGATGCGTTCGAGCGACTTGCGATGCACCTGCGCGATACGCGCGGCCTCATCGAGATCGCCATCGGTGATACGCAACACCGCCGTCACGTATTCGCGTTCCATCTCTACATGCGCGGCGCGCAGCGGCACGCGCTTGGCGACGGCCTGCTCGATCGAGCGTTGAATTTCGCCGGCCGCGCTTTCGACGGAATCTCCGTCGAGCACGTGCGGATCCGCCAGAATGACGGCGCGCTCGACGACGTTTCGCAGCTCGCGCACATTGCCCGGCCAATCGTGCCGCGTCAGCTCTCCGCACAGCGCTTCGAGCATGTCGGGGGCAAGCGGCGCGGCGCCCTCGCCGAGCGCCTGGCGCGCGAAGTGCGCAGCGAGCAGCGGAATATCCTCGCGACGCTCGCGCAGCGCCGGCACGCGCATGCGAATCACCGCGAGGCGATAGAACAGATCGGCGCGAAACGTGTTCTCCGCGATCATCCGCGCGAGGTCGCGATGCGTCGCTGCGACCACTCGCATGTCGACTTTGATCGCGCGCTCACCACCGACGCGCGTCACTTCGCCTGTCTCGAGGGCGCGAAGCAGCTTGGGCTGATGCTCGAGCCCGAGCTCGCCGAGCTCATCGAGAAACACCGTGCCTCCGTCGGCGCGCTCGAAGACGCCCGCCCGCGCAGCGACCGCGCCAGTGAACGCGCCGCGCTCGTGACCGAACAGCTCGCTCTCGACGAGGCCCGGCGGAATCGAGCCGCAATCGAGAACGACGAACGGCTTGTCGCGCCGCTTCGAGCGCTCGTGGATCGCGCGCGCGACGAGCTCCTTGCCGGTCCCCGTCTCGCCCTGAATGATGACAGGCGCATCCGTCGGCGCCACGCGCGCGCACAGCGCGAACAGCTCGCGCATCGCGATCGACCGGCCGATCATCTCTTCGAACGATTCTTCGCCGGCGAGCTCGATTTCGAACGGCTGCTCGACGATCCGAAACCGCAGCCGACTCGCGCCGAGCTCGATCAGCGCGCCATCGTCGAGGTACGCCTCGCGGATTCGCGTGCCACCGACGCGCGTGCCGTTCGTCGAGCCGAGGTCGCGTAGGATGAAGTCGCTGTCCTCGACATCAAGGCGCGCGTGCAGGCGCGAGACGGTCGCGTCGTCGAGCACGACGTCCGCCGATGCATGCGTCCCGAACAGCAAGCTGCGCTTGTCCCCCTGCACGCTTGTCCCGGTCGCTTCCACCTCGATCCGAAAGCCGCGCACTTCGATCGCCGCCACGCGACCGCCCACATGGAGGACGGTGGTCGCCGGTCGGCGCTCGGAAGCCATCGCGCTAATGTATCGCGATAAGATGGTGCTTTGACGGATCGAACCACACCGCTTCCGCTGTCGGCCGTAAACGCGAGCGGCCGAATCGTCGCCGGTCGCTATCGATTGTGCTCGCTGATCGCGCAGGGCGGCATGGGCGCTGTCTACGAAGCGGAGCACGTCGAGTCGGGTGAGTTGCGCGCGCTCAAGATGCTGCTGCCCAATGCGCCGCAGGCCGCGCGCGTCGCCGAACGGTTCCGTCGCGAAGCGCAAGCCGCAACGCTCCTCGCTCACCCGAACATCGTCACCGTGTTCGAGCTCGTCGTCGAGGAGAACACGCTGTATCTCGTCATGGAGCTCGTGCGCGGCACGCCGCTCGGCGAGCTCCTCGAAGCCGGTGCGATCGCTCCGCGCCGCACGCTCGTGCTCGTTCGTCAGGTGCTCGAAGCGCTCGCGCACGCGCACGCACGCGGCATCGTTCACCGCGATCTCAAACCCGACAACATCATGATCGCCACCGTCGGCGAGCCCGGTCGCGAATACGAGCAAGTGAAGCTGCTCGACTTCGGCTTGGTCAAGCTCGTCGGTGAAGCAGCAGCAGGCGCCGACAAGCTGACGCGCACCGGCGTCATCGCCGGCACGCCGACGTACATCGCTCCCGAACAAGTGCTCGGTCGCCCGTTCGACGCGAAGGTCGATCTGTACGCGCTCGGCGTCGTGCTGTTCGAGATGCTGACCGGCCGCGCGCCATTTCGCAGCCCCGATGCACAGACGCTGCTGCGCATGCACGTGTCGGCGCCCGTTCCCACGCTCGCGAGCGCGGTGCCGGGCCGCGCGTGGTGCACGCCCGAGCTCGAACACCTCGTCGCGCGGTCGCTCGCGAAGAATCCGGAGCTGCGGTTTCGCGATGCCGACGAGATGACGCGCGCGCTCGAAGCGGCGTTCGTCTCGCTCGACGACCGCGCCTGAACCGAACGGCTCCGCGGAGCACTTCGGTTCCACCCCGGCGCGCGTAACCAGCGCAAACAACATGGAGCTGCCGGCGGCATGTAGGTTGCGAGAAGGCTCGCCATGGCGATCCTCCCACCCCAAACGATTTTCGCAGGGCGTTACAAGATCCACTCGCTCCTTGGCCAAGGCGGCATGGGCAAGGTGTATCGCGCCCGTCACCTCGGCTTGCGCAGAGACATCGCGCTGAAGGTCATCGGTGCGGATGTGATCGGCAATCTCGAGGCGCGCTTCGAACGCGAGGCGCGCGCCGCGGGACGGCTCGATCATGCGGGCTGCGTGCGCATCTTCGATTACGGGCGCACGCCGGAGCGCTCGCAATACATCGCGATGGAGCTCGTCGATGGACCGACGCTCGCACGCGTGCTCGCCGACGAAGGCCAGCTGTCGACGCGCCGCTCACTCGACATCGCCCGCGCCGTGCTCGCGGCACTCGTGCACGCGCATCAGCGCGGCGTGCTTCATCGCGACGTCAAGCCGGAGAACATCATGCTCGTCGATGGCCGGAGCGGGGGCCGCTGCGTGCTGATCGACTTCGGGCTTGCCGATCTGGTCGGCGACACGCGGCTCACCGTCGCCGGCCTCTGCTTTGGGTCGCCCTCGTACCTCGCGCCAGAACGCCTGCTCGGTCGCGTCTACGATGCGCGCGCCGATATCTATTCCGCCGGCGTCGTACTCTACGAAATGCTTGCCGGCGAGCGACCATTCGTCGGCAAGACGCCGCGCGACATCATGCACGCACGCCTCACGCGCCCGGTCTGGCCGCTGCGAATGATCAGGCCCGACGTGTCACCGGTCCTCGAGACGGTCGTCATGCGCGCGCTCGAGCGCGAGCCCGCGCATCGCTATGCCGATGCCAAGCAGATGCTCGATGCGCTCGAGCACGTTCCCGGTCTTGAAGAGCTCGCCGTGCGTCGAGCGCGGGCGGCGCGCGCCGAGCAGGAGCCGACGATCGTGGTTTCGGAACGGCCATCGGTGCGGCGCCGCGTATGGAGCTGGCTAAGCGGCGGTGATTGGCGGTCGCGCGAGAAGATGGCGGCCGAGCTGCTCGGTCAGCGCTCGCACTGACCGCCGGATTGTTCGAACCGCTTGCAGTAGTCGTCGATCTTCGCCATCTCCGCGCGCACCGCGGCTGTCCACGATGTCTTCGGGCACAGCTCGACGACCTGGTGATAATGAAGGCCAAACCGCGCCGTCCCATCGCCCATGCCCCAGCCGCACTCATCGGGCTTGCCAAAGTCGGCCATCGCGCGTGCACACATCGCGGCGCTGCGTCGGCACGAATCGCGAAAGCTCTTTGCGCAGAGCGCATCGTAGCTCGCCTTGAGATCCTTGAGCGTCGGCGCAGCGCCGCACGAGCCGTCGTGACCATCGGCTTCGAACGCGCGGGCGCGCAGGTAGCACGCCTCGTCATTGCCGGCGCTGCAGTAGCTCGCGTACGCGTTCGCCGCATCGCCGCGGCGCTTGTGCTCTTCGAGATAGCGCCCGATCTTCTTGCACGTCTCCCAGGCGAGCCCGGAGGGGCAGCCGTCATCGAGCATCGCGAGGCCCTTCGCGATCGCGACGGCCGTACCGTTGCCGAGCACGTATCGTTCGGCGACGTCGCGACACAGGCGCTCGTCCTCGTCGCACTGGCGCTTCGCGATCGCGAAGGCTTTGGCGTGATCGCCGGCGCGGTCATACAGCTCCTCGGCGACCGCACACGAGCTCGCTTTGCCGGAGGCGCAGTAGCCGGCGGCAAGTTTCGCGATTCGCAGCTGCAGCGATTTCTGCTTCGCTGTCTTGCCCCAGCGCGCGCACGCATCGCTGCGCGCACTCGCGTCCTCCTCGGCCGTCTCGAAGTCCGCATCCGCGCACGCGCCTTCCCAGACCTTCGCGAGCGCGCTGTCACTCGCACCGGCTGTTGCCTTGCGCGTGGCGAGTGCGTGGCACGCCTTGCCATCCTTCGCGGTGCACGCGATCGCGAGCAGCGCGGCGGATGCGGCTTCGTCGGGCGTGCGCGTCGCCGCATCGAAGCACGTCGTGGTCACGCCCGCGCGACATTCGCTCGCGAGCAGCGTGGCGACACGCTGGCGCGATGCGGCATCGTCGCAGCGAAACACGTCGCCCGCGCGACACGCCGCTCGCACGAGCTCGCTCCAGCGCTTTGCGTCGGCGGTCAATTCGCTGTCGACGAGCGCGAGCTCGATCGCGAGCTCCTTGCTGCGCCGCGCGTTGTTGCACGCGGCCCGATCGAGGCGCCTGCACGCCTTCGCAAACATCGCGCTCGCATCGACATCCTTGCCAAGCTCGGGATGCGCGAGCGCGAGCACACCAAGGTTGTTGCAGCTCGCCGGTTGTCCCTTCGCGCAGGCCTCGGCGTAGAGCGTCTTTGCCGCGAGCAGGTCGACCGCGCCGTCGAGCCCGAGGTGAGCGTTGAGCGCGAGCCGGTGGCAGTGGAACGGCTTCTCGTTCGCGGGACAATGCGCGGGTCCTCCCGCGAGTGCCACACGCGAAAGTGCGAGCAAGATGACGACCACGCGGCCCATTCGAGGCGACTGCCGCAACTTTGGTGCCGACGGTTCACCGTCGAGGATTCGCCCAGTTCTGCGGCGCATGTGACCGATCGGGCTGGCTACTGGCAACTAGAGCTGCCACCCGTCAGCGTCGGCGCTTGAGGTCCGCCGTCGTCAACCAGGGCTCGGTCCTCGCCTTCGCGAGGTTTGGCTCGGAGCAGTCTTTGTACGTCGGATAAATCGAGCCGAGGTGGAGCGGGCCCGAGCCGCGACACGGCACGTGACTCGTGTCGGGGATTCCCGTCGAGAGCCCGGTGAACGTGACGAGCCAGCCGTGCGAGGGCCACTCGATCGGCCACGCGATGTAGCTGCGCACCGGCTTGCCATCGTGTGCGATCGCCGGCTCGAACTGCAGGCCGAGCGCTGTCTTGATCGCGATGCGCTCGAGATCGTAGCCGGGGTATTTGAGGAACTTCACGCGCGTGACCTTGCCGCGCTCGTCGATGTCGAGAAGCATCCACGCGACGGTCCACGCATCCTTGAGGATCGCCTCTTCGCTGTATTCGGGCGCGGGCCGCAGGAAGATGTTGTCGAGCTTGCCGCCGGCCAGGTAGCGCTTCTTCGGTTGCGCCTTGACCTTCGGTGGCGGCGGCGCGCCCTCGATCTCGATCACTTCGTTGCCCGTAATCGCTCCGTCGTCGGCGAACGCGCTCGACGCCAGCAGCGCGAGCAGAAGCGGCAGGTAGCGCATGATGCGATCGTGCGCGCGTGCAGATGTGGGTGGATTGCCTGACCGCTTACAGTTGCTGCACGCGCGCGGCGCCGGGCATCACTGCGACACGTAGTTGCGCTTGCGAGGGGGCTCCACCGTGTACATCATGCAGGCGTGGCCGAAAGACCGGTGGAGACGGTGCACGTTCCCGACGAGGCGCCGCCGACCGCGACGAAGCACGTGCCCGATCTGCCGCGCTTTGGACGCTTTCAGGCGCTCGGCGAGCTCGGCACCGGCGGCATGGGCATCGTCTATCGCGCGCACGATGACGTGCTCGGCCGTCCCGTCGCGATCAAGGTCCTGCACGCGCGCGACGCGAACATGCGCGAACGGTTCTTGCGCGAGGCCAAGGCGATTGGTGCGGTGCCGCATCCGAACATCCTCGCGATCTACGACGCCGCTGCGGATCACGATGTGCCGTATCTCGTCATGGAGCTCGCGCAAGGGTCGCTGCGCGATCGGTTGCA
>Ga0070698_100004456_pt1 | contig 15390 bp, 9 predicted proteins | sample KBSK1502metaG_FD_65477 | JGI IMG/M metagenome (GOLD analysis project Ga0070698, IMG submission 65477) | Corn, switchgrass and miscanthus rhizosphere microbial communities from Kellogg Biological Station, Michigan, USA - KBS K1-50-2 metaG | ecosystem: Host-associated > Plants > Roots >...
GTCGCCGGGGCGCGTGGATTCCCGCAGCGCGGCCACGACCCGGCCGATGCTGGTCCGGACGTGCAGGCCGACGGCGCGCGAGCCGTGGACCAGGCCGGCCAGGGACTGCATGACCAGTCCGTGCGCGGGAACGTTGATCCCGGCGTCGACGCCGCTCTGCAGCGGGCCGGCGTCGGTGTAGATGTCCACGTCCGCGGTGGCCGCCTGGCCGTCGGTGTTCATGAGGGACAGCTCGATCGTGCCCGCCGACTGCTGGCCGGGCACGGCGAACCAGAAGTCCGTGCCCGGGCTCGCGCAGCTCGCCGTCACCACCCCGCCCGCCGAGGTCTGCTCGACTTCGAGGCCCTGCGCCATCGAGCCGGCTGCCTGGATCACCACCCCGCCCGGCTGGACGACGGCTGCGTTCTTCGCGCCAGCGGGAGGGGCCTTCCCGCCGGCCGCTGCCGGCACGGCCGACGCCGACGTCGTGCCGGGCTGCGCGAGCGTGCGCAGTGGCCCGGCGGCGCTCGCGGCACCGGCAGCACTGGCAGCCGCGCCCGCGGACAGCCTGCTGACCGTGGCCCGGCCCGGTCCCGGGTGCCCGGCGGCGGCGAGTACCGCGAGGCCGGCGCCGTGGCTGCTTGGCGCGCCGGGCGCCGGGCAGGCCCGCACGCCGGTGCTCACCGGGACGCTGCGGGGCACGGCCTGCTGCTGGCCCGCCGAGACCGTGACGGGCTTGCTGAGCCACGCCACGCCCGCCAGAGCCACGAGCGCGAGCACCACCAGCCCGAGGACGGTGAACCGGTTCGCCGGGAGAGGCCTCACCAGTCGGCCTCCTGAGGCCGGCTGCCGGGCCTGGTGCGAGGCCGGCCGCCGGGCCCGCCGGGCAGCCAGCCCGCCCCGGACGCCTCGTCTGGCGGCGCGGCGGGATCCTCCGCGGCCGGGTCACGGCCGATCCCGAGGTCCAGGGGAAAGCCGTCGGCCGCCAGGTCCATGGGCACGCCGCCGCCCGCCAGGTCCGCCGGCATCTGGCCGTCGGCCAGCCGCGCCGGCCTGCCGCCGGCCGCGGGGTCCGCTGACACGCGGCGCGCACCCGTGGTGCCCTCCGCGCCGTCCCCGTCGGCCCGCCGTCGTCCCCGCGGACGGACACCGCGGCCGCCGTGACCGCCTCCCTGGCGAGCTCCGGCGGCCTTGTCCCGGCCACGGACGCCGCGCGCGCCGACTCCCGCGGGCCGGGCACGACCGCGCGTCGCCTGGCCGTTCGCCGCGGACGGCTGGCCGGTACGGCGCGCGCGCCCGGCCGCTCCGGCCTCGCCCGCGTCCCTGGCTCCGGGCAGGGCCAGCGCCGCCACGACCACGAGGATCACGGCTTCCGCGGCTACGACCAGGGTCCGTGCGGTCTCGTCCCTGGTGATGTCGATCCTGCCGCCACCCGCGGGAAGCCGGAATCCCTGCGCCCAGCCGTACACGGGGGCGGGCAGCGGCGCGAGCGGGCGGCCGTTGAGCGCGGCGTGCCAGCTGCCGCTGGCCGGCTCGGCGAGCACCAGCGTCCCGCCGGCGGCGGGCGCCGCGGCCGCGGAGACGTTCACCGGGCCGGACGGCAGGGCCACCCTGGCTCCGCTAGGCTCGGCCGCGCTGGCGCGCGCGGCGGGCTCGGCGACCCGCCAGAGCTCGAAGGCCGGGGTCTGGCTCAGCGGCCGCAGGCCCACCACGCCGTCCAGCCGTCGCGCGAGTCCCGGATCCACCGGGGCCGGCAGCAGGACGTAGCCGATGGCGAACTGCGCCAGCACCGCACCCGCGTCGCCCGCGCCGCTTCCGTACCGCGCGGTGAGGCCGGCGACCGCCCGGTCCAGTGCGCGCCCGGCGGCGGCCGGCGCGGTGAGCGCCTCGGAACCGATCGGCGGGTCGCCGTCGCGCAACAGCGTGTAGCCCACGGATGTGCGCCCGGGCCGGAGCACCAGCGTGCGCAGGTGCAGGCCGGCGGCCGACGACACGGACACGAACTCGGGCAGCACCGGCCCGGCGACGTTGGTGACCGGGCCGGTGACGCCGATGACGAGCCAGTATCCGGCGGTCAGCAGCGGTGGCGCGCAAGCGGCGATCGCCATCACCGAGACGCCCACCTTGGTCAGCCCGCCTGCGGCGAACAGCCCGGGCAGGTCATCGCCGACCGCGGCGACGGCGAGCAGCAGGCCGATGGCCGCCACGAGCAGCGCGACACCGGGCCAGGCCGGCAGCACGGGCCCACCGCCGGACGGGCTGACCGCGAACCGGCTCACGGCGATGGCTGTCAGCAGTCCGGACAACGCCACGCCCCACGACGCCGCGACCGCGAAGCCGCGGCGCCGAAGCAGCAGCGCGGCCAGCGCCGCGAGCACCAGCCCCGCTGTCACCCAGACCGGCGGCGTGCCCGGGCCGCCGGGGCTGAGCAGCAGCAGCGAGCGCGCGGGCAGGTTGCGGCTGGCCAGTCCCGGCTGCTGCAGGCCGGCCTCGAACAGCAGCAGGGACGGATGCCCGGCGACGTCCAGCGTCCACGGAGCGAGCAGCAAGGGCGGGACCAGCGCGACGATGGCCAGGTTCGCGGCCATGGCCCGGCGCGTCCTGGCGAACGCGAGCCCGGCGAGGGCCGCGATGACGACCGTCACCACCCACACCAGCGGCACGAACGCGGCGGCGACCGCGATCAGCAGGCCGGTCGCCCAGGCGGCCCGGCGGGCGCGCCGGGGCTGCTCGGTCAGCATCCTGCCCGCGGTCGAGGCGATGACCGGCAGCAGCATGAACACGACCGCGGTGCCGAACCTGCCCCCCGCCACCGCGCCGGTGGCAACCGGCAGCAGGGCGTAGGACCCGGCCAGCCACACGCGGACCGCGGTGTTCGAGCTGACCCGCCGGGACGCGAGGTACGCGATGACTCCGGAGAGCGGGACGCAGCCGAGCAGGATCAGGGCCATCGCCAGCCAGGGCTTGCCGCCGAGAACCGTCGACACGGCCGCGATGACGGCGACGTATGGCGGCGTGCTGGCGGCGGAGCCGGCGCCGACCGCGTGGAACCCGGCCAGGTATTCGCTCCACAGCCCGGACGCCCCGCCCCAGGCAGGCAGCAGCGCCCCGCCGCCGAGCGGGCCAGCGCCGAGCAGCGACCGCTCCGACACCAGCGCTATCACCGTCAGCGCGGTGAACAGCAGGACCCCGGGGTTGGTGAGGATCCGCTGGGCGAGCCCGGAGTCGATGAGCAGCGAGTCGTCGTCTGACGGGTCGTCCGACGCGTGGTGCGCTCCGACGGCCTCCGCCCGCGACGACGACGCGGACAGCGTGGCGGCCGCGAACTCGGCCAGCTTGCGCAGCGACCTGCCGCGGGGCACCTGCGATCGCAGCGCTCCGTAGGCCCGGCGGCCGCCGCGCCAGCGGCGCCGCCGCCGCGCGCCATAGATCAGGCCGGGCCGGGCCAGGAGATAACCGAAGGCGGCCGCTTCGTCCCGCGCTGCCTGCGGGCGCTTGGCGAGCAGGAAGAACAGGATCCGCGCGGCGGACAGGGCCGCGTTCCCGGCCAGCGCGGCGAGCAGCGCGGGCACCGGCAGGTTGGCCAGCAGCACGAACAGCGCGTTGCGGCGGTCGGCCCGCTTGGGATGCGGTGCTGCGGAGGTCTGCCTGCGCCCCCGGGCCGAGGCCTCGAGGTGATAGACGACCGCATCGGTGATCAGCCGCACCCGGTAGCCCGCGGCGTGCACCCGCCAGCAGAAGTCGACGTCGTCCCGGAACAGGGCGAGCCTGGTGTCGAAGCCGCCGACCTCATCCCAGACGTCCCGGCGGGCGAGCATGCCGGCGCTGCTGACCGCCAGCACGTCCCGGTCACCGTCGTGCTGGCCCTGGTCGATCTCCCTGGGCTCGGTGCCGCTGATCCGACGGCCGGCCGTGTCGATCGCGAGGCCGGCCTCGAGGATCATCCGCCGATCCGACCAGTCGAGCACCTTGGGGCCGACGACGCCCGCGCCCGGCGTCTCGGTGGCGCCGCGCAGCAGCTCGGCGAGCGCGCATGGGTCCGGCTCGCAGTCGTCGTGCAGCAGCCAGATCCACTCGGCGCGCCTTTCCCCCGCGCCACGGCCGGGCTGGTAGCCACCGACCCTGGCGCGTCCCGCCGGGTCGTCCACCCCGGCCTGATCACCCCGGCCCGGCCCGCCCTGGTGGCTCGGCAGCACCCGGGCGGCCGCCGCCTGGTACTGCACGGCGCGCGCGACCGCGGCGCCATAACCGGTGTCCCGGTGCATCCCGAACACGGCCTCAGGCCCGAGCAGGTCGGCGAGCAGCGTCCCGCTCCGGTCCCGGCTGCCCGTGTCCACGGCCACGACGCGCTGGACCGGATGGGTCTGTCCGAGCACGGCCTCGGTGACACGCGGGAGCCACTCGGCTCCGTCGTGGGCGACGATGACGGCCGTGACGACGTGCTCAGGCTGGGTATTGTGAGGCGACAAGGGTCCGCTTGGCTGGTGGAAGTTGCCCGCGCCGTCCGGACCGCGACACGTTCGCTCCGGACCCGGCGTGACGGGCTGGTACGCGTGAACAATACGCGAACCGAGCGGGCTCCGTCCGGGAAAGTCTGCTGCTCGTCACCCCTGGCCAGGCGGGGTCAAGGCTGTCCCCAGAGGGCACCCCCGCGGCGCCCGGCCGGGTACGCTCTAGCCCGCCTGCCGCTTCAGCCGGCGGCGTTCGCGCTCGGAAAGCCCTCCCCAGATGCCGAACCGCTCATCGTGCTCCAGGGCGTACCCCAGGCACTCGGCGCGGACCTCGCAGCTCCCGCAGACCCGCTTGGCCTCGCGGGTCGAGCCGCCCTTCTCAGGGAAGAACGCCTCCGGGTCCGTCTGCGCGCATAGCGCGCGCTCCTGCCAGCCGAGCTCTTCGGCGTCATCGGCTGCGAAGCCGAAGATGCCAGACGCTGACAGGTCGATGGTTTCAGTCACGGCGCACCTCCTACCCCTCCCCGGAGCCCCCGTCGTCTTGCGCTCCGTTCCCGGGCCTGAAAACTACATTAGTGGAATTACACGCGCGTGTCTTCCGCCCCGTCAAGCTGGTGAGGTGATAATGACAGCGCGTTGCCCCGGGATGACGGAAAAGTCTGCCGGCCCGGCCCGCCCCGGGCGGTGACGCTCCGTATTACCTAGCGCGCAGAGGGTCTCCGGAGGCCGGGGGGCAGCCCGGTCCGGCCGGCGCTGCGGTACCGGCTAGGCGTGGTCGTCGTTGCTGTCCGGCCGGCGGTCGGCGTCGGCGCGGTGGTTGGGATCGGCCGCGTGCTGGCCGGCCGGCCCTGTCCCGCTTCGTCCCGGCTGCTCGCCATGGCCGTGCTGCCCCGGTGCCTGCTGGCCGTGCCCCGGCTGGCCGTACTCCGGCTGTTCGTAGCCCGGCTGTTCGTAGCCCGGCTGGCCGTAACCCCGCTGGCCGTACGCCGGCTGTTCGTAGCCTTGCTGGCCGTAAGCCTGCTGCCCGTAGCCTTGCTGGCCGTAACCCTGCTGGCCCGATCCCTGCTGCCCGGGGTGGCCGTAACCCTGCTGCTCAGACTGGCCGGACTGGCCGGACTGGCCGGACCCCTGCTGTCCCTGCTGGGTGTATCCCGGCGGGATGTAGACCTGCCCGGTGTGGGGATACGCCGGGCCGGGCTGGGCCTCGGCCTGCTGACCAGGCTGGGCGTACCCCTGGCCCGGCTGGCCGTGGGCCTGCTGACCCGGCTGCTGCCCGTAGCCGGACGGGGCGCGGGGCTGCTGCGTCTGCGGCTGCCCTTGGCCGTGCCCCTGCGGCTGCTGCCCCCGCCCCTTCGCCGGCTGGGCCTGCGGCTGCTGCCCCTGAGCCTGCTGCCCCTGCGCCTGCTGGCCCTGGCTCGGGAGCTGAGGCGAACGCCCCGACTGCTGCGCGTACCCCTGCTGGCCGTACCCCGGCTGACCGTAGCCCGGCTGGCCGGGCTGGCCGTAACCCGCCTGGGTGCGCGCCTGCGGGGGCTGCGCAACCCTGCCCGGCTGCTGCCCGTAGCCGGGCCGGCCGTAGCCAGCCTGCCCCGGCAGGCTGGCTACGGTGGCCGCGGCCGCCTTCCCGGCCGACGCCGCCGCGACGGCCTGCATCTCCGCGGAGCGCAGTACCGCCAGGGTGAACATGAGCCCCGCCACCTCGACCGCGATGCTCCCGGCGCTGACGAAGAAGGCCTGCGTCTTCCCGGTGGCGCTGAGATGGGAACCGAACGCCGCGAGCCAGCAGATCACGCTCAGCACGAGCGCCGCGCCCTGCAGCGCCGCCGCGGCGAGCGTCACCTCCCGCGCGCGGTTCACTTTCTCGCCGATGACCGCGGCGAGCAGCACGGCGACCACGGGCAGCGCCGTGATGTAGATGGCGCCGAAGTACGAGAAGGCTGCGAGCGCGCGGTCCCCGAAGGGCAGCAGCCCGCCCCCGAAGCTCAGCTGGTCCTGCGCGGTCAGCAGCGTCCAGGCTCCGACGATCACGCTGAGCGCCATGGCCGCGAGCAGCAGCCACACCGCGGGCTCGCGAACCCGCTGGGCTTCGGTGCGTATCACTGGGCACTCCCTGGGTGTCTGGTGATGGCAGCAGGCTCTAGCGCGGCTGACCTGCCATGTCACCACGGCACGCGCGCCGCGCCCGGCGGAACCTGCGAGACTGTCCGCCATGCGCATCACAGTGCTCGCGGGCGGCGTGGGGGCCGCCCGGTTTCTCCGCGGCCTCAGGGCTGCCGCCCCGGCTGCCGAGATCACCGTCATCGGCAACACGGGGGACGATATCACCCTGCACGGCCTGCGGGTGTGCCCAGACCTTGACACCGTGATGTACACGCTGGGGGGCGGGATCAGCGAGGAACAGGGCTGGGGCCGCGCCGACGAGTCGTTCACCGTGCAGCGGGAACTGGCCGCCTACGGCCAGGGCCCGGACTGGTTCGCGCTGGGTGACAGGGACTTCGCCACGCACATCGCGCGCACCCGGATGCTCGCCGCCGGCCGCCCGCTGTCCGCGGTCACCGAGGAGCTCTGCCGCAGGTGGCGCCCTGGCGTGCGGCTGCTGCCGATGTCCGATGACTCGGTGCAGACGCACGTCGTGATCGAGGAGAACGGCGGCCGCCGCACCATCCACTTCCAGGAGTGGTGGGTGCGGCTGCACGCCGCGGTCCCGGCCGTGGAGATCACCCCCGCCGGGGCGGCGCAGGCCGCCCCCGCGCCGGGCGTGCTGGCGGCGATCGGGGCCGCGGACTTCGTCCTGTTCCCGCCGTCGAACCCGGTGGTGAGCATCGGCCCCATCCTGGCCGTGCCCGGCATCCGCGACGCGGTGAGCGCCCAGACCGTCGTGGGAGTCTCGCCGATCATCGGCGGGGCGCCGGTGCGGGGTATGGCCGACGCCTGCCTCGCGGCGATCGGCGTGCAGACGAGCGCGGCGGCCGTCGCCGCGCACTTCGGCCCGGATCTGCTCGACGGCTGGCTGGTGGACGTGCAGGACAAGGCCGCGGTCGACGACCCGCGCCTGGCCGGCATCGCGGTCCGCGCGGTACCGCTGTACATGCGCGACCCGGCGACCACCGCCGAGCTGGCCCGAGCCACGCTCGCCCTGGCGGCGGAGCTGCGGTGACGACCGTCAGCATCACGGGGGTGGCCGGGCTCCCGGAGGTGACGCCGGGCACCGACCTGGCGGAACTGATCGAGGAGGCCGCGCCCGGCCTGCGCGACGGCGACATCCTGGTCATCACCTCGAAGGTCATCAGCAAGGCGGAGGGACGGCTGGTCCGGGCCGACCGGGAGCAGGCGATCGACGCCGAGACCGTGCGGCTCGTCGCCCGGCGCGGCCCGACCAGGATCGTGCAGACCCGGCACGGCCTGGTGCTCGCCGCCGCGGGCGTGGACAACTCCAACACCCCGCCGGGAACCGTCGCCCTGCTGCCCGAGGACCCGGACGCGTCGGCCCGGCGGCTGCGCAAGGACCTGGCCGGCCGGCTGGGCGTCCGCGTCGCCGTGATCGTCACCGACACCCTCGGCCGGCCGTGGCGCATCGGCCAGGCCGACGCCGCGATCGGCGCGGCCGGGATCGCGCCGCTGCGGGACGACCGCGGCCGCACCGACTCGTTCGGCAACCTGCTGGAGGCGACCGTCGCCGCGGTGGCCGACGAGATCGCCGCCGCCGCCGACCTGGTCAAGGGCAAGACGGACGGCATCCCCGCCGCCGTCGTCCGCGGCCTCGGCCACCTCGTCACCGCCGGCGACGGCCCGGGCGCGGCCGCGCTGATCCGCCCCGCGGCCGACGACATGTTCTCGTTCGGCTCCGCCGACGTCCCGCTCGCCCGCCGCACCGTCCGCGAGTTCTCCGCCCAGCCGGTGGACCGGGATGCCGTCCGCCGCGCCATCGACGCCGCCTTCACCGCCCCCGCCCCGCACCACAGCATCCCGTGGCGATTTGCCGTCCTGGAATCCGAACGGCTGCGCCGCCACCTCCTCGACGCCATGCTCGAGGCCTGGCAGACAGACCTGCGCCGGGACGGCTTCACCGAAGACCAGATCGCCCGCCGCACCCGCCGCGGCGAGCCCCTCCGGCGCGCCCCGCTGCTGATCGTTCCCTGCCTGGTCACCGACGCCGCGCACCCTTACCCCGACCCCCGCCGGTCAGCGGCCGAACGCTCCATGTTCCTCGTCGCCATGGGGGCCGGCGTGCAGAACCTCCTGGTCACCCTCGCCGCCCAGGGTCTCGCCTCGTGCTGGGTGTCCAGCACCCTCTTCTGCCCCGACGTCGCGATCACCACGCTGGGCTTGCCGCCCGACTGGCAGCCCATGGGCGCCATCGGCGTCGGCCACCCCGCCACCCCGCCGCCCCCTCGCCCGGACCGAAACGTCTCCGGGTACGTGCGCTACCTCTGACCAGCCAGTGGCAGCGAGGAACGAACCGCGGCGCAGACGCCGTCGCTCGCGGCGGCGGCGGCCTGGCGCTCGGCGGGCACGGGCCCGTAGGTGGTGGTGCGCTGGCGCAGGGAGCGCCCGGTGGCCGCGACCATGGCCGCGAGCTGGCTGATCGTCTTGTAGGAGCCGTTCTGCGAGCCGGCCATCCGGCTGATGGTCTCCTCCATCAGGGTGCCGCCCAGGTCGTTGACGCCGCCGCGGAGGACGTCGGCGCACAGGTCGTCGCCCAGCTTGACCCAGGAGCACTGGATGGAGCCGATCGCGCCGTGCAGCAGCAGCCGGGAGACGGCGTGCACGGCGAGGTTCTCCCGGCGGGTGGGGCCGGTGCGGGCCAGGCCGGCCAAGTAGATGGGCGCGTTCTGGTGCACGAACGGGAGCAGCACGAACTCGGTGAAGCCGCCGGTGCGCTCCTGGACGCCGCGGATGACGCGCAGGTGGGCGACCCAGTGCGCGGGGCTGTCCACGTGGCCGTACATCATCGTGGCCGAGGTCGGGATGCCGAGCTCGTGCGCGGTGGTGATGACCTCGATCCAGGTGGCGGTGGGCAGCTTGCCCTTGGTCAGGACCCAGCGCACGTCGTCGTCCAGGATCTCCGCGGCGGTGCCGGGCAGCGAGTCGACGCCGGCCTCGCGGGCGCGAATCAGCCACTCGCGGACGGGGAGGCCGGTGCGGGAGGCGCCGTTGACCACCTCCATCGGCGAGAACGCGTGCACGTGCATGTCCGGGCAGCGGCGCTTCACCGCGGCGGCGATGTCGAAGTAGGCGGTGCCGGGCAGGTCGGGATGGATGCCGCCCTGCATGCAGACCTCGGTGGCGCCGGCCGCCCAGGCCTCGGCGGCGCGGTCGGCGATCTGGTCGAGGGAGAGGGTGTAGGCGTCGGCGTCGGTGCGGCGCTGGGCGAACGCGCAGAACCGGCAGCCGGTGTAGCAGACGTTGGTGAAGTTGATGTTGCGGTTGACGACGTAGGTGACGTCGCCGCCGGACACGTCGGCGCGGACCGCGTCGGCCAGCGCCGCGAGCGCGTCGAGCTCGGGACCGTCGGCGTCCAGCAGCGCGAGCGCCTCGCCGTCGGTGAGCGCGGCAGGGTCGGACTCGGCGCGGCGCAGCGCCGCGACCACGTCGGAGCGCAGCCGCGGCGGGGCGGCGTTCCCGGTTCCGGCGATCCGGCTGCCTACCTCGGCCCAGTCGCCGTATACCTCGGCGAAGTCGTCCCTGCGGTCGGTGGTGCGACCGGTGGTGTCGATCGTGACGTGCAGGTCGGTCCGGCCGGCGGACTCGCCCCAGCCGCCGTCCGGCTCCTGCCACGGCAGGCCGGCCGGCGCCGCCCGCTCGTCGGCCAGGCCGGTGGCCCGGTCGGCGAGCTGCGCGACGTGCCCGGCCAGCCGCGGATCCAGCCAGGGCTCGCGGATATAGCCGGGGTAGATCGTGAGCCGCTCGCGCAGGGTGAAGCCGGCGGCCCGGGTGTGCCCGGCCAGCTCGTCGATCTGCGGCCACGGGCGCTCGGGGTTGACGTGATCGGGGGTGAGTGGCGAGACGCCGCCCCAGTCATCGATGCCGGCCCGCAGGATGAGCGAGTACTGGTCGCCGATCAGGTTGGGCGGTGCCTGGATCCGCGCGCCGGGGCCGAGGACCAGCCGGGCCACCGCGATCGTCGCCGCCAGATCCTCGAGGTCGGCGTCGGGCACGCCGCGCATCTTGGTGTCCGGCTTGGCGCGGAAGTTCTGCACGATCACTTCCTGGATGCCGCCGTACTCCCTGGCGATCTTCCTGATCGCGAGGATCGAGTCGGCCCGCTCGCGCGCGGTCTCGCCGATGCCGATGAGGATGCCGGTGGTGAACGGGACCGAGCAGCGGCCGGCGTCCTCGAGCACCCGCAGCCGCACGGCGGGGTCCTTGTCCGGGCTGCCGAAGTGCGGCCCGCCCCGCTCGGTGAACAGCCGCGCCGCCGTGGTCTCGAGCATCATCCCCATCGACGGGGCGACCGGCTTGAGCCGCTGGAAGTCCTGCCAGGACAGCACGCCCGGGTTGAGGTGCGGCAGCAGGCCGGTCTCCTCCAGCACGCGGATGGCCATGGCGCGGACGTAGGAGAGCGTGTCATCGTAGCCGCGCTCGTCCAGCCACGCGCGGGCCTGGTGCCAGCGGTCCTCCGGCCGGTCGCCCAAGGTGAAGAGCGCTTCCTTGCAGCCCAGCCGCGCGCCGCGCCGGGCGATGTCCAGCACCTCGTCTTCCGACAGGTACGGCGCGGGCAGCCTTCCCGGGACGGTGGCGAACGTGCAGTACCCGCACCGGTCCCGGCAGAGCCTGGTCAGCGGGATGAACACCTTGCGCGAGTAGGTGATGACCCGAGGCCGGCCTGCGGCCACCAGGCCGGCGTCCCGGACCCGGCCGGCGTGGCCCAGCAGGGCCGACAGCTGCTCGCCGCGGGCGTGCAGCGCGACCTCCGCCTCGGCCAAGTCCAGCGGCTTGCCGTCCCTGGCCCTGGCCAGCACCCGCCGCAGCGCCGTGTCGGATACGCCCATGGCGGAACCCTATGCGACCGGCCGCTCCGCGCCCCGGCCGAGGGCGGCGGCAAGAGCAGGCGCCGCGCTAGGCGTCGGTGGAGAAACGGACGGAGACGGGGCCCAGCTGCACCCCCGGCCAGATCCGCACGCCGCCCCGCAGCTCGTTGCCGGCGGCGACGCTCGCCTCGTCGCCGATCACCGCGCCGTCGAGCTCCGCGCCGCCGTCCACCCGGGCGCCGCGGCCGAGAACGCTGGCGCTCACCTGGGCCCCTGCCCCGACGACCGCGCCGTCCAACAGCACGCTGCCGGTCACCGTCGCGCCCGGGCCGACGGTGGCGCCCGCGCCGACGACGGTGCCACCGGTGACGCTGGCGCTGGCGTCGACCCGCGCGCCAGGCAGCACAAGCGCCTGCCCGGTCGGCCCGGGCACCACCGGCGAGGCCAGCCGGCCGAGGACCAGGTCGCACGAGCCGCGCACGAACGCCTCCGGCGTGCCCACGTCCAGCCAGTAGGCGTTGTCCGGGTACCCCATCACGACCTGGCCCGACTCGATCAGGCCGGGGAACGTCTCGCGCTCGACCGACACCACCCGGCCCGGCGGTATCTCGTCGATGGCGCGCCGGGCGTACACGTAGCAGCCGGCATTGACCTGGTTGGTGACCGGGTTCGGGGTCTTCTCCAGGAACGCGGTCACCCTGCCTGCGTCGTCGGTGGGGACGCAGCCGAACCTGGCGGGGTCGGGCACCTCGACCAGGTGCAGGGTGACCGCGGCGTCGGCCTTGCGGTGCATGTCAAGCTGCGCCCGCAGGTCGTGGCCGGACAGGACGTCGCCGTTGAGCACCACGACCGGGTCGTCCGGGCCGCTGCGCAGCCGGGCGGCGGCGTTGCGGATGCCGCCGCCGGTGCCGAGCGGCTCCTCCTCGTGCACATAGTCGATCTCCAGGCCCAGCGCGGAGCCGTCACCGAAGCACTCGGCGAACATCTGCGACCGGTACGAGGTGGCGAGCACGACCCTGGTCACGCCGCACGACGCCGCCCTGGCGAGCTGGTGGGCGAGAAAGGGCACGCCCGCGGTGGGCAGCAGCGGCTTGGGGACAGAGATGGTCAGCGGCCGCAGCCTGGTGCCCTTGCCGCCGACCAGCAGGATGGCCTCGAGTGGCTCGCCGCTGCCGCCGGGCGCCCCTGGATCGCGTGACATGGGCAGGGAGGTTACTCTGCTCGCTGCTCCGCCGCACGCTGGTAGGACACCAGGTGCGCCTCCGCCGAAGCCGACCAGGTGAATTCCTGGGCCCGGGCCTCGCCGGCGGTGCCCAGCACGTCGCGGCGGGCGCGATCGGAGATCAGCGCCTGCAGCGCCTCCCTGATGCTGTCGGCGTCCGGCTCGGTGTAGGCGACCGCGTCGCCGCCCACCTCGGGGAGCGACGTGCGGTGCGTGGTCAGCACGGGCGCGCCGCACGCCATCGCCTCGAGCACCGGCAACCCGAACCCCTCGCCGCGGCTGGGGAAGGCCACCACGAGCGCGCCACCGAGATAGCCCGGCAGGTCGGTGAACCGCAGGTAACCCGGGCGGACCAGGCGCAGGTGGGCGGGCACCGCCGCGACCGCGGAATCCACCTCCTCACTCCAGCCGCTGCCGCCGCCGAGCACCAGCGCGGGCGGGTTCTCCAGGTCGGCCACCGCGCCGGCCCACCCCCCGATCAGGGCGGGGACGTTCTTGCGCGGTTCCAGCGCGCCCAGGTAGGCGATGTAGGGCTTGCCGTGCAGGCCGAGACGGTCGGAGACCTGCCGCACGCGGTCCGGGTCGGGGCGGTGGAACAGCTCGTGATCCACCCCGTGGTAGGCCACGTCGATCCTGGTCGGGTCCGCGCCGAGCACCCGGACCAGCTCGTCTCTGGTCGCCTTGGACGGCACGATCAGCCTGCTCGCCCGGCGCACGGCGGTGCGGATCGCCGACTTGAAGAAGGCCGCCGTGACGGCGCCGTGCAGGGCCGGCTCGGTGAAGAAGGTCAGGTCGTGGATCGTGACGACGGTCGGCGCCGGCGGTCGCAGCGGCATCGAGTAGTGCGGCGCGTGGATGACGTCGGCGTCCACCTGCTGCGCGACCAGCGGCAGCCCGGTCTGTTCCCAGGCCAGCCTGGCCGGGCGGTGCGCGATCGCGGTCGGGCCCGCCACGACGTTCGCGCCGGGTGCGAGCCTGCCGTACCTCTCCTCATCGGCGCGCTGACAGGCGATCGCGAGGTCCGCGCCGGCAGCCGCGAGGGCGGAAATCAGCCCGTCGACGTAGCGGCCGAGCGCGCCACGGTCGGCCGGAACGGTGGTCGCGTCAATAAGAACCCGAGGCGACACAACCGATCTTGCTCCTCTCCTGTGGCTGCGGCCGGCGGGCACGCGAGTGACTGCTGAGATCAGCACTCGTGGAGATGTCCCGTCAGAATCGAAGCGTACGCCCACTGCGAACCTGGTGTGTGCACCGACGCCGACGGCCGCCGGTGCACCGCGGGCCGCGCCGTCAGCAGGACGGAACAGGGCCGCCCGCGCGCAGCGCCTGCAGCGCGTGCACCGCCCCGGCCAGCGTGCTCACCCTGATCAGCCGCATCCCGGCGGGCACCGCGCCTGCCGCGTCCGCGCAGTTGGCCGCGGGTACCAGGAACACCGTCGCCCCCTGGGCCCGCGCGCCCGCGATCTTCTGCTGGATGCCGCCGATGGGCAGCACGGCGCCGTTCGGCTGGATCTCCCCGGTGCCGGCGATGAACCGGCCGCCGGTGAGATTCACCGATCCCAGCTTGTCGATGATGCCGAGGGCGAACATCAGCCCGGCGCTGGGGCCGCCGATGTTACCGACCCTGATGTTCACCGTGAACGGGAAGCTGAAGCTGGGCTGGACGACGACCCCGATGACCGGCCGCCCGCCGATCAGCGCGGTGGTGAGGCGGAGCTGCAGCGGCTTCCTGTTCCGCGTGACGGTGAGCCGCACCCGGCGGCCGGCGCCCACGGCGGTGATCCGGGCGCTGAGCGCGGACAGGCTGGTGACCGGGGCGCCGTTCAGCGCCGTGATGAGATCACCGGCCCGCAGCACGCCGGCGGCCGGCGTCCTCGGCTCGGCAGAGACCACCTGGACCCGGGTGCGGTAGCGGATTCCCAGCTCGGTCAGCGCGGCCGCGGTCGCGGTCTGCTGCGAGCCCGCCATCTGCTGGGTGTCCTGCTGCTGCACCTGCTGCTGGGTCTGCCCGCTGCCGAATACCTCCGATTGGGGGACGACGGCGTCGTGCGGGCTGAGCCAGGCGCGGAGCGCGGTGAAGATGTTGATCTGGTCGCCCGGACCACCCTGGAAGTTGACAGTGACCAGGTTGAGGCTCCCGGCGGTGGGGTGCACCCGACGGCCCTGGATCTGGATGAGCGGCTGGCCGTCCGGCCCCTTGCCCAGCGTGTTCAGCGTCGGCCCCGGGCTGAGGATCACGTAGGGAACGGGCAGTACCGCGGCGGCCACGGCCGCGATGACGACCGCGACGCCGGCCACGAGAAGGGTCAGGGCACGCCGGGGCATGCTGGGAAGACTACGCGCTGTTCACCCACTCGTCGGAACCGTCGCCGAAGTGCTGGTGCTTCCAGACCGGCACGCCCGACTTGACCGCGTCGATCAGCTGCCGGCAGCACTCCAGCGCCTCCGCCCGGTGCGGGCAGGACACGGCCACGACCACCGCGAGGTCGCCGACCGCGAGGTCGCCGACGCGGTGCACGGCGGCCAGCCCGCGGACGGGATACCCGGCCGCCACCTTCTCCGCGATCCGGCGCAGCTCGGTCTCGGCGGACGGATGGGCCGTATACGACAGCCGGGTCACCGGCCGCCCCCGGTCGTCGTCCCGCACCGTCCCGGCGAACAGCGCGATCCCGCCGGCCGCGGGATCGGCTGCGGCCAGCCGGACCTCGTCTACCGACAGCGGAGTGTCCCGGATGGCGATGAGCCTGATGACGTCCACTGAGACAAA
>Ga0070698_100004457_pt1 | contig 15390 bp, 9 predicted proteins | sample KBSK1502metaG_FD_65477 | JGI IMG/M metagenome (GOLD analysis project Ga0070698, IMG submission 65477) | Corn, switchgrass and miscanthus rhizosphere microbial communities from Kellogg Biological Station, Michigan, USA - KBS K1-50-2 metaG | ecosystem: Host-associated > Plants > Roots >...
CCGCGGCGCAGATCGCGCAGAATCTTGATGCGATCGAGGGTCTCAATTTCAGAGTGTAAATAACGGCAACGTACGCCGATCTCCGTGAAATATTCGCTCAAGTCTTCGGCCATGCGCTTGGTAAGAGTGGTGACCAAAACGCGTTCATTCTTGCCCGAACGGATGCGGATCTCTTCGAGGAGATCGTCGACCTGCCCCTTTACCGGACGAATCTCCACTTCGGGATCGACCAGGCCCGTAGGGCGAATCACCTGCTCTACAAAAAGACCGCCGGACTTCGTCAGCTCGTAAGGACCGGGAGTGGCGGAGACATAGATGACCTGGTTGGTGCGGTTTTCGAATTCTTCGAAGGTGAGCGGACGATTATCGAGCGCCGACGGCAGACGAAAACCATACTTCACGAGCGTTTCCTTACGCGCTCGATCGCCGTGATACATTCCGCGAACCTGCGGAATGGACTGGTGCGATTCGTCGGCAAAGAGCAGATAATCCTGCGGAACGTAATCAAGCAGCGTTGGCGGCGCTTCGCCCGGCAGGCGGCCGCTGAGGTGGCGGGAATAGTTTTCGATGCCGTGACAGTAGCCAATCGTGCGCATCATCTCGATGTCGAAAAGAGTGCGTTGCGTCAGGCGCTGCGCCTCCACGAATTTTCCCTGCTTCTCGAGTTCCTTCTTCCACCAACCAAGCTCTTCCTGGATGGTAACGATCGCTCGCTCGCGCTGATCCTGCGGCATGACGTAATGCGTCTTCGGATAGATGGGAACACGCGACAAGTCCTGCTGGCCGGGGCGTACTTCTCCGGTCAGCGGATCGATCTGGCGGAGTGCGTCGATCTGGTCGCCCCACATTTCGATGCGATAAGCCTGATCTTCGTAGGTCGGATAAATCTCCAGGATGTCGCCGCGAACGCGAAATGTTCCGCGCCGCAGGTCTTCGCTGCGCTCGTACTGAATATCGACGAAGCGGCGGAGCAGCGCTTCGCGGGTGGTCCGATGGCCCTTTTCCAGCATGACCAGCATGCCATAGTAGGCTTCCGGCGAGCCGAGGCCGTAAATGCAGCTCACCGAAGCGACGATGATGACGTCGCGGCGCTCAAAGAGCGAGCGCGTGGCGCTCATGCGGAGCTTATCGAGCTCGTCGTTAATGGTGGATTCCTTCTCGATGTACACGTCGGCTGCGGGAACGTAGGCTTCCGGCTGGTAAAAATCGTAGTAGCTGACGAAATATTCGACGGCGTTTTCAGGGAAAAACGACTTGAACTCGTGATAGAGCTGCGCAGCCAGAGTCTTGTTGTGCGCGAGTACCAACGCGGGACGATTCGAAGCTTCGATAACTTTCGCCATCGCGAAGGTCTTGCCGGAACCGGTGACGCCGAGCAGCACCTGGTGCTTGTCTCCCGCCTCCACGCCGTGCAGGAGCTGACTGATCGCAGCAGGCTGATCGCCGCGTGGCTGATACGCGCTCTTGAGTTTGAAAGTCATGAAGGGCTTCTCCTGCCGCTCCAATGAGGGATGCGCAAACCTCTATTATAGCGCGGCCGGCGAGTTTGCGTTTTTCCGCTATGGGCCGGGTACAACGGCATTTTGCCTTCAGCGCGATTGCTGCGGCGAATCGGAAAGCAGGAAAATATCCGAATGGCTCTTGGCGATCAGACTGTAGTGGACCTGATTGGAACCGTCGGTGAGCGCAACGATTGCGTCCATGGATTGCTGCGCGTCCTCAGTGGAGCGAATGAGGAGCCCGGTGGAGCGCGAAATGTAAAGGATGGTTTCGTTTTGGCCCACAGCCCTGCCCCGAGTTCGGAGGTTACGCAGCTTGTAATCCCCGGGAGTGGCATTCTTGGGCGAAGACTTTTGATGCAGCGTGGCGCGGACCAGAACAACTGCACAGACCTGTGAGTTCGAGGCGGATTCTCCGCGGGTGGCACTTTCGGGCCGGTCGTAGAATTTACAAGGCTCGTCGCGCACATATTGATATTTTTTCGTCCAGGTCAGGCCTGCGATCGGCGATGGAGTGGTTTCCGGCTCGACAGCTTCCCATTTTCGACCGGCTGCCACGCCGCTTTTGGGAAACGCCATGGAAGAAGTGAATCGGCCAAGCCAATCGTTCCATGCGAATTGTTGCGCCGGAGAAAGTCGATCGATCCCTTTGATCCCGGATGCAGAGCCATCGGCAGAGACGGAAAACTCAACGACTTTGTCGGCAGAACCGGAGGACTGCGAAGCCTGTGACTGGGGCGGGGCTGGCGACGGGTCGTGCTCAGAATAATACGTTTTCACGCGGAATCCGGTTCCCGTGGCCTCCGTAATTTCAACCTGGAGAAGTCCGGAGGCACTGACGTTTGTCGCGGGCGGGAGCTGCGGGGAGACGACACGGCTTTCCGTCTTCATGTTGCGCGAACTGCTGAAATCGATGTGATAGAAAAGTGTCTGTCCGGCCTGCAGGTGAGGAGCGAAGGGAGTTCGCTGAGAAGAGGAAACCGGGACGGCGAGCGCCAGGAACGTTCCGTATAAAAATAGGTACGCGGGAAGGAGAGGGCGGCTCACCATGCGGGTTCAATCGTGACAGAAAGCGAAATGTTCGACAAAGCCATCCCGCTAACGCCCTGTCGGGGCGGCGAGCGTGCGATCAAAAAAGTCACTGCTCGCGTGATATGCCCTGAGCCACGAATGATGCAGCAGAAAATCGTGGATTTCGTCGGGGAAAATGAGCTGCTCGATGTGAACGCCGCGTTCGCGAAGCCGCGCAACAAGGTCCACGGTCTGCGCAAAGTAAACGTTGCGATCGTCGTCGCCGTGGACAAAGAGCACAGGCGATTTCCAGCTGTCAACGGAGGTTACAGGAGAGGAGTTGTGCGCGAGCTTGGTGAGCTCCGGAGGAATATTTTTGCCGTCCCAGTTATCGGTGGGCCAGTCGTGCACGCCGTGCAGATCGACTCCTGCCGCGAATAGGTCAGAATTCCGCGCAAGGCCGAGCGCGGTGAGATACCCGCCATAACTGCCACCCCACAGGCCGATACGCGCAGGATTCACCTCGGCGCGGGACTGCAGATATTTTCCGGCGGCGACCACATCCTGATACTCGCTGGCACCGCGTCCGGCGCGGCCCGTAGCTTCGCGGAAACCGCGGCCGTAGCCGATGCCGCTGCGGTAGTTCACGGAAAGTACGACGTAGCCGCGGCTTGCGAGATACTGATTCATCGCATAGGAATTCGAGTAGTAGTACATATAGTGCCAGCCGAGCAACATTTGCCGCATCGGTCCACCGTGAAAGAACAGAACGCCGGGACGCTTCTCGCCGGGCCTGAGGTCTTTCGGCAGGAAGAGCTGGCCGTGGATATCGAGACCGTCGGCGGACTTGAAAATAACCTGTTGCGGAACAACGAGTTTGTCGGCGGGAAAGTCGACAGGCCAGGTTTCCACAGCGAGCGGTTGCGGCGTTGCGCGCGAATCCGTGACGCGCCTCACGAACAGGCGAGCCGTGTGCTGTGCGTCGGAGGCAAAATAAACCATCGATTCCGTGCCGGGAACCGGAGTCGGCTTCCATTCAATGCCCTGCCCGCCGCTCAATTGCTGCGGAGTGCCGCCGGCGACGGTCACGCTCCACAAATGACGACGATCGATGTCATTGCAGTTCGAATTGAAGAACACGGATCTTCCGTCAGAGCTGAACGACCACTGCTCCACTTCGCAATTTCCGGGAGTCAGAAGTTTCGGCGCGTCGCCAGCCACCGGCAGCGCATAGAGATGCTGCCAGCCGTCCTGCTCGCTGGCGAAAACAATTTTGTCGTCCGCGGCCCAGTGAATCACGCCGCCGCCTGTATCGTTCGCCATGTAGGGAAAGGAATCCTGCACTTCCCTGCCGCTGTGCCAAATCTCTCTGGCATTCCATGTCGCGGCGTCAGCCACCCAAATTGCCCACGGATGCGGACGATCCGGTTCGATGAAATAACCTTCAGGCGTGTCACGCGGAACCGCCGGTCTCCGGATAAACGCCAGCTGCTTGCCGTCAGCGGACCACTCCGGATTCGAATCCGTGTCAACGCTTGCCGCGATGAAGTGAACCGTTTTGCTGCTTACATCGTAGATGCCGATGAAGCTGTGATCCCCACGTCCGGAAACAAAGGCCAGTTTGCCGCCGTCCGGCGACCAGCGATGCTCACTGTTGGAGCCGCGAACGAAGAGCTGCGCCGGCTTCTCTATTCCGTCCAACGGCGCGATCCACAAGTCGCTGTCGCGCAAATAGGCGCAACTTCCCTTGCTCGAAATTTCCCCTCCGTGGCCGGCATCGATCTTCTGCGGAGTTCCGCCGCGCCACGAAATCTGAAACACCGCTTCTTCGGCACCAGCAGGATTGCCGGTGGGATTGGGCGCTTGGCCGGTGCGATTCTTGCCCCCGCCGCGCGTGTACACGATGGTGTTCGCATCCGCAGAAAACTGCAGCGCCGATAACTCCTGCCCATCTTCTTCGGTGTACGAAGTGAGGCGCCGCGCTTTGAAGTCTGGCGCCTCGGCGACGTAAATATTGCGCTTTCCCCGTTCGTCGAGCACCCATGCAACGCGTGGCGCGGATTTTGCTGCGGTTAAATCGCCGGGAAACGGTGCGTTTAGAACCTGCTCCAAGGTGAACGATTGTTGCGCGCCGGCGGGCGCGACCAGAGTCAAGATGACTACAGAAAACGCGGAGGTCACTACTGCGAGCAATATCCTGATGCGCGACCGAGTGTGCATCGTTCTCCTTCAATCCCCCGGCTGCTGTGCCGTGGCTTTTTCAAGGGAAACTTTTGGCTCGGCGAGCGGCCCGGAAATCTGCATGAAACGCACCGTGCTCTCCGCTCGCGCGTTGCGGCCGGTCAGGTGACTCTCTGCCGTGAGGTCCGCATCCTCAGAAAAACTGACGCTGCCTTTCAGCAGAAATTCGCCCGAGGGCGAGGCCAAGCGCAAACTGTTCAAATCAAATCCGCCATCGCTCAGGTGAAAAGTGCCTACGCCCGCCGTCCAGCGCGAAGTCCCGGTTTTCCATTCGCCGAGCGCCATGGTCCCAGGGACGTCCCATCCCCGCAGTTCTACACCAGCCAGATGAATTTCGCCCTTGCCATCCAAGCTGCTGAGCAGCGCTTCTCGGCCGATTCCTCCCGCGTGAAGTTCGAGACGACCGTAAGCCGTGCCCGCCAAACGATCGGAGAGCTGCGCGAGCCACGGAGTTTGAGTAATTGAAATTCGCTCGAATGAAGCAACAATGTCGTAGCGCGGTTTCGCAGAAAACGCCGCATCCACGCTGCCGGCTACCTGGCCGCCCGACCATTGCGCTTGGACGTTCCGCATGCTGAGCTCGAGCGCGTCAAGCTTGGTATCCGCGCGGAATTGCTTCAGCTTGATCTTTTCAATCGTCAGTTCATCGACCCGCAAATCGCCGGAAGCGCGAACGCGCCGCAGGACGATGCTGCGCGGTTCGGGCGCCGATGCTCCGCCGAGCGCGGGCGGCAGCAAACGCTGCAACCAGCCGGGCCGCGCACGCGGGCCGATCCAGCGATCGAGTTCCGCAGCATCGAGATGATCTGCCTGCAACTGAAAGCTCCAGGGAGCAGTTTCGGTCTCGCCAAAATCGCTCGGCAGAATCCGCGGCTGTTCCACCGAACCGGACCAAGTCGCTCCAAACGCGGTAACTCTTCCGAGCGTGAACTTCCGTAGCGCATTCCGCCATTCGGCGCGCATATTCTCGAGCTGCACCGGCTGATTCAGGCCGGCGACTTGCAGCGTCGCTTGCGTGAGGTCGGCGCGACCGCTCCAGGCAGGCACTGTCCCCGCTCTCCAGTCCCAGTGCACGTCGGCAGCCGCCCTGCCTCTCAGCTCCCAGCCATTCTGCAAGGGACGCCCGAATGCGTTCGCGAGTCCGAAAATATCCTGAATCCGCGCAGCCTGGCCCTCGATACGAATACCACCGGCTTTTGCATAGAAATCGTGCACCAGCGAGAGAGTGGCGGTAGCTCCGCTCCCACCAAGAGTATTGCCGGATACGGCCACGGTCTTTCCAAACGCCGAAACAGTTTTGCCAGTGGGAATGCTCACGGTGAAGGGCTCGACGACCAACTTCTGCTGCTCCGTCCCGCCGCGCACAGCCCGCACTTCAACAGGTCCGGCGAAACCGGGGACCGTCCAGTGTCCGCCCGGACTCGAGAAGGCGAGTTCGTTCAGCGAAAGCGGCCAGCCCTGAAAACTCGCGGCTCCGGTGAAATACTGCACCGCCCGGATCTGCTCTGCGACTCCAGGCCTGAACGCGCGATACCAATCGAGAAGGTCGGCGGCCTGTACGCCCGCCGAATTCATGCGTATCTCGAGACTGGGTTCCGCGACATTCCTAAGCGAAGCGGTGCCCCGCAGATTTGAGCGCGGACTCTCAACGACCAATTCGTCGGCGTCCATGATTCCCACGCCAGGATTCCAGCGGCCACTTGCGCGGAGTGAGACGAGCGGATTATCGTCGCGCTCGGTCAAATCCCAGCGATGAATTCCCGACGCTCGGGCGCGAACGGTGAAAATCCAGTCGCCGGGCGCCACATTCCGGATGCCCGGCCGCGAAGCGCCGCTACTCGCTGCAGTCGCTTCCGCTGCAAACAGTCCGCGTACGCCGAAATCCCGTCCGCCTATCAGCCGAAACACATCCGCAAGCGAACTTTTCTCCCAGCTGATCTCGAAGTGCGCCGGCTGCAGTCGGGCGGATGTGCCCGCAACGTCTCCCCGAACTCTGACCGTTCCCGCAAGCTGCAGAGGAACGCCGCTGCGCCACGGTTCTGCGGTCACATCCAAGCTCCAGCGTCCCATAGCGGTCTGCTCAACCGTTCCCGCAACTTGAAGGAAGGCAAAGGACGTCTTGTTGTCGCCAAGTTTGAAATTGACGCGCCCGTCGTTGACGTCGATTCTCTCTAAGTGGTACGCGCTGGCCGCGCCCTTGCCCGAGTCCCCGGTGGCTCGCTCTGCCGCCGCGGCGGTAGCCGCGGGCAACCAGCGCTCGAGGTTCCAGCGACCTTCCTGATCGCGGACGAGGATCAGGCTGGGACGCTCAAGCTGCAACCTACCCAGCTCGAATTTTCCGCGCAAGAGTCCGGTCCAGCGCAGACCCGCCGAGAGATGCTCCGTGCGCAGAAAATACTCGTGCCCGAACGCGGGATCCTCGCCGACGCTGATCCCATACGCGTCAAGCTGTGGACTGGGCAGAAGGCTCGCGGAAAATTGCCTGACCTCCACGTCGCGGCCGAAAGAACTCCGCAATTGTCGGGTGAGAAAAGCGCGTGCTCGAGCGGTCCGCACAAGCAACGACACGCCTTCCTGCAGGGCGATCAATGCCAGCAGGAAAGCGAGCCCCAGTTTCCACCATTTGCGCAATCTGAACACTAAGGTTTTACCCACGCGGCATGGAGAGCATCGATGCCGCAGAATTTTCGCAGAGTCAGCCGCAAATTGGTAGCGATTGCAAGATGCGAAAGCAGCCGGCTTAGACCGGCTTGGCTAATGAACAGTATGGAGCATGCGGCTCCAACGCGTGCGGGCGGGTAGGTGCGCCAGCGTGTCAAAGACGCTGCGCAATCGCTGCGCAAAAGTCGATTGTCCGTAGTCAGCGGAAGTCGCGTTCACCGACCAATAAATCAAAAATGGCCGGCCCATGATGGCGTTGCGATCAACGAAGCCCCAGTAGCGACTATCGAGGCTGTGATCGCGGTTATCGCCCATTGCAAAATATTTCCCGGGCGGAACGACGAGTTCGTCGCCGCGGATGTACGTTCGAATGTCGCGCGCCCACTCCGGTTCGACAGGAGAGCTATAAAGCGGATTCCCGACAGGGGGAAAAGAGTAGTTGAGCGGGTCGTAGCCGGCGGCGGGATCGTGCACGACATAGGATTCGTTCAGAAGCTTGCCATTGATGTACACCTGCTGATCCACGAGCTTCAAATGGTCCCCCGGAAGCCCAATGACGCGCTTCACGAAATGTTGGTGATCCGCATAAGGAAATTTGAAGACGATGATGTCCCCGCGTTTAAGAGCGCGATACGGGAGGAATTTCTCATACCACGCGCCAGTCCCACCAAAAACAAATTTGTTCACCAGCAGGTGGTCTCCTACGAGCAGCGTCTTCTCCATGGAGGGCGAGGGAATTTTGAATGCTTGCACCACGAAGGTGGTGCCAAAAAGCGCCAGGATCACCGTAACCAGCAGCGATTCCAGATATTCAGAAATCGTCGTAGTGTCGCGGTGCGTGTGCGGCTGCTGCTCGTGTGTGGAACCGTCCGTCATCCCGGATTAATCTCGTGTGCCCGCATGTTCCAGGCGCTCCAGGGCGGCACCAGCCGCTTTCTGCTCCGCTTCTTTTTTTGTGCTCCCATCACCGCTTGCCAGGCATTCGCCGAGCGACCAGACCTCGATATAGAACAGCTTTTGGTGGTCGGGGCCTTCCTCGCGCGCCAACCGATACTCAGCAGGCGGCCGCCCTCGGCCCTGCAAGAATTCCTGCAGCGCCGATTTGCGATCAGAATCCGCGATGTGCGCTCCGCCACCTTCCAACGCAAACGCAAACAGCAGTCGTTCGAGCAAGCGTCTGGCGGCGTCCAGTCCGGAATCGAGAAAAATCGCGCCAACAACGGCTTCCAGTGCGTCCGCGACAATTGCGGCCTTTTCACGTCCCCCGGTCTTCTCCTCCCCGCGACCCAGCCGTAAAAATTCCCCGATTCTGAGCCGCCGCGCCGCTTCCACAAGCGCCTGCGCGTTTACCAGGTAGGCCCGGCTGCGCGACAGCTGACCTTCGCTCCAGTCCGGAAACCTTTCAACCAAATATTCGCTCGCGAGGAGATCGAGCACCGCATCGCCCAGAAACTCCAGCCGCTCGTTGTCCTGTATTGCCGCTGAACTGCCGCCGGAGACTTCCATTGCGGCACGCAATTCCGGGATCGCCGAGCTGTGCGTCAGCGCCTTGACCAGCAGCCCGGGATCGCGAAACCGATAACCCAATCGCTCCTGCAGTTCATCGTCTTCGTTGTGCGTCATGCGTGCCTGCCGCTGGGTGCGGGCAGATTCTACTTCGGAGAGCTCAGCTGCGTCGAACTCTGTTTCTTCGCCTCTTCCGCGCCGTTCTTGCATGCCGTCTGCAAGCCTCCTGCGATTGCAGCGCACTTCGTGAAAACGGCCGCCGCTTCTTCATAGTGGGAGGCTTTCTGGTTTGACATGCCCAGCACGTACAAGTTCACCGGATCCGGCGTCGGATTCGGGTCGATCTTCACGGATTGCTCTAGCTCCGGGATGGCATCGCTATATTTACCGCGCCGGAAGTAAACCAGTCCAAGACCGCTGTGCGCCATGGCAAGCGTGGCGTTTTTGGCGGCGTTGAAGTTCTGGTCCGCCATGCCCTCCGGCTTCGAGATCGTCGGCGTGATTTCAAGTGCGCGTTTTCCGTAGGTCTCTGCCTTGGCCAGCTGCTTCTCCGGTTCCGGAGTGCTTGCACTTATCGCGCGAGGAATGGTCTGGCTGAGAATCGCCATGGTCTGAACATCGTCCGGTTTCAGCGCCACTTCCTTTTCGCCGACTTCAAATGCCTTATCCGCCCTGCCGCTCTGGATGTAATCAAACGTCAGCGCGGAATATACAACCGGGCGATACCGGCTCTCTGGATACTTCTTCAAAAAGTCTTCGCCCGCTGCAATTTTCTTTTGAAGATCGGTGTTCGGCAATGCCTGAAACGCCTTCACTGCGGCATCCTCTTCCGCGTTCGCCGGCGGCTGCGCGCTGGGAATGTCAAGCGAGCTTCCGGACTCGGGCTTCTGCTGTTTACTAGGTTGCTGTGCAGACGGACTCTGGCTTCCCTGCTGAGTCTGGCTGCTCTCCGCAAACATGGTTGCTTCAAACGCGGTGAGGCATCCTGCCAGCAAGATGGCTGTCATCGCTATTCTGTTCTTACCGCTCATCGTGCTTCTCCTTTTTGTTTACATCCTCTGGCTGGTCTACTGCTTTATGATACACATTTCGGCGTGACCCGGGCAGGCATCCCGGGTGCTTACGGGTGTTCCGTGTTTTTCGTTCCGGCCATCGCGCTCAGTGCTTTGCTGGCTGCCTGCTTCGCTTTTTCCGGCGCGCCATCCACGGCGAGTGCCGCCTGGTATTCTGCTTTCGCGCGGTCCGGCTGGCCCTCGATGTCGTAGATCGTTCCCAGATGCACGTGCGACCACGCCAACACCAGAGGATCCTGGGTGGCCGCGTGTTCGCCGCTCGTCAATTGTCCAAAAACCTGCTTGGCGCGACTACCGTCCTGTTCCATCATCGCAACCACTCCAAGCCCAAACAGCGCCCGCGGCTGATCCGGGTATTTCACCAGCACTTTCTGAAAGGAAGCCTCCGCAGCGCGCGGATTTTTTTCCGCAATGCGCCGCTCGCCTTCGGTCAGCGCGGCAATCGCTTCCGCATCGTTCGGAATCGTTGTGGGCATAACGGTCTTGTGCCGCGCCAGGATTTCGGCCTCGGTCGCATTCGTTCGTACTCCACGCGGCGCGAACTTGATGTTGGCGAGTCTTTTTCGCTCCGTTGCGACATCGATAGAACGTATGAGGTCGGGAAAGTACAACTTCATCCCCGGTTCGGACTGCTCGAACTTCGCAAGCGCGGCAAACAGCGGCCGCACGAGCACATAACCGTCAGCGTCGGCCATGTCCATCGCTGATTCGCGTTCGCCTGGAGACATTCGCTTCAGCTTCAGTTCGACGGCTCGAACCGTGCACTCGGCCACATACGACGGAAAATCGTCCTTGAGGTCGGGATCGAGTCGCGGCGCGCCCGCCGCGGCTTCAAACAGCGGCAGCTTGACGGCAATCACATGCGAATAGCGCAGAGGCAGGGGATCCAGCAAAAAATGCAAAAACGCGTGACGCACGATATCCAGCGGAACCTGCCCGGAGCCGCTCACCACCAGCGAATAGTGATCGCCAAAATTTCGCACGTTGGTGATGCGGCCGACAAGCGGCTCTACGATGATGGTGAAGGAGCGCGGACTCGTCGGATCGAGAATTTCGCGCAGGTAACCGGAGGCCACAAAAACGACCCGGGAAACCGAATCGTGCATCTGTTCGATTTCGTGGTTGTAAACCGGCTGAACCTGCCGCCACAGGTCGCCGATTTTCTGTTCCTTATAATAGTTTGAAAGAATCTCCGGAAATCCTTCAAGCGCAATCACCTCGGGAGGCAATTCGTCGCGCCGCAGAATTGGCTCGAACTTCGGCGCCGGACCGCTCACGAGCCCGAACCAGATATAGCGCGAAAGCATTTGCCCGGCGTCGGCTAATTCATGCTGCTTATAGAAATTTCGCATCACCTCGACCGCAGGTCCCTGCTGGTGCTGCAGCCTGTCGCGAAGCTGCGCCCGCATCGGGGACCAGTTCGCCGCGCTGACGTCGGCTTCAAATCCCGATGCAAGAAGGGCGCACATCGTGGTGAACATCGCCTCGCTGCCATCGACGGTGACCGTGGTTGCCGGGGCGGCCTGCAACTTCGGCGACGGCTGGCGTTGCTGGCTGCCTGCCAGGGCCGGCAACAGAAGGGTTGCGCACAGAAAAACAGTCGAAGTCCAAGGAAATTTTCTCATTCGGTTGGTCGCGAAATGGCTTTGGCCGCGCTGATTCTGCATGAATATCGCGCGCGCGCCGCTTTTCAATCTACAAGCGCCACACATCCCGCGTCAAGAAATCGACCCGCCCTTTATCGGGGCAATTCTTGCAGCAACTCTTGAAACAGGCCGGCGCATCTGCTTAAAGTGAAGATGCTTGGCAACCTCGGCAGGATGGCTCGATTTATGCACACCGCTCGTTTCCGGCTCGCCGTGGTGATTGTTTTTTTCGGTCTGGCGGGATACTGTGCCGCGCCAGCGCGAGCACAATTGCAAGGTGAGGTCCCGCCCCCTCAGGGACTCGCCAGCCCACCGACCGCGGCGAAAACGCAGCCCGCTTCGTCCACTGCCGCGCCGACCGGAAAGAAGCGTCTTTCGAAGGACTTCACGTTAAAGGGCGATTCTTCCTGGGTCGACACGGGCATTGACGTCGCACCGGGCGAGCACATCCTCCTCAGCGCGACCGGCAAACTGCGTTACGCCGATGCGAAGGGCGACAACGGCCCAGAGGGCCTCCCTCGCGGTTTCAAAGATCTCCTGCGCATACTCCCTTTTAACGCAGCGGGGCGCGGCTCGTTGATTGGCCGCATCGGTCAGGCCGACGTTGCGCAGCCGTTTCTTATCGGCCCGTCGCAGGACGTCGTTTCGCCGATCAACGGCCGTCTGAGCATTGGCATCAATCAATCCGATAACGACACCGGCGAGGGCTCCTACACCGTGCATGTTGACGTGTATGCCGCCGAACCCGCTTCCGGGTCCACTCTTGCGATCGCCAAGGCCGTGACCGCCCTTCCCGGCATCGACAATGCGCTTTTCGCAAAAATCCCGCGCCGCGTCGCAGACAAAGACGGCAATCCCGGCGACATGGTGAACTTCATGATTCTCGGCCCGGAAGCCGCCATGCAGCGCGTCTTCACCGCTGCCGGCTGGGTGAAAGTCGATGCGGACGTGAAGGGCACCGTGCTTCACGGATTGATCGTCAGTCTTTCGAAAGAATCCTACCTCACCATGCCCATGAGCCAGCTCTACCTTTTCGGCCGTCCGCAGGACTACGGCTGGGCACACGCCGAACCTATCAGCGTCGTCGCTTCGCGCAATCATCTCCGCATCTGGAAAGCGCCGTTCGCCGTGAACGGCGAAACCCTTTGGGTCGGAGCGGCTACTCACGATGTCGGCTTCGAGCGCGACCAGCGCAACAACGGCGTCACGCACAAGATCGATCCGGACATCGATCTGGAGCGCGATTACGTCGAAAAAACTCTTACCAATACCGGCCTGGTCGCCGAAGTCTTCCACTTCCTTCCCGACAATCCGATGAAGGAAGCGAAGACCGCCACCGGAGGCTCGTTCCATTCGAGCGGACAGGTCCTCATCCTCAAACTCGCCGAATCGGGCAAAGATCTCTCCGCCTTATCGACTAGATTGCCTTGATTGGACCTGGGGGAAATATATCCGGCGCGACGCTGGCTGCTTGCCGCAGTACCTCTGCGGAAAGGTTCGCGCCAGTCACCAACAACACTGCGTTTTCGCGCGGTCTGTCCCGCCACTTCAAAAACGCGGCAGTCGCCGCCGCTCCTGCCGGTTCAGAAACGACATGCTCATCGATCAGCAGCCGGCCGATGGCCCTCAACATCTCGTCTTCGCTAACCAGCAGCACCTCATCGACCAATTCGCGAATCGCGTCGACGTTGGCTTCCACAGGTGTTCGCGTCGCGAGCCCGTCGGCGATGGTGTCGCATGTTTCGGTCTCTATCGCTCGACCCTCTTTCCACGAAAGAAAATACGATGGAGCTCGTTCGCTCTGCACACCGATGATTTTCACTCTGCTCGAAATCTGTTTCGCCGCGGCCGCAACCCCGCGGATTAACGCCGTATCTCCCATGGGCACGTAAATCGCATCCGCTTCCGGCAATCTCTCGAGAATCTCGCACGCTATCGTTCCCGGCCCGGCGGGAAGATCCGGATCCGTCGCGTCATTCAAGAAAAATGCTCCATGCGTTCGCGCGTACCGAGCCGCGGCATGAAACGCTTCCGCCAGATCCGTGCTTCCCTTTTCCGCAATCTCCGCACCGAGCCGCGCGATGTTTCCGCGCTTTACTGGATTGCTGTTCTCGGGCAAAAAAATCCGCGCTTTGACTCCCAGCAATCGCGCCGCGTAGGCCACCGCCGCCCCGTGATTCCCGGTGCTCGACGCAACCACCTCGCCGACCTTTGCCCGCTGCAATTGCCGTCCGAGCGCGTACAGCGCGCCACGAACTTTGAACGAGCCTGTCGGCAACTCGCTTTCAAGTTTCAGATAGACGTTCTGATCGGGAGGGTCGCTGAGCGAACTGGCAGAAAGCAGCCGCGTTTGCGGTAAATATTTTGAGAGAAAACCGCGGGCATTCTCGAAAGTCGGGTCCAGCATGGCTATGGATTGTGAAGGTTCGATCCAGCCATGTCTTTTTCCGGATACATTTTTTCGAACTCCGCCTCACCGTGCAGCATCGCCAGGTCCGGATCCCGCCGGGCGTGGCTGACATCTCGAAAACCCGCTTCCCACGCCTTCCGCAGGGCTTCGAGCGCATCCGGTTTTCGGTCGAGCATCGCATACAGGCAAGCTGCGTTGTATAGAATGGACGCCTCGTTCGCGCGCAACGTCATGGCAAGATTCAATTCCTTCAGCGCATCGTCCACGCGCCCGATTTCCGCGTAGTCGCTTCCCAGAAGAATTCGCGCACGGGCATCCTCCGGCACGTGCTTCAGATGATTTTCCAAGGCGCTCATTCGCCGCTGCAGCAAGTTGAGGTACGCTTCGCGTTTCCCGAGCGCGCCAAGCGAGTTCGCGATCGGCACGTACACGTTGTAGTCCTCGCCGCTCGCTTCGAGCGCGGTCTCCATAATGTCCACCACTTCCTGGAATCTTCCCGCCGAAAACAGCGCCCGGCACAACAGGTAGAACGCGCCTTCGCAATCCCGCTTTCGCTCGATGGCCTTGCGCACCATGCGCACCGCTTCGTCGTGCAGGTCGGTCGCGTACAGCACCCACGCCTGGCTCACCTGCACGTCCGGCAAGTCCCAGCGCAGGTTCACGGCGTGGCCCGAAGCGGTTCTCGCGCGCTCCACCCAAATTTCGTCGCGGCTGTAATTGCAATAAAACATGGCGCACGCATTTGCGCACGAAGCGTAGGCCAGAGCAAAACTCGGGTCCATGGCCACGGCGCTCTCGAACATCTGCAATGCGAATTCAAGATCCTGCCTGGTCTGCCGCCGCGCATATCGCTTCCCGCGCAAATACAAATCGTAGGCCTGCAAATTCTCCGTGGGCTTCACCGCCAGCGCTTCCAGTTCCTGGGGCGACAGCGTCACGCGCAGCGCTTCGGCGATTTTCCGCGCGATTTCATCCTGTACTTCGAAGACATCTTTCATTTCGCGGTCGTACCGCTCAGACCACAGGGGAAAATCCGTGTGCGTGTCCACCAGCTGCGTCGTAATTCGCAACCGGCTTCCCGATCGCCGCAGGCTTCCCGTCAGCACGTAAGCGGCCTTCAATTGCTGGCCGATCTGCACCGGCGTCACCGTCTTGTCCCGGAACGCCAATACCGTCGGCCGGGAATAGGTATTCAACCCGCGGATTTTCGACAGTTCGGTGATGATGTCTTCGGTGATTCCGTCTCGCAGATATTCGTCTTCTTTTACGCCGCTCAAATTCTCGAAATATAGAACGGCCAGCGATTTCGGCCCCGTTTTCTGGGTTCCGGCCTTTGAATCGGT
>Ga0070698_100004458_pt1 | contig 15388 bp, 10 predicted proteins | sample KBSK1502metaG_FD_65477 | JGI IMG/M metagenome (GOLD analysis project Ga0070698, IMG submission 65477) | Corn, switchgrass and miscanthus rhizosphere microbial communities from Kellogg Biological Station, Michigan, USA - KBS K1-50-2 metaG | ecosystem: Host-associated > Plants > Roots >...
TACAGCGCCGGTGCCCGTTGTGGCAACCAGGTTCACCGAAATGACTCCAGCCCTTTCGCCCAACGGGCGCTGGCTGGCGTATGTCTCGAACGAGACCGGCGAGGACGAGATCTACGTGGTCCCATTTCCAAACACCGGGGCGGGAAAGTGGGCGATTTCGGCGGGCGGGGGAACGGAGCCGCTCTGGTCCCATCGCGGAAGTGAGCTGTTCTATCGCGCCGGCTCCGGAGACCTGGTGGCCGTCGAAATACATACTCAGCCGAGATTCTCGCTCGGACGCTCGGCAGCACTCTTTCCGGCCGCGGGATTCACGTCCTCCCGATTCGGTGCGCAGTATGCTGTGGCGCCGAACGACGGGCGCTTCTTAATGATCCGGGCCGGCACACCCGACAAGCTGATCATCGTTGAGAATTGGTTCGAGGAGCTCAGGGCGAAGTCGCGGCAATGAACCGGCCGCACGATCTCCGCCGCGTCATCGGGCTCGCCGGCGGCACCGCGCTGATCGTCGGCATCACGATCGGCAGCGGGATCTTCCGCACACCCCCCACGATCGCCGGGCTCGTCCCGAATCCGCTCGTCATCATGGGACTCTGGACGGCCTTCGGTCTGATCAGCATTTGCGGGGCGCTCGCGGTGGCGGAACTCAGCTCGCTCTTGCCGCAGGCGGGTGGCGTATACGTGTTCTTGCGCGAGGCATACGGCGACGCGGCCGCGTTCGTCTTCGGCTGGCTGTACGTCCTAGTCACAACGCCCACCGCCGTCGCCTCACTTGCCACCGTCTTCGCGGAATTCCTACTCAACCTGCTGGGCATCCCCGCCGGTGTCGCGACCGTACAGCTGATCGCGATCGCGGCCATCATCACGCTGACCTGCGCCAACGTGCTGGGCGCGCGCGTCGGGGCAGCCGTGAGCGAAGTGACCACCCTCGTGAAGGTGACCGCGCTGGCGGCGATCGTCCTCGGCGCCTTTCTGCTGGGGCGCGGCAGTCTGTCTCACCTTAACGAGGGCGGCGTCGTGCAGGGCGGCGGCCTGGCGCGCGCCGTCGCAGCGGTCATCTGGACCTACGACGGCTGGATTGCCGTCAGCATGATCGCGGGCGAGGTTGTGGCACCCGAGCGGTTGATGAAACGAATCATCATCACTGGGATGCTAGTCATCGTCACGCTCTATATCGGCGCGAATCTCGCATACCTGTACATGATGCCGGTCAGCGTCATGGCGCAGCAAAAGGAAGCCATTGCGCGGACGGTCATGACGGCGATTGCCGGACCCGCCGGTGGCGTCGTCATCCTGCTCGCGATCATGACGAGCGTGTTCGGCGCGCTCAACGGCAACTTGCTCGCCAAGCCGCGGGTCGCCTACGCGATGGCGCGCGACGGCCTGACGTTCTCGTTTCTAGGGGCTACCCATCCGCGCTGGGCCACGCCGTGGGCGGCGCTCGTGATCCAGGGCGCGGTCGCGATCATCATGGTCCTCGTGCTTCGGGACTACGATACGCTGATCACCTACTTTGTGGTCGTCGAGTGGGCCGCGCTGATCTTTGCGGTCGCTGCGGTGTTCGTGCTGCGACGGAAGATGGCCGATGCACCCAGGCCGTTTCGCACGCCGGCCTATCCGTTGGTGCCGCTGGTGTTCGTGCTTGGCACGGGTGTGGGCTTGTCGGCCATCGTGTGGGGACAGATCCAGGTCCGCAACTTTTCGCCGGTCTACGGTTTGGGCATTGCGGCGGCAGGGTTTCCCGTTCATCAACTTTGGAAGCGACTGAAGAGGAACTCATGCGAAACGCCGTTGTGACGGAGCAGGCGCCGAAGCCAAGGGGTCCGTATTCGCAGGCAATCGTCGAGGGAGAATTCATTTTCGTCGCCGGACAGGGACCCACCAATCCGCAGACCGGGAAACGAGAGCTCGGCGACGTGCGGTCGGAGACGCAGCGTACGTTCGAGAACCTGCGAGCGATTCTCCAGGCGGCGGGGTCGTCACTCGATGACGTCGTCAAGTGCAACGTGTACCTGCGGGACATCAACGATTTCGCCGCGATGAACGAGGTGTACGCGACCTTCTTCACGACGCCGTTTCCGGCACGCACCACGATCCAGGCGGGCGCGCTTCCGGGCGGGATCGCCGTCGAGATCGAGTGCATCGCCAAGAAGGCTCGATAGTGGACGCGTTCGACCTCGATACACCCGCCCTGTACGTCGACCTCGACGTGCTCGAGCACAACATCGCGCGGATGCAGGAACAATGTCGTGCGTGGGGTGTCGCGCTCCGGCCTCACGTGAAGACCCACAAGATCCCCGAGATTGCTCAGATGCAGCTCGATGCAGGCGCAATCGGGATCACGGTCGCCAAACTGGGCGAGGCGGAGGTGTTGCCCGGCGACGATGTGCTTGTCGCCTATCCCCTGCTCAAGCCGAAGCTGCCGCGGTTGCGAGAACTAGCGAAGACTCGGGCGCTGAAGGTCGCGGTCGATTCGGTCGACGTCGCTCGTGACGTCCACGGGAAGGGGATCGAAACGCTGGTGGAGATCGACGTCGGCGTGGGCCGAACCGGCGCGCAGTCACCTGAACAAGCGGTCGAGATCGCGCAGGCGTGCTCGGACGGCAATTTCCGGGGGATCTGCTATTGGCCGTCGTGGCTCGACGAGGCCGGCTTCCAGGCGGCGTGCGTCAAAATCGACGCCGTCCTCGATGCGCTCTCCGCGGCGGGCTTCGAGGCGACGATTGTCTCTGGAGGTTCGACGCCAGGTGCCGCGAAAACGCCACTGATTCCGCGGACCACCGAGATCCGACCTGGCACCTACGTCTTCTATGACGCGAGCAGCCTCGCGGCGAAGCTCTGCGTCGAGGCAGATTGCGCGCTCCGCGTGCTCACCACGGTCGTCAGCACCGCGGTGCCGGGCCAGTGCGTGATCGACGCCGGGTCAAAAACGCTCTCGAGCGATCAGACGGTGGGTGCCGGAACGTTCGGCCACTTCGTCGGGCGGGGGCGCCCCTGGACCCTGCGCAAACTGAATGAGGAGCACGGCTATGTCGAGATCGATGGACCGGCCCGCGTGGGAGAGAAAGTCTGGGTGGTGCCGAGTCACGTCTGCGCGACGGTCAACCTGCACGACGAAATCTGGTACGGCCGCCGGGGCCGAGTGGAAGGAAGCTGGAAGGTCGTGGCACGTGGGAAGGTGCGCTAGAGTCAGCGGGCGAGCACCCCTTTCGCCGTCGCGACCAGATGCTCGACGGTGAATCCATAGTGCGCCATCACCACCGGCCCGGGCGCCGAGGCGCCGAAATGGTCCACACCGATGATGGCGCCGGTGGGCCCAACGTAGCGCTCCCACCCGAAGGGGGAGCCAGCCTCTACGCTCACCCTGGCCCCCACCGCCGGTGGCAGCACGCTGTGGCGGTACTCGACCGGCTGCGCCTCGAACAACTCCCACGACGGCATCGACACCACCCGGCTCCGAACCCCCTCGCCGCTGAGTTGCCGGTGCGCGGCCAGCGCGAGCGAGACCTCTGAGCCGGTCGCGATCAGAATGAGCTCCGGCGGCGTCCCCTGATCCGCGTCAATCAGCACGTAGGCGCCGCGGGCGGTGCCGGCGGCCGAGGCGAGCGTGGTCCGGTCGAGCACCGGAATCTTTTGGCGGGTGAGCACCAGGCCTACCGGCCCGGCTGTGTGCTGCATCGCGATCCGCCATGCTTCGACCGTTTCGTTGGCGTCTGCCGGCCGCAGCAGCAGCATGTTCGGTATCGCCCGCAAGCTGGCGAGCTGCTCGACCGGCTGATGCGTCGGGCCGTCTTCGCCGAGCGCGATGCTGTCGTGGGTCCACACGTAGATCACGTGCGCGGCACTCAGCGCGGCCAGCCGGATGCTGGGGCGCATGTAGTCCGAGAAGGTTAGAAACGTCGCGCCGAACGGAATCACCCCCCCGTGATGCGCCATCCCGGTGAGCATCGCGGTCATCGCATGCTCGCGGATGCCAAAGTGGATGTTGCGCCCCGCGTATCCCCACACCCCACCGGCCATCCCTTGCGTCGGCGGCGTCTGCCCCTCGTGCGGCACATCGGCGCTCTGAAAGTCCCCCTTTCCCTTCATCATGGTGCGTGTGGACGGATCGAGGTCCGCCGACCCGCCGACCAGATTCGGCACCGACTCGGCGAGCGTCGCGATCACCCTTCCTCCGGCATCGCGCGTAGCCATGTCGCCATCGGCGGGCGTGAACGCGGGAAGCTTCGCGTCCCATCCCGGGACAAGCTCACCTGCCATCGCGCGGTCGAAGGCGTCGGCGAGGTCCCCCTGCGCGGCGCGATACGCGTCCATCCCATGCTGCCAGGCGCTCCGCAGCGCCGCGCCGCGCACGCGGACGTTCGCGAATTCCCGCTGTACTTCCTCCGGCACGCGAAACTCCGCGTCTTCCGGCCAGCCGTACGCGCGCTTCGTCAGCCGGACTTCGTCTTTGCCGAGCGGCTCGCCGTGGGCCGCGAAGGTATCGTGCTTGTTCGGACTCCCGAATCCGATGTGGGTATGCGCCACGATGAGAGAGGGCCGATGTTCGTCCCCGCGGGCCATGGTGAGCGCCGCGTCCACCGCGGCCACGTCCATCCCGTCCACCTCCTGTACCTGCCAACCGTACGCGGCGAAGCGGGCTCCCACGTCTTCCGAGAATGTGATGTTTGCCGTGGCGGACAGGGTGATGCGGTTGGCGTCGTAGAGCACGATCAGGCGGCCGAGGTGGAGGTCGCCGGCGAGCGACGCCGCTTCCGAGGCGATGCCCTCCATCAGGTCGCCGTCGCTCACGATGACGTAGGTCTGGTGGTCGACGATAGCCTGCCCGGGCCGATTGAAGGTGGCGGCGAGCCACCGCTCCGTGATCGCCATCCCGACCGCGTTCGCGAACCCCTGGCCCAGAGGCCCGGTGGTGACCTCGACGCCGGTGGTGAGTCCCCGTTCGGGGTGACCCGGTGTCTGGCTGCCCCAACGCCGGAACTGCTTGAGGTCGTCGAGGGTGAGCCCGTACCCCGTCAGGAACAGGAGGCTGTACAACAGCATGCTTCCGTGCCCCGCCGAGAGCACGAACCGGTCGCGGTTGATCCATTCCGGGTCCGCCGGGTCATAGCGGAGGTGGCGGGTCCACAGCACGTAGGCCATGGCCGCGGCACCCATCGGCATCCCCGGATGACCCGATGCCGCCTTCTCGACGGCATCGATGCTCAGCGTGCGGATGGTGTTGATGCAGAGATCGTCAATGGTGCCAACGCGCGGGGTCATCTCGCGCTCCCGTTGCGCGACTGCATGTACCGCCGCATCAGCGCGGTGGTGGAGCTGTCATAGCCATCGGCCGGCAGGCCGTCGCCCTGGAGCTCTGCAGCGATGCGCTGGGCCAGCGCCTTCCCGAGCTCCACGCCCCATTGATCGAACGAGTCGATGCCCCAGATCACTCCCTGCGTGAAGACGCTGTGCTCGTAGAGCGCGACGAGCGACCCCAGAGTCGCCGGGGTGAGGCGGTCGGCGAGAATCGTGGTGGTCGGCCGATTCCCCTCGAAGACGCGGTGCGGCACGAGCCGGGCCGGCGTCCCTTCCGCTTCGACCTCCCCCGTCGTCTTGCCGAAGGCGAGGGCCCGCGTTTGCGCGAACACGTTCGCCATCAGGAGATCGTGGTGGCCATCGAGCGGGTTGAGCGACTGGGAGAACGCGATGAAATCGCAGGGAATAAGCCTCGTCCCTTGATGAATCAACTGATAGAACGAATGCTGCCCGTTGGTCCCCGGTTCACCCCACACGATCGGGCCGGTGTCGTAGTCGACGCGCACGCCGTCCAGGGTGACGTGCTTGCCATTGCTCTCCATCGTCAGCTGTTGGAGATAGGCGGGAAACCGCTTGAGGTACTGGTCATAGGGCAGCACCGCGATGGTTTGGGCGTCGAAGAAGTCGGCGTACCAGACCGCGAGCAGCCCCATGATCACCGGCAGGTTGCGGTCGAGGGGGGTGGTGCGGAAATGCTGGTCCATCGCGTGGAACCCGGCGAGCATCTCGCGAAACTGCTCGGGTCCGATCGCCAGCATCGTGGAGAGTCCGATCGCGGAGTCCATGGAGTAGCGCCCGCCGACCCAGTCCCAGAAGCCGAACATGCTGGCGGGGTCGATGCCGAACTGCGCGACGTCTTCCGCGTTGGTCGATACGGCGACGAAGTGCCGGCGCACCGCCCGCTCATCCCCGAGAGCGCGCATGCACCAGGCACGCGCCGTATGGGCGTTGGTCAGCGTTTCGAGCGTTGTGAACGTTTTGGAACACACAATGAACAGGGTTTCGGCGGGATCGAGGTCGCGTGTGGCCTCGACGAAGTCCGTGCCGTCGACGTTGGAGATGAAACGGAACGTCATCTCCCGATGGCTGTAGGAGCGAAGGGCCTCGTAGGCCATCACCGGGCCAAGGTCGGAGCCGCCGATGCCGATGTTGACGACGTTCTTGATGGGCCGGCCCGTGTGGCCCTTCCAGCGGCCGCCGCGGACGTCAGCGGCGAAGGCCGACATGCGGTCGAGCACCGCGTGCACCCCCGGCACTACGTCGGCACCGTCAACAACGATCCGCTCACCCACCGGCGCCCGCAGAGCGACGTGAAGGACCGCCCGCTGCTCGGTCACGTTGATCTTACGGCCGCTGAACATGGCACCGATCTGCTCGGCCAGGTGCCGGTCGTCGGCCAGCCGGAGCAGGAGCCGGAGCGTCTCGTCGGTGACGCGATGCTTGGAGTAGTCGAGGTAGAGGCCGGCGGCTTCGCCCGTCAGGCGCTTCCCCCGCAGGGGGTCGTCGGCAAAGATCTGCCGGAGATGCACATCGCGGATCGTACGGTAGTGCTCCTGCAACGCCTTCCACGCCGGGCCCGCGGTGAGCGGCTGGGTCGGCGCCACGCTTTTCGCGGTCACGGTCTGCCCGCCGCGGCGCGATTCCGTTGCGCCAGCACGGCGCGCTTCGCCGCGAGGCAATCGAGGAGATCCTTCCAGGACTGGTCGAACGAGGCCGTACCCTCGCGCTGCAGTTGAGCCGCGAGCGCCGTAGAGTCCACACCGATCCGGGTGAAATCAGCGAGCACCGCGTCGGCATCGCCGCCATCAAGGGGCAGCACCCCCTCCACACGGCCGTGATCGGCGAAGGCCGCGAGCGTCTTCTCGGGCATCGTATTGATGGTGTCCGGAGCCGCCAGCGCCTCGACGTAGAGCGTGTCTGATGCATCGGGATCCTTGGTCCCCGTGCTGGCCCACAGCAGGCGCTGCGGCCTGGCGCCGGCGGCCGCGAGCGTGCGCCAGCGCGGCGACGCCAGCAGGTCACGGTACGCCCCGTAGGTACGCCGGGCGATCGCGATGCCGAGGCGATTGCGGAGGGCTGACGGCACGGTGTCGCGCACCGCTACGTCCCAGCGGCTGACGAAGAGCGAGGCGACGGAATCGATCCGTGGGTCGAGGCCCGCGGCGATCCGCCGTTCGATGCCCCGCATGTACGCCTCCGCCGCCGCGAGGTACTGCTCCGCGGAAAACAGCAGCGTCACGTTGATCGGCACGCCCGCGTAGATCGACTGCTCGATGGCCGGAACGCCTTCGGGCGTGCCTGGAATCTTGATGAAGAGATTGGGACGTTGTGCCCGGCCGTGCAGTTGGGCGGCCGCCCGTACGGTGCCCGCGGTATCGTTGGCCAGGAGCGGCGACACCTCCAACGATACCCAGCCGTCCACGCCGCCAGTACGGTCGTGGACGGGGCGGAAGAGATCGGCGGCGCGCACCAGGTCCTCGATGGCGAGCTCGAAGAACAACGTTTCACCCGACTTGCCCTCGGCCGCCATCCGGTGGATGGCGCCGTCGTAGACGTCGCCATTCTTGATGGCGTGGTCGAAGATCGTGGGGTTGGAGGTCAGTCCGGTCACCGACAGCTCGCTGATGTAGCGCTGCAGGGTGCCGTCGTTCAGGATGCCGCGGGTGATGTTGTCGAGCCAGAGGCTCTGACCGAGCTCGTGCAGCTGTCGTGTCGTTTTCATCGTTCGTCCTCTTGCAAACGCCTGGCGGTGGCCGCACCAACCACGGCGGGGAAATCGCGGGTGACCAGATCGCCGATCCGCTCGACCGTGAGATCGGCCGCGGGATAGACGGTGAGGGTGTGGCGGTCGTGCGCGTAGTGTCCCTGGCGTGGAAACACCGTCGTCACGCGGTCGCGCCACACCTTCTTTATCATCGCGAGGATGCGCAGCTTGTCATCTATCATGACATAGTGGCGGGCCGGATAGCGCGCCGCGACCGGATCGAGCATCTGTTCTTTATGGATGTAGATCAGCACCCGGCCTTCCACCGCCGCCCAGAGCCCGGAGCGCTGGATCTTGCGCGGCTGGAACACCACGTCGCCATCCGACAGAATGACCGTCAATCCCCAAGTGCGAAGATGGCGGATGACGTCGAGCGCGCCGGGATACAGCCGGCTCGCGAACGGATAGTCGACCAGAAACGACGACATCAAGAGCACCCGAGTGTCGCTGATATCTTCCAACCGGTAGCGCTGCAACGCGCCCAGGTAGTCGACGTACCCGAGCTCGCCGCGCAGTTGTTCGAGGATCGCCCAATACCGGTCCCGGCTCGCGGACCCGAACTCTCGTGCGAGGTGATCGCGGAGATCCTCCGCCACGCGGTCGTTATCGAGCAGCGTGTTGTCGCAGTCGAGGAGGAACACGATGTCATCGGGCGTGGTCACGCGGTCGGCCCATCGGGCGTGGGGTTGTACCAGCGGCCGGGCGGCGCGATGAGCGCGTCGGCCCGCTTGGGTCCCCACGTGCCGCGCTTGTACGGGAGCGCCCGGGGATGGGTCTTGAGAACGGGCTCGACCGCCGCCCAGGCCGCCTCGACCGCGTCCTCGCGTGTGAAGAGCGCCCCATCGCCGATCATGGCGTCGCTCAACAGGCGCGCGTATGGCGCTTCCGCCCCCACGAGCTCCTCGACCAGGTAGAGCTCCCGTTGGTCGCCGACGAACTCCTTGCCCGGGTGCTTGACGCGGGCGGCCAGTGCGACCGCGGCGTTGGGGGAGAGCCGAAAGCGCAAATAGTTCGCCGGGCCGGCCGTCGGGGCCGAGTCGGCGAACAACCGCGTCGGCGGCGGCTTCAGCTCGACCAGCACCTCGGCGGCCGTCTCGGGGAGGCACTTTCCGGAACGCAGGTACCACGGCACACCCTCCCACCGCCATGAGTCGATGAAGAGTCGCACGGCGCAGAAGGTCTCGACGTCGGAATTGCGCGCCACGTGCGGTTCCTTCCGGTAACCGGCGTATTGACCGCGCACCAGGTCACGCGGCTCGAGCGGCCGCATTGCTTCGAAGACGTTGGCCTTCTCGGTGTGGACCGCTCCATAATCCCGGCTGACCGGCGGCTCCATGGCCAGGAGCGCGACGACCTGAAACAGGTGGTTTTGAATCACGTCTCGCAGGCATCCCGCGGTCTCGTAGAACGCGCCGCGGCCGTTCACGCCGAACTTCTCGGCAAGGGTGATCTGGACGCTGCCGACGTAGTTACGGTTCCAGATGGGCTCGAGGAAGGAGTTGGCGAAGCGGAAGTAGAGGATGTTCATGATCGCCTCCTTCCCCAGGAAATGGTCGATTCGGAAGATCGCGTCCTCGGGGAACACCGCCCGCGCCACGGCGTTGAGCTGGCGCGCGGAGGCCAGATCGCGTCCGAACGGCTTTTCGACGATGACCCGCGCCTGGTCCGCGAGACCGGCGGCCCCAAGTCCCTGGATCACCGGGGCGAACAGCGCGGGGGGAATGGCGAGGTAGTGCAGGGGGCGTCGCGCGTTCCCCAGCGCTCGCTTGAGCGCCGCGAACGTCTCCGCCTGGTTGTAGTCTCCGGGCACGTATCGGAGCAGGGACAGGAGGCGGCTGAGCGCTCGCCGCTCCACGGCAGCGCCGGACTGCTTGATGCTGTCGGTCGCCCGTTTGCGCAGTTGCGCCACACTCCACGGGCTGGAAGCCACTCCGACCACCGGAACGCGGAGGACGCCCCGCTTCACCATCGCGTACAGCGCGGGGAAGATCATCTTGTGGGCGAGGTCGCCTGTGACGCCGAACAACACCAGCGCATCGGACGATGGCGGGCGGTCAGTCATCGAGCCCATCTCGGGCAAGCAGTATGACGCTCGATCGGGGGCTCAGGTGGTACGTTTGCGGCTCTTCCCAAGGAGGCTCCTCGCCCGTAGCGAACAGATCTTGTGGCGCTGCGCGAGAGGTGTCCACGGCCAGATGCCACCGAGTCCCCGGCGGTACGGCGGGCAAACGGAAATCGACCGCATCGGCACCGGCATTGAACATCAGGCAAAGTGCGCGCTGCTCATCTTCATGGATCAAACAGCCAAGCTGTTTCTCTTTCGGTTCGGCCCAGTCGGGCAACCCTCCTTGCGGGCCAAACCAATGAATCTCGGCGTCCGTGTAAAAGTGCTCTTCACTCAGAATCGGATGGGCTCGACGAAAGGCGATCATACCACGGGTGAAGCGGAATACGTCCTTGTGCCGTTCCAAACGGGTCCAATCGTGCCAGCTCGTTTCGTTGTCCTGGCAGTAGGCGTTGTTGTTGCCGCCCTGCGTGCGGCGAAATTCGTCCCCGCCGAGCAGCATCGGCACGCCGCGCGAGATCAACAGCGTCAGCAGGAAGTTCTTGATCTGGCGTTTCCTGATGGAGTCGATCTCGTCATTGGCTGTGTCACCTTCAGCGCCGTAATTCTCGGAGAAATTCTCGCTCGTCCCGTCGTGGCTGTTCTCACCGTTCGGTTCATTGTGCTTCTGTCGATAGCTCACGAGATCCTGCAACGTGAAGCCGTCGTGACAGGTGACGAAATTGATGCTCGAGTCGGGGCCCTTGCCGGACTTGGAGTAGATGTCGGCGCTGCCGCAGATGCGTTGGGCGAACACCCCAAGCAACCCATCGTCGCCGCGCCAGAACCGTCGGACGTCGTCACGGTACTGACCGTTCCACTCCGCCCAGCGGCAGTCGGAGAAGCTCCCGACCTCATACGCTCCGGCGGCATCCCACGCCTCGGCGATGAGCTTCACATCCCGTAAGATCGGGTCCTCGGCGATCCGCTCGAGCAGGGGGGGATTGGGTAGCAAGCGGCCGGAAGGGTCCCGACCGAGCACCGCGGCCAGGTCAAAGCGAAATCCATCGACCTGCATCTCCACCACCCAGTGGCGCAACGCGCTCAAGATGTGATCCCGCACCACTGGATGGTTGGCATTGATGGTGTTGCCCGTGCCCGTGTAATCCCTGTAAGCACGCCTATCGTCCGCCAGCATGTAGAAGATCGTGTTATCAATCCCGCGGAAACAGAGTGTAGGCCCCCGTTCGTTTCCCTCCGCCGTGTGAGTGAACACCACGTCCAGGAACACCTCGATGCCCGCCCCATGGAAGGCCTGGACCATTTCCCTGAATTCCAGCTTCTGCTGACCCACGTGTCCCGAACTGCTATAGGAAGCTTTGGGCGCAAAGAAGGTCACGGGATCGTAGCCCCAGTAGTTCGCGAGTGACTGGCCCGTTTGCGGATTGATGCCTGTCACATGTTGTTCATTGAATTCCTGCACGGGCATGAGTTCCACGGCCGTCACTCCCAGGTCTTTTAAATAAGGGATCTTTGCCATGAGGCCTCGGTACGTGCCGGGATGTTCCACACCGGAGCTGGAATGGATAGTGAAGCCACGCACGTGCATTTCATAGATGACCGTCTTCGACCAGGGATGCCTGGGAGGACGGTCCTCATGCCCGCGAAAATGTTCGCGCGTGAATACGCACTTCGGCATGGCGGCGGCATCATCTACCGTCGAGCATGGCGGGTCGCCGTCGAGCACGGACGGATCGTATCCCCGAGCGGGGCCGAACTCCCAGATGGGCGGCCTCGAGATCGCCGTGGCGCAGGGATCAAGCAGCAGCTTGTGGAAATTGAACCGATGGCCGTTCTCGGGTTGATACGGGCCGTCCACGCGATAGCCATACAGCTGGCCAGCCGGGATCCCCTCAATCCAGACGTGCCACACGTCACCCGTGCGGTTGCGTTCGGGATCCAGATCAATCACTCTGGCAGCCGTGGCATCTTCCGGACGATCGAACAACTCCAGCCGAACGCGGCTGGCGTGTCGGCTGAAGAGCGCAAAGTTTACTCCTTCGCCACATGCAGAGGTTCCCAGAGGCAATGGCACACCAGCTCGAACAGCACTTCGAGGTTTGCTCACCGCTGCCACAGAATGGGAGCGACCTCGAGGGGCACCGCCACGCCGGCGCAGTGCGGTATGATGCGCGCCGTATAGTCCGTGGCGGAACGGGTTGCCGAGACCGATGCACGATAGATCCACCGACGCGGTTCGCCCGACGGCTGGACGCGGGTCATCTCCTGTCGGATTGGACTGCCGCCATTGATCCCATCGGCATATAGCTCGACTCGCACGGCGTTCGGATCGAGGTCGTTGAAATACAGCTCTGCCTCAAACACGTGTTGGGCCGTATCTGTCTGTACCTTCACGTCGCCGAAGCGGAGCGTGACCCATTTCTCCTTCAGCGTATGTTCCCAACCGACGATGTTCCTCGCCACGGCGCCGTTATCGGCAGCGCGCCCACGGTAGGCGGCTGCAGCCGGAAGGTAATGTTGCTCGGTGTATTCCCGTACCGAGCGGTTCGTGGAAAAGCGCGGTGTCAGTCGCGCCATGCTTTCCCGCATCCGCTCCACCCAGGCCGTGGGAATGCCCTGTTCGTCGCGGGAATAAAACTCGGGCACCACCTCCCGCTCGAGCAGGTCGTAGAGCGCGTTGGCTTCGACGGCGTCCCACGCGGGATCCTCGCCGTGCTCCCGGCCGTCTCCCAAGGCCCACCCGACCTCGGGCGTGTAGGCTTCCGCCCACCAGCCATCCAACTCCGACAGGTTTATCCCTCCGTTGGCGAGCACCTTCATGCCGCTCGTTCCACATGCCTCCCAGGGGCGCCGTGGCGTGTTGATCCAGACGTCCACCCCTTGGACCAGGTGCTCGGTCAGCAGCATGTCGTAGTCGCTCAGAAAGATCGCGTGCGGGCGCGTCTCCGGCTGCCGGATGAAATGCACCCATTCCCGGATCAGGGCTCGTCCAGCCTGGTCCGCCGGATGCGCCTTGCCCGCGATGATGAGTTGTACCGGACGCTGCGGATCGGTCAAGAGACGAAGCAGTCGCTGTGGATCGTGCAGCAGCAAGTTCGGTCTCTTGTAGGTCGCGAAGCGACGTGCAAAGCCCAGCGTCAACGCGTTCGGATCAAACAGATGTTTCGCCCCGTCAATCTCCTCGGCCGACGCGCCGGAGGCGGCCAGTTGCCTGCGCAATCGCTCGCGAGCATAGGCGACGAGAGACTTGCTGGCGGCGGTGCGGAATTGCCAGAGCGCGGCGTTGGAGAGGCAGCGCACGTCCTGCTCCAGGCGTTCAATCGGCCCCAGCCAGCGGTCTTGGCGACAGGCGTCCGTCCAGAGCGCATCGGCTGCCGCCGAGTCCCAGCTCGGCACGTGAACTCCGTTGGTCACGTGTCCGACGGGCACTTCGTCCGCTGGCCAGTGCGGAAACAGCGGCTCAAACAGGTGCCGGCTGACTCTCCCATGCAACCGACTCACACCATTCACCGCCCCGCTCCCCCGAATCGACAAGTAGGCCATGTTGAAACTCTCCGACGAGTCGTTCGGATTCTGGCGGCCCAGGGCCAGCAACTCGTGGAGTGTGATGCCGAGCTGCTGCTCGGCATAACTACCGAGGTATTGCTCGATGAGCGCCGGAGCGAAACGGTCAAACCCGGCGGCCACTGCGGTATGCGTGGTGAAGAGGTTTCCCGCTCGCGTGGCGGCCAGCGCCACTTCGAAGGGCTGCCCGGTCTCTTCCATGAAGGTGTGCGCGCGTTCCAGGACGGCGAACGCCGCGTGCCCTTCATTCAGATGGCAGACCTCCGGTTGGACGCCGAGCGCGCGAAGCAGCCGCCATCCGCCGATCCCGAGGAACAGTTCCTGCTCGAGGCGCAACTCAGGCCCGCCGCCATACAGCTCGCTGGTAATCCCCCGATGAGCGGGGACGTTCGCCGCGTCATTGCTGTCCAAGAGGTACAGCTTCACCCTGCCGACCTGGACCTGCCAGGCGCGCAGCCAGACCGAGTGCCCAGGCAACGCGAGCTCCAGCCGCAACCACTCCCCGTTTGGTTGCCGCAACGGCGTGATCGGTAATTGTCCGGGATCGTTATATGGGAAGAGGGCCTGTTGGTCTCCGCCCTTGTCGATGACCTGGCGAAAATAGCCCTGCTGGTAGAGGAGTCCCACGCCGACCACCGGCACACCGAGATCGCTGGCGGCCTTGAGTTGATCACCGGCCACGTTACCGAGTCCGCCCGAGTAGATGGGCAGAGCTTCGCTCAACATGAATTCCATGCTGAAATACGCGGCGCAGGTCAGGGGAGCGTCCGTGTGATGTCTTTGAAACCAAGCGGGCGCCTTCGCCGCTTGCCGTGTGGCTTGCACCAGGCCAGCGACACGTTTGCGGAAGACGGGGTTGGCCAACACGCGCTCGATCTGGTCGCGCGAGACCGTCTGCAGGACGACCCACGGGTTATGCGTGCTCTCCCACAGTTCGGGATCAAGCTGCCGCCACACGTCGTCGGTGCCATGATTCCACGACCAACGCAGATCCAAGGCGAGTTCCGCCAGAGAACCGAACCCTTTGATGTCCGTGGGCAGAAGGTTGTAGATCGGGTGGCTGACCCGAGTGTGTTTGCTCATGGCTTGACGCCCCCGTCCTTCGGGGACGGCGCCGCCAGCGTATCGCCGACGATCGCCTCTGCTTCCTCCAGGATGCGGCGCAGATGGTCCGCTCCGCGAAAACTCTCCGCGTAGATCTTGTAGATATCCTCGGTTCCTGAGGGGCGCGCCGCGAACCATCCGCTCTCCGCCGCCACCTTCAACCCACCGATGGGAGCGCCGTTGCCCGGCGCGCGGGTGAGGATCGCGTGGATCTTTTCGCCGGCCAGGTCCGTGGACCGGACCTGCTGCGGCGAGAGTTTCGCCAGGAGCTCCTTTTGCTCGGGGGTGGCGGGTGCCTCAACCCGGTCGTACAGCGGCTCGCCGAGCTCGCGCGTGAGTTCGCGGTAGATCTCGCCGGGATCGCGGTCCATCCGCGCCGTGATCTCCGCCGCAAGCAAGGTCGGGACGATGCCGTCTTTGTCGGTCGTCCAGACACTGCCATCGAGGCGAACGAACGACGCACCCGCGCTCTCTTCGCCGCCGAAGCCAAGTGAGCCGTCGAGGAGGCCATCGACGAACCACTTGAATCCGACCGGCACCTCGTAGAGTTTCCGGCCAAGCTGGGCGGTGACACGATCAATCATCTGGCTGGTTAC
>Ga0070698_100004459_pt1 | contig 15388 bp, 19 predicted proteins | sample KBSK1502metaG_FD_65477 | JGI IMG/M metagenome (GOLD analysis project Ga0070698, IMG submission 65477) | Corn, switchgrass and miscanthus rhizosphere microbial communities from Kellogg Biological Station, Michigan, USA - KBS K1-50-2 metaG | ecosystem: Host-associated > Plants > Roots >...
CGAGAAGGCCACCGAGATGGCCCGCAAGATGGTCTGCGAGTGGGGCATGTCCGACAAGATGGGCCCGCTCACCTTCGGCAAGGGCGAGGAGCACATCTTCCTCGGCCGCGAGGTGGCCCGTCCCAAGGACTTCAGCGAGGAGACCGCGGTCCTGATCGACTCCGAGATCAAGCGGATCGTGATCGAGTGCGCCACCCGGGCCCGCCACATGATCGAGACCAACCTCGAGAAGCTCCACGCGCTCGCCCGCGCCCTCCTCGAGCGCGAGTCGCTGGACGGCGAGGAGATCGCCCGGATCCTACGGGTGCCCCCGCTCCACGAGGCTCCCAGCCCCGCGTAGCCCGCTCCCCCTGCAAAATCGGGTCTCGCGCGGGCCCGCTGCGGTGATAAGTTGAGCGTGGAGCCATCCCAGTGAATCGCGCGACCGTGGCGGGAGTATCGGTGGGCGATGGCCTGGACGTGGCCGTCGTGGGGGCCCTCAACGTGAGCCCGGAGTCGTTCTACTCGGGCTCCGTGGTCACCGATGCCGACCGGCTCCTGCGGGCCGCCCAGGCCATGGCCGAGGCGGGCGCCGCGTGGCTCGACGTGGGGGCCATGTCCACCGCGCCCTACCTCGAGGCGCGCATCCCCGAGACCCAGGAGGCTGACCGCCTGCACTGGGCGGTGGGCCTGCTGACCGCCAAGCTCGATATCCCCGTCTGCGCCGACACGAGCCGGGTGCTGCCGGCCCGGGCGGCGCTCGAGAGCGGCGCGCGCCTGCTCAACGACGTGAGCGGGCTGGCCGCGGATGCCGGGCTGGCCCGCCTGGCCGCCGACGCGGGCGCGGGCCTCGTGCTCATGGCCGCTCCCGCGGCCGCCCCGGCCCCCGGAGCGCCGATCGAGACGGTCCGGGCGTCCCTGGCCGGTAGCCTCGCCCGCGCGCGCGCCGCGGGGGTGCCCGACGATCGCATCCTCCTCGACCCGGGCATCGGCTTCTTCCGCGATCCCGCCATCGCCTGGCCCGAGTGGGACTGCCGCGTGCTGGCCGGCCTGCCGGCGCTCCGGAGCCTCGGGCGGCCCCTCTACGTCGGCGTCTCCCGGAAGTCCTTCATCGGGGCCCTGGCGGGCGCTCCGGACCCTGCCGATCGGCTGCCCGGCACCCTGGCCGCCACCGCCGCGGCGGTACTGAGCGGGGCCCACGTGATCCGCGCGCACGACGTCGCCGAGACCGCGCAGGCGGTCCGGATCGCCCAGGCCATCCGTCGGGCCGGGGCGGAGGGGGTCTAGCCATGTGGCCGGTCCTCCAGACCTTCCGCCCCCGCGACGCGGTCGACATCATCGTGGTGGCGATCGTGCTCTACCGCATCTTCGTGATGTTCAAGGAGACGCGGGCGGTGCAGATGCTCCTGGGCCTGGGCGGCCTCATGGTCGCCTCGTTCCTGGCCCGCTACTTCGAGCTGTTCAGCACGAGCTGGCTCCTCGACAACTTCTGGTCGTTCTGGGTGCTGGTCTTGATCGTGCTGTTCCAGCCCGAGCTGCGCCGGGCCCTCACGCGCCTGGGCGAGAGCCGCCTGTTCCAGGGCATGAGCCTGGGCGCGCGCGAGGAGCGGACCCACCTCATCGACGAGGTGATCAAGGCGGCGGACGCGCTCGCGAGCAAGCGCATCGGGGCGCTCATCGTGCTGGAGCGCAGCACCGGCCTCCGCAACTACGCCGAGCTCGGCGTGCCGCTCGACGCGGTCGTCTCCGCCGATCTGCTGGTGAGCCTCTTCCTGCCCTACTCGCCGCTGCACGACGGCGCGGCCTTCGTCCGCGGCGATCGGGTGGCCGCGGCGGGCTGCTTCCTGCCGCTCTCGCGCAACACCCAGCTCGGCCGGAACATGGGCACGCGGCATCGCGCCGGGCTCGGGCTGGCCGAGGAGACCGACGCGGTGGTGCTGATCGTCTCGGAGGAGAGCGGGCATACCTCGCTCGCGGTGGACGGGCAGATGGAGTCGCCGATCGACCAGGAGTCTCTGCGCCGTCGCCTGGGCGACCTGTTCTCCCTGGAGGAAGCACCCCTGCCGCGGCGCGCCGCCTGGTGGGAGCCGGCGCGGGAGTGGCTGCGCAAGTGAGCGTGCTCACCCGGCACTGGGAGCTGAAGCTGCTCGCCCTCGTGGTCTCGATGGTGCTGTGGGCCTTCGTGATGACCTCCGAGAAGGCCGATGTGGTCGTCGCGGCGCCGATCGAGCTGGACGGCATCCCGGCCGGCCTCGAGGTGAAGGGGGAGCGGCCGGACAGCGTGGACGTGCAGCTGCACGGTCTGCGGGTCGCGCTCGATCGCCTCGGCACCGACCGCGTGCGGGCACGCCTGAGCCTGGCCGGCGCGCGGGCGGGGGAGGTGACCGTCCGGGTGCAGCCGGAGCAGATCGTGGTGCCGCCCGGCGTCACCGTCATCCGGGTGAATCCGTCGCGCGTGCGCCTCGTCCTCGGATCCGTTCGCTCGTGAGCCGGGTGCTCGGCATCGGCGTCGACCTGACCCAGATGGTCCGGATGCGGCGGGTGGTGGCGCGCTGGGACGAGCGCTTCCTCCAGCGGGTGTTCACCGAGCAGGAGATCGCCTACTGCCGCCGCCGCCGCGATCCCATTCCCCACTTCGCGGTGCGCTTTGCCGCGAAGGAAGCGACCCTCAAGGCCCTCGGCACCGGGTTGCGCATGGGGGTGAACTGGCGCGAGCTCGAGGTGCGGCGGGAGCGAGGCCAGGCCCCCACCATGGAGCTCTCGGGCCGCTCGCGCGAGATCGCGCTCGCCAAGGGCGGCCGGCGGGTGCTCCTCTCTCTCACCCACGACGGCGACTACGCGATGGCGCAGGCCATGCTGATCGGGGACGGCGCCGATGACGAGGCGAGGCGCCGCTAGCGTGGCGCTCGGGCTCGCCCTCGTCGTCCAGGGCTGTGCCGGGCTGATCGCGGGCAAGGATTCGGCGGAGGCGCCGCCCGCCGCCCCCGCGGGCTCGACCGCCCCGGTCGGAGGCGAGGCGCAGGTCGAGAAGGGCCGGCCCGGGCTGGTCATCGCGGCCCCGCACGGCACCTCGGACAGCGCCACCGATCTCATGGGGCGCGACCTCGCGAAGCTCACCGGCTTCGGCCTCGTGGTGGTGACCGGCTACTCGCACGTCGACGCGTCGGGCCGCCGCTACAACGTCAACCGGCCCACCGAGAGCGCCCCCGGCGCTTCGGCGCGGAGCGAGGCCGAGACCGAGCCCGCGCGCCAGGTCTACCAGGCCTATCGGCGGCAGGTGACCGAGGCCGCCCAGGGCCCGGTCCGTCTCTACGTCGAGGTGCACGGCAACATGCGCCCGGAGAGCGCGGGCCGCATGGAGATCGCGACGGTCGGCGTGAGCCGCGACGACGCCTGGCGGCTCAAGGCGCTGCTCGAGATGATCCGTGACGCGCGTCTGCCCGCCGAGGGCGACGTCCCGCGGCTCGAGATCTGGATGGAGCCCTACGATTCGCTCTGGTACACCGCCTCCGCGGCCAAGCAGTCGGGCATCCTCGGGCAAACGCGGCTGGCCCTGCACATCGAGCTGCCGCGGGCGGCCCGCACCACCTATCGGGAGGTGTACACGACGGTGCTCGCCGACTTCCTGATCCAGGCGGTGGCCCTCCTCCTGCCCGCGCGCTGATCCCGTGCGGCCCATCTTCACCGCGGCCGAGATGCGCGCGCTGGACGCGCGCGCGATCCGCGAGCTGGGCGTGCCGGGCTCCCATCTCATGGACGCGGCGGGCTCCGGCGCGGCCGCGCTCATCACCCGCTGGCTCGCGCCGATCCGCGGCCGCCGGATCGTGGTGGTGTGCGGCAAGGGCAACAACGGCGGAGACGGCTACGTGGTGGCGCGCCGGCTGCGGGCCCGCGGCGCCGCGGTGACGGTGTGCTCCACCGCGCGGCGCGACGAGGTGCAGGGCGACGCGGTGGAGGCCCTCGCGGGCTGGCGGGGCCGGATCGAGGCGATCGACGCGGGCCCGGACCCCGGCGCGCTCGTGCGCGCGCTCGAGCGGGCGGAGGCGGTGGTGGACGCGCTGCTCGGCACCGGCCTCACCGGGCCGGCCCGGGGCCAGGTGGCGGTCGCCATCGAGGCCATCAACGAGGCGGGCCGGCGGGGGATCCCGGTCATCGCGCTCGACCTGCCGTCGGGGCTCTCCTCCGATCACGGCGCGCTGCTGGGGCCCACCGTGAAGGCCACGCGCACCGTCACCTTCGCCGGGCTCAAGCGGAGCCTGCTGCTCCATCCCGCCGCGGCCCAGGCCGGGGCGGTGGAGATCGTCGACATCGGAGTGCCGGCGGCCCTGGCCGCGCGTGGCATCACCACCTGGCAGCTCGAGGCTGCCGACGTGCGCCAGTACTTTCCCGCGCGCGAGGCCGACGCCCACAAGGGGCGCTTCGGCCATCTCCTGCTGGTGGCGGGCTCGCGCGGCAAGACCGGCGCCGCGGTGCTCGCCGCGCGCGCCGCGCTGCGGAGCGGGGTCGGCCTCTGCACGATCGCGACGCCCGTGTCACAGCAGCCCATCGTGGCCGCGCAGGCGCCCGAGTACATGACCGAGGCGCTGCCCGAGACCGCGGCCGGCAGCCTCGCCCTGGCCGCGCGGGAGCGGGTGCTCGAGCTGGCGCACCGGATGGATGCGGTCGCGCTCGGCCCCGGGCTCTCGCTCCATCCCGAGACCCAGGAGCTGGCCCGCGCCCTGGTGGCCGAGGTCGAGCGTCCGTTGATCGCGGACGCGGACGCGCTCAGCGCGCTGGCCGGGCACCTCGATCTGCTGCGCCGCGCCCTCGGCCCGCGCGCGCTGACCCCGCATCCCGGCGAGATGGCGCGGATGCTGGGCGCGACGATCGAGGCGGTGCAGTCCGACCGGATCGAGATCACCCGGAGCTTCGCGCGCGAGCACCACGTGGGGCTCGCGCTCAAGGGCGCGGGCACCGCGATCGGCGGGGCCGACGGGCGGGTGGCGATCAATCCCACCGGCAACCCGGGCATGGCCAAGGGCGGCTCGGGCGACGTGCTCACCGGCATGGTGGGCGCGCTGCTCGCCCGCGGCCTCGACCCGGTCGCGGCGCTCGAGGCGGGCTGCTACCTCCACGGCCTGGCCGGCGACCTGACCGCGGCGGAGCGGGGCGAGATCGCGATGATCGCGGGGGACATCGTCGAGACGCTGCCCGCCGCGCTGCGAGTCGCGGCGTCGTGAGTCGGCAGACGCTCCGGTCGCACGACCCGGCCGAGACCCAGGCGATCGGCGAGCGGCTCGGCGCGCGCCTCGGCCCCGGCGCGGTGGTCGCGTGCACCGGCGATCTCGGCGCGGGCAAGACGTGCTTCCTGCAGGGGCTCGCCCGCGGGCTCGGCGTGACCACCGGCGTGACGAGCCCGACCTTCGTGCTGATCAACCAGTACCGGGGCCGGCTCCCGGTCTACCACCTCGACGCCTACCGCACCGGCAGCCTGACCGAGCTGGTCGATCTGGGGATCGAGGAGATGTTGCAGGGCGACGGGGTCACCGTGATCGAGTGGGCCGACAAGCTCCTGCCGCTTCTGCCCGCGGGGACGATCCGCGTGCACCTCGACGGGCTCGGCGACGAGCCTCGCGAGATCACCATCGACGAGCCCGTATCCGATCCGGCGCATTGATCTCGCCCGCGCGCGCGTGCTACCGCATGCGCATGGGCGCGGCGGGCGGCGGCATCGGGCGATGGCCCGCGGAGGACCGGCCCCGCGAGCGCCTCTACCATAAGGGCCCGGAGTCGCTCGCCGACGCGGAGCTACTCGCCATCCAGCTCGGCACCGGCCTCGCCGGCTGCAGCGCGATGGACATGGCACGCGAGCTCCTGGGCCGCTACGGGTCGCTCTCCGGCCTGGCCGGCCGCGGGATCGCGGAGCTGGCCGCCGTGCGGGGGGTCGGGCCGGTGAAGGCGGTGCGGCTCGCCGCCGCGTTCGAGATCACCCGGCGGCTGCGGTCGCGCAACGGGCAGGGGCGGGTGGTGCTGGGCAGCCCGGAGCAGGTGTTCGCCCGCTACGGGCCGCTGATGGAGGACCTCAAGAAGGAGGTCTTCCGGGTGGCGCTGCTGGATGCCCAGAACGGGCTCCTCCGCGACGTGGTCATCTCGGAGGGCACGCTCTCCGCGAGCCTGGTCCACCCGCGCGAGGTCTTCAAGCCGGCCATCTTGGAGTCGGCCGCCTCGATCATCCTGCTGCACAACCACCCGAGCGGCGACCCGACCCCGAGCCGGGAAGACCTGCGGCTCACCCGGCAGCTCGTGGAGTGCGCGGATCTCCTCGATCTCCGCATCCACGACCACGTCATCATCGGGCACGAGCGGTTCATCAGTCTGGCCCAGCGCGGGGCGCTGGCCGGCCCGGGCCGCGCCCCTTAGCCCTTGGCGAGCTTCTCGACCTCCTTCTTCGACATCGACTGGATGCGGGACAGGAGGCCCTTCACCTTCCGCTCCGAGGCGTGGTCGGCCAGGATCAACTTCTTGGACTTCGTGCCGGTGACGATGTAGGCCACCCAGTCGTCGAGACTCGGCGTGCCCCGCCACGCCACCGTGAGACCGTTGAGCCGCATCCGCTTCCTGCCCTCGATCTTCGCCAGTGGCTTCCGGCTGGCCTCCATACGCGATCGTCTCCTCCTCGGAAGGGTGCACTGCGCGCGCGCCACGCAACCTTAGGGATGGGTCCCGGCCCTGTCAAGGCTTCGTTTGGCCGCAATGAAAGCGTAATTTAGCGGGGCCGCGCGCGTGAGCCTGCGTGAATGCTGCCTGCGATGCGGGGGCTCGCGGCGGTGGACGGCCAGAGCGTCACTTTTCGAGGGCCCCCCTCTCGGAGCCCGTCGTAGCGTGCGTTTTTCGCGATTGTGGACGGCTGTGGATAAGTGGATAACCTGTGGGTTATTTCCGCGGGGTCGACGCGAGCGCGTCGAGGATGCGGCGCGGCAAGAGCGGCCCCCGCGTGATGAAACCGGTGAAGATCCCGCACGCGGTCGCGCCCGCGTCGAGGGCCCGGCGCGCCGCGTCGGGGGTGTCGATGCCCCCGGTCGCGATGAGCTGCAGGCGGCCGCCGAAGCGCTCGCGCACCCGGCGCACGTTCTCGAGCGTGGTCGCGAGGAGGGCCGGGCCCGAGAGGCCCCCGGTCCGCTGGGAGAGCCGCGGCTCGTCGACGCGGCGGGTGTTGCCGTAGTTGACGATGGTGATCCCCGCGTCGAGGGCGGCCGGGATCGTGATCTCCTCGTTGGTCTCCCGGAAATCGGGCGAGATCTTCACGATGAGCGGCTTGGCGGTGGCGGCCCGCACCGCCCGGAACACGTCCTTCAGCTCGGCGGGCCGCGTGGACCAGCCGTACACCAGCTTGGTGTTGGGCGAGGAGATGTTGAGCTCGACGAGCTCGCCGAACTCCTGGAGGCCCGCCACCACCCGCACGTAGTCCTCCGCGGACTCGCCCGCGGCGGCCACGATCAGCGGCACGCGGTGCGGCAGCGCGGCCAGAGCCGACCGGTAGGCGTCGAGCCCGGGGTTCTTGAACCCGTTGCAGTTGACGAGGCCGGGGCCCTCCGCGGTCTGGATGCGCACGAGGTTCGGCTCGGGATGGCCGGGCCGTGGGCCGGGGGTGATGCTCTTGGCGGTGACCGCGCCCCACCCGAGGCCCATCGCGCGGCGCAGGATCGCGGTGTCGTAGTACATCGAGGAGAGGATCAGCGGATTGGCGAGACGCACGCCGCCCAGGGTGATCGCGAGCCGCGGATCGGGATTGCGGAAGATCGCGAGGTGATCGAGCGGCAGATGACGCAGGCCCCACTGGCCCATCGCGACCGCGGTGCGCTCGGGCAGCCGCGCCAGCACGCCGCGGTAGAACGCGCGGTAGAGGAGATCGAGGGCGCCGACCATGTCGTGGGCTGCGCGCATGATATCCTACAACCATGTCGCAGGACACCACGAGCCGCTTGCTGAGGGAGTTCGGCGTCGCCGTCACGAGCTTCGAGGACGCGGTCGAGGGCGGGCAGGGCGAGGCCGCGCGGAAGGCCGAGGGGTTGCTCCGCGAGCACATGAAGGAGCTGATCGGGCTCGTCGAGCGTCTGTCCGAGCAGGCCGCCAAGCTGTAGCCCCGCCGGTGCCGGCCCGGCGCATCGTCTCCCTCATCCCCAGCATCACCGAGATCCTGTTCGCCCTCGGCGCGGGGGACCGCGTGGTCGGCTGCACGATCTACTGCACCGAGCCGCCCGAGGGCGTGGCCACCAAGACCCGGGTCGGCGGGGAGAAGAACCCCAAGCTCGAGGTCATCCGCGATCTCGGAGCGGATCTCGTCATCGCCAACGTGGAGGAGAACGTGCGCGAGCACGTCGACACGCTGCGGGCCTGGGGTATCACGGTCCACGTCACGTACCCGCGCACCGTTGCCGACGGCATCCGGCTGGTGGGGGAGCTGGGCGAGCTGCTGGAGGTGGGGGAGCGGGCGCGCGCTCTCGAGCGCGCGCTCCGGGCGCGCTACGACGAGGTGGAGGCCGCCGGTGCGGGGCGGCGGCCGCGCCGCGTGTTCTGCCCGATCTGGCGCCGGCCCTACATGACCATCAACGGAGACACCTACGTGCACGACATGCTTGCGGTGACCGGCGGCGCCAACGTTTTCCGCGACGAGGCCACCCGCTATCCCGCGGTCACGCTGGAGCAGGTGGCGGCCGCGAACGTGGAGGTGATCCTGCTCCCGGACGAGCCCTATCGCTTCCGACGCGTCCACGCCGAGGACTTCGCCCCGTACCCGAACCTGCCCGCGGTGCGCGACGGGCGGATCCACCTGGTGGACGGCAAGCTCCTGTCCTGGTACGGCCCGCGGATCGCGGAGGCCCTCGAGGTCCTCCCGCCGCTCTTCGCCACCTAGCGGCGGCGCTTCGGCTTGCGGGACGACGCGCGGGCGGCCCGCGCGGGCTTGCGCGCCTTCGCGGCGACGGGCGCGCTCACCTCGAGAATCATCTCGATCTCGACGGGAATGCCGGCGGGCAGCGAGCCCATGCCGACCGCGGAGCGGGCGTGGCGCCCGTTCTCCCCGAACACCTCCACCATGAGATCCGAGAAGCCGTTGATGACCTTGGGCTGCTCGCCGAAGCTCTCGACCGCGTTCACCATGCCCAGCACCTTGACCACCCGCTTCACACGGTCGAGGCTGCCCAGGAGGGCGCGCGCGGAGCCGAGCAGGTTCAGGCCGACGTCGCGCGCCACCTTGTAGGCGTCCTCGGTCGAGAGGTCCCGCCCGACCTTGCCGCGGGCGCTCGGGTTGCCCTCGATGCGGATGGGCCCGTGGCCAGACAGGAAGAGCAGGTTGCCGACCCGGACGCCCGGAACGTAGTTGCCCAGGGGCTTGGGCGGGGCGGGCAGCGTGAGGCCGAGCTCCTTGATCCTGGCTTCTGCACCCATCGCGATCTCCTCGGGAAAGGGGTGGGCCGACTACGCGGTCGTGCGCGGGCCGATGAAGAAGAACGCGGGCCCGTCGTCGTCCGTGCGCCAGACGATCGCCTCGACCTCCACCGCGGGCGCGCCCGGCGGCTCGATGCGCAGCTGCGCGGCGCGACCGACCTCGAGCGGCTCGCGCCGGAGCGGCTCGTCGAGCGAGACCTTGACTCCGAGCGCGCTCACGTTCACAGCGTGGAGATGGAGGAGGCGAGTGCCGGTCTGGACCGTGACCGGCCACGAGGCCGCCACCCGCGCATGCCGGCGATGCTCCGACGACGCGGGCGTGATGGCGGTGCGCGGGCTCGGCACGGGGCGAGTGTCCCATCGGCGCACCGACTCCACAAGTGCCTTTTTTTGCCCGGCCTCGCCTCGGCGGACCGTGCCAGAATGCGCCATGACCCCACCTGCAATTCCTTCGCCCGCGGCCACCCTCGTTCTCCTGCGCGATCGGCCGGGGGGGCCCGCCGAGATCCTCCTGATCCAACGCCACGGGCGCAGCAAGTTCGCGGCGGGCGATTACGTCTTCGCGGGGGGCAAGGTCGAGGCCGACGAGATCCCCGACGACGTGGAGCGGTTCTGCCCGGGGCTCACCCCCGAGGCGGCCAGCGCCCGGCTGGGGGGCGACCTGACGCCCCGCCAGGCCCTGGGCTACTGGGTGGGGGCGATCCGGGAGGCCTTCGAGGAGGTCGGAGTACTGCTGGCCTACGACCGGCGCGGCCGGTTCATCCGCTTCACCGCCGACAATCGCGCCCGCTTCGAGGCCCACCGCAAGGCGTGCCAGTCCGCCAACCCCGCCTTCTTCACGATGCTGCGCAAGGAAGGCCTCACCCTCGCCACCGACCGCCTGCGCTACTTCGCGCACTGGATCACGCCGGAGGAGCAGCCGCTCCGCTTCGACACCCGCTTCTTCGCGAGCGAGGCCCCGCCGGAGCAGGAGCCGAAAGTGGACGGGCACGAGATCGTGGCGCTGCGCTGGCTCACCGCGGCGGAGGCCTTCGCGGCGCTCCGGGCGAAGGAGATCACCCTCCGCCTGCCCACGATCAAGAACCTGGAGCTGCTGCAGTCCACGGGCACGCGCACCGCGGAGATCCTGGCCGCGCTCGACGGCCGCGCGGTGCCGAGCATCCGGCCGCGCGTTCTCCAGGTGGACGGCAAGCCGCTCGCGGTGCTGCCCGGCGACCCCCGCTGGTACTAGCGCCCGAGGGCGCGGTCGAGCTCGCCGGCGAGCGCGTCGGAGACGCGGGTGAGCGGCAGGCGGCACTCGGGGGAGCCGATCAGCCCCTGGCGCCAGAGGCAGTGCTTGATCGGCACCGGGTTCGGCTCCTTGAAGAGCAGCGGCACCAGCGGCTCGAGCCGCGACCACGCCTTGCGCGCGCCCTGGTGATCGTTGGCGGCCATGCGCTCGTACACGGTGAGGAACAGCGCGGTCTCCACGTGGGCGGAGGCGAGGATGCCGCCGTCGCCGCCGTGGGCCAGCATCGTGTAGAAGTAGGCGTCCTCGCCGGTGAGCACCGCGAAGCCGTGGGGCCGCCGGCGCAGCAGATCGAGCGACTGCGCGATGCTGCCGGACGAATCCTTCACGCCCACGATGTTCGGGATCAGGGACAGCTCCAGCAGGGTCTCGTTGGTCAGGTTCACCCCGGTGCGGTAGGGGATGTTGTAGATCAGGATCGGCCGGTCGGTGGCCTCCGCGATGCGCGTGAAGTGTGCGCGCAGGCCGTCCTGGCTCGGCCGGTTGTAGTAGGGGCAGACCGAGAGGATGCCCTGCACCGGGTGGCGCTCGAGCCGCTTCACCGCCTTCACCGCCTTGCGCGTGTCGTTGGCGCCGATCCCCACCACGATCGGGACGCGGCCCGCCACCACCGCGACGGTGCGCTCGATCAGGCGGTCGGCCTCGTCGTCGTCGATGGTCGGGCTCTCGCCGGTGGTCCCGAGCGGGATCACGCCCGTGACTCCAAGCTTCACGTAGTGGTCGATGAGGCGCTCGTAGGCCGGATAGTCGATCTCGCCGTCCGTGAACGGGGTGATCGCGGGGAGCCAGACGCCGGAGAAGCGCATGGGCGGTACCTCCTGGAGATCCGAGTCTAGCACGCGTGATATACTCCGCGGCACTTCCGGCCACCGAGGAGGCTCGTGATGCGCGTCGACCAGCTGACGGAACACCTCCCGCCCGAGGAGATCGAGCGCCCGAAGGCGTGGACGCGCGACACCATCTCCCCCGACCGCTGGCTGATCCCGGTCTCCGAGGCCTGCGTGGCCGAGCTCGACCAGGTGGTGGCCTCGCTGCGGCGCGACCCGCGGCCGGTCGAGAGCCTGGCCCCCGCCGCCTTCTCCCTGCGCGCGTGCTCCGATCTCATGTCCGAGGTGCGGGCGAAGCTCGAGACCGACACCGGCCTCGCGGTGGTCGACCGCTTCCCGGTCGAGCGCTACGCGACGGAGGAGAACCGGGCCATCGGCTGGCTCCTCGCCGCGATGCTCGGACAGGTCGTCGCCCAGAAGGCCAACGGCGCGCGCCTCTACGACGTGAAGGATACCGGCCAGGCGCTGGGCTACGGGGTGCGCCGCTCGGTGACCAACCTGGGCCAGCCCTTCCACACCGACGGCGGCTGGCTCTGGAAGGCGCCCAACTTCGTCGGCCTCTTCTGTCTCGAGTCGGCGCTCGAGGGCGGGCTCAGCCGCTTCACGAGCCTGGTGACCGCGCACAACATGCTCCGCCGCCGCCGCCCCGACCTGCTCGCGCGCCTCTACACCCCGTTCGCGTGGGACCGGCAGGGCGAGCACGCTCCCGACGACGTCCGCGCCAGCGAGCACCCGGTGTTCGAGTACGAGGGCGGCGTGCTGGCCGCGCGCTACTACGAGGACTACATCGTCAACGGGCACCAGCTCGCCCGCACCGCGCTCGACGACCTGGGCCGCGAGGCCCTCGAGGCCCTGCGCGCCATCGTGGACGACGAGGCGAGCTGGGTCGAGTTCCGCATCGAGAGGGGCCAGCTGCAGTACCTCAACAACCGGCAGTTCGCGCACAGCCGCACCGCCTTCAAGGACACGGGCACCCCGCAGCAGGGTGGGGGCCGCCACATGCTCCGCCTGTGGAACCGCGACGAAGGCTCGTGGCATCTCGAGGGTCGTCCCGCCGCCTGATCCGGTTCGTGCCCTCGCTCACGCTCGAGACCGCGGCCTACTCCGCGCTGATCCTCCTCCTCGCCTACTGGGTTCGAGGCATGGCCGGCTTCGGCTCCGGCCTGATCGCGGTGCCGCTCCTCACCCTGCTGTGGCCGGTCACGGTGGTGGTGCCGCTCGTGGTCGCGCTCGACTACCTGGGCTCGGCGAGCCAGGGCGTGAAGAACGTGGAGGCGGTGGCCTGGCGCGAGCAGCTGTGGCTGATCCCGTTCATGGTGGTGGGAGTGCTGGTCGGCCTCTGGGTGCTGCGCACGATGAGCACCGCGATCCTGGCCCGCATCCTGGGTGGGTTCGTCATCGGGTACGCGATCTACCAGATGCTGCCGCTGCCCGAGCTGCGCGCCTCGCGCGCGGCCGCGACCTACTGTGGCCTCCTGGGCGGGCTGGTCGGCACCCTCTTCGGCACCGGCGGGCCGTTCTACGTGATCTACCTGAACCTGCGCGAGCTCGATCGCGTCGCGTTCCGCGCCACCTTCGCCATGAACTTCCTCATCGACGGCGGGGTGCGCCTCGCCGCGTTCGCGGCGGCCGGGCTCTTCGGCGGCCAGACGCTCGGGTACCTGCTGGCCGCCGTCCCGATCGCGGGCGCCGGCCTCTACGTGGGCGGCCGCATCCAGACCGGGCTCTCCCAGCGGACGTTCCAGATCGTGATTCGCGTGCTGCTGCTCACCTCCGGCCTCGCCCTCCTGCTCAAGCGCTGACGTCCTCCAGGCCACGGGCGCTCGCCGGCCGCCGGAGCAGGGGCAGGGCGAAGCCGGCCGCGAGCACGCCCTGGGCCAGCGCGGCGAGCGCCATGCCGGTGTAGCCGCCGCTGCCGATGGCGGCGGCGCCGACCGCGGAGCCGATCACGAAGCCGCCCTGGTTGGTGAACGCGATGAGCCCGAGGAGGGCGCCGCGCTGGCGGGGCGCCAGCTCCGAGCTGTAGGCGAGGAAGGCCGGGCGGCTCGCTGAATTGCAGAGGGTCAGGAGGACGGCGAGGGCCACCACCGGCGCGAAGGGGAGCCCGGCGCCGAAGAGGGTGAGGCCGAGGCCCGCGCTGACGACCTGGGCGATCACGAAGATGCCGGGCTTGCTGAAGCGATCGCCGAGCCGCCCCCCGACCACGTTGCCGGCGATCGCTCCGATCGCGACCACGACCAGCACGGGGGCCACGCCCGCCGCGCTCAGGTGGAAGCTCAGCATCACGAAGGCGGGGAGGAAGATCACCACCATGGCGAAGAGCGAGCGCTCTAGCAGGTTCGCCGCGAGCACGCTCATGAGGCGCGGCACGCCCCAGACCGTCCGGTAGGTGGCCAGCACGCTGGTGCCGGTGGCGGTCGGCGCGATGCGCGGGAACCAGCGCCACACGCAGCCGGCCAGCGCCAGCATCACGAGGCCGATGGCCACGAAGGCCCAGCGCCAGCCGAGCGTGCCGCCGACCGCGCCCATGATCGGCACCCCGCCGATCGCGGCGAAGCTGAAGCCCATGTTGAACCAGCCCATCGCCCGCGCGCGCCGCTCGGGCGGGAAGAGGTCGCCGACCGACGCCATGAGGCTCGTGGGCGCGAGGGAGCCGAGGAGCCCGGCCAGGAAGCGCACCACCACCAGGGCCGCGAAGCTGGGCGCCAGCGCGGCGGCGGCGCTCAGCAGCCCCACCACAACGAACGCGGTGACGATCAGCGGCTTGCGCCCCAGCCGATCCGACAGCAGGCCGGAGAAGGGCGAGAACAGCGCCTGCGGCACCCCGGCCGCCGCGGCCAGCAGGCCCGCCTGGCCGAGCGAGACTCCCAGGTCGCGCGAGATGTCCACCAAGAGCGGCCCGATCATCGTCACCGACGTGACGATCCCGGTTACGCCCGCCACGATCATCACCAGACTGGGGTCAGGTCTTACATTCATACATTTCCCGCGATCCAGCCCTCGACCTCGCGGGCGGCGCGCTCCTGCTCGTCGGTGAGATCGCTCGGGCGGGCGAGGGATCGCGCGAGGGCGTCGGGCGAGTCCAGCGCCCAGTCGCGGACCGCGGCGACCTGGCACGCATCCTTGATCGGATAGGGCTGGGCGCGGCAGTCTACCAGGCTCGGCCAGAGCTCGGCGATCACGATGCTCCCGTCGTCGACCGTCGCGTCCCACGCGGTCTCGAAGGGCCAGAGCCGCCCGCGCGCCGCCAGCGCCGGATCGGTGAGCAGGCGATGGACCGCGGGCAGGCCCACGAGGGTCTGCGAGCCGACCGAGGCGCGCGTGAAGAGCTTCCACGGGCTCTGGATGCGTCGCGCCGCCAGCCGTCGCTCGATCAGCCGGCCGTCGCTGATACGCGGCGGGAAGGGCCGCGGCCGCGTCGGGGAGAGATGCGGGTACGCGTGACCCGCCGGATGTCCCCAGAACGGCCCGTCGAATCCGCCACCGAACGCGGCCTGGATCTCGCGGTTCATGATTCCCGCGACCTCGAACCGATTGTTCGCGCCGTCCGCCCCGTCGCGGATCAGGCCATGCAGTCGGGCGCAGAGCGCGCGGCCGCCGGGGAGGCCCGCGTCGGCCGGGTAGCCGAACGCGAAGTCGAACCCCACGAGGGCGGCGCCGGGCTCCTCTGCGAGCAGGCCCGCGATGAAGGCCTCCGCCTCCAGGCGGGTGCGGAAGTAGCGCGGCGCCGGCCGCTCGCCGGCCCGGCCCCACGCGACCCAGCAGCGGTCTCGCGCGGGCCTCGCCGGGCCCCTCGTCGAGGCCGCCGACCAGTCCGCGATGACGACCAGCCGGAAGCTCGGGAGCGTCCGGTTCAGGACGTGAGGAC
>Ga0070698_100004460_pt1 | contig 15386 bp, 12 predicted proteins | sample KBSK1502metaG_FD_65477 | JGI IMG/M metagenome (GOLD analysis project Ga0070698, IMG submission 65477) | Corn, switchgrass and miscanthus rhizosphere microbial communities from Kellogg Biological Station, Michigan, USA - KBS K1-50-2 metaG | ecosystem: Host-associated > Plants > Roots >...
CAGCGAGTGGAAGATCCGTACCACCCGCGCGGATATCGGGAATTGAGGTCGCCCGCCGAGATGCGGAAACTCCTAAACCGCAAGGTGCGCCAACAAGCTGGAATATGTGCGATCTGCCACGAAGAGTTCACTGATTACAACGACATCGTTCCCGATCACAAGGAACCGAAAGGAATGGGAGGAGCGTGGAGAGACGATCACCCGGACAATATCCAGGCAACCCACTGGTGGTGCAACGAAGAGAAAGGATCAACAAGAATGGAGTGACTCACGAAGCCAAACTTTTCGCACTATCACGTATACCAGCGTCCACAACCATACCGTGTGCAATTCTCGATGATGGCGCAAGTAACAGGAACGTGACACGTGCCGGATTAGGTGAACATCGTGTAGCGCTCCGTGGCTGCGGCCGTCAGGGGAAACCGCCAAAGCGCTTGTACGGAGGCGCGGCTATTTAGCCTTGTCGTCCTTCTTTTTCTCTGCAGCCTTGTCATTTTTCTCATTCATGTCGATAGCCGGCAGAATCTCTTCTGCGTCGGTGCGCAATTGGACATTCTTCGCTGCCCACTCAAGGAATTTGTCGAGATGGTCTGCGGTTGCGCCGCCCATTTCCCAGTCAAGGTCATCGCGCAACCTGAATTCGGCATCGACAGATGCAAAGAATTTATAGAGGTTTCGCGTGTCGAAACCCGTCTGATGAATCCACGCCGCCGTTGCCGTTTCGTGCGGCATTGCAATATGGCTGAGATGAAAAAACACCGTCTCTACAGAATTCTTGTAGAGATCACGCGGCATCCCGGAATCAGCCCAGGGCTCCGTCTGATGACAAAAGAGATCAAGTTGGGTGATGAGCGCGTCGGCGTCCTCGGGGACTTTTGCCTTGGCTGCCGTCGCTTTGTCGCGAAGCGCCTTTAGTTCCGTCTGTAGCTGGCGGGCCTGCGCTGAAACCTCGCGGACATGTTGCGAGGGAATCTGCTGCGTCGCGTCGTTGAGCGCTCCTGCCGCTTCGCCAAGAATGGCGGATTCTTCGTCGGGCGAGACGCCGAGCAGTCGCAGCTTGGTGCGCAGTGTTGCGAGTTGCAAACTTTCCTGAGTTCTTCCGTGCCAGAGCGTACTCAGTTCGTTGCCGCGATAGGGACGTTCGTAGTGAAGGCGAAGCAGAATGCCGGTGGCGGAGCCTATGAGGCACGAAACACCGAAGCACGCGAGCGCGCGGCCGAGCCAGCGGAGTCGCTCGGGCAGCGCGGGTGAAGTCAGATCAGCGTTAGCCAAGTAAATGCCGCTTGTGCCTCCAATAAGCGCGAAGAGCAAGGGAAGCAATGTACCGATGATTGCGGTATGGCTAGCCCCCGCGAAAAAGCCCGATGCAAGTCCCACGACCGCAAGACCCGCCACGTACCACCAGAAGGCGTTCGAAAGCGGGATATGCTTTCCCCCGCTCAGGATCTGCTCGCGCTTCTGACGATACTTCTTGGCGAGGGATTCGAGATGTGCCCCGATGTCGTCCGGTGACATCGGCCAGAAAGGCCCGGCTTTCAGTTCGTCCAGGAGCGCCATCCACTCCGAATAACTCCACTCCCCGGAATGCCCATCCAGCCATTGACCGGGCTGTCCGGATTCTGTCCAGCGTTTCAGGTTGTCGAGCTTTGTATCAGGCAAGCGCCGTCTCCTTGCCGCAAGATTGTCAATCAAAAATCGCTTGGGGGCGGATTCTACAACAATCACCTCTTTTCCACAGACGTTTACCAACCGAGTACTTGTAGTCTCCCCAGATTGGAATACGATGTAACGGTACGGAACGGTGTGAAACACAACGGTACAGTGCGAAACGGGTGGCATGCCAGTAACGATTGAAGGCAACGAGTACTACACGGCGGTCGAGATACTGAACAAGGTAAGGATCTCGAGAACTACTCTTTGGCGATGGAGATCGGAGGGGAAGATCCCAGCAGGACGCCTTTATCGCGGAGGCACGATCGTCTTTACCGCCGAGGAGTTTACCGCGATTCGTGCCTTTGCCAATCGACTCGAGCCGGTTCAGGGTGTGAATCGAGATCAACTGAGTTTGTTTAATGGAGGGCAGGTGCGACGATGACGCGACGACGGGCGGTTGTGCTCTTAAGTGGTGGGCTCGACTCAACGACAACTCTGGCGATTGCCAAGGAGCAATGCTTCTTGCCATTTGCGTTGAGCTTCCGCTATGGCCAGCGGCACGAATTCGAATTGCAAGCGGCCACAAGAATCGCGAAGGACGCGGGAGTAGCACAGCACACGATCGTCGACATTGACCTGCGGAGTTTTGGTGGCTCCGCCCTGACGAGTGACATCGATGTTCCCAAGGGTCGCAGTTCAGAAGAGATGTCTGAGGGAATACCGATCACATATGTGCCCGCGAGGAACACAATTTTTCTGTCCTTCGCTCTGGCGTGGGCAGAAGTTCTGGAATGCAGCGACATCTTTATCGGGGTCAATGCTCTCGACTACAGCGGCTACCCCGATTGTCGTAAAGAGTTCATCGAGGAGTTCCAGAAACTCGCTAACCTTGCCACAAAGGCGGGAGTAGAAGGTAAGACTAAGGTCACAATCCACGCTCCGCTCATCCACCTCAGCAAAGCCGAAATCATCAGGAAGGGGACGGAGTTGGGTGTGGACTACTCGCTGACCAGCAGTTGCTACGATCCGTCTGGACTCGGGGAAGCCTGTGGACTGTGCGATTCGTGCCAACTCCGGAGGAAAGGATTCTTGGAAGCCGGGATCGTTGACCCGACCCGGTATCGACTTGCCCAGGTACCAGCATGAGTTATGCAGTAAAGGAAATTTTCTATACCTTGCAAGGCGAGGGAGCGCAAACGGGGAGACCTGCGGTCTTCTGCAGGTTCGCCGGTTGCAATCTGTGGTCTGGTCGGGAGGAAGATCGTGCGACAGCCGTCTGCCAATTCTGCGATACCCAATTTGTGGGAATGGATGGAATCGGCGGCGGACGCTTCGACACCCCCGACGCACTCGCTATGGCAGTGGCGACCACTTGGCCGCATCATGATCAACTGTCAAAGCCCTTTGTGGTCTGTACCGGGGGCGAACCGCTCTTGCAGTTGGACCAACCCCTGGTCGATGCCCTTCATCGGGTTGGTTTTCAGATTGCGATTGAGACCAACGGAACCCAGACGGCGAGCGCTGACATCGACTGGATCTGCGTTAGTCCCAAAGCAAAGGCCGAACTCAAGCTTCGATCCGGGCATGAACTGAAACTTGTTTTCCCACAAGTTGGTGCGCCGCCGGAAATGTATGAGCACCTCAATTTCCAGTATTTCTTTCTCCAACCAATGGATGGTTCGGCGCGGGAAGCGAACACGAGTTTGGCGTTGCGCTATTGCTTGGAGCATCCGCACTGGCGACTTAGTTTACAAACGCACAAGCTCCTGAATATCGCGTAAGAAGGAGGACAGACGATGGAGATCTTCAAGGAATTTACGATCGAAGCCGCGCATCGTCTGCCCAATCTCCCTGCCGGTCACAAATGTGGTCGACTTCACGGCCACTCTTTCCGCGTCGCCATCCACGTGCGCGGATCCCTGTCAGACTCGGCCGGTTGGTTAGTCGATTTCGCGGACATCAAAAAGGCCTTCCAGCCTTTACACGATGAACTCGACCACAGCTATTTAAACGAGCTTGAAGGCCTCGACAATCCGACCAGTGAGAACCTGTCGAAGTGGATCTGGAGGCGTCTCAGGCCCGCTCTGCCGCTTTTGAGCCAAGTTGTGGTGCGGGAAACATGCAGCAGCGGATGCATCTACGCTGGGGAGGACGAAAGCTAATGGAAGATGTCCAGGGAAGGCGCGATACGCGAGAGGTTGCACTCGACAAGGTAGGTGTTTCCGGACTGAGGTACCCAATCGTCGTACTGGACCGTGAGAACCAACGCCAGCATACGGTTGCGACATTGAAGATGTCGGTGAACCTACCTCACGAATTCAAGGGTACTCACATGAGCCGGTTCATTGAGGTCCTCAACCAGCACCGCGGGGAAATCACCATGCGGACCGTCCCCAGTATTCTCCGTGATCTCCGCACGAAGTTGGACGCGGAGAGTGCCCACATTCACGTGGTATTCCCGTATTTTCTGGAGCGACGAGCGCCCGTCACAGGGGCAAGCGCCCTCATGGATTATGAATGCTCGTTTGACGCGGCCGTCAACGGCGGCAAAGACAGATTTGTTTTTGGCGTACGTGTACCTGTCACCAGCCTCTGTCCTTGCAGCAAGGCCATCAGCGAGTATGGCGCGCACAATCAGCGGGGCTACATCACCATTGATGTGCAAAGCGCTCGCGATGCGAATAACAATTATGAGTTGATCTGGTTTGAGGAACTTATCGCAATCGCAGAACAATCAGCCTCGGCGCCCGTCTATCCTCTGCTCAAGCGTGCGGATGAGCGACACGTGACCATGCAAGCCTTCGACAATCCAGTTTTTGTGGAAGACATGGTCCGCAACGTTGCTCTCGCTTTGAGGAATGATTTGCGCGTGGCATGGTTCCGCATCCATGCTTTAAACCAGGAGAGCATCCATAACCACAGTGCCTTCGCGGATGTGGAGTGGGCACGCCCTGAACTCAAGGACGTCCAGCATGTAGCGTTCGCCGAAGATGCTTGCGCGTGATGGTGAGTTCGGGTTTTGCCCAGGGGTTGTCGTTTCAGTCTTGGACTTCAGATTTCTAAATGAGCAGAGCAGTCAACATCATCGTCACCTGCACGAGTCGAAAGACTCAGAATCCGCTTAGGGGCTATCGTGTAGGTGACTTACACGATAAGAGCATCTCAGTCCGCGCACGCCGTTGGATCCAAAGGCTCCGCCCCACGGAGAACTCCCAGACGAGAGCCTCGGCTTTGTATTGTGGCGAGTACTGGTCTATTGTCCGCTCTCTTCCGATGATTGCGCGAAAGTCGGGACTCTCTCTTCGCATTTGGATTTGCTCGGCTGGCTACGGTCTCATCTCACCCGAGAGCGAAATCCAGGCCTATAGTGCAACGTTCTCCCCTTATGAACGAGACTGTGTCACAAGCGGATTTGAAGGGGGCGCCAGAAAAGAGGCAACTCGGCAGTGGTGGCAACGCGTGGCCAGGTGGTCCGGCCCAAAAGGCAGCGAATTGCGGAGCCTGACCTCGGTTGCGCGCCGGTACCCGCGGACACCACTCCTGGTGGTAGCATCCCCCGACTATTTATGCGCCCTTGAAGAAGACCTGAGTGGCGCCGTCGAGGCATTGTCCGATCCGGGGCGATTGTTGATCATTTCCGCTGGCACGAGAACCTTTGGGGAGCTTACGGATCAGTTGTTGCCTTGCGACGCCAGATTGCAGCCCGTTTTAGGGGGCACGAGGGGATCGCTGAACATCCGGATCGCGAGACTACTTCTCGAACGGGCCGGGAAGACACTCCTCAATGTTGAGCGTGCGAGCGTTGAACTTGGTAAACTCCTGAGCAAGCAACCTCCCATCGTTGGGTATCATCGGCGGGTCGTGACCGACCAACAGGTCCGGACCTTTATCCGATCACAACTGAACCGGAACGGAGTCGTATCGCGGAGTGTTCTATTGCGAAGGTTCCGTGATAGCGGCAAAGCGTGTGAGCAATCTCGCTTCGCTAATCTTTACAAGCAAATGGTGATCGATGAAAAGGTCGCGTAAGCGCTCGGCGCCAAGGAGCGCCATTCAACGGCGGGCGCTCCGCATCGAGCAAAATGACAAGCATCCTCTTTATGTCTTTTGTCTGACAGGGGACGAAATTCTGGCAGTGGCCGACATATCACGCCTTTCCCGGAACGACGTCGGCAAACTGATTGGGTACCAACGTCCCCAGGTGAAACGGCATATTCAAGACATTGTTGAGTATTTGAATAGTGACAACATTCTTTTCCCGAACTCGCTCATTTTGGCTCTCTCGTCAAAGGTGCGGTTTCGGGCCAGCCGTGGGCCAGTTGCGGGGGACGGCCTGGTGACTCCTGGGGTCGTCGAGATTCCGCTGACCAAGAACGGTCACAAGGCAGCGTGGATTGTAGATGGCCAACAGCGGGCGTTGGCGATTTCAAAATCCAACCGCCGTGATTTGCCAGTCCCCATCAATGCGTTTGTCGCCGACGAGGTCGAACTGCAACGGGATCAGTTCCTCCGTGTCAACAATACAAAACCACTGCCGCGAGGATTGATCACGGAACTGCTTCCTGAAGTATCAACTCCACTTCCGGCGAATCTGCAGGCTAAAAAGATCCCATCGGCGCTGTGTGATTTGTTGAATACAGAGTCTCATTCTCCGTTCCACAAGCTCATTTCTCGCGCCTCGACACCTCAGGAGAACAAACGAAGCGCTGTGGTCGCCGACACATCGATTATCAAAATGTTGCAGGAAAGTTTGGCCAACCCATCCGGTTGCCTGTTTCCTTACCGCAATATTGCGACGGGTGAGACTGACTTTGACGCGATTTGGGCGATTCTATTAGCCTACTGGACTGCCGTGAAAAAGACCTTTCCTGACGCGTGGGGAAAGCCACCCACGAAGAGTCGACTGATGCACGGCGCCGGCATACGAGCCATGGGCAAGCTGATGGACCGAGTAATGGGCTCAATTGATCCCACCGGGCACGGCGTTGTGGCACACGTTCAACACGAACTCCGTTCCATTCAGCCAGTCTGTCATTGGACGGAAGGGCGGTGGGCTGAGATTGGAAATCTGAATTGGAACGAGATTCAGAATGTGCCGAGACACATTCGAACACTTTCCAATGTCCTGGTACGAACCTACGTACAAGGTCGAGGCGCTCGATAGATGAAATTCTTTTTCCCAGATAGTCAGGATCAAGTCGACCCAAGCTTCAGCTTTGAGACCGAACAGCGCTCCGCGTTGAGGCTTCGGCACCGAGACGACCATTATGCTCACGAGGAATTCAAAGCGACCCCATTCGACGGAATTCTCTTGTCCATGGCGATGGTTGAAAGCGGCCGGTATACACTCCCGCAAAAACATCGCCTCCATCGCGAGGGCGTACGCCAGTTCTTTCGTCTCGAGGACAAGAGACTAGAGACCATGGGCGATTGCGGCGCCTTCTCGTATGTCCGGGAAGACTATCCTCCTTATTCGGTTAGCCAGGTCATCAATTTCTATGACGATCTCGGCTTTGACTACGGGATTTCAGTCGATCACGTCATCCTGGGTTTTGATCCCCATATCGATGAACCCTCGGTTCCGAAGCAATGGAAGTTGCGTCAGGAAATTACGCTCGAACTGGCAACCGAATTCCTCCGGGAACACAAAAGCCGCGGCAGCAGATTTGTGCCGCTCGGGGTTGCCCAGGGGTGGAGCCCTGAGTCCTACGCCTATTCTGTCGAACAATTGCAAAAGGCCGGTTTCTCCTACATCGCCATGGGTGGAATGGTTCCCCTGAAGACGCACGAGATCTTGGCCTGCCTGGAACGAGTGAACCAATCGCGACATGAGACTACACGACTGCACCTGCTGGGTGTAACGCGTTGCGAACAGGTCCGTGAGTTTGCCAGATTTGGTGCAGCGAGTTTTGACAGCACGTCGCCACTTCGCCAAGCCTTCAAGGACTTGAAGGACAACTATTGGACGCTCGACCGGACATTTTCCGCGGTCCGGGTACCTCAAGTGCAGGCAAACCCATCGCTGCTGAAAAAGATCTTGGCCGGCAAAGTGAATCAGGCTGAAGCCAGGCGCTTGGAACAGGAGTGCCTCAGGACGTTGCTGATGTTTGATTCCGGCAATGCCTCGGTCGAGACGGCGCTCGCTCCGTTAGTCGAATATGAAAAACTCTATGATGAGGGCCCTGGCCGAGCAGAGATCTATCGTGAGACCCTAAGCGAGAGTCCTTGGAAAAGGTGCGATTGTGATATCTGCCGCCGGATTGGCATTCACGTCATTCTGTTCCGCGGAGCAGAACGGAATCGTCGTCGCGGGTTTCACAACATCTTCGTTTTCTACCAAAGATTGCATCGCGAGTTGGGCCAGGAACAAGAGATTGCATGCTCCGTATTGGCGCCAGGAGGGCTATAGTAATGTCCAGTCGGTTTTTAAGATTTCCCGCACTTGAAATCAGGCAGGGATCGAACCGGGTTCTATACAGCTTCGCCGCGGACGGGAAGGATGTTTACTCGTTTGCCACGATTTCCCGAATCCGCCGGGAGAACCAAGGCGAAGTTTGCGGGTACCAACGTCCAGAGGTCTTGTCCCACATCGCTGAAATCAGAAAATACCTGGAGTGTTCGGATCCGATGATTCCGAATGCCATCGTGATCGCTTTCGACGAAAGGGTACGTTTCGAGGCCACGGACGACTCTGCCACGACGGACTTCAGTCGCGCCGGCGTCTTGGTTGTGCCAGTCAACGAAGGCATGCCAGACCACGAGAAGCCCGGTTGGATCGTGGATGGCCAACAACGGATGGCCGCGATTCGAGAGGCATCCATTCACTCCTTCCCCATCTGCATCACCGCTTTCATCGCCAAAGACGAGATGGAGCAAAAAGAACAGTTCATCCTCGTCAATTCAACGAAGCCTCTTCCGAAGGGGTTGATCTATGAATTGTTACCCACGACACAGATGGCGCTGCCGACCATGCTGCAGAAGAGGCGATTCCCAGCCCAGTTGGCCAATCGACTGAATTACGATCCGGACTCACCGTTCAAAGGGAAGATCAGAACCGCCACAAACGGGGATGGGGTGGTGCAAGATAACTCCGTGCTGAAGATGCTAGAGAACAGCTTGAGCGACGGAGTTTTGTATCGCTTTCGAGATCCGGATACAGGTACTGGGGACGTGGAGTCGATGCTTGGAGTCCTCAAGGCATATTGGAGCGCGACTGCCGATACGTTTAAGGAAGCCTGGAATCTGCCGCCCGCTCGCTCTCGCTTGGTCCACGGCGCCGGCATCGTCAGCATGGGTTTCATCATGGACGCGATCGGAGATCGATATCACGATCAACCCCGTTTGATCCGCGAGTACTTTTACACCGACTTGCAGCCTCTCACCAGGGTATGTCGATGGACGTCGGGCTACTGGGATTTCGGTCCAGGTGTGCAGCGCAAGTGGAACGAGATCCAGAACACGTCGAAGGACATCAAATTGCTTGCGAACTTTCTGTTGCTGCAGTATCGCGCTGCGGTGATCAACCAATCGCATCCTGACTCACGGCTTCAAAGAGCTTAGTGCGCACGGACTTCGCAAGCCGAAGAGCCGTGGTCTTCGGAAAGCCGGGACTGATGGTTGTCCAGGCAGAGATGAGAAAAAAATGAATATCGCTACAGAGACAGCTAGTGTCTGCGCAAATCCGTTTTGGGATAGTCTGCGGCCAATATGGGACTCGCCGACTTGCGTGCGGGTCAGTCGCAGCGATGTCGTTCGAGTAGCGAAGGACATCGCGACCGAGGAGTTTCCCGTGCCGAGTTGGCATGAACCGGTATTCCCTGACAAGGACGAGGAATTCTTCGACTTCGTTGCCGTGGGCAACTCCATCAACTTTGCTTTTACCAATTTTGATACCGGCAAGAGTTTCACGACCGAATATCGGGGATCAAGTTGGCGGGGCGCATTTGGAATGTGGGCATCCCTACGCAGAGCGGTGGAGAGAGGTTGGGCGGTCACCTCGGGAGAGTTTCTGTCCTCGCTGACCGCGGCTAAGTGCCATGAATTGTTTGCCGGCGATCCCCCGATTCCGATGATCGAGGAGAGAAGTGCGATTCTCCGAGAGGTTGGCCGCGTTCTTTGCGAGCACTATGCTGGGCGGTTTCATAACCTTCTTGCGGGATCGAATGGCAGAGCCTTTGGCAGTGAAGGGTTAGTAACCCAACTTCTCCAGCACTTCGCGTCATTCCGAGATGAGAGCCTGCACAAGAAATCCGGAACACTTCTCCAATTTCACAAGCGCGCTCAGTTACTCGCGATGATGTACCAAGGGCGTGCCAAAGGAAGCACTTTGCTCAGGCCACTCTCGGACTCTGCTTATCTCGGGCCGATCGCCGACTATTCCGTACCACGCGCCTTGCATGCGCAGGGAATTCTGAAATATTCGCCGGAACTGGAGAGTCGCATTATTTCGAGAGCCGAAGTGCCGAAGGATAGTCCAGAAGAACAGGAAATCCGGGCTCAGGCCACAAACGCTCAGATTCAGCTGTTGAGTGAGATCAATTCGTGTAGACACGATCAATTGACTTTTCTCGAACTGGACTTCAAGCTATGGATGCTTGGTAGATCCGTCGTGACGCCGCACCATCTGACCCGGACGACAGCTTACTAAGTGGATGCAAATCGTCGTGTGGACGCAGAAAATAGCCGAATGGCTACGATTCAGATGGAGAAGGATACCCCCTCCCGCCATGAACGCGAGACCCGAATTACCCGGCCAACTGTACTGGCTTACCGATGCGCCTCTTTTCATCGATGCCGACCAAGTCAGCAGGTTCTATGATGCGGTAGCACGTCCGCAAACGACCGGCGGAGCTACAAAAATCGAGATTACGGATGAGACAGTAAAGGAATTGAAAGGCAAGCTCGGTCTCAAAGTTGGTGCAACTACCGAGACCCTTGCCGGCATGCTCGCGCCCATTTTGGCTTTCGTCAAGCCTAGCCTAACACTCAACGCCGAAGCCGAGGGTGGTAGGACGTCCACTCAGGGAAAGGTTGCGACGTACGAACTCAAAGAGGTTGAGACACCACAAAGTCAGTTGGAGGCTCTTGCCCTTTTCTATCTGACTCGATACACAAACCGAGTTTTTTTTGTTGACAAGCCGAATGACGCCGACTGGCGGGACCCAAAATCGGTAGTGAGTGTGCCGCGTTCTCTGGTGTTTCTCGATCTTCCTAGCTTCGAAGAAGCAAAGGGAGATCTGCGGCCCACCAAACTAATCCCTACAGCGGCCGAATTTCAGAATGGCGCGATTGAACTGATATACCCGCGCCTGCTTGCCAAGAACGGCGAGCGACCGCCCGACTATCCGGAAGAAAAGCCGAACAAGACCATCGAGCAGTTGAAAGATGAACGAAAAGAGTATTGGCAGTGGTTCGATAAGAATTACAGTGCAACGGCGGCGATGTCAGAAATTGAAAAGTCTGGGACGAAGAATGGCAAAATCCGGTGGATCGATTATCGACTTCCCCTCAATGATGAAGGAGACTCGCTCCATCTCCACGTTCATCCGTTCGAGAAATACGACACCGGAGACTTGGCCTATAACTTCGTGAAGAGAGGATTCAAGCACGGTATACGGATTGTAGGAACCTTGAAGTCTGAACCCGATATGAACGTGCTGGCTATCTATGAAAAGTGATGGCAGGGCAGCAGGCGGTGGTGCGTTCTTAGTTACAAAGTGATCCCGATCACGCCAGACTTCCTGTTCGCAGGATAGAATGGCATCGTCGGCGTCTCCTTCCCCAGTCGACCGGCGTTTTCCGAATGAACTAAGGAACTACAAAGTACATGGGCATGACGTGTGCCTTCGTGCAGGTCGACGGGCGTCTCGACGGGGTCGGGAAGCTTACTGACCTCGATGCCAACTCGGCGGTCGTCGAGTATTTCACCTCGCCGGCCGGACCGTCGCTCGAGCGCGTGCGCGTTCCTGCGAAGGCGGTTCATCCGATTGAACTTTCAGCTCAAACCCGCATCTTCTGGTTCGATAAAGTTCACCATACCTGGGTAGCGGGGCGAGTTGACGGCGGCCTGGTCAGCGCCCGCGCTATTCAGGCAACGGAAGATCACTACCATGTCCGGTTTCCGAACGGCCAGCAAGCGCGTGTTCCCATTTCCCAGCTATACACCCGCTGGGCTCATCCTGTTGAAGACCCGACCGACTACTTAGCTGCCCGGATTACCGACACGCCCTTCTGGTTTGATGCAAGATCAAGAATTGTACGTCACATTAGCGCGCAACGAGCGGCATTCGGAGGACTCACCGGGCTAGCTTCGGCGGCGGTGGAATTACTCGAACACCAAGTCACGATTGTGCGCCGAATTCTGGCCGACCCCGTTGAAAGATATCTTCTTGCGGACGAAGTGGGGCTCGGGAAGACCATCGAGGCAGGCATCCTGATTCGACAGCACACCATTGATCAGCCACATGACGCGCAAGTGGTGGTCATTGTCCCCGGACACCTAGTCGCGCAGTGGAAGAACGAACTGGAGAGCAAGTTCTTCCTGGCCGGTTCGCCAGTTGAAATCGTTTCGGATGCTGCACTGGTCAGCGGCAAACTGAGTTCGAGAACCTGGACGATGCTGGTGGTGGACGAGGCCCATCGTATGGCACAGGGGGCATTTCGTGACAACCCAGGCGAGCGTCGGGCCTACGAGGAATTGAGGTCTCTGGCAAGGAACACTCCTCGCGTGCTCTTGCTGTCGGGAACACCGGTTTTGCACGAAGAAGACGGGTTCCTAGCCATGCTCCATTTGCTGGATCCGGACGCCTATCCTCTGGATGACCGTGAGGCATTTCGCCGTCGCATATCGGAACGCCAGAGCGTAGCTGAGGCAACAGCGGACTTGATGGATGATGCGAGCAGTTTTTTCGCCGAGGACGCGATCGCCAGGATCGAGAATGTCTTCGCATCCGATCCGCGACTCATGGAACTGTGTGTTGCGGCACGGGCACATCTCGAGGAAAACATCGAGGCGCCTGCGCGGGTGGCCGCACTGCGCGCCCTGCGGTCTCACCTTACCGAAGTGTACCGACTTCATCGGCGACTGTTGCGGACGCGACGGGGCGACCCGCGAGTCCAAGCCCTTCTACCCGTCCGGACCGGTCTGATCAAGATCGAACACGAAGATCAGAGTCGAGTGGAAGCGTTTGACTTTCTCGAAGCATGGCGCCTTGCCCTTTCCCCTGATGAACTAGAAGCCAGTGCAAACCAACAACTATTCTCGGCTTTTGTCGAGGCTGCGCTCTCCCATCCCTTGGTACTTCTCCGCAGAATAGATGCTCGACTGGCAAACTGTACCGCGGATCAAAAAGGATCAAAGAGTGAACCCAACAACGGCGACCCCCCGCGAGACGGTCCCAAAGGACCAGTGCGGCCGGTGTTTCTGACGAGAACCGCGGGAGAGTATGCGTTCAGTGAACCGGCGGCCACGCGAGTCACTGGTCCGGTGAACGATCAGAACCTGACGGCGTCCCTCGATCGCTTACGCGAACACGGCTGGAACCCGGTGCTGCAGGATGGGGTTGTTCCAACCCCGCACAATGGGCGGGCGTTCGGAACCGAGATCGAGTTGCTCAAACAGCGACGCCGCCTGATTTCGGGTTCGCTCGCTCAAGAACCCAGAACCGCTGCTCTCAGCGAGTGGTTTCGATCCCATCCGGATGTTCGTAAGGCCATCGTGTTCGTCGATGACGCCGAAGTCGCCGACATCGTTCGGAACCGCTTGGGAGAGTCTCTTCCCTCGCACTGGATCGAGCGATTCAGCGGCCATGCCGTAACTATCCAAACCTTTGAAGCATGCACCACAGCGGCAGTCCTGGTGTGTGACGCCGGGGCCGAAGAGGGTTTGAATCTGCAGCGACACGGGGCAGTCATCATTCACTATGACGTGCCCCTAGCGCCAGCCCGAATCGAACAACGCATTGGACGGGTGGACCGGATCGAGGCTCGTGGCCGATTGCGCAACGTTTGCTTCTCATCAGGGCAACCCTACGAACGTGAGTGGTTAGCCTGCCTTGATCAGGCAATACGGATCTTCCATCGTTCCGTGGCACCTCTGCAATACACACTGGCGGAGGCGACGGAGCGAATCCGCACCCATTTGGTCCAAGATGGTTGGACGGCCATCGACGACGAGTCCGCGCGCTTGAGCGACCCGAAGACCGGACTCGATAATGAACTTCGTCGGATCTATGCTCAGGAAGCCATCGATGCCATCGATATCAACACAGATGCGGACACACAGTTCTACCAGGCCTTGCTGGATCAAGATGAGTCCATGGCAGTTGAGGGTGAACGGTTTCTTAACTCTTGGGTGACAGATCGCCTGCAGTTTGGAAGGCAGCATTTAGGGGGTCCGGTATTCCGCTATTTCCATGATCTGCATCGACCGACTTTGCTTCCAATGTATGAGACCATCAACCGTTTTCAAGGCTGTGTCGATCGCGAGGCATTGACCGGGTGGAGACACGGCGCACCTCTCGAAGCGATGACTTTCGACCGCGTGACCGCCGAAACAAGGGGTGTCAGCCTGCTGCGGGTTGGACATCCTTTTATGCAGGCGCTTGAGTCCCTGGTGCGCAGTGATGATCGCGGCATGGCATTTGCCATGTGGCGGTACGTTCCGGGATGGCGGGATGCCGCTCAACCGATTCTGCGATTCGATTTTGTGATCGAGGCGGATGTATACGCCGGCAAAGCAGATCGGGTTCCCGTTTCAAGTGATGTGCTACGACAGCGAGCCGACGCGGCTTTCCCCGTTCGCTACCGCACGGTCTGGCTTACTTCTGATCTGGAAGCAGTGACAGAACCGCAGCTATTGACCCTCCTGTCACAGCCGTATTCGAAGTGGTCGCGTGCCGATGGCGGGCGCGACTTCAATCTCCGATCGGAACGCTGGGATCGCGCCGCCCAACTGATATCCGTTGGGGATTGGTCGGAATTGTGTGTCAAGGCTCGAAGAGCAGCGGAGGGTCTAATCCGCAACGGAGCGGAATTTCGATCGCAGTGCGATCGCTATGCGTTGCGAGTTCGTGATTCCGCGGCAACCATTGCGAATGCCTTCTCGAGTCGCGAGGCGAGGCTCTCTGGCGCTGTTCGTCAAGCGGAAGAACGGATGGCGGAAATGGAGGCAAAACTTGCGGAAGCGCTGGTCGCCGGCATTCAGAATCCCGCGATGCGCGTGGACTCGGCCGGTGTGGTCGTCATTTCGGGAGAACGTCTGGAGCACGAATGATATCTCCCCTTCGCGATTTTCAGTCTCTGGTGCTATCGGAGAGCCCACTCCCACTGCCGTCAACCTCCTCGGCCGATCACCTTTTTGTGCGCGTGCGCAACGTCGTAGAGGGTCTTTTGACGGGTTCGACGGAAGTCGGGCCGGGGGACATCGCAGGGTTGATCCGGCAAACCATCCTGCGGGCATCCCTCGCTTCCGGGGAGGATTCCGAGCTACGAGTGCCCCGAGCAAGCGGGTGGCCAAGCGATGGCGATTGGCAGCAGTTCGATTGCGATGTGCTCGTCGCCGGGGCCAAGCACTACTTCGTGCGTCCACGCCCCTGGAAGCCCTCCTGGCTCGATGCGGGCGCTAACAGCGTCGTTGAGGCGGCGATCGCAGAGTCGAACCGACGCCATCCGAGGCCCGTGCCCAGCGATCCCTTGATGGAGGCCTGCACCGGTCTTGGCAATTATGTATCGCC
>Ga0070698_100004461_pt1 | contig 15384 bp, 27 predicted proteins | sample KBSK1502metaG_FD_65477 | JGI IMG/M metagenome (GOLD analysis project Ga0070698, IMG submission 65477) | Corn, switchgrass and miscanthus rhizosphere microbial communities from Kellogg Biological Station, Michigan, USA - KBS K1-50-2 metaG | ecosystem: Host-associated > Plants > Roots >...
AGCACTTCGTTGGGTGGGACGTGTTCGTGCTGCTGCTGCGCTACGACCCGACGAAGAACAAGTCCGACTCGCAGGCCAAGGACGTGTTCCACCCGGCGCTGGCCGGCAACCAGATCACCAGCGCCACGGTGCGCGAGATCGGCAGCTGCCAGCACCTCGGGCAGCAGCTCTACAGCATCAAGTGCAAGTTCAAGGAGAACCGCGCAGCCGGGAAGAACAGCGCCGTATCGACGCCCAGCGGCTCGACCGGCTGGCACAAGGCGCCGTACGGCGGCCCGGGAAACAAGCCCGGCGACGGCCCGGATCCGGCCATCGCCGAGGCGCAGAAGGAAGCCGACAAGCTCGGCAAAGAGGCGCAGGAGGCGTCGCAGTAGCCGATGGCCCTTTACGCGAGCGTGAACGAGAATCGCGTGGTCACCCTGGCGTTGACCATCTCGTACTACGGCACGTGGGTGGCCGATGTGCAGCTCGCCGACGCGACCGACATCGGCACCGCGGTGACGCTCACGGTGGCGAACCTGTCGCTGGTGGGCACCATCGTGCGGCAGGCCACCTTCGCCGGCAACCGCAGCGCGCGCATCGTCGGCGGGGCCGCGGGGTGGCGCAAGGTGTTGACCGCCCGCAGCTATCACCTACCGGGCGGCATTCCCATCGCGATCGTGCTGAACGACGCTGCCGTCGAGATCGGCGAGAAGCTCACCGGCGTTCCGGCGGGGACCATCGGCGTATACTTCGTGCGTGAGGCGCCGCCGGCACCGGCGTCGCGCCTGCTACGCCAGGTGGTGGGGCGCGCGTGGTGGATCGACGCCGCTGGCGTAACTCACATCGGCGCGCGCCCCACCACCACCGTAGCAAGCGCCTTTCAGGTGGCCAACTACAACGGCGCGCACGGCGCCTACCAGATCGCCACCGAGGACCTGGCCGCGTGGCAGCCGGGGGCGCAGTTTTCGAACGCCCTGATCCCCACCGTAGCGACCGTCTCGAGCATGACTGTGCACGCAGAGAAGAAAGGCAAACTCAGGATTGAGGTGCTCGCCGCATGAGCCAGATCGACGACCGTCTTCTCGAGGCCGTGCGCGCCATCATCCGCGCCGAGCTCGAGCGCCTCACGTTCTCGGCGCTCTGGGAGTACTCCGTCACCAGCACGACAATCGAGGATGACGTGGTGCTCTTCGACGGGCAACCGACCAGTACAGCATTCCCGCTGCCGGCGGCCGTGAAGTGGCCCTGTCGCTTCGGCATCGCTGGCGCGCAGTTCGAGCCGCCGCCGGGGAGCCGCGTGCTGGTGGCGTTTGCCAACGCGGATCCGTCGCGCCCCCTGGCCGTGGTGTACGACGGCGAGGTGCCGGACGAGGTGCTGCTAGGCGCCGGCCTTGGGCGGCCCCTGCGCGAGGGCGACACGATGACGCTGACCGGTGTGCAGAGCGGCGCCAGCGCCACCGGCGTGACGGCGCTGGTCACGCTGGGCCTGCCCAACCCGGACGAGGGCGGGGTGCCCGAGGCCTCGCGGGTGAAGCTATGAGCGACACCTTCGTCTTCCCCACGCCCCCCTGGCCCATCGTGTCGGGCGTGGAGCACGGCACGGACCTGTCCTGCTACCTGCGCACGGTGAGCCTGCCGCTGCCGGGCGGCGGCACGTACACGGCGACGACATTCGACCTCGCCGCGGATATGGGCGAGGTGAGTGGCCGGCTCGGCTTTGGCGAAGCGTGCGCGCGGCGCCTCGTCACCTATGCCGGAACGCTGCTCGACGATCCGGACTACGGCAAGGACCTGCGCCAGTACCTGAACGACGACATCGACCGGCGGGCGCTGGCCATGATCGCGAGCGACGCCGCCGCCGAGCTGCTGAAGGACGAGCGGTGCGTGCACGCTGACGCCGAGGTCGCGTTCCTCAGCGGCGTGCTGACGATCTCGATCCGGGTGTTCGACGCGAAGGGCCTCTTCCGATTGACGCTCACGGTCGACGGGGTGACCGTGGCCGTACTGCTCACGGGGCTGACATGACGGTGCCGTCGCTGACATTCGAAGAGATGCTTGTGCCGGTGGCCCCGCAGGGCTTCCTGGCCAAGCTCCTGAGCAACGCGGCCATCCTCGGCCTGAACGTCACGAGCTGGCAGTCCGGCGGGGTAGCCCGGAGCATCCTGGCGCTGCTCGCCAACTCCCTCTCGAACCAGGACTCGCTCGCGTCGCTGATGTTCGCCGGTGGGTTCCTCGACTTCGCTGCAACGGGGCGGGTGCCGTTCACCAACATCGACGGCACGATCACGCTGGTGCCGGTGACGCCGGACCCGAGCAAGCCGAGCGAGAACCCTACCGGTGCGCTCGGGTGGCTCGACGTGCTGGCGGACAACCAGTTCGACGAGCTGCGCATCCTCGACACCTTCGCCGGCGGCGCCGAAGCCATCATCAACACGAGCGCCTCGACCTACGGGCCGTTCGCCATCGGCACCTACCACGTGGCGGATCCCTACAACAATGCGACCTACTCGAACGTCGCGTCGCTGACCATCACGCCCTCCACGGTCATCAGCACCGTCATCGGCGTGGTGGCGTCGAGTGGGCTCATCCGCATCCAGACCTTCGGCGCGCACGGCCTCGTGGACGGAGACGTGGTGGGCATCGTTGGTGTGACTGGCATCACCGGGCTGGTCGATCCCACCGCGTGGTACGTCGAAGTGGTGGACGCGGACAAGTTCAAGCTGCTCGGGTCCACCTTCGGCGGCGCGTACACGGGCGGCGGCACGGTCTACGACCCGACCGTCGCCACGGTGCAGGCCGACACGAAGGGCGCCGCCTCGACGTCGACCGACGCGACCGGCACACCCAACGTCCACACGGTGACCCAGGCCGTGACCAGCCTAAGCGGCGTGTCGGTCGACAACCTCGAGATCTTCAGCGGCTCCGACATCGAGAGCAACGTCTCGCTGGCGAGGCGCTGTCGGCTGAAGCTCCAGTGGCTCTCGATGCGTGGGCCCAAGGGGGCGTACGAGTACGCGGCTCTCTCGGCCTACTTCCTCGCGCAGGAGCTCAACCCACCCGAGACGCTATCGCAGCCCATCACGCGCGAGATCGAGTTCGTCGACAAGCGCACCGGCATCATCACGGTGTGGATCGCTAACGCCAGCGGCGCCCCCAACGCCACCGACGTGCGGATCGTGGACGACGTGGAGGCGGCCTTTGCCGAGGCCACCGCGTCGACCGAGATCACCCTGGCCGCCACCAACGTGTCGGTCGCCGTGGTGGTCGAGATCTGGCTGCCCGCTGCGTTCAACGTGCCGGCGACGACGGTGCTGTTCCAGACCGCGCTGCAGCTCTACTTCGCCACGCTGCCGATCGGCGGTCTCACCGACCCCGGTGGCGCGTACGCGAATGTTCTCCCCTTCACCGACGTGCTCGGCGCGATCTACGAAGCAGCCCAGACGACGCAGATCCAGCTCGATAACGTGGCGCTCACCTTGAACGGCGGCACAGTCGACATCCCGCTCGACCTTTCCGACACGCTGGCCGAGGTGGCCTCGCTCTCGCCGGCGGTGCCGTCCGTCACCCTGCATTCCGTGTAGCCATGGGGATCCGGCACACCATCAAGCGGCTATCGCCGACGACGCTGCAGGACGGCGTGGCGGAGCGCTTCCTGTACGGGATGGCGCTGCTCATGGACGGCATCGTCGAGAAGGCATGCCAGGGGGCGCATTCGCGCATGCCCCTGCGCGCGGACCCGACGGTGCTGCCGTACCTCGGCCAGGAGCGCTTGATCCCCAAGGGCCTGACCGAGGGCGACGCGAGCTACGCGCTGCGCCTGCAGGGCGCGATCGACGACTGGCGCACGCTGGCCGGCTCGGCGTGGGGCGTCATGAAGCAGGTGCGCGGTTACCTGCTCGCCAAGGCGCCGCGTATCCGCAGCGTCTGGGCCATCTATCCGACCACGGGCATTGCGTCGGCGCCCACGCACTCGGTGTGGAGCTCGTTCGCCATCGATTCCGCCGTCAACGTGGCGCCTGATCGGCTGCTCGTCTCGGGGCCGGGCAACTGGGAATGGGACCGGTACTCGCCTACGACGGGCTCGTGGGGGCCGTGGCGCTGGTGGCTAGTCATCTTCTCGGTCGGTGGCGGCGGTGGGATCTGGTGCACGCAGGCGCCGTTCGCGTTCGGCACCGCGGGCGTCAAGATCGGCCAGCGACCCGACGCGAGCATCGGCCTTGGCGTGGCGCCGGCCGTGGTCGAGTCGATCCGCAGCATCGTCGGCCTGTGGCAGCGGGCCGGCTCGTGGTGCCAGTGGATCATCATCTCCTTCAGCGGGAGCCTGTTCGACCCGGACCAGCCGAGCGGCGGTGGCATCAACCCGGACGGCTACTACGGCCGATGGTCGAAGATCGACAGCGGCGAGTACGTCCGCGCGCGCAGCCTCGGGGCGCGGTACTGTGACGGAATCGCGTAATGGGATACCCCGGAAACCTGCGGCATGGTCTCTATAAAACGCCGGAGTACCGCGTGTGGTGCAAGATAAAAGAGCGCTGCTACAACTCGTCGCGTAAGGAGTTCCCGCGATACGGGGGGCGAGGAATCCGGCTTTGCGACGAGTGGTTGGACAACCCGGCCGCATTCGTGGATTACGTCGGGCAGCGACCATCTCCAAGGCACTCGATCGATCGCATCGACAACGAAGGCAACTACGAGCCGGGCAATGTACGATGGGCAACTCCCAAGGAGCAGTCCCGTAACACGCGCAGATCCAAGTTGGACAGCAACGACGTGGGCCTCATTCGGTACTGGCTGAAGGCGGGATACAAGCACAAGCGCATAGCCGAGGCGTTCAGCGTGTCCAGGGGGCTGATAGGACATATCCGATCCGGTCGCACGTGGGCACCGGAGGGCGGCGGAGCCATCTAATGGGAACGCAATTTAACGGCGTACCGGCCAACATCGACGCGACGCTGCCGGCGTCGAAGAACATCTCAAGCTCGACCAACGCGTCGCCCATCGAGGTCACGACCTCGGCCGCGCACGGCTACGAGACGGGCGACATGGTGATCGTGCGCGGTCATCAGACGAACACCGCGGCCAACGGCGAATGGTCGATCATCGTCACGTCGAGCACCAAGTTCACGCTCACCGGCTCGACCGGCAACGGCGTGGGCGGCGCGACCGGCACCGTCATCAATCAGGGCTTCGGGACGACCTACACCATCCCGAGCGACGGCGATGACTTCGACGCGGCCGCCTTCAACGTCGCCTTCGAGGCCCTGGGCGATCGCACGGCGTGGCTCTGCAAGGAGGTGCGCTTCCACCGGTACACGGACATCTTCATCGCGTCCGACGACCAGGCGGGCGTCCAGCTCGAGGCGTTCACCACCACGACCTTCACCGACGCCAGCAGCGTCACGGTCGACGCAACCAACCTCATCATCGGCGACCAGCTGTACGCGACGCTGACGTGCTGCACGCTGGTGAGCGCAAGCGGCGCGGACAACACTTCGGAGCTGCGCCTGGTGGCCGTGGACGACGTTTCGGGCACGCCGACGTCAGCACTGGTGATCGACGGCGCGCGGTGCGTGTTCGGTTCCGGGGCAAGCACCGCCGGGCAGCCGCGGTCCTCGTCGGCGCTGGCAGGCTTCCACTCCGTGACGCGATCCGGGTCGACCCGGATCAAGCTGCAAGGCAAGGCCAATGGCGCGGGCGGAACGAACATCTTTCTCTACGACGCCTGGTTCCTCCGGGTGGAGGTGTTCCGTTGAGCTATTTGGACAAGTTCTTCGCCGCGTCGGGCGCATCGAGCCTGCCGACGGTCGATCCGCTGGCGACGCCGGACACCATCGTGCAGCGCGGCTCCGGCGCGGGCATCAAGGCGACCAGCGTCGACTCCGGGTCCAACGTCGACCTGGTGCTGCTGCGCAACGCCGTGACGGCGCTGACCATTGGTGCGGCCACCATCGTCAGCGCGCTGAACGTCCAGGCGCCGTACGTCGAGGTGCAGCAGTCGAGCGTCACCACCACCCAGTCGCTTGGCGCGCTGCTTTGGAACAGCACCGCCGCCAGCGGAGGCGTGCCCCAGCAGTACTCCCCCGTCCTGTCGCTGCTCGGCGCGGGCTGGGCCACCGGGGCGGCCGCGAGCAAGTCGGCCGAGTGGGCCGCGCAGGTCCAGCCGCTGAACGGCTCCACCATCGTCAATCGGCTGGCGCTGATGACGAACGTGGCCGCCGCCGGCTACCAGCGCTTCATCTACCTGTCGGTGGACAACGCCACCGCGGCTGTCGTGGAGTTTGCCAAGGGGCTCGCGTCGGTGATGATCACGCAGGAGGACCAGACCGCCGCGTCGACGGGCGGGCGAGAACTCATCATCAAGGCGCAGAACGCCACCGGCACGACGTCCACCGGAGGCGCCCTGACGCTCTCCAGCGGTACCGGGACGAGCGGCGAAGGAAGGACCCGGCTTCAGGTTGGAGGGACGACGCGGTTCGAGGCTAACAGCACAGGGATCGGCCTCTTCGGCGTCTCGCCCGTGGCGCGGTCCGCCGCCTACACCGTGGCGAACCCGACCACGGATCGAGCCCTCAACGTGACGGGCGACACCCTGGCCCAAGGGCTCGCGGTGCTCGGCACGCTCATCCTCGACTTGCAGCTGCTCGGCGCGATCGGCTAGGAGGCACGCATGCGCTACATCAAGATCCCGCACCCCGTGAAGCTCCGCGTCGTGCCCGGCACCAAGCCGGAGGACGTACCGCCGCCCACCCTATCGCTACTCGAGCTCGTGCGCGACGTGGTTGGTGGGCGCGCCGAATGGCGCGAGAACGACTCCGCCGTGGCGCTCTACCTCGACATTGTGGAGGCGCTGGATGGCGTGGAGCCGGGCCTCTACGCCAAGCTCACCGACGAGCAGCACGAACTCCTCGTCAAGACGATGAGGGCCCTCGGACCGCAGGGGGAGTTCATTCACCCGTACATGCGCCTCATGCGCGCCGTGACCAGCGCCTCGAGCTGCGTCGACGCGCCGGCGAACGGTGTCGAGGAGACGGCCCGAGCATGAGGCGCCTCGGCCCGCAGATGGGCATCGGCCCCGGCGCGGGCCCTGGTAGCGGCAGCAGCTACACGTCCCTCCAGGTGCAGCTCGGCGCCGCGGCGTGGTACCGCTCGGATGACGCGTCCAAGTTCTCACTCGCCTCCGGAAAGGTCGTCACCTGGACCGATGCGATCGCCAGCGCGACCGTGACGCAGGCGACCGACGCCCGGCGCCCTTCGTACACGGCCGACTTCGGCGATGGTGGCCCGGCGGTCACATTTGACGGCACGGCGGTGACGTTCCTGCAGCAGCTCGGCACGCCGCCCGTCAACCCGAACGCGGACTACACCGTCATCGCGCTGGTGCGGGCGCACATCGACCAGCGTACGGCGTGGTCGATCGCGGACTTCAGCAACGCGAACCGCCACCTGATGCTCCAGTACCTGTTCAGCAACCACAAGCACCGGCTCCTCGCGGACAGTGGCAGCGACCTCGACCTCAACAACGCCAACGCCGCCGTGGACACGTGGAACGTCTCGATCCTGCGCCGCACGGGCACCACGTGCAAAAACAAGATCGATGGCGCCGCGGAGACGACCGCGGTGCAGAGCGGCGCGACCGTCACCACGAACTCGACCACGTTCGGCGGGCTCGAGGCCGGCACCGGATCGGGCACCGTGGCGGCACCGTGGGACGGTGCCATCCGCGAGGTCCAGTTCTATCCGCTGCACCTATCAGACGCCAACGTGACGACCTTGCGCGACGACCTGCGGTCCCGCTACCCGAACGTCATATGATACGGTCCCACCCAGGAGCTACCCCGTGATCCTCGATACCCTTGCAGCCAGCCAGTGGTCCTACAACGCCGGCACGTCCGGCACGGTGACGACGCCCGCGGGGATGCAGGTGACGGGGGTGGCCGCCTACGCGACGGCGGGTGGCGCCACGCTGACCATCACGCCCAAGGGCGCGAACCAGAGCGGCGTGGCCGGTGACGCCCTGCCCATCCCGGCGAACGCCTGGTTTTCCATCGGCCTCCTCGGCGAGCTCGGGCCCGGCTCGATCTTCGCCTTCTCGGGCACGGCGGCCTACTTCGTCCAGTACGCCAAGCTCCGCAGCGGCTGATCTAGGAAACCCCATGTTTCCGGATTGGCCGGATTGGGGCATCCCCGCGGACGGCTATACTCCCATCCGTGGGTGCACCATGACGACTGAGCAGGCGCTGCTGTACATCGGTGGGCCCATGGTTCTCGGCCTGACCGCTGCCGTCTCAGCGCTGTACGCGGCGCAGCTCGAGAACCTGAAGGCCCTGCGCGTCGAGAACGCCGAGCTGAAGAAGGACCGGCAGGCGCGCGACGCGGAGGCGCTTGCCGTTTCTGAGAAGCTCCGGGCGGAGCAAAAGAAGGAGGCCGCCGAACAGGCGGAGGTAATCAACCACCTGGGCAAACTGGCCATCGTTCTTGAGCGCGCGCAGGAAGGGCGCTACCGACGCTGATGAGCGACAAGCCCAAGCTCGATCCGGAGCCGCGGCGAGACAGCGAGCGCGCGCTTGCGATCGACGCCGAGCGCGCGCGCGAAAAGGCCGAGGCCGACCGCATCAACGCGGAACGACGAGCCGCCGTCAAGCGCACGGCGGACCGTGCATCGATCGCGATTCTCACGGACGTGCTGCCCGACCTCGACCCAGAGGATCAGGACAGCGCCGTGACGAACCTGGCAGACGTCATGCCGCAGGACGAGATCGACCGGATCCGCAAGCAGGTGGCCGGCTACCGCCAGGGGCCGCCCAGCGTGGCGACCAAGCCGCCGATCACCAAGCCGACGCCCGAGGCGCTGCGCGACTCGCGGCGCGAGTCGACGATCCAGCCGCCCGTGACCCTCCCGTCGCCGCCGCCCAAGATGACGCCGCCTGAAGGCTACAAGCTCCCCGCGCCAGCGCACGAGACGGCCCCGCCGCCCAGCGCGCCGCGCATCGTAGTGGTGGACGACGACCCGGACATCCTCGACTCGCTGGGGGAGCTCCTCACGGAGCGCGGGTACCGGATCTGCAAAGCCCGCGACGGCGGAGACGCGATCATGTGCCTCGCGCAGATGGTCGCCGTGGACCTGATCCTGCTCGACGTGATGATGGCGCCTATCGACGGCGCCACGTTCCTGCGGTGGCTCGCGAAGCCCGACAACGCTTGGCACATGACACCGGTCCTAGTCATCTCGGCGGGGGAGCCCTCGGGGGCCCTGTACGACGAGCACAGCCTGTTCGCGCGGAAGCCCTTCGACGTCCCCGCGTTGCTCGCGACGATTCAGCGGATGATCGAGTCGCATCGGGGGCGCCTGTGACCACCGTACTGCTGGTGGAGGACAACGTGTTCACGGCGCGCGCCATGCGGCGTGTGCTCACCTGGGGCGGAATTGCCGTGGTGGAGGCGAGCACCGCAAAACAGGCCCTCGGGATCCTCGACGCTGGGGTTAGTATCGACCTGGTGCTGACCGACATCGTGATGCCCGAGGACGACGGCGTGTGGCTCCTGGGGGAGCTGCGGCGGCGCACCGTGGCGTTGCCCGTGGTGGCCCTAACCGGCCTCGGCGAAGACGAACGCGTGGCGGGGGCGGGCTTCGATGCCGTGGTGGAAAAGCCCGTGAACGGGGACGCGCTGGTGCGACTGATTCAGGTCATCGTGAGGCGCCATGAAGCTCCGCAGCCATGAACACCCCGCCCCGCCGAGCAACAGCAGTCCGGGGCACGTGGAGGCGCTGGTGGTAGCCGTAGGCGAGGCCGCCGCCGTAGCGCACGAACGCCAACAGGCGATGGTGGCGGGCATCGAGCGCCGCATCGACGATCTGCGCGCACTGGTCAAGGCCCTTGGCGAGACGATGGGGCCCAAGCTCGAGGTGATCATTCGCCAGCAGGACCGGGACAGCCGCGCCCTCGTGAAGCTCGACTCCGACATCGAGCTCGTGGTCACGGGGCTGCGCGGCATCGCCCAGCAGGTGGCTGGCAAAAAAGCCGCAAGTAAGGCTCTTTCAGAACTCAACTCGCGGCGGCCCGCCGGTGGCGGCAAGAAGGGACGGAGGCAGTGATGGAGCTCGGGGCCAAGATCGCGCTCGTGGTCAGCCTGGTCGCGCTTGCGCGGCGGTACGTGCCGTCGATCGACGGCTGGAAGGTCCTCGTCGCGGGCGCCGTGGCGACGGCGCTGGTGGTGGCGGCCGAGTACTTCGCGCCGCACTTCCCCATGGGGACCCAGGCGCTGGCGGTACTGCTCGGGGCCCTCGGCGGCACGGCATTCATCTCGCAGAAGCTCACCGCGCACGCCGACGCCGTGGGCGAAGCCGTGGGGCGCGCGAGCCTCGTGCCGCAAGACGCGACCACCACGCCCGTGGTTCTCACGGCGCCGCTGCCGCCGCCAGGCCCCCCGGGCGCCGCGTGAGGCGCCTCGTCGCCGTCGTCTGGGCGTGCGCGGTGCTCGCGGGGTGCGCCGCCAGCGTGCACGACACGGCCGTCAAGAGCGCCAACGGCGCGCGCAGCGCTGGCGAGGTGTGGGCGTCGTTGCTGCACGATCGGTGCACCGAACGCTACAAGAAGGCGAAGGCCGAGGAAGTCCCCGCAATCGATGTACGGTGCGTTCCCATCGAAAGGGCCTACGACGCGTTCAGGGACGCCCACGCCGCCCTGGTAGCGGCGATCGTGGCGGTCGAGTCGGGTGCCGCACCGGAAACGCTCGGTCCGGCGCTAAGCCGGATGGCCAAGGCGGCTCAGGCCATCGCCGCGCTGGGAGGTGCACCATGACGCCGGTCGAGGTCCTCGCGCTACTCCGCGAGCTCGGAGAGATGTTTTCGCTTGGGACTCAGCTTGTCGAAGTTGCCCAGCAGAGGCATCCTGAACTGCGCCTGGACCCGCTTCCCGACGAGGCGGCGGCCATGGACGCTGCACGCGAAGAAGCGCTGAGGAGAAGAACATGACGAACGCCACGGGCAAAGACTACGTGGCGTCACTCACGGCGACCTACTCCGACGCGAGGCGCAAGCGTCTCGTCGCGGAGAAGAACCTGAAGCTCGCAGAGGCAGCCCTCGCCAAGGCGGAGCACGAATTCAAGGAGGCGAAGGCGGCAGAGAAGAACTCCGCCGAGGTGCTCTCCGATGCCGTCAGAGACGGCGATTAAACGCGAGGGGGGGGAATAGCCATGCCGCTCATAGCCATCATCGTCGTGCTGATCGTCGTTGGCCTGCTCTTGTGGGCCGTCCAGACCGCCATCCCGATGAACGACCAGATCAAGAAGATCATCACGGTCGTCGTCATCGTGGCGGTGTGCTTGTGGATCCTGTCCATGTTCGTGCCGGGCCTCGGGTTCAGCACGATCCGTGTTGGGCGGTAGCGCGCCGCCGGCGGTGAAGCCGCACACGTACATCCGCGACGATGGCGTCGTCGCGACCTTGTGCGAGGGGCGCATCACCGAGCAGGACGTCGAGCTGTGGGGCCGCGCGTACCAACCAACTCGGCGGCGGGGCGCGCTGGGCCTTCTTCGCCGAGGGGGCCACCGGCTACGAGCCGGCCGCGGTGGACGTTTGCGTGGCGCACTTGAAGCTGGCCGAGGCGCGCTTCGGCCTGCGCGAGGTACACGTCGTGCTCACGAGCCGCATGGTGAGGATGGGCGCCCGCCTCGTGGCGATGCTCTCGGGGATCGACATGCGGCTCTACGGCAGCGCGACGGCGCTCGAGCGGGGCCTGCTGGCCGGGGGTTCCCCCGGGGCGGAGTCTGTGCGAAAACCCCCGGCATGACGCTGGAGACCCTTTCGGCCTGGATCCTGGCCGCCATGATTCAGATCGCGCCCCCCGATCGCCTCGCCGCCGTGCCGACGTTCCCGGAAGCCCAGGAGACCGCCGAGGAGCGCCTGGGGCGCTACGGCGACATCGCCGACGACCTAGCTGCCGAGGTGGCCCAGGCCGCGCCAGAGGGCCAGCGGCGCAACCTGGCGGCGCTGCTGGTGGCGATCGCGTGGCATGAGTCGGGCTTCGCCCGGGACGTCGACCTCGGCCCGTGCGCGCCGGGGCGGGTGCGCCGCGGCGGGTGCGACGGCGGCCGGGCGCGGACGCTGTTCCAGCTGCAGGCCTACGAGCCCAAGGACCGGCGCGAGGCCGCCGCGATCGCGATCCGCCTCGTGCGGCGGTCCTACCGGGCGTGCGCCAGCTTGCCGCGCGAGGAGCAGCTGGCCAGCTACGCGGCGGGCAACTGCCGCAGCAGCACCGGCCGCGCGCACAGCCGCGCCATGGTAGCGATCGCGCGCCGGCTGCTCGAGCTGCCGCCGCAAAGCTAGATGACGCCGGGGGCGGTTCGGGAGTAGCCTGAACCGCGATGGTGACCCGAGAGCTGCGCGGCATCGGTAGGCCCACTCGGCGCCTGCGGTCGCTGCTCTCGCGCGTCCACCAACCCGGCGAGACCGTGGGCGCGCATCAGGCGATGCGCGACGTCGAGACGGTCGAGGCGATGGCCTCCCTCCTGCGGGCCGCGTTCCGCGCCACGCGCACCACCGACGGCCGGATCGATACGCGCGACGTGGCGCACCACGTGATGACCCGCATGGGCCAGCTGCGGCGTCCCAACGCACCGGCCACGATGACCGCGATCATCGACGACGCCACGGCCGTTACCGCGTTCGCGCGGCTGCTGACCGAAGCGATCGAAAGGACCCAGGGCCGCGACGGGCGGCTCGATATGGAGAGCGTCGCCGGATTCGTCGTGCGGCGCATGAGGGAGCATACGCGATGAGCCTTACGACGCAGGAAGTGCTGGAGATCTACGAGGGCGAGGTGGCGCGCGGCAAGACGGCCCCGGAGGCACTGGTCGGCGCGCGCACGCGGATTCACCAGCGGCTGCTCGATCGAACGCCCTCGCCCGGCGGTGCGCACGAGGACGACGCCCACCACAGCGCCGACGCGTGGGAGGAGACCGATCGGCTGCTCCACATCGCCGGCATCGGCCCCGAGGCGCAGCCGATCGCGGGCCGCACCATCGCCGCCATCGAGGGGCACGCCGTGGCCTTCGGGAGGAAAGCATAGATGCCGCGAGGACGTGTGCCGAGGCTGGGCGCGGCCGAGGCTGCAATGGCCGCGGCGGAGTACGCCGTTGGCGTCGACGCCAACGTCGTCGGGAAGAGATTCGGTGTCAGTTACGGCACCATCCTCAACGCGGTTCGTCGACTCGGCGGATCTGTTCGCAGGCCGGGCAGGCGCTTCGACGATGGCGCGACCGTCACGCGCCGACCGAACGGCACCCATGGCTATCGGAAGGTCTACGTTCATGGCGATGACCCGCTGGTGTGCATGGTGGACACCAGCGGTCGCGTGTACGAACACCGACTCGTGATGGCCCGAGCCTTGGGACGCCCACTGGAGAGCCATGAGACGGTCCACCATATCAACGGCGACAGGCTCGACAATCGCGCCGAGAATTTGCAGCTACGCTCTGGTCACCACGGCGCCGGTGCTGTCCTGTTCTGTGGCGACTGCGGCTCGGGCAACGTTCGCGCCCGACGGATATCGTCGGGGGAAGGTGGTTCGTCGTGAGTTTGGGAGACACAGCCGAGAGCGATCTTCTGGTACTGCTCTTTCAAAATGTCGCCTGGGCCAACGTCGGCGACGCGACCGGCCTGCGTGCGACGACGACCGCCGGATCGTTCTACGTCTCGCTGCACACGGCCACGCTGACCGACACGGCCGCGCAGAACACCAGCGAGGCGGCCTACGGCTCGTATGCGCGCGTCGCCGTGGCGCGGTCGAGCGCCGGGTGGACCAAGAGCGGCACCTCGCCCACGCAGGTGGCCAACACCTCGGCGACGACATACCCGGCGTGCACCTCGGGGTCCGAGACGGAGACCTACTTCGTCGTGGGCCGCGACTCGAGCTCCGCCGGAGAGGCGCTGTGGATCGGGGCGCTGACCAGTTCCCTCGCCGTGTCGAACGGCATCACGCCGTCCTTCGGGGCGGCGGCGCTGGTCTGCACGATGGATTGACCGGCGATGGCGTGGACCATCCCCGACAAGGGCGAGGGCGACAATGACATCCAGAGCATCCTCTTCCAGGAGGATCTCGAGATCCTCGTAGCCGGCCTCTCCGGCGCTGACTGCGTACTCTCCGGCCTCGACGTTACGGGCGGCGCGGACATGACCCCGGCGGTCGCGAAGGGGGCGGTGCTTACTAACGGCATCCTAAAGGCGGTCGCCGCCGCCGACGTGACCATCACCACCGCCGATGCGACCAACCCGCGCATTGACCTGATCGTGGTCAATAGCTCGGGGTCTCTCGCGGTGCGCGCCGGAACCGCGGCCGCAGCGCCGAAGCCTCCTGCGCGTTCCGCGAACGACGTGGTGATCGCGTCGGTGTACGTCCCCGCGAACGACACGGCTATCGCGACGTCACAGATCAAGGACCGCCGCATCCTACGCGGGCTCTCCAGCCCGCTCACCATCTACAGGACGACGACCGCGGAGACGACGAACAACACGTCGTCCGCGATCAACATCCTCGACAAGACCAACAGCGGCGTTTCGATCCCGAGCGGGCTCTTCCTCGCCGGCCAGATCCTCCGCGTACGCATCGGCGGCAACCTGCTCGTCAACAGCGGCACACCGACGCTGACCCTCACGATCATCTACGGCGGCACCACCATGTTCGCCGACGCGACGGTGGTCTCGGCCGCCGACACGGACCGGCGCGCGTGGATGCTCGACCTCGATCTTATAGCGCAGGGCAACAGTGACCAGGCGCTCTACGGGTCGCTGTACTTGCAGCCCATCGACATCGCGGTGGCCGCCGCAGCGACGACCGGCATCGGTGACATGGCGACCGCGAACACCTCGAACCGTCTCGGCACCATTCCATTCGGGGGTTCCGCCGCCGTCGACTCCGACGCGGGCAACCGCACGCTGCAGGTGCAGTTCACGTTCAACGTCGCGAACGCCGCCAACGAAGTCGTGGTAGAGGGCGCCACCGTCGAGCTGATGTGAGGTGACGGATGCCCGGCCTCGTCATCGGCTCATCGCTGAGCTTCGTTGGTGAGGCCCAGATCGGCGCGGACGATGCGCCCGCCGGATCTATCTCTGGCACCGCCGCGGCAACGGCCGCACAGAGCGGGGCCCTCACCGGCGCCGGCGCCCTCGCAGGCACAGCCGCCGCTACCGGTGGGCAGTCGGGGGCGCTGGGCGGCTCCGGAGCGCTGACCGGCAGCGCGGCCGCCGCGGCTGGGCAGACGGGGGCTCTCACGGGGACCGGCGCACTGGCTGGCTCCGCGGCCGCCACCGGTGGGCAGGCGGGGGATCTCCGGGGTGCGGGCGCCCTCGCCGGCACCGCGGCCGCGCAGACCGGCGGCTCTGGATCTCTCGGCGGCGCAGGCGCT
>Ga0070698_100004462_pt1 | contig 15384 bp, 9 predicted proteins | sample KBSK1502metaG_FD_65477 | JGI IMG/M metagenome (GOLD analysis project Ga0070698, IMG submission 65477) | Corn, switchgrass and miscanthus rhizosphere microbial communities from Kellogg Biological Station, Michigan, USA - KBS K1-50-2 metaG | ecosystem: Host-associated > Plants > Roots >...
AGCCAAGAGCCGACCGACCCAACGTCATGGAGGGTGGAATCGTCCCGATGAGAAGAAAGCGTTTATGAATTTCAGATCCAAGATATTCCGCTTTCGGGATCGAGTACCCGTGCACCGCCTCTTCGTGAAAATCTTCTCCTGGTTCTGGGTTGCGGCCTTGGTCATCATCGGTATTATCTTCATCGGCCGCCGCGTCATGGATTTGAGGCCGATCGACCCATCCACTATGTACGCGTCCGTGGCATCGATGCTGGCCGCGGATGCAGCGCGCGCATATGAGTCCGGTGGCCCTGCGGGATTCGCTCGTTTTGCCAATAGCCTCGCCGGCGGTCATAAAAGCCAACTTTTCCTGCTCGATGAGTCCAATAAGGACGTACTATCGCGAGCGATTTCCAGGGATACCCTCCGATTGGCGAGAGAGGCTGGCAAGGATCAGCTTGTGGCAACGCAGAGCTCGCTGTTCGAGCGTGTTGCCGCCTATAAATTTGTTGCTACTTCCGGACGTCCATACACGTTGGTGCTCCACGAGCACTCTGCGATGCCTAATTTGACGGGGGTCTTGTTAAGCGAAGGAGTGCCTTTCCTCCTCGGTTTGTTATTTGTGGTCACCATCCTTTGCTTTTGGCTGGCGTACCACATCGCGACCCCCATCCACAGTATTCAATCGGCGGCACGAAGAGTGGCACAAGGAGACCTCAGCGCAAGAGTCCCGCATGCCGTCTCCCTTCGCCGCGATGAACTAGCAGCGCTGGCAATGGACTTCGACTCGATGGTGGAGCGCATCGAAGCGCTGATCGGTACGCAAAGAAATCTTCTGACCTCTGTCTCGCACGAATTGCGTTCTCCCCTGGCCCGTTTGAACGTCTCGCTTGCGGTGATGCGAAAACATGCGCCTCAGGAAGCGTTTGACATTTGTGAACGTATGGAGCGCGACGTCGCGAGAATTGACGCACTAATAGGGCAGCTCTTAACCCTTTGCCGTCTTGAAGCTGGTTTGCCCCTGGGAGAAAGAGAGAACGTAAATTTAACCCTGCTGGTTGAAGAGGTCGTGGCCGACGGGAATTTCGAAGCCGAATCCCTGGGCAAGTCGGTGAGCTTGGAGTCATCAGATAATGTTGTTCTAGAAGCAGCTGATTCGCTCGCATTGCGAAGCGCGTGCGAAAACATTGTTCGAAACGCCATTCACTTCACGCGGCCGGGGACGAAAGTGAACGTAACTCTGGGCGTAGATAATGTGCCTTCTAGTCAGCAGGTCTTACTGACAGTACGCGATCAAGGCCCTGGTGTGCCGAAGGATGCGTTGCAGAATATTTTTAGTCCCTTCTTCCGTGTCAACGGACCGAACAGACGCAGGACAGGCAATGGGCTTGGGCTCGCAATCGCCCTCGAGGCCATTCGCCTGCACCACGGGTCTATCACCGCTTCAAATCTCAATCCTGAGGGGCTTGAGATTAGCGTCCGACTGCCTGTGTCGGGTCCTGCCGAAGCGTAATAATACTTTGCTAGTTTGATTTAATTCGCGCCCAAGATTCGCGGTAAGAAAGTAATCTCGCTCGCTCAAAGATTGAGCTCCATTCAATTCCTTACATAACGTCCACATTTCCTCGCCGCACTCCTAATTCCCTCCAAGTAGCCTCTGGCTAAGTTCCTCGAATGCTGGGCGGGCGGTTGCCGGGAGAGCGCCCGAAATTTGATAGGAGACGAGGAACACTATGAAACGCAGCGTTGTATGGTTTTTATTTTCCTATTCCGTCTTGGGCCTCACGGGTATTCTAGTGCGCGCTCAACAAATCAGGTCCGATAAGGCAACTTTAGTTGTTGAGCCCGGCAATGATTTCCGTGCCGCGCTCGAAAAAGGAGTGCGTCTCAAAGCCGTAGGGCAGCCCATCACTGCAAAGCTGCTTGAGCCGATCTACGCGGGAGAAGTTCTCGCCATTCCGGCAGGCTCAACCATCAAGGGACATGTTTCCGAAATAAGTAAGGCTCCACACAAGCGTGCCCGAAGGCTCCTGAATGGCGACTTTACTTCGCCTAAGCTGGCGCACGTGACGTTCGATCAACTGGTGCTTTCCGATGGAACGACGGTGCCGATTCACAGTGATTCCGCTGTCGGCCTTGGTCGTGTGGCGAATTCGCAATACCTTCCCAAGGCGCAGCGTCCAGGAATGCGCAAAAAACTCAAGGGCGCTATGGCCCCGCTGCGAGAACCGAACAAACTACAGCGATTGGGCGAAGCCGTTGTAACCAGTTTGCCGTACCACCCGGAATACATCGATCAAGGAACCGTTTTTGACACCGCCCTGCTCGAGCCGGTGACGCTACTCGCACCGGTTCAGCCTGACACGGCGTCTCTGCAAGCGAGCGACTATCTCCACCTTCACCTGTTGACGCCGATCAACTCAAGTACCTCCACCGCAGGCACACAGATCGAGGCTGTCGTCTCGCAGCCCTACTACCAGGCCGATCATCAACTGCTCTATCCCGCCGGCACCAGAATCACCGGAACGGTCCAGAAAGCGGCCTCCGCGGGCTGGATGAAGAAAAACGGAAGCATCGTCTTTGCCTTCCGCTCCGTCCAGATGCCCGACGGCACGGCGAAAGATATCCACTCAACGGTCGGAGGCATTCAAGCCGAGACTTCGGAAGGCTTGGACGTCGGTAAGGAAGGCGAAATTAAGGCCACGACTTCGACTTTCGCGCGGATCCTCGCTCCCGTTTCCCTGATAGGCCCATCGAGAGCCGTTGCGGACAACACTGTGGCGAAGACAGCATGGTCTCGCTCCGGCGAAGGCCGGAAAGGCTTCGGCTTGCTCGGTGCCGGCGCAGCCCAGGCATCAGTAGGCACGGCCATTGGCTTCGGATACTTTGGCGCCGCCAAGAGACTCTGCGATGCATTCATCACCAAAGGTTCAAACGTCGACCTGCCGGTGAATACTCCGATTGCCCTGCGACTGGATTCCAATGATCCCTCGGTAGCGCTCGCAACGCGATAGCCACTGGGAGGGTTCTGGCTGGCTCGCGCTCGGCCGACCGCGAAGCGCGAGCCAGCACCTGAACCCATCGCTTCGGAACGTCAACGCGAATTTCAAGTTCTGTGGCGGGCGTTGCAACGAAATGCTCGTCCATCCAAATAACTGAGTACCCAGTCAGTCATTTCTGCCGTCCGATTGGGGGAGGATATGGGAATGGCAAAGATCTGGTTGATTCGGCGTCAAGGTCTGCACACTGGAGCCCGGAGGTATTCGAACCAACTGGGCACGCCGCGCCCGTCAGAATGTGCTGAACCTGCTGCCGGACTACGAGGCCTCGGTCGCGTCGATGCTCAAGGTATTGCGAAGCCTCGACGGACGTTCGGAAGGCGATCCGCGGAAGATCGCGGATGTAATCGTGCAACTGGCGAACAGTGACGAGGTGCCGGTGCGGCTGATCCTCGGTGTAGATGCGGAAAAACGAGTGCACCAGGCCGAAGCGCGTGCGAGCGAGGCCGAGAAATGGCGACATCTCACTGTTTCGACGGTTTTTGAAGATGGGCGCTTCGACGGCCGGTTGTATATGGCAAAAAGCGCAATCGATTCCTGAGTTGCCGAATCATTACCTCACGCTGGCAAGTGTAGTCCAGATCCGCGTTCTTTGCTTCGTACTGCCGTTGTAGCGGTACTTTAATAGTCGCGAACGGAGGACGCTCCGAACGTTGGAAGGTTTGATGCATTCCACCCGCCGCCAAGCGCCTTCGTCAGAAGCACAGCCGCATCTAAGCGACGCCGCAAGATATCGATCGCATTTCGCTCGTTGGCGAGCTCGATCGTCTGGGCGGTGATGACCTGCAGGTATGTATCGACCCCACCTTTGTAACGATTCGTGAAGAGTTGAAGCGATTCTTTCGCTGACATGACGGCCTGTTCTTGCTGTTGCGCTTCGTTCTCGAGGATGCGCAAGGCGGCGACGTTGTCTTCTACTTCCTGGAATGCTGTCAGTGAGGTCTGGCGATACGTTGCGACGGCGGCATCGTAATTTGCCCACGCCGATTCGGAGGTCGCTCGACGACGCCCCGCGTCGAACAGGGTCTGAGCCAAGGCAGGACCGACAGCCCAGAAGCCGCTCGGCCAAGTAAACCAATTTGAACCCTGCGTACCGGCGAATCCTGCAGTTCCGCCGAGGGTCACGGTGGGAAAATACGCCGCACGGGCGATGCCGATTTGCTGGTTCGCCTCGGCCACTCGGCGTTCGGCGGCGGCAATGTCCGGGCGTCGCTGCAATAGTTCAGAAGGGAGGCCAATCGGAACGCTCGGAGGTTGGTGGTTGAGCGGAGCTGTTGCGAGGGTGAATTCCGCAGGCGGCTTTCCGATCAGAATCGCAATGGCGTGTTCAAATTGCGCGCGTTGTACGCTGACATCCGTGTCCTGCACCCGGGTGGTGTCAAGCTGGGTTTGTGCTTGCGCAACATCCGCCTTCGGGGCCACGCCCCCTTTGAAGCGGCCCATCGTGAGCTGCAGGTTATCCGTATAGGCTTTCACGGTATCGTCGAGAAGTTGTTTTTGAGCATCAGCGCTGCGCAATTCGAAATAGTCCATGGCGAGTTCCGCCTCAAGGCTGAGCTTGGCGGTCTCGTAGTCGGCTGCGCTGGCCTGGGCTTCTTCCCGTGCGGCCGCAACGCTGCGCCGTACGCGGCCCCACAGGTCCAACTCGTAGGAGAGATCAAAGGGCAGCACGAAATCGCCCTTGCTTGACTGTTGGATCTGTGATGGAAAGCTCGGTGAAAAGTTGGAATTCTTCACGTAGCTGGCGCTGGGGGCAGTAGAGACGTTTGGAAACTGCGAAGCTCGATTGAAGCGAATCGCTGCGCGAGCTTCGCGAAAGCGTGCTTCCGCTACTCTCAGGCTCTGGTTGGAAGCCGCGATCTGCTCTTCCAGTTTGTTGAGTTCCGGATCGCCAAACATCTCCCACCAGCTTCCACGGCTGGTCCGATCTGCGGGATTGGCGGGCTGCCACTGGTCTGGCTCCCTGGATGAACCTGCAGGTGCTTCCTTATAGGTCGATGTCGTAGGCACGCTGGGTTTGACGTACTTCGGACCAACGGTGCAGCCCTCCAGCGCTACAAGCACCAACACTAGGACCAGCGCGATGATGCCCGTAAGGATGAGGCGCGCTACATCGAACACATGATTCATTGCCCGGGCCCGCCTGCTGGTTTGCTGATCAGGCGCACGGGCATGCCGGCGACCAGAGAGTCCGACGGGTCGACGATGACGGCGTCCGTTGGTTGCAGCCCTGAAGCGATTTCTACGGAATTGCCGTAGTCGCGGCTGATCTTAACTGGAACCAACTCGGCTTTGCCATTGCGAACAAGTCCGACCTGCAAGCCCTCTTTGCGGAAGATCAACGTATTCGAGGGAATGGTTACCGAACGGATTTGGTCGGGCAGCTGGAGGTGCACAAAGACGTACGCGCCTGGCAGGAGCTGGCCAGTCGGATTATCGACATCGACTTCAACGAGCAACGTACGAGAGGCGATGTCGATAGCGTTGGCGTTGCGAACAAGAGTGCCATGGAAGGTTTGGCCTGGGAATTCATCGAGGGTCAAGGTGGCTGGCGCACCAGAGCGCGCAGCGCGTGAGTACACCTCGGGGACCGACACGTAAAGGCGGAGCGTGCGAATCGCGGCGATGTGAAAGAGTTCTCTCGGTTGTGTATTGGCCCCTGCATCGATGAGTGCTCCGATGTCCGTGTTGCGGGCGGTGATGATTCCGTCAAAGGGGGCATAGATCTTCTCGAACGATTGCAGCAGCTCGAGGCGCCTCACGTTAGCGGAACTGGATTCCGCTGCGGCTTTCACCGCACTGAGGTTGCTGACCGCCTGATCGGTCTCCTGTTGCGATACGGAGCCGGTGCTCACCAGGTCTCGCCAGCGGCTCGCGGTGATTTTGGCGATGTTCAGGTTGGCTTGCGCGGTATCCAGGTCCGCTCGAGCTTGCAGCAGCTGCTGGTCGACTTCGGGTGTTTCGATCTCCGCGAGCAACTGGCCTTTCTGGACATGCGCGCCAATATCGAAGTACCAATGCTGAAGATAGCCGCTGGTTCGCGCATAGATCGGAGCGTCGCTGAATGCCTGCGTATTGCCGGGCAGAACAATTTCCTGTGTGGGGGCGCCCTCTCGCGGAAAGACCACGGCGACCGTGGGTATGGCAGCTTCTTGCGTTCGTTGCGTCAGGCGCGATTCGGCCACCGCGCGCGAATGGATACCGGAATAAATCAGGAGGGCGAGAACGGCGAGCGCGGCTGCCGCGACAAGGATGGCGGTTCGGCGGCGGGCCCCGGCGCGAGGGTGAAATGGCTCCGGAGTCGGTTGCACACTCGGCGAGTCGATCGTTGCTGGTTCGGGGGCGGTCGTCACATTTTCCTCGCTCGGTGTCATTCGTTTTCCTTTAACTCACGCTGGAATTGGTTCAGGCTCGCCCGCGGACTGTTCCTGGACAGGCGAAGGATCGCGTCGTCCGTGAAGCAAACTGAAGACGGCGGGAACGAAGATCAGGGTAGCCACGGTGGCACACAACAGACCGCCAATGACAGCCCGGCCCAGCGGGGCATTCTGCTCGCCGCCCTCGCCCAGCCCGAGCGCCATGGGAATCATGCCGATGATCATGGCCAGCGCGGTCATGAGCACGGGCCGAAACCGGGTGAACCCGGCCTCGATGGCCGCCTCGATCGGATCTCCGTGGTGCAGCAGCCGTTCTTTCGCAAAAGACACTACGAGAATGCTGTTCGCCGTTCCCACGCCCATGCACATAACGGCGCCCATCAAGGCGGGAACGCTGAGTGTTGTGCCCGTCAGGAACAAGAAACCGACGATGCCGGCGAGCGCGGCAGGAAGTGCGGTGATGATGATGAACGGATCCAGCCATGATTGAAAGTTCACGACGATCAGGAGGTAGACGAGAACGATGGAAAAGACGAGTCCGCCCAGCAAGCCGAGGTACGAGCTGCGCATGGTTTGCAGCTGGCCCCGGACGGTCACGAAGCTGCCGCGCGGCAAGGACTTTCGGTTGGCATCTACAATGCGGGTCACGTCGCGGCCCACAGCTCCCAAATCACGCCCCTGGACTGCGGCGTAAATATCGACCACACGACGAATGTTGTAATGTGAGATCACTTCCATCTCGTTCGAACGTTTGATGGAGGCGACATCCGCGAGAATTTCAGGACGCACCGCGGTCGAAGCATTGAGCGGGGTGTTTTGGAGGTCTTCGAGCGACTGAATCGAATATTGTGGGGTCTGGGTCACGAGGTTATAGCTCACACCGTTCCTCCAATTTAGAAAGAACATCGGCGTGATCTGGAAGCTGCCGCTAAGCGAGTTCAACAGGCTATTGGCTACATCGCGCTGCGTGTAACCGCCCTGCGCCGCCTTTGTACGGTCTACGGCCACATCGAACTCGGGGTAATCAAACGCTTGCTGTATGCGAGCATCGGCGACACCCGGAACGCGCTCGACCTCTTGCAGCATCCGGGCGGCCACCTCGCGATTGCGCTCAATATCGGTTCCCTCGATTTGGATATCGACGGGCGCCGGCAAACCAAAGTTCAAAACCTGGGTAACGATGTCCGAAGGGAGAAAGTAAAAGGTCGTGCCTGGGTATTTACGCGGCAGACTCTCTCGCAAGCGCTGAACATAATCTGCCGTGGCGTGGTGATCCTCGTTGAGGGACACCAAAATATCGGCGTCGCCCGCTCCGATGAGGCCCGATGTGCTATGCATGAAATTGATGGCGCTGTAAGGCAGCCCGATATTGTCCAGTATGTTGTTTACCTCGCCCTCGGGGATCTCGCGGCGTATCGTGCCCTCAACCAGATCGCACAAATTCGCGGTCTCCTCGATTCGCGTGCCGCTCTTAGCGCGCAGATGCAGGATGAACTGACCGCTGTCCGTGTTCGGAAAGAAATCCTGGCCGAGCCACGGCACAAGGAGAAACACCGCAGCGCAGGTCAGAAGAAAGGCAGGGACAAAAAGGGCTCGCCGGTGGACAAGTGTTTTCAGTAGCGCGTGGTAAGCATTTCGAAGCCATTCGAATCCGCGCTCGAACGCCAGCTGGAACCGCACGAGCGGGTTCCGCGAGCCAGCGCGGTCGTGCTGTTTTGCTTTGAGCAAGTACACCGCCAGCGTTGGCACAAGGGTCCGCGAAAGGAAGTACGACGCGAGCATGGCGAACACCACTGCTTCGGCGAGAGGCACGAACAGATATCGCGCTACACCGCTCAAAAGGAACATCGGTAAGAACACGATGCAGATACAAAGCGTCGATACCAGGGCAGGCACGGCGATTTGTGCTGCGCCTTCTAAGATGGCGTCGCGCTGGGTATGCCCTTCTTCGAAATAGCGCTCGATGTTTTCAATCGTAACCGTGGCGTCGTCCACCAGAATTCCGACGGCGAGGGCCAATCCGCCGAGCGTCATAATGTTGATGGTTTCGCCCAGAAAGCTGAGGATCATGACGGACGTCAAGATGGAGAGCGGAATGGAGACGGCGATGATCAAGGTACTGCGCCAGCTTCCTAGGAACAGCAGAATCATCAACCCGGTGAGACACGCGGCGATAACGGCCTCGCGTATGACACCGTTCACCGAGCCTCGGACGAAAATGGACTGGTCGGTTAGGGGCAAAATCTTCAGCTCCGCGGGCAGGGTCTGGGCAACACGCGGAAGAAGGCCCCGGATGCCTTTCACGACGTCGATTGTCGAAGCGTTGCCGGCCTTGAGGACAGAGACCAGAGCGCCGCGACGACCATCCTGGCGCACGATGTTGGTCTGTGGCGCAAAAGCGTCCCGTACATTCGCGACGTCACGCAGATAGATCGTGGAATTCCCAACGACCTTGACCGGGAGGTCGTTCAGTTCGGGAACGGTTCTCATGCTGGCGTTCACCCGAACGTCGTACTCGAACGGGCCCATCTTTGCCGTACCGGAGGGCAAAATGAGATTTTGCTGCTGCACGGCATTGAGAACATCTTGTGGTGACAGCCCTTTCGACTGCATCAAGCCGGGATTCAAATCGACCATGACCTGGCGTTGTTTGCCCCCGTACAAGAAAGGAACCACGGCCCCGGGCACGGTCACCAGTTGGGGCCTCAGAAAATTCTGTCCGAGGTCGTTCAACTGCTGCTCCGAGAGTCCATTTCCGGACAGGCCCAACTGCAGAATGGGCACGCTCGAGGCGCTATAGTTAATGATCAGGGGAGGCAGAGTGCCCGGTGGGAATTGGCGAAGGCCGGTTTGCGATATGGCCGTCACCTGGGCGTTCGCAGTGTCCAAACTCGCGCCGTGTTGCAGGTAAATCCTGATAATGGCCTGACCGTTTACGGTGGTCGATTCGATGTGTTCGATGTTGTCGACCGTGGTGGTTAGCACTCGTTCAAACGGTCCCGTGAGCCGGCCTTCCAATTCTTCGGGATTCATGCCGGTGAACTGCCATGCAACCGCAATCACCGGGATATCGATGTTCGGGAAAATATCGGTCGGTGTTCGCAAGATCATGATCGGGCTCAAGACCAAAATGAGCACGGCTAGAACGATGAAGGTATACGGTCGGTCCAGAGCGACTCGAACAATCCACATGACTACAACTCCTCCCGGTGAACCTGGGCTTGCTTTCCCTCACACCCCGACAACCAGTGCGGCATCTGGTGCGCGGCACTCGTCGTGGGCGGCCTTGTGATCAATCGCTAGAACCGGAAAACAATTCCCGCGGACTGTTGCGCCGTGTGCGTGGTCGCTCCCGAGTGCAGTGCGACCAGTCCAAAGTCCGGCCGTTCGGCCGACAGGATGGTGCCGTCGAGGCCTCGATTCCGCGACGATGCCTGGCCCTCTTCTCATCCTCGCTTTAACCGCATGCATTGCAGGCGACCTGATCCTGCGAGAGATGTTTGGTGTTACCGATCGTTCGCGAAGTGCGCCTACCGGACGTCCAAGCTGATCCAAAGTGGCGCCTCAAGCCCTCGCGCAATTTCCTTCGCCCGTGAAACACTCGCGCCTTTACCGCGGTAACGGAAATTCCCATGATTCGAGAGGTCTCTTCCGTCGATCGTTCATGAAGGTCACGCAGCTCGATTGCTTTTCGCAGTCCTGGCGTTAACTCACTCATGGCCTCGGAGAGAATCCGTTGCCGTTCCTCTTGTGCATAGAGTTGTTCGGGATTCAGGCTTTGGTCTTTAACCTCAAGCCAGGAAGACGGCTGCTCGGTTTCTGTCGATTCATCCAGCGACACCTCCCAAAGGTGGCGCTTCTTGCGCAGTTTCATCAGGGCAGCGTTGATGGCGATGCGGGATAGCCACGTCGAAAACCGGGAATCGCCCTTGAAGCTCTTGAGGTGAATAAGGGCCTGTTGAAACGACTCCCGCACTACATCTTCCGCATCCTCGTTGCTTCGCGTCATTCGCCGTGCTATGTGAAAGACCGTGTTTGCGGACTGTTTGCAAAGGATCTCGAAGGCAGCCGAATCCCCACGTTTTGCAGCGACAACAAACGCGGATTCCTCTCTCGCTGGCGTGCGTTGTCTGACCGAGTCCAGCTCTCCTCTATTCACGAAGTACTCCTGTCCTCACAGCTCACGATTCGATTTTTTCCTGTTAATGTTGTGGACGACGTGCCGCGTGTAACAGCCAGTCGCGATCAGTTCTGCGCCCTGCTTGGACAACTCGGCGAGCACGTTCTCCCCACTCTTGTCGATGAAGGTCACGCCTGTTAGGTCCACCACGCACTTGCGTTCCCGGCGGGCCGTTTCTGTTCTCGTCCAGGTGGACTTCAGTTCTGAAATCCACTGATGAACGAGTTGGCCTTCCACCGTCCACTTTTGTTCGGTCAGCGTTTCGGCGATCGTGATTCGTAGCATTCCCATGACTCGCGCTTCGTCCACTGGCGGTGTTCCTTCGACCACCCACCGGTCTGCTGTCTCAATTTCGAATTCTTCGTCAACCGTGACCTTCACGGACGGACTGTAGTTCGCAAACGCTTGCGCATCTGGACTTCCGACCCGCCTCGTTCAAAATGCACATCGTCCATATACGCTTTCATCAGCTGGATGCCGCGGCGACGCCTCGCGCTCGGGAGAAGTGCATCGCGCGTGCCAAAATGCGAAGGGTTTCCGAAAGGTGTGGAACTCACTGATTTGTATTGGGATGGCGAGCCGAAAGCGAGGTCTCTATACTACGCTGCCACCGTGGCACTGCCACCGACGTGGCGGGCTGCCCGTTTGGGAGCACAGAGAAAGAAACCGGAAGGCGGGAAACGGTTTGAACCAGGTCTGAACGAAAGAATCGGCGAGGCGACTAGAACCCATCAACCCATCTCGTAAATGCCTCAGTAGGATCAGAGACCAGGCGAGTTGAAGCATCCCGAGAAAGTTCTCGGCGTGACGTTAATATCTAACGACCAGACGCCGGAAGTTCTGCAACCAGGCAAACAGCCGCTCGATCTTCCACATTCGTCGATGTCGCTTCAGCCGACAATCCGCTCAGAACTTTGTCTTAAAACCCTGTTTAGGGCCGGTGACTTTGGCGAGTGACATACTCCAGCTTATTCCTGCATCCAGTCGATGAAATCCCCGTTGAACCGGGGAGACCACCTGCAACTTGTTTTGGAGATTGAAACGTCATCCTTGGCGAGCTAGTCTCCTTGTCGTGAGTGGTCAAGTCTTTACACCGCGCGAACGTTGGGAGGCGGCTTCCTTTCAGTTCGCAAGTGTATCTCTCTGCCGCGGTTTGGAGATTAAGTATGGCGACCCAGCCGCTTAGTCACGTTGGATTGCAGTTGCAATTGGAAGAAAAGCCTAACGAGACCATCATCCACTGCAAGGGTAAGATTACCGCGGAAAATTTGGAGGTGTTTCAAAGGGAGATTCACGATCTGATGCCTGAATCGCGCGATCCAATCGCTGCGATTGCCTACAGGATCGTGCTTGATTTGACCAATGTGACGCACGTCGACAGCTCTGGTCTGGGCGCGCTCTTGGGAGTATGGGCCGCAGCAAGAGACAAAGGCTGCGACCTCGAAATCGCAAACCTGAATCCGCGAGTCGAGAAACTTGTGGAGATAACGAAGCTGGACACTGTCTTCAAGCGTGGCAGGATCGTGGCGGCAGGCGGCTCCCCGTCGGCGCCGCCGGGTGTCAAAGGCGCTCTCACTGCGCTGGACCCAGAAGAGGCTTGTCAGCAAGCAATTGATGTAGGGATGGTCGTTCATCGTGCCCATCCCCTCAATTGCGAGACCTCCATTCCCGCGTTGATCGGCGGCGTGGTAATGCCGAATGCGAGGTTCTACGTTCGTAACCACTTTCAGATCCCCAATGTTGAGCCCTCAACCTGGCGATTGAATGTAGTTGGCCTGGTCAAACGTCCTCTGAGCCTCAGTTTGCAGGACCTTGTAAAAATGCCCTCCCAGGCCCAGTTCGTCACTTTGGAGTGCGCTGGAAATGGCCGCTCACTGCTGAGCCCGCGTGTGAACGGGGAGCAATGGAACTTAGGAGCCGTTAGCACAGCCGAATGGACGGGGGTGCCACTCTCGCGGAGGTTCTGGACCGGGCAGGTGTTAGGGGTGCGAGAGAGGTAGTATTTCGAGGCGCTGACAGCGGCAAACTTGATGCGAGTAGCGAACCACAATTCGCTTCGAGCGTAGCCTGAGCATGGACCGCTCAGCGGTCTGAGGCGCTGCTTGCCTACGCCATGAACGGGGAGACGCTCCCGATCCAGCATGGCTATCCGTTGCGAGTCATCGTTCCTGGGTGGTACGCCGTGGCATCCGTCAAATGGCTCACCGAGATTGACGTGATCAGTGGGCTGTTCAGTGGTCACTACCAGGTCGAAACATATTTCCTTGAGTGGCAACGGGGCGAACAAATAGTGAGAGATCCGATATCATTAGCGCGTGCGGAGTCTGATCGCCGAGCCGGAGCCCGACAGCGAAGTCGAGCAGGGCGAGCTGCCGATTCGCGGTGTCGCATGGTCCGGAGCAGCACTTATCACCCGGGTCGAAGTCAGAATTGGCAGTGGTCCCTGGCAAGACGCCCGCTTAGTGGGCGAAGGGAAGCGGCACAGCTGGCAGGGGTGGGAGCTTATCGCCCGCCTTGAGCGGCCCAGTTCCATAGTGATTTCCGCCCGGGCGACGGATATGGCAAGCCGAACACAGCCCGACTCGCCCGAGTGGAATCGGCTCGGCTATCGGAACAATGCCATTCAGAAGGTTCGCGTAGATGTTCGGTAGACCTTGCCGCTGGAAGCGATTTATGAGATAGGGATAGGTTCTAGGCTGAGCCGCGCGCAATTCCGAGCTTATGCATTCGCTTTTGGAGCGTGGAGCGCTTCATTCCCAGACGTGCCGCTGCGCCATTGGGACCTGCCACAACCCAATTGCACTGCCGAAGGGCGTCGATGATGTGCCGGCGTTCCGTTCCCTCCAAAACGTCATGAAGCGCCCCGTTTGTCGAGGATTTCGGAGTCACCGGTCTCCCATCCGGACGAGTGGCCTTTGGAAATTGCAGATCGGCAACATCGAGGTCCAGTAGGGGGCCGGTCGAAATAATTACGGCCCGCTCGATTACATTCTGGAGTTCTCGCACGTTCCCAGGCCATTGATATCGGCACAGGGCATCCATTGTCGCTGATGGAATAGTTTCAATCACCTTGTTCATATGTCTGGAGAACTGCTGCGCGAAGTGCCGCACCAAGAATGGAATATCCCCTTCACGCTGTCGCAAAGGCGGAACGTGGACGGGGAACACATTGATACGAAAAAACAGATCCGACCGAAACTTTTGGTCTTCCACCATCGCCTCCAAATCGCGGTTGGTCGCGGCAATCAGACGGGCATCTGTCCGAAGTGTGTGCGAGCTTCCCAGCCGCTCGAACTCCCTCTCTTGGAGCACGCGGAGCAACTTCGTCTGCAATTCGAGAGGAATCTCGCCGATCTCATCCAGGAAAATAGTGCCGCCGTTGGCCACTTCGAAGCGGCCAATGCGTTGCGCGATCGCTCCTGTAAATGCGCCTTTCTCGTGGCCGAACAGCTCGCTTTCAAGCAAGCCGGTCGGAATTGCCGCACAGTTCAGTTTGACGAATGCCTTCGTGCGCCGCGGGCTCAAATCATGAATAGCTCGCGCGATCAGCTCTTTTCCAGTACCAGTCTCGCCATAGATCAGAACCGTCGAATCGGTCGGCGCGACGGTTTCCACCCGCTTCAGGACGCTGCGCAGAGAAGCACTACTCCCGATGATCTGAGCGAAATTCATTTCCGCGCGGATTTCATCTTCCAAATAGAGTTTTTCTTTCGAGAGCTGCTCTTTCAGTTCCCGAATCTCGCGGTAGGCAAGCGCATTCTCGACGCCGAGAGCAATCTGGTTTGCAACCTGGGCAAGGAAACTGATATCGGCCTGACTGAAAGCATCATCTCGGAGCCGGGCGAGAACCAAGGTGCCAATCGCGCGATTTCGGCTGATCAAGGGTAAAAAGCAGAAGGACTTCAAACCTTCACGAACCGCAGTCTGAACGATTGGGTAATGGAGCCAACCGGTGAAGGGGCTCTGGAGCGTCAGAGGCTTCATAGTTCGAAATGCCGCGCCGGAGGGCGACCCCTCGATCGAATAGACCAAGTCTTCCTGCAGGAAACCTTTTCCCTCCGGAAAGTCAACCGCGTAGAGTCGCAGCTGCTTGTTTTCCGCATCCGGGAGCGACAAGCCAGCGTAATCGCACTGCATCACGCGCCGGACGTCCTGCGAGATGGCACGTAGGAGATCGCGGAGCTCTAGATTTGAGACAACCTGATTGGTGACGTCAAGGAGCAGCTGCAGCCGTTCGTTCCTGCTCCGTAGTTCCTCAGTCGCCCGCCGCAACGCCGCTAGATTCAACGCGTCGTCGAATGCCAGTGCAATATAACCCGCCACCTCGGACACGAAACGGACTTCGTCCGGCGAATAGGTATCGGCCTGCTTGCTGCCGAAAGTGATTGCCCCCAGTTTGCGGTGTGCAGTCGTCAACGGTACTGCGCAGATCGAGTGAACAGACAGCCTTTGCAGGATCGTTTGCAGACGGCCACAGCACGGCTCCATTTCGCTCGTCGACCTCAGCAGGGGTTCTTGCCGTTCGTAAACCCGTAAGGTGAGCGTCTCCTCGGGCGTTAGTATCTCCTCGGTAACCAACTCCGATCGACTCGTCATGTCGATGAAATAACTTTGAAACGTATCGGAGTCTTTGTCGCGAAGAGACACGCCAATGAAATCAAACTGCACCACCCCGCGCAATTGGTCGACCAGAATCCTGAAAAGCTCTTTAGGGTCAGCGTGCGCTGCGATTGCTCGCGAGACACGGCTAAGCGTCTCGTACCGTCCGGCAAGAGTCGGTGCTGTTAGG
>Ga0070698_100004463_pt1 | contig 15383 bp, 9 predicted proteins | sample KBSK1502metaG_FD_65477 | JGI IMG/M metagenome (GOLD analysis project Ga0070698, IMG submission 65477) | Corn, switchgrass and miscanthus rhizosphere microbial communities from Kellogg Biological Station, Michigan, USA - KBS K1-50-2 metaG | ecosystem: Host-associated > Plants > Roots >...
GGGCACGCTCGTCACCAGCAAGGTAACCAAGACCGGCAGCGGTGTCTCGGGAAACACGGTCCACATCGTGGTCGTCAAGACCAACCCCGGCTACCAACCCAACCCGCTCGACCACGGGACTGGCGTGATCGTCGCGACCTACTGCTGATCTGCCGCCTCGCAAGCGCGGAGCGCGAATCCCTAAGCGGGCCGGACGCAATTCGCTGGCCCCGAAAGGCTGACGATGCGACACAGAACCAGGAAAACGCTGGCGGCACGGACGGTGACGGTCGCGTGCCTGGCGGCTACGGGCGCGCTGCTGGCGCCCGCGGCCGCCTCGGCCGGTGTGGGCAACCCGGGAAGCTTTACGTTCTCGGTGACCAGCGGCTCCCTCCGGGTCGGAGTGCTGCAGTTCCCGTTCCCGGTCGGCTCGATGAACGGGCAGATCAACGCGAGCGGTGCGATCTCGATTCCGCAGAGCAGCCTGCAGTTCACCGACCAGCCGTTCAGCTTCAGCCAGGATGAGCCTCTCGTCGGGACCGTGAGCGTGACCGGCGCCGCCACGGTCGACACCACGTCTGTTTCCGGCGCCCTCGATCCGGCCACCGGGGCAGCCAGCTTGACGACGTCGCTGTTCGCAAGCGCGTCGTTCACCGCCTCGATCAATGGCGTGCCGATTTACACCGGGACGTGCTCCATCGGCGGCAGCGATCCGGCGAACCACGTCTCGGTGACGATGACCACCGACCCGCCGGGCGTCCCCTACGACGATCTGACCGGCGCCGTGACGCTGGCCGGCGCCTTCAGCGATCCGGTGAACTGCGACAACCCGTTGCCCGCACAGCTGCAGTTCCTGATCAACGGCGGGAAGGAGGCAACGGTCTCCGGCACGGCGACGCCCATCTTGCTGCCTGATGCCCACCTGGCCCTCACGCCGAGCCCGCTCGGCTATGGCGACGTGCTGGTCGGCACGTCCAAGACGCTGACCGTGACGTTCTCCAACTCCGGGACAGACGACACCTTCTTTACCGCCGCTCAAATAAGCGGCCAGGACCCGGGAGACTTCACGATCAACCTGAATTCGCTTACCTGCGCGAATACCGGCTCCGGCCTTGACGTGCCAGCGGGCAGCTCCTGCACCGTCGACGTCACCTTCGCCCCTACCGCGACCGGCGATCGCACGGCCAGCCTTGTCGTGGCGAACTCCTCCATCGACGGCGCTCAGACGCTGCCACTGACAGGCACGGGCATCAACCCGGCGGTGAGCCTCAGCGCGTCCAGCCTGGACTTCGGCCAGCAGGTGGTCGGCACAGCCAGCCAGCCCAAGACGATCAGCGTCTCCAACACCGGAACTACGGACCTGACCGTCCGCGATGTCACGGCCGCTGGCGACTTCGCCGCCGACGCGACGGGGTGCACCGCGCAGCCGGTGCCGCCGGGCCAGGCCTGCGTCATCAACGTCACCTTCTCGCCGACCGCCACAGGAAGCCGGTCCGGCACCCTGACCATCACGAGCAACGCCGCATCCAGCCCGGACACCGTGACGCTGACCGGCACCGGAGTGGCCCCGGTCATCGCGGTCAGCCCGGGCAGCCTCGCGTTCGGCACAGTCCCCATCGGGACTGTCAGCAGCGCGCAGAGCGTCACGGTGACGAACACGGGCACCAGCGGCCTGAACGTGTCGGGAACCACCGTGAGCGGGCCGTTCGCGATCGCGGCTGACGGCTGCTCGGGGGGAAGCGCGATCGCCCCCGGCGACAGCTGCCAGATCGGCGTGCAGTTCGCGCCCGCCAGCACCGGTCCGGCCAGCGGGACCCTGACCATCAAGAGCGACGGCGGGACCGCGACGGTAGCGCTCTCCGGCTCGGGCAGCCCGTCCGCCGCGCCGAACCCGGTCCACCGGAATAAGGACCTGACCTACACGATCACCGTGCAGAACGCCGGCCCCTCCGCCGCCGCGGGGACCATCACCGCCGACCAGCTCCCGTCCAACGTCCAGTTCCAGTCCCTGTCCGCCCCAGCCGGATCAAGCTGCACCGTGCCGGCCGTCGGCTCGACCGGGACCGTCAAGTGCTCCTTTGGCTCGCTCGCGGCGGGGAGTTCCCTGCAGCTGAAGATGGTCGTGCTGGTCGTTGCGCCTAAAGGCGTCACGATCTCCGACACAGTCAAGGCGACCAGCAACACCTTCGATCCTGACCTGCAGGACAACCAGGCAACAGTCTTCACCGTCGTCCAGTAGCCCGCCGAGGCTCATGATGACCCGTAACGGAGTCCTCGGCATCTATAGGGGCCCGCGGTCGGTGGCTGCCAGACGGGCGCCGAGTTCGGCGCGGGAGTGGAGGCCAAGTTTCCGGTAGACCCGGGCGAGGTTTGCTTCCACGGTTTTCGGGCTGATGAACAACTGCGCGGCGACTTGCCGGTTCGTCAGCCCGGAGGCGGTGAGGTGTGCCACGAGCTTCTCCGAGTCGGTCAGCGCGTCACCTGCCCGTCGTGCCGCGGAGCGCCCTAGCTCGGCGCGCGCGTTCTGTGCCCATAGCTGGGCGCCCGCGCTCTCGAATATCTCAAGGGCCCGCCCAAGCAGCTCGCCGGCTGACCGCTTGCGCTTGCTGCGGCGCTCGATCTCACCGGCGACCAGCAGCGTGCGCGCGAGTTCAAGCCGCAGTTCCAGGTGCTCGGCGCGCCGAACTGCGGCGCCGGCTGCCTCGGTGGCGGCGGCGAGATCGCGACGGGCCGCCAGCAGCAGCGCATGGCAGCGTTCCGCCTGTGCGAGCGCCCAGCCCCGCTGGAGCCGTTTCGCTGCCTGCTCCAGCATGCCGGTCAATCGTTCTGCCCGGTCAAGCTGGCCGAGTCCGGCCAGTGCCTCGATCGCGTCGGCCAGGAACATCACCCGGATGGGCTCGGCCACGCCTTCCCGCTCGGCCAGTGTGGTCAGCGGGTCGAGAGCGGCGCAGGCGGCCCCCGGGTCGCGCAGCGAGAGCGCAAGGACCGCAAGCGCCCACATGGGCCAGATGGGCCCGATCCCGTAACCCGTCGCGGCGGCCAGCGAGAGCGCCTCACCGGCCCAGGCCTGCGCTGCTTCGGCGTCGCCGGAGTAGGCGGCCGAGACGGACCCGAGCGCGAGCACCGTGCAGCGCGTCGAATCCATCCCGGCTCGCGACGCGGCCTGCAGGCCCTCATCCGCATACGCCATAGCAGCGGCAAGGTTGCCGCGCCAGCACTCCGCCCAGCTGAGACAGCCCGAGACATAGGGGAGGTCGCTCTCCTCGCCGCGGTCGAGGATGCGCTGCCGCAGGCTCGTGAGCAGCTCGCAGGCGCGCTCCAGGCGGCCTTCATAGAGCATCAGACAGCCAGCGATCAGGCTCGGGCGCATCTCCACGCTCGTCTGCCTTTGCTTGTCCTCAAGCTCGAGCGCGTGGTCCAGGCCGGCTACGTCGAGTCCCCGGCCCAGCATGTAGCCGACCATCACGGAGACCGCCACAGCCTCGGCCAGTCGCGGCCCGTCGCCGAGCTGCTCGGCGAGCGCCAGCGCTCGGCGGGCATGCCGCTCGGCGCCGACGAAGTCACCGGCTGCGTTCGTCGCGTAGGCGAGGTGCAGCTCGAGCGCCGTCCCCAGGGCAGGGTCGCCCTCGCTATGCTGCAGCGCTTGCCCGAACAGCCGGACCGCCTCCGGGAAGCTCTGCTCGTGGTAGCGGATCTCGCCAAGCAGCCGCAGCGCTTCGGCGCGTACCCGGCCGGTAGCTGCCTGCTCGAGAACGGCGTCGAGTAGTTCACGCGCCCGGCGCAGCTCGCCGGCGTGATAGTGGTATTCGGCCGCGCGGACGCGCCGTCGCTGTACCTCTGCGATCTGGCCGGGCGGCGTCAGCCGCAGCGCGTACTCGGTCAGCTCGAACGCGGTCTCCGGCGCACCCCGCGCGCGGGCGTGCTCGGCAGCGGTATCGAGGGCTTCTGCCAGCGCCGGGTCGGCTCCTGTCGCGGCGAGTGCGAGGTGCCCGGCCCGCTGTTCTACGTCATCCAGTGCCGCTGCCAGGCGCCGGTGCACCTGGCGCCGCTGCCGGGGCTCGCTGGAGGAGTAAGCGGCGGCTGCGAACAGGGGGTGGGTGAAACGAACACCGGACTCGCCAACCTCGACGATCCCGGCGGCTGCGGCTTGCTCAAGCGCCCGCCGCGACTCGGCCGCTGTTCCCCCCATTCCGGCTGCGACCAGCTCCACGGTCGGAGCATGGAGTACCGCGGCCGGCAACAGCGCGCGGCGGGTCCGTTCCGGCAGCGTCGCTATCCGTGCCGCGACGAGCCCGCGGAGGTTGTCCGGCAGCGGCGGCACGGCGAGCCCCAGGGGAAGGTTCTCCGGCAGGGCGCGGGCGATTTCTATCGCGAAGAATGGGTTCCCGCCCGCCGCCTGCCCGATCCTCGCCAGTGCCCGCCGCGGCAGCGTCCGCCCGAGCCGCCCCTCGATGATCTCGTGCAGGGCAGGCTCGGCGAGTGGCCCCAGCGCCATGTGCCTCACCGGACCCTCCGGTAGCGCGTGCTCGATCTCCAGCCCCGGCTTCGGCCCGGACCCGGTGCGCTCGCAGGCAAGCAGGCCGATCCGGGCCTGTGTCAGGCGGCGGAACGCGAAATCGAGCACCCGGGCGGTCGGCCGGTCCAGCCATTGCAGGTCATCGATCGCGGCCACCACGGGGGCTGAGCCGGCGAGCAGGCGGAACGCCGACAACACCCCGGCCGCCACGGTGCGCTGGTCGAAACGGCTGCGGCCCGGATCCTGCCGCGCCAGCGCGACGGCGACGGCGTGGCGCTGTGGTGCGGGCAGGCTGTGTAGGACCTCGTCGATCACCGGTTCGAACAGGTCACCAAGCGCGGCGAATGCCAGGTCCGCCTCGGCCTCGGCCGGCCGGGCGCACAGGGTCAGATAACCCCGCCCGCGCGCCAGCGCCACAGTCTCCGCCCAGACCGATGTCTTCCCGATGCCGGGTTCCCCGGCGAACACCAGCGCCGCGGCGCAACGCGCGATCGCGTCCAGGAACGCCGAGGCGGCTTCCCGCTCATGGTGACGGCCAATGACCTTGCCCGGCATGACTGAACTCTGGCACCGGCCCGGCCAAGGGTAAAGCCCGGGCCTGCTTCTGTGAGATCCGCAAGGTTTTGCGCCGGGGTGGTGCCCGCGGGCATCTGATGCGGTCACGTCACCGCCGCGGGGCCCGTCACGCCGAGGGCCTGCTTGATGAAGTCGATCTGCAGCAGCATCAGGTTCTCCGCCACGTCCTCCTGCCGGGGCGAGTGCGTGACGCGGGTCAGCGGCAGCACGGTGTGCGGGCGGCCCGCGGACAGCAGCGCCGACGACAGCCGCAGCGTGTGCGCGACGATCACGTTGTCGTCGGCCAGGCCGTGGATCAACATGAGCGGGCGGCGCAGCTTGGGCGCGTCGGCGATCAGAGAGTTGTGCTCGTAGGCGTCCGGGTGCTCGTCCGGGTGGCCGAGGTAGCGCTCCGTGTAGTGGGTGTCGTAGAGCCGCTCGTCGGTGACCGGGGCGCCTGCCACCGCCGCGTGGAACACGTCGGGCCGGCGCAGCACCGCTAGGGCGGCCAGGTACCCGCCGTGCGACCACCCGCGGATCGCCACGCGCGAGGTGTCGAGGTATGGGCGGACCGCCGCCACCGACGCAAGCCCATCCGCCTGGTCCTCGAGATTGGGCGTGGCCTGGTCGTACTGGATCAGCCGGTCCCACCGGGGCCCGCGCCCCGGGGTGCCGCGGCCGTCGATGATCAGGACCGCGAAGCCCTGGTCGGCGAGCCACTGCGGCACCAGGTAGGCGTTGCTGGCCGACACCACCCGCTGCCCGCCGGGTCCTCCGTACGGGTCGAGCAGCACGGGCAGCGCCGGGCCCGGGCCTGCCCGGTACCCGCGCGGCAGCACCAGCGCGCACCGCAGCTCGTGCCGGCCAGCGGTCAGCAGCGTCACCTCCGGGGTCAGCACCGGCACTTCGGCGCGGGATTCGATCTGGCCCGTGTCCTGGCCGCCGCGATAGACGCGCACCGAGGTACCGGGTTGCTCCAGCGACGCGGATGAGAGCACGAGGACGCCGCCCGACCGGGTGGCGGTGTGCGTACCGGGCTCGCGGCTGACCCTGGTGATCCCGTCCCGGCTCGCGGTGAAGACGTGCTGCTCGGTGGGGTCGTCTGCGGTGGCCGTGAACAGCACGTCCGTGCCGACATCGAGCACCTCGCGAACGTTGAGCGCCTGCGGGGCCGGCGGAGTGACCGGCTCGTACCCGACGATCAGCCGGTAGGCGCCGTTTCGCCCCACGACCCGGACCAGGCTGCCGTCGGCGTTCCACGCCGGCGTGCCCCGCACGATGGTGACCCACGCCGGGTCGGTATCGGTGGCCAGCGATGTCGTGGTCCCGTCCTCGGCCACCGCGAGCACGACCATCGTGCGCTGGTCGCGCGTTTGGACGTGCAGCAGCGCGGGCCCGCGCGGCGACCAGTGCACCGAAGCCAGGTACGGGAACGCGGCGGTGTCCCACGCCACCGGCACCCTGCTGCCGTCGAGCCCGGCGAGGACGACGGTGACCTCGGCGTTCGCGGTCCCGGCCACCGGGTAGCGGATCTCGGCGGGCGGCCGGTCCGGGTTGGCGGGGTCGGAGATGTACCAGCGGGTCACCGGGCTGTTGTCTACCCTGGCCACGAGCAGGCGCTGCCCGTCGGGCGCCCACCAGAATCCGCGGGTGCGGCCCATCTCCTCGGCCGCGACGAACTCGGCCAGCCCGTACGTCACGTCCGGGCCGTCCGGCTCGGCCAGCGCGCGGTCCCCGCCGCCGTCGATCCCGATGACGCGCAGCGCCCCCCCGTTCACGTACGCGACGGCCGACCCGGCCGGATCCGGGCGCGGGTCCACGACGGGACCGGCGGCGGGCAGCTCCCTGACCTCGCCGCTGGCCAGGTCCGCGACGAACAGCCGCCCGGACAGGGCGAACGCGGCGATCCGGACGGCGTCGTCGGTGGCGTAGACCACGACCCCGGTGCCCGACTGCCGGGTCCGCTCGCGCCGCGCCCGCTCTTCGGGCGGCAGTTCCTCGCCGGCTCCAGCCAGGATCTCCTGGGGGTCGGCGACGAGGCGCTCGGCCCCGCTCGCCGTCTCACGCAGCCACAGGCAGCTGTTGCGGTCGGTCCCCGACCGCGAGCGCAGGAACGCGACGCGGGAGCCGTCGGGTGCTATCGAGAAGGCGCGCGGCACGCCCAGGGTGAACCGCTGGGTGCGGGCGTACTGGCGCGGGAAGCTGATCTCCGTCGTCATACCGGGATCCTCCCAGACGAACCGGGGATCGCGCCGGGCTCACGGCCGCGCTGCCGGGCAGGCTCGCCGCCCCCGCTCTGCCGCCCGGCCGCCCGCCGCGCGGCGTCAGACGCCGAGGTACTGCAGCACCGCCAGGACACGGCGGTTGTCACCCTCTGACGGCGGCAGGCCGAGCTTGGCGAAGATGCTGGCCACGTGCTTTTCGACCGCTCCCCCGGAGACGACCAGCCCAGCGGCGATCCCCGCGTTGGACCGGCCCTCGGCCATGAGCGCCAGCACGTCTCGCTCCCTGGCGGTGAGCGAGGCGAGCCCGGTGGAGCGGCGGCTGGCCCCGAGCAGCTGGCTGACCACCTCGGGATCGAGCGCCGTCCCGCCCGCCGCGACCCGCTCGAGTGCGTCGTTGAACTCCGCCACGTCCGCCACCCGGTCCTTGAGCAGGTAGCCGACGCCCGCGGCGTTGCCCCCGAGCAGCCTGGCCGCGTACCTGGTCTCGATGTACTGAGAGAAGACCAGCACCCCGGTGCCGGGGTGGCCGGCGCGCAGCGCCAGCGCGGCGCGCAGCCCCTCGTCGGTGTGCGTCGGCGGCATCCTGATGTCGACCACCGCCACGTCCGGCCGGTGCCGGTCCACGGCGGACAGCAGCGCTTCGGCGTCGGCGACCGCGGCGCAGATCTCGTGCCCGCGCTCGGCGAGCATCTGCGCCAGGCCCTCGCGCAGCAGCCCGGCGTCCTCGGCGATGACTACCCGCATGGGCGCGATGCTCTCACGCCGGCCCTCGGGTCCGCTCCCGGGTCCGCGCGCGGGCCCGCGCGCTCGGGCAGGTCCGCGCGCGGGCCCGCGCGCTCGGGCCGGCGCTCAGGCCCGCAGCGGCAGCTCGATGGTCACCACGGTCGGGCCGCCGGCCGGGCTGCTCAGCCGGAACCGGCCGTCGACGGTGCGGACGCGCTGCACCAGCCCGGCCAGGCCGGTGCCGCGGCCGACCGCCGCGCCGCCCGCGCCGTCGTCCCTCACCCGCAGCCGCAGCGTCCCGCCGCGCTGCCGCGCGTCCACGGCCACGACGCCCGCACCGCTGTGCTTGGCCGCGTTGGCCATCAGCTCGGCGGCGCAGAAGTAGGCGATGGTCTCGATCGCCGGGGTGGGCCGCACGCGGATGTCGGCGGTCAGCTCCACCGGGATGACGCTGCGCGCGGCGAGCGTGGCCAGCGCGTCGGCGAGGCCGGCGTCCAGCACCGGCGGGTGGATGCCCCGGGCGAGGTCGCGCAGCTCGACCAGGGCCTCCTTGGCGTTGCGGTGCGCGCTGTCCACCAGGTCGCGGATCCTCGCCACCTGGGCGTCGTCCAGCGGGTTCCCGTCGTCGCCGAGCTTCTCCCTGGCCATCCCCAGGCCCATGGCCAGCGCGGCCAGCCGGACCTGCGCGCCGTCGTGCAGGTCCCGCTCCACCCGGCGCAGCCCGGCGGCGGCGTCGTCTACCGCGAGCGCGCGGCTCTGCTCGAGCTCCTCCACCCGCTGGGCCAGCCGGGCGGGGCCGAGCAGGCCGCGGACCAGCCACCGGTCGCCCGCGGTGACGGCACGGGTGACCCACGGCGCGGCGAGCAGCATGACGCCACCGACGGTGAGCATGGCCAGCGTCCCCGGCCAGGTGGCGACGCCGAATGACACGCCCGGCACCGGTGTCATCGCCGCCACCGGGCCCAGCGACACGCCCGTGGCGTGACCGCGGAACAGGTTCCACCACAGCGGCGCGGTCACGTCGAACAGCCCGCTCCACCAGACGCTGACCGCGTACAGCGCGAGCAGCGCGACCGGCAGCTTCAGCACCACGTAGGCCACCGCCCGCCAGGAGGCACCGTCGCGGAGCCTGGCGTCCACCCGGCCGAGCAGCCCGCGCCCGGGGCGGAACGGCGGCGGCCCCGGGAACGCGCCGCCGAGCAGCCGCCGGGCCAGCCACCGGTGCAGCGCGCTCAGCCTGCGGGCCAGGCGGAGCGTGACGACCAGCACGAGCAGCCCGGGGACCGCGCCGAGCAGGGTGACGGTCAGCCCGGCGCCCGAGGCGAGCAGGGTCACAACGACCATGAACCCCGCCACCCCGGGCACCAGGCCGGCCAGGCAGTAGCCGAGCTCCCGGCCTGCCCGCCCGCTGACCGGGGCCCGCAGCGCGGCACGCAGCACCTGGTCTGCGGTGATGCTCACCCGGCCATTGTCTCCCCGCGCGCGCGGGCCGCGGGTGCCGGCGCCAGCGTCAGGCGTCGCGGCGGGCGAGCTGCCATCCGCCGAGTCCCAGCAGCACCGCCGCGTACAGGCACAGCGTCCCCAGGCCCGCCCACGCGGACAGCACGTGCACGCCGCCGCCCGTGACGTGCCTGGTCGCGGACAGCGAGCTGGCCACGATCGGGATCGGGAGGTAGGCGAGGAGCGGGTGCCAGGCCGCCGCGGCGGCCTGCGCGGCGACGTACACCCCGCCGACCATGACCGCGACCGCGGCCGCGGTGTGCCGGATGATGGCGCCCAGGCCCATGCCGAGCAGGCCGATCAGGGCGAAGCTGGCCCCGGTCAGCAGCACCGCCCGCAGCGCGCCCGGCTGGCCCAGCGCCGGCGCGGCGATGCCGTGCCGCAGCGACGCCCCGCCGGCGAAGAACGCGATGAACGCCGTCACCTCGCCGAGCGCGAGCGCCACCGCGCCGAACACGGCCGCCTTGGCGGCCAGCAGCCGCGGCCGGTTCGGCGCCGCGGTCAGCGTCGCCCGGATCATCCCGGACGTGTACTCGCCGGTCATCATCAGCACGCCGAGCACGCCGGTGAGCAGCAGCCCGGCCGACACCCCGGCCAGCGCGTTGTTGGTCAGGTCTTCCGACCCGGTCCTGGTGTTGAGCCCGACCGCGACCCCGATCCCGATGGCGGCGGCCGCCGACAGGGCCAGCGTCCACCAGGTGGAGCGCAACGTCCTCAGCTTGATCCACTCCATCCGGGCCACGTGCCGGAACCCGTAGTGCCCGCGCTGTACCGCGATCGCGGTCATGACGTCCTCCCCGTACCCGGGTAGCTGGGATACCGGCCGGGCGGCGGGCCACCGTTCGGCCGGTGTCGCTCGCTCGCGGCGCGGAACTCGGCGGCGTCCGCGGTGAGCTCCAGGAACGCGTCTTCCAGCGAGACTGACCGGGCGGACAGCTCCGCGACGGTCGTGTCGGCGAGCAGCCGCCCGGCGCCGATGACGATCAGCCGGTCGGCGGTCAGCGCGATCTCGCTGATCAGGTGGCTGGACACGAACACCACCCGGCCCTCGGCGGCCAGCGACTGCAGCAGGCCCCGGAGCCACCGGATGCCCTCGGGGTCGAGGCCGTTGACCGGCTCGTCGAAAAGCAGCACGCCCGGGTCGCCCAGCAGCGCGGCGGCGATGCCGAGCCGCTGGGCCATGCCCAGTGAGAACGCGCCCGCGCGCCGGCCAGCCACGCTGTCCAGGCCGACCAGGCCGAGCATCGCGTCCACCCGGGCCGCGGGGATGCCGTTGCTGGCGGCCAGCGCGGCCAGGTGCGCCCGCGCGGTGCGGCCCGGGTGGAACGCCCTGGCCTCCAGCAGCGCGCCGACCTCCCGCAGGGGCCAGCCGAGCCGCCGGTAGCCGCGCCCGGCGACGCGCACCGAGCCGCGGTCGGGCGCGTCGAGCCCCAGGATCATCCGCATCGTGGTGGACTTCCCGGAACCGTTCGGGCCGAGAAAGCCCGTCACGGCTCCCGGCCGCACCTCAAAGCTCAGGCTGTCCACGGCGACGGTCCGGCCGTACCGCTTCGTCAGCCCCTCCGCGTCAATCATCGTGACCTCCCCGGCGGCACGCGTTCGCGCGCCCACCGGTGATCACGCTAGGGATGGCGGGGCTTCGGCGATATGCGGCTGCCCGCCGTCTTGACCCGGGGGTTTTCCCCCGCGGGCGGACAGCCCTGTGGTCGGTGCCGGGCGTTCACATGGGCGGGCCTTCACATGGGCGGGCACCAGCCCGGCGCTGCGGGTCCCGCTGGACTGGTCCGGCTGAGAAGGCCCCGGGCCGGGGACCAGTCCCGCGGCTGTGCGTGGTTGAGCGGCCAGCCGGACGCGGCGGTGCTGAGCGGGGAGTGAGTGCACGCGAGGGGCGCGCTGCCCGGTGCTGGCAGCTGGCTGGTCGCTGGCTGGGAACCGCTGGTTGCGCGGTTCCACTGCTCGGCCAGCGTCAGGTGCGGGCCGTCGTTCGTGTAGCTCGCGACGGCGAGGCACGCCGAGGACGTGGGGCAGGCCACGCCCGGGAAGCCGATGTCGAACGTCACGAGGCCCGGGGTCGGCTGGATGCGCCACTTGCCGCCGCTCCACCGCTCCGCCAGGGTGAGGGGCCCCGAGCCGGTGAGATTGAGACCGAACGCGGTACAGGCCGAAGATGTCGGGCAGGCCACGGTGGCGAGGAAGATGTTCTGGCCTCCGGCCGGGTTGGGGGTGGCCTGGACTTGCCAGTCGGTGCCGTTCCACCGCTCCGCCAGGGTCGTCACCGGGCCCGAACTGCCGACAGCGGTGCAGGCCGACGGCGAGGTACAGGACACGCCGTTGAGGAAGCTGCCAGACCCGGTGGGCTTGAACGTGGGAACGATCGACCACGTCGTGCCGTCCCAGCGCTCTGCCAGCGTCCCTGCCCCGTTGCCCGAGGTGTCGACCCGGCCGCCGGCCGCCATGCAGGCAGACGAGGACGTGCACGACACGCCCGACAGAATGGTGAACGTCGAGCCGGACGGGTTAGGGGTGGCCTGGATGGCCCAGCTGGTGCCGTTCCACCGCTCGGCGAGGGTGCTGCCGGTCCCTGAATTCCCCACCGCGGTGCACGCCGAACTGGAGGTGCACGACACGCTGTTCAGGAAGCCACCTCCCGCGGGGTTAGGGGTGGCCTGGACGGCCCAGCTGGTGCCGTTCCACCGTTCGGCGAGGGTGCTACCGTTCGAGCTGCCCCCGACCGCGGTGCACGCCGAGGGCGAGGTGCACGACACGCCGCTGAGAACGCCTCCTCCGGCCGGGCCGGGGATGGGCTGAAGGCGCCAGGTGCCGCCGTCCCATCGTTCTGCCAGTGTCACCACGGTCCGTGATCTGCTGGTGGTGGACCCGACGGCGGTGCAGGCCGAGCGCGACGTGCAGGACACGCCGTTGAGAAAGCTTGACGCCGCCCCTGGCGGGTTGGGCGCGGCCTGGGTGCGCCACGTGCTGCCGTCCGACCGCTCGACGAGAACGGCCGGGGACTCATTGGTGTTGGAGTACCCGACGGCGGTGCAATCGGCGGCCGAGGTGCAGGCCAGGCCGATCAGGAGGCTCGGTCCCTGGTTGGGGGTGGGCTGGATGGCCCAGCTGGTGCCGTCCCAGTGCTCGGCCAGGGTCTGGGCGGTTCCCGAACCATTGGTGTAGGACCCGGCGGCGGTGCACGCCGAGGGCGAGGTGCACGCCACGGTGTTGAGGAAGGCGAACTGGGCCCCGGAGGGGGTGGGGGTGGGCTGGATGCTCCAGCTGGTCCCGTTCCACGCCTCGGCGAGGGTCCCGGCATTGGAGACGCCCACCGCGGTGCAGGCCGGCGCCGACGTGCACGCCACACTCGTCAGGAAACCGCCGCCCTGCGCGGGGTTAGGGGTGGGCTGGATGCTCCAGCTGGTCCCGTCCCACTGCTCGGCGAGGGTCCCGGCGCTGGAGCCCCCGACCGCGGTGCAGGCCGACGCCGACGTGCACGCCACGCCGCTCAGGGAGCCGACGCCCTGCGCAGGGTTGGGGGTGGGCTGGATGGCCCACCGGGTGCCGTTCCACCGCTCGGCGAGGGTTCCGGCGCTCGAGGTTCCGACCGCCGTGCAGGCCGACCCCGACGTGCAGGACACCGCTGTCAGGCCACCGCCCCCCGGCGGGCTGGGGGTGGCCTGGATGGTCCATCTCGTGCCGTTCCACCGCTCGGCCACAGCCCCGGGCACTCCTGCGGTGGTCGTGCTGGCCCCGACCGCGATGCAGGCCGAGGATGAGGTGCAGGCGACGCCGAGGAGGCCGCTGAGCGCTATCCCGGACGGGTTGGGGGTAGGCAGGATGCGCCACGAGGTGCCGTTCCACTGCTCGGCCAGGTTGACTCCCTCGCCCGACGTCGCGACAGAGGTGCCGACCGCCATGCACGAGTCCGCGGCCGGGCACGACACCCAGAAGAGCTGGCCGGTGGGCACCCGCGGGTTCGGGCTCGGCGTGACCGACCATCCCGGTCCGGGGGTACCCGCAGGCGCCGCCGAGGCGCCGGTCAGGATGGTTGCGGCCGCCACCGCCAGGCAGACTGCCCGGCCGGTTACCGAGACAACACCACGCATGATGGGCCCCCAAGTGCGTCGAATCCGTCGCGCGCAGTCCTACGCCTGGGACGTCACAAAAAGCTCACATCGCAGGTCAGAGCGCATGTCCGCCCGCTATCCTCGCGGTCCCCGGCCAGTGGCCGACGCGCTGCACCTCTACCATCAGGTGGCGTCCACCGCGCCCGGGGGAACCCCCGGGACACCACCTGTCGAGGCTGCCCGGCGACCGTGCGCCAGTAGACTCCGCGCCATGACGCCCCTCCCCCCGCTTGCCAGCCGGATTCCCGCCGAACGCCGCTACCACGGCGACAGCGTCACCGACGACTACGCGTGGCTGGCGGACAAGGACAATCCGGAGGTGATCGCCTACCTGGAGGCCGAGAACGCCTACACCGACGCGATGACCGCGGACCTGGCCGGGCTGCGCGACGCGGTCTTCGCCGAGATCAAGGCGCGTACCCAGGAGACGGACCTGTCGGTGCCGGCGCGCAAGGGCGGCTGGTGGTACTACACCCGCACGGTGGAGGGGCAGCAGTACCGGATCCACTGCCGCCGGCCGGCCGGGCCGGATGAGGTCACGCCCCCGGTCACCGACGACGGCACGCCGCCGGCGGACGAGGAGGTGCTGCTGGACGGCAACGAGCTGGCCGGGGAGTCCGCGTTCTTCTCGCTCGGCGCGTTCAGCGTGAGCCCGGACGGCCGGCTGCTGGGCTACTCCACCGACTTCAGCGGCGACGAGCGGTTCACCCTGCGGATCAAGGACACGCTCACCGGCGCCGTGCTCGACGACGAGATACCGGGCACGTTCTACGGCTGCGCCTGGTCGCTCGACGGCTCCGCGCTCTTCTACGTCACCGTGGACGACGCCTGGCGGCCGTACCGGGTGTGGCGGCACCGGGTGGGCACGCCGGCCGGCGACGACGTGATCGTGTTCGAGGAGCCGGACGAGCGGTTCTGGGTCGGGGTGAGCCTGACCCGCAGCGAGCGCTACCTGGTGATCAAGACGGCGAGCAAGCTGACCGGCGAGGCGTGGCTGCTGGACGCCGCGCGGCCGGAGGCGGAGCCGCGAGTGGTCGCGCCGCGCAGGCAGGGCGTCGAGTACGACGTCGAGCACCAGCCCGATCACCCGGACGGCGACCGGCTGCTCATCCTGCACAACGACCACGCCGAGAACTTCGAGCTGGCGGCCGCCCCGGTGACGGCGCCGCGGGAGTGGCAGCCGCTCGTCGCCCACCGGCCGGATACCCGGCTGCTCGGCGTGGACGCGTTCGCCGGGTACCTGGTGCTGTGGTACCGCCGGGACGGCCTCACCGGCCTTGCCGTGCACCGCGGCGACGGCGCCGTGACGGAGATCCCGTTCCCCGAGCCGGTCTACTCGGTGGCCCCGGGCGGGAACCCGCAGTACGAGTCGCCGCGGTTCCGGCTGGTCTACGAGTCGCTCGCGACCCCGGAGTCGATCTGCGACTACGACGTCGCGTCCGGGGAGGTCACGCTGCTGCGGCGGCGGCCGGTGCTGCCCGCGCCGGACGGCCGGGCGTTCAGCCCCGATGACTATGACCAGTACCGGGAGTGGGCGGTGGCCGCCGACGGCACCCGCGTCCCGATCTCCCTGATTTGCCCGAACGGTACCCCCCGGGACGGCAGCGCGCCCTGCCTGCTCTACGGCTACGGCAGCTACGAGGCCTCCATCGACCCGGCGTTCGTCACGGCCAGGCTGTCGCTGCTTGACCGCGGGTTCGTGTTCGCGATCGCGCACGTGCGCGGCGGCGGCGAGATGGGCCGCCGCTGGTACGACCAGGGCAA
>Ga0070698_100004464_pt1 | contig 15381 bp, 15 predicted proteins | sample KBSK1502metaG_FD_65477 | JGI IMG/M metagenome (GOLD analysis project Ga0070698, IMG submission 65477) | Corn, switchgrass and miscanthus rhizosphere microbial communities from Kellogg Biological Station, Michigan, USA - KBS K1-50-2 metaG | ecosystem: Host-associated > Plants > Roots >...
GAACCCGGGGCCGTCCAGGGCGACGCAGCCGATGGCCACGTCCGCCCAGCCCCGGACCGTCCAGGCGTCAGCCTCCGCGTTCCCCGCCGGTACCCGCACTGCCGCGATCGCCGCGGCCACCGCCCACGCGCGCGCCTCAGGCGCCGCGACATGCGGCAGCCCGGGAGCTTCCGCCCCCGGGCCGCGCACCTCACTACCCATCCGGCATTGACACGGCTCCGAAGCTAGCTGGGGTGACGTTCTGTCAACTGTGGTAAGCCGGGTGGGGTACTGCCCGGCAGCCGGAGCCTAATACCTCGAACAAGAGAAAAAATAGATTTTCTCTTTAGTTATGAAAAATCCGGGCAGCCCCGGCTGCGGGTTTATGCCTATGATGACGGTCTTGGCGCAGGTGAGCGGCCGGATGAGAGCGAAGGGAGGAGGGCGCGGTGCCAGCACAGGACGAGCGTCTCGCGGCCATTGCCGCGGCCGCCGCGGCCGTGCTGCGCCAGACCCCCTATCACGTGGTCCGGGCCGGGGACGTCGCGGCCGCGGTCCGGCTGCCCGGGCAGCCCGGGCGGTCCGCCGTCTGGCTGTACAACGAGGTGCACAACCGCCGGGTTCTGGTGGCGCTGGCGGCGGCCCACGGCTGGCGGGAGTTCGCCGGGCAGGCGAGCTGGTCACCGCCCGGCCCGATCGGCTCGGTGACGGCGGCCCGGTCGGCCGCGGTCGCCGCGCTGGGCGTGATCGTCGCCTTCCACCGCGCCGAACAGCAGCTGATGACCCAGGTCGGCTACGGGATCGGCGACATCTCCACGGCGGAGAAACGCAAGCTCGCCGCGGGCACCGACCGCGCGCCGCCCAGCTGGCCGGACAGCCCGTGGGGCCGGGTCGCCGCGGCGGCGTGGCACGGCCGGTGCGACGTCTTCACCGACTTCCTGCGCCCGGTGCTCAGAGCCAGTGCGGAGTCCGTCACCCACATGGCCGAACCAGACGTCGCGGACAGCGCCTCCAGGCTGTCTGACATCGCCTTCCGGACCTGCCTGGCGGACCGCCAGGGGCCGGTCGACCTGGTCGCGCGCGGCCTGGCGGCACTGTGGTTCGAACGCGACCTGACCAGGGTCGCGGGCGCCCTGCCGCGTGACCTGGAGAGCGCCGAGAAGGCGCTGGCCGCCGTCGCCCGACGGCGGACTGATCCCCGGGCCGAGGCGAACGCCAGCGCGGTCGTGGTCCGGGTGCTGCTCGAGGCCGGCACCATGCACCGCCGCTGCATCTCCGAAGCGCAGCGGACGGTCTCGCTCTGGCAGCACCTCGTGGCCGACCTGGACGGCCCGGCGTCGTCGATTTCCGACGCCGCAGGGCACGACCTGCAGCGGCTCAGCGACGCCGCCAGCCATCTCGGGCTGGCCGCGGCCCGGTACGGGGATCGGACGACGGCGGCGGACGCGTGGGAACTGTCCCGGAAGGTCGCCGGCCAGGGCCTGGGCCGCGACCGGTCCCGGGTGGCGCGTGCGGACAACAACCTCGCCGCGCTAGCGGCCGAAACCGGGCGCGGCGAGCGGGCCAGGACCGTCATCACCCGCGTCCGCCAGACGCGGCTGGCCCTGCTCGAACGGCACCCGCAGGACGCGGCGGCATGGCGGCGGCTGACGGTGACGGAACGGACCCGGACGGACGTGGCGCGGCTCAACGGCGAGGCGGCCGAGAGCGTGCGGCTGGCCATGGACCTGCTGGCGGACCGGCAGGCCCGGCTGGGCGACCCCGCGCACGTCGATACCGCCGAGGCCCGGATCATCCTGGGCCAGACCCTGCTGTCAGCCGGCCATCCGACCGCCGCGCGACGTCTCCTGGAGGAGGCGGCCGACACGCGGCGCAGCCGGTTCCTGCCCACCTCCTACCGGGTTCAGGAAGATCTCGTCTGGCTGGCCAAGGCGGCGCTCGTGCTCGAGCACCCCCGGACCGTGCTCGACTTGCTCGCCGGCCAGACGGCGGGGACCGACTGGTTCCGCGACCAGGTGTCGTTCCGGCTCGGCTCCACCGCCCGCCGCCTGCTCGCGCTGGCCAGCGGTGAGCTCGGCCGGACCGACGAGGCGGTCGCGGCCCTGCTCGCCGACCGGGAGCAGCTCGGCGACTGGCCGCTGGACGCCGGGCTCGACCCGCTGGCCGCGGACCTCGACCGGTCCCTCGGCGAACTGGCGCTGCTGCGCGGCGAGGCCACGGGCGCGGCGACCGCGCTGGCCCGGCTGGCCGACGCCGAGGCCGAGGCCATGGGCGAGGGCGGAACGCCGCTGCCCGCGCACGGCTGGACCCTCGTCCTGCTCGGCCGGGCGGCGACCAGGCTGGGCGACGGCCGCCGCGCCGCGGAGTGCTTCCGCGCGGTGACCGATCTGGCCACCACCGGGATCGACCCCCGTCATCCGGTGATCCTGACCGCGCGTTACGACGAAGCCGAGCGCTGCGCCGCCATCGGTAACACCAGGCGGGCGGCCGAACTGCTCGAGCCCGTGCTCGACCGGACCGTGCTGGCGCACGGCCGTCCCGCCCTGGGCGAGGCCCACCCGCTGCTGACCAGGGCCCGCGCCCTGGCCGGACGCCTCGGCCTCACCGTGCCCTACCCGGTGCCCGGCCCGGACGAGGCGTCGCTGGACATCGACGTCTGAACGGCCCATGGCCGCCACCGCGGGGTGATCGCCGGCACTGCACAGGACCCGGCACTGCACAGGACGATGAGGTCCGCTCCCATGCCGTGCTTGATTTGGCCGAACGGTCCGTGACGGGAGTTTCCGCGTCACTTCATCGAAGACCGCGGAGGATGACCGGACTTCCTGAATGGTCGGCCCAGTGCATGTCCTCGAAGACGAGGACGACGGGATGCTCCATGGCGCCAAGCTCCGACACCACCAAGGCGAACAGATCCGGGGCCCGACCGCGCGCCGTCGAGCAGCCGGACGAAGCCGGGGCCCAGCGCCGGGGCCATGTCCAGCAGCGGCCCGACTGCCAGCGGGGTCGGAAGGGGATCGCACGTGCCGATGAAGACCGGAGCTTGCCGGGGACATCGAGCGCACTTCCGGAAATTTGGGTACTTGGCAGGTCCATCGCGGCGCGAACGGGCGTAGATTGCTGTCTTGTTTCGTTCGAGGAGGGATCACCGTGCGCAGGAAGCGTCTTTCCGCAGCAGTAGTCATCGCAGTTACCGCGGGCGGGATGACCCTTGTCCCTGCCGCGGTTCAGGCATCTAGCACCGTCCCGTACTCCCCGCTCCCGGGGCTGGTGCCGCAGGTCATCGTGGGGCCGGTCGTCGGCCATAATGCGGCGCAGCCGCCTACGGGGGCGCTCTGCCTCGCCACTCTCGGGATCGCCTGCTATCGCCCGTCCGACATTCAGAACCAGTACAACTTCGGGCCCCTGTACGCCAAGGGGGACAAAGGCAGCGGGCAGACGGTCGTGATCTTCGACTCGTTCGGGAGCCCCACGATCCGCTCCGATCTGGCGACGTTCGACCAGGCGTTCGGCCTTCCGGCCCCCCCGGCGTTCAACATCTTCATGCCGGAAGGGAAAGTCACCTACAACTACACTCACGTGGCGAGCCCGGTGGACTTCCACAACAAGAACGTCATCACCGAGATCGGCTGGGCTTATGAAACTACCCTGGATGTGGACTGGTCCCACGCGATGGCACCGGGGGCCACCATCGACCTGGTGGTCACGCCCAACGCGGAGACCCAGGGAGTGCAGGGCATTCCCAACATGCAGCACGCGCAGGCGTTCGCGCTGTCGCACCATCTCGGCAGCATCTGGTCGGACTCCTGGGCCACCACCGAGCAGGCGTTCCACACCGCGTCCTCCATCCAGGTGCTCGACCGGTTCTACGCCCAGGCGGCCGCGGACGGCGTCACCGCGTTCTTCGGGAGCGGTGATAGCGGGGTCGCCAACGTGAACCTGCAGGGCAAGCTGTTCCCGTTCCCGACGGTGACCTACCCTTCGTCCAGCCCGAACGTAGTCTCGGTGGGGGGCACCGAGGTCACGACCCCCACCGCGAGCATCTCCTCCTACCAGCCCGAATCAGTTTGGAACGACGGCTTCGGCGCCGGCGGGGGCGGATACAGCTCGGTGTTCCCCGAGCCCGCGGACCAGACCGGGGCGGCCATCCCCGACCCGGCCGGGATGCGCGGCGCGCCCGATGTGTCGATGAACGCCGCCGTGATCAGCGCGGTGCTCATCTTCGAGAGCTTCGACCCGACGGTGGCCCCAGGGTGGGTGCCGGTAGCCGGCACCAGCGAGGCGACGCCGCTGTGGGCCGGCACCGATGCGGTGATGAACCAGGCGGACGGGTCCCTCGGATTCCTCGCGCCGCGGCTCTACCAGATCTACGAGACCCCGTCCCTGTACGCCGAGGCCTTCCACGACATCACCGTCGGGAACAACTCGTTCGACGGGATCACTGGGTTCTCGGCCGGGACCGGCTGGGACGCCGCCTCAGGGCTGGGCACGCCCAACGCCGCTGGCCTGGCCGACGCGCTGACCCACACGACTCCATAGCGTCCACGGTGGAACCCGGGTCCGGAGCGCTCGCTGCCATGAGCCTTCCCGCCCGGGTAGTCACGGATGCGAAGGAACAGGCGGCGGCGCCCGCCAGGCCCGACCGCCAGAAATGCCTAAGGAGCCGGCCTTGATCACGCTTCGTCTTACGAGGCTGGCTGTGCCAGCCATGCTGCTCGCCCTGCCGTTGACGGCGCCGACCGCGCTGACCGCGACAGCCGCGACAGCCGCCGCGCCGCAGGCCGGACCTGGCGTGGGAGTTGTCCCGCAGGGCACGCAGAGCGGTGCGAGTTACGCGGCGAGTTTCGCCGCCGCCAAGGTCACGAATGTCGACGCGACCTCGGGCCAGGTGAGCTGCTACCGGCCAGAAGACCCGTACTTTGCCAAGGACGGCCCGAACGACGGCTACACCGGCATGTCACCCTGCCCGGCGTCGGGCGCGACCACCGGCGAGAACACAACGTGATGCTCACCGCCTCCTACGATGGCGGCGCCACCTGGACCAGCCCGATCCAGGTCAACGACAATGCCAGCCCGGCCGACGAGTTCCAGCCCAACCTCACGGTCGCACCCGACGGCACGGTCAGCGTGAACTTCTACGACCGGCGCCTGGCTTGCCCCAACGCCGGGACTGCCCAAGCCATGGCCGCCGGGCTCGCGCTGGACCAGGTCAACCCCAACTACACCGGCAGCCTGCCGCCCTACGGCGCCGCCGACTACTTCGTGAACGCCAGCATCCAGTTCTACGCCCCGCAACTGACCCCGATCGGGCACAACGTCCGGATCAGCCAGAACACCTACGACCCGCAGCTCAACTCCCCCCACACGGACTGCGCCATCTGCGAGGCCACGTTCATCGGCGATTACTTCGGGAACACGGTCGGCGCGGAGCCAGGCGGCGCGGTGGACTACTCCACCTTCGTCTCCACCTACGACGACGGCACCAACCCGGCTCATTACCAGCAGCAGATCGTGGCCACTGTGGCGGTTCCCTGACCATCCGGGAGGCCAGCGAATCAGTCCGAGCAGGAGAAGCAGCATGAGGGCCCTGTTGCCCGCACGTCTGACGGGCCGCAAAACCGGGGCGGCCTGCTCGGTGGGTAGCGCTCGGTAGGTAACGTATGCCACGTGGTAGATGCACTTCCTGGCCGGCCGTCGCCCCTGGGCGCGACGCCGCGCGACGGCGGGACCAACTTCGCGGTGGCATCCAGTGTGGCCGAGGCGGCCGAGGTATGCCTGTTCGACGACGCGGGCACTGAGACCCGGCTTCAGCTGCGGGACTACGACGACGGCGTCTGGTACGGGTTCCTGCCCGGGGTCGGCCCCCGGCAGGCCTACGGGTTCCGCGTTCGCGGGCCCTACAACGCGGCCCAGGGGCTGCGCTGCAACCCGGCCAAGCTCCTGCTCGACCCCTACGCGCGGGCGGTGCGCGGCGAGGTCAGGTTCGGGCCCGAGGTGTACGACTACGATGCGGGCAATCACGACGCGCCGAGCTCGCTCGACTCCGCCGGTCACGTGCCGCTCAGCCTGGTCACGGACGGGGCGTTCGACTGGCGTTCCGATGTCCCGCTGCGGCGTGGCTACGCGGACACGATCATCCACGAACTCCACGTCAAGGGCTTCACCATGCGGCACCCGGGCGTGCCCGAGTCGCTGCGCGGCACGTACGCCGGGCTGGCCCACGAGGCCGTCCTGGAGTACCTGACCGGGCTGGGCGCGACCGCGGTGGAACTGCTGCCGGTGCACCAGTACGTGCCCGAAGAGTTCCTGCTCCGGCGCGGGCTGACCAACTACTGGGGCTACAACACGATCGCGTACTTCGCGCCGCATGCTCCCTACTCCGCCGCGGTCCGCGCCGGGGACGGCACCGGGGGTCAGGTTGCCGAGTTCAAGGCCATGGTCCGGGCGCTGCACCAAGCCGGGCTCGAGGTCATCCTCGACGTCGTCTTCAACCACACCGCCGAGGGCGGGGAGGGCGGCCCGTCGCTGTGCTTCCGCGGCCTGGACAACACGGCGTACTACCGGCTGGACCCGGGCCACCCGGACCAGTACTACGACACGACGGGGACCGGCAACTCGCTGGACGCCGGGAACCCGGTCGCGTTGCGGCTGATCATGGACTCGCTGCGGTACTGGCTGACCGAGATGCACGTCGACGGGTTCCGGTTCGACCTCGCCGCCACGCTGGCCCGCCAGGACGGCGGGTTCAGCACCATGTCGGCGTTCTTCGACCTGGTCGAGCAGGATCCGGTGGTGTCGCAGGCGAAGCTCATCGCCGAGCCGTGGGACGTCGGGCAGATGGACAGCTACGATCTCGGCCGGTTCCCGGCCCTGTGGCGCGAGTGGAACGGGAAGTACCGGGACAGCATGCGCGACTTCTGGCGCAGCCAGAAGGTCGGCGGCGTCGCCGAGTTCGCGACCCGGTTCGCCGGCTCCTCCGACCTGTACGGCGGCGACCGGCGCAGGCCGACCGCCTCGGTGAACCTGATCACCGTGCACGACGGCTTCACGCTCAGGGACCTGGTGTCCTACGACAGCAAGCACAACGAGGCCAACGGGGAGTCCAACCGGGACGGCACCGACGACAACCGCTCCTGGAACTGCGGCGCCGAGGGCCCCACCGTGGACCCGGAGGTGCTGGCGCTGCGCGCCCGGCAGTCCCGCGCGATGCTGACCACCCTGCTGCTCTCGTTCGGCGTGCCGATGCTGCTCGGCGGCGATGAGCTGGGCCGGACCCAGCGCGGGAACAACAACGCGTACTGCCAGGACAACGAGATTTCCTGGGTCGACTGGTCCGCGGTGGACGCTGACCTGCTCTCGTTTACCAAGGCCCTGCTGGCGTTCCGGCGATCCCATCCGGTGTTCCGGCGCCGGCGGTTCCTCACCGGCATCGAGGCCTCGGAACTCGGCTGGTTTACGCCCGCGGGGACGCCGATGACGCAGGCCGACTGGGACGACGCCAACGCGCTCGCGATCGGCGTCTACCTCGACGGCTCGGATGACCCGGACACCGCCCAGGACGGCAGCCTCCTGCTGGACGACGACTTCCTCGTGCTGGTGAACGCCTGGTGGGAGCCGCTGGAGTTCACCATCGGCGACTGCCGGCCGGGGCTGGCATGGGTCACGGAGATAGACAGCTTCGATCCGGCTGAGGTGGCGGGCGCGCCGCGGCGCCAGGCCGGCGATCACGTCACGGTCGGGCCCCGTTCGGTTCTGGTCCTGCGCGGTCCGCGGGCCGCCTAGAGCAGATGGGGTATCGCATGGGCTCGGTGGTGAAGGTGCGGCCGGACGGGGTGGTCAACGGTGGTAGCCGGGCATCGGCTGAGTGACTTTCACCAGGATCATCAGGTCTGCTTCGTCACGAAGATGCACGCGCGAACCGTCGTCGAACCGCTCCTCGCCGTAAGCTGAGGGCACGTGTAGGTCGTGAGCTGGGCGATCGACGTCTTGGCGGGGCCGGGCGCCCGGTGGTGGACGTGGACGGGCGCGGCCACGACCATCATCGCGAAGGCGACCGCGAGCATCAGCACCCCGGCGACTCCCGTGAAGCACGTTGCCTTCGCGCGCTCCCGGCTTACCACGGCGGTCATCTCAGCTACCCCGTTTCCCCGATTTCCCCTGTTCCCTGCACCTCTACGGTAGGAATTGGGCGGCAAAAAATACGACGGTGCGGACCCCCGGATGTCATCGGGGGTTTTCCCCCGGGCTGGGATAATGAAGGAGATCTGCCCGCTACTCGAGGAGAGAGCCGATGACGCCTGCCATCCCCGTGATCGATCTCGATGCCGCCGAGGACGGGGGCCGCGCGCAGCTCGACGCGGTGCGGGCCGCCACCGAGGACCTGGGCGCCGTCCCGGCCCGGCCGGATCCCCGTGCCCGGGGTACAGCGTCGCGGCGCCGGCCAACTCGCCGGCCAGTACGCCTCGACCAGGGACGAGTTGACGCACAGGCCGGTCTCGGCGGCCCGGTAGGTATGTACGACCGGTCCGGTCATCGCTTTTTGCTCCCTTGCCGTGGGTGCGGACCTCATCGGAACGATCATCGGCCGCGGCCCGGGCTCGGGTCCAAGACATGCTGTTATAGCTGTTGGTTATTCCGAGACGGCCCCGTTATGCAGAGACGGCAGGGAGGCGGCCGGTGGCGGCGCGCCTGATGACGTGGCGGCGGAACAGGTCGGTGGCGGGGAGCAGGCGGCGTTCGGCGGACCAGGTCAGCAGGATCTCCCGCACCGCGCCCTGGTCCAGGATCTCGCGGTAGACCACGGGGCCGGACACCGCTTCCGGCGATCCCGCGCGCGGCGCGGGGACGACGGCGACGCCCAGTCCGGCCGCGACGAAGCCGCGGACGTTGGACAGGTCATCGCCCTCGAAGATGACGGCGGGGCGGAATCCGGCCTGTTCGCACAGGTCATCGGTCTGCCGCCGCAGCGCGGAGGCCGACCGCAGGCTGATGAAGGGCTCCCCGGCCACCTCGGCGAGGCCGATCCGCCGCCGGCCGGCCAGCGGGTGCTCGCGCGGCAGGGCCAGGCGCAACGGCTCGAGCGCGAGCAGCCGCGTGTGTACGGCCGCGTCCGGGGGCCGTCGCGATCCCAGCTCGAGGTCGGCGTTCCCGTCGTCGAGGGCCACCGAGTCCGGCTCGTCGCGCACCTGGGTGAGCCGGAAGCGCACGCCCGGGTGCGCGGCGCGGAAGCTGCGGGCCAGGTCGGGGACGAGCCAGGTGCCCAGCGACTGCTGGAAGGCCAGCGCCACGGTGCCGCTGTCCGGGTCGAGGAGCTGATTGACGGCGGCGATGCCGTCATCGAGGTTATGCAGCAGCGCGTCGAGGTGCGGCTTGAAGACCGCCCCGGCGTGCGTCATCCGCAACGTCCGGCCAGAGCGGCGCAGCAACGGGGTGCCGATCTGCGCCTCCAGGCGGGCCAGGGCCCGCGAGACGCCGGACTGGGTGACGGACTCCAGGTCGCTGACCTCGGTCACGGTGGTGCCGTCGGACACCTGCTGGAGCCAGCGCAGCGCGTCGGTATCCATATCCATGACTTTAGCTCATGCTTTGATTGCGACTGAGTCATTGGACGCATAGTTCCTGGCCGGGCACACTGGATTAGGAACGTCATGGAAGGAGGACAAGGCAATGCGGACCAACACTCACCCGCGCGGTCAGCTGACCGCGATCCGGACCCACCTCCGCGACACCCGCGACGCGCGCATCGCGCGGGCGGCGCTCGAGCGCGAGCTGGCCAGCTACACCAGCCCGGCAGACCTGAACGACCTGCATGCGATCCTGGATCGATACAGCGACCGGGAGACGGCGGACATCCGCCGCATCCTGGCCCGCCAGAGCATCTGAGCAGGCAGAAACCTCACCATGGGCGCGGCTCAGTCCGCGCGCAGCAGGTCCTGGGTCCACAGCGCGGGAGCGATCCTGACGGTTCCGGCGGCCCGCCAGCATCCGCACCACCCGCGTTCCCGCGGAAACGCCGCACGCAATTGCGCGGGGCGTTTCCGCGGAGACGCCTGCATGTCCGCCTGGTCCGGGCTCGGGACGCGCCGGAACCCGGCCGGCTGGGCCGGGACTTAGAACTGGTCCGGTGAGGTGATGGCCTCGGTGACGGTGATCTCCGGCGGAACAGGTGCGGCACCGTTCGACCCGATGAAGGCCTGCAGGTCAGGATCGGCGAAAAACTGCTGGAATTGCTCGACGCTCTGCCATTCGTCGACGAGCACCACGAAACCGTCGCCGATCCCGAACCTGTGGTGCAGCGCGCCCGCGGACCTGGCCTCGTCGGCGATCTTCGCGAACTCGTTGGCCCGGTCGGTGAGAGCCTGGCGGAACGTGGCGGTGTCGCCCTGGAATTTCCCGATGATCAGCACGCTCATGTGTCTGTATCCCCTCCCAGATTCCGCGCCGGGACGGCGCGAAGTTGTCGGCAGGGATACGTCACCGGGACGGCGAGTGGATCACCGGGCTGCTCAGGTGCGCGGCTCCGTCGCGGCCTCGATTTCCAGCGCGGTGGTGAGCAGGAGTTCCTCGCCTCGTGGCGGCCCGACGAGCTGCAGGCTGGCGGGCAGCCGCGAGCCTGGGCTGGCCACGGGCTGGGCGATGCAGGGGGTCCCGGCGGCGTTGAACAGCGAGGTGTAGCGGGTGATCTCGGTGATGATCGGGACGAACGTTTCCGGGTTCAGGTCTTCCAGGCGAGGCGGGAAGATCGGCAGCGTCGGCAGCGCGAGCAGTTCGACCCGGTCGAACAGGGCCAGCAGCGAGCGGCGCCATTCCGCTAGCTGGCGCCGGGCTTCGGTGAGCCCCGGGCGGAAGAGGTCCGTCAAATCAAGGGTCTGCACGATGTCGGCGCCGACCCCATCGGGATTCGCCTCGACGAGCTCATGGTCAGCGTCCCACGCCTCGGTGAAGAAGATGGTGGTGAAGTAGTTGGTTCCGGTCTCGAATTCGGCCCAGTCGAGGGGAACCACCTCGAACCCGGCGGACCGGAGGGCGGCGTCGACCGCAGCCTCGATCTCCGGCCGCGCCGAGGTGGGCAGCCGCCCGATCACGCGCGCGGCGGAAGGGGCCGGGGTGAAACCCGGCTCCAGCAGCTGCATCCCGGTCACCAGGCCGCGGATGTCGGCGGCCATCGGACCGATCGTGTCGAGGCTGGGCGCCAAGGGCCACACGCCGTCAAGCGGCACCCGCCCGTAGGTCGTTTTCAGCCCGGTTACGCCGCAGCAGGCGGCGGGAATCCTGACGGAACCGCCGGTGTCGGAGCCGAGCGCGACGTCCGCCTCGCCCGTGGCTACCGCTACGGCCGACCCGCTCGACGACCCGCCCGGGATGAGACTGGCATCCAGCGGGTTGGCCGGCGTGCCGAACCAGGGGTTGGTCCCCACCGGGAGCATGGCGAGTTCATGCAGGTTGGCCTTGCCGACCAGCCGGGCATCGGCCGCCCGCGCGCCGGAGAGGCAAGCCGCGTCGCGCTGGGCCGGCTTCGCGGTCCGCTCCACCGCCCGTGACCCGGCTGTGGTCGGGACGCCCTCCACATCGATGATGTCCTTGACCGCGATCCGGGGTCCCGTCCCGTGCGCGTCCAGCTTGGTAATGAATGTGTGCCCGGTCGCCATGCCGGCCTCCCCTATGATCTTCCCGCGCTGTCCGCGGGATCGGTCGTCGCTTGTAGAGTACGAGCCAGTGCGGGGCGAGGCATCGGGAGAACTCCCGATCATTGGCCCCTCGATGCAGCCGGCCAGCGCCGCGATGGGGGGACGCGTGGTCGAACAGTCCCCTGGCCTCCCCGGGATGAGTCTGGCAGATGCTCCGGCGATCACCTGCGCTGGCGCGGCTGTGCCCGGTCGCGGCCTGCCATCACGAGCGAGCGGACGGCTCGGGGTACGTGAAGGGACTGACGGCCGCGCAGATGAGCCTGCCCGCCCGCATCCTCGCCACGGCCGACCGCTACCAGGCCATGACCCAGCCGCGCGCCCACCGCCCGGCGCTCGGCCCCGAGGCGGCCGCGGCCGAGTTGCGCCGGATGGCGGCTGACGGCCAGGTCGACCGCGATAGCGCGGAATGGGTCCTCAGCGCCGCCGGACACCGGGCAAGCAGCCAGCGGGAACCCGCCCGTGCGGGCTCACGGCCCGTGAGGCCGAGGTCCTCGAACTCGTCGCCCGCGGGCTGACCACCAAGGCGATCGCGCAGCGGCTGGTGATCTCGCCCAAGACCGCCGACACGCACATCCAGCACATCTAAACGAAGATCGGCACGACGACGCGCGGTGCGGCGGCGTTGTTCGCCATGCAACACAACCTCGTTCACTGACACTGAGGCCAGGACCCCGGCCCGGTGAGGCGGGCTCAGGCGCTGGCCAGGTGGTCGCCCAGCTCGGCGAGGAACTTCTCCGGCTGGTCCAGGTGCGGACCGTGGCCGGAGTCGTCGATGACCACTTCGCGGTAGCGGCCGCCGGCCACGGCGTAGCCGTTCAGCACGGCCCGGGTCTGCGCCAGCATGGGCTGCGGCGGCCAGGTCTGCTCGCCAGGCCAGCCGGGGATCGCGCCGATGGAGCCCAGGTAGCCCAGGTCGTACAGGGAGTTGTCGGAGACGATCACGTCGTCGGCGCCGCGCAGCCAGAGCACCGGCGGCTTGGGTTCCACGCCGGCCAGGTCGGCGATCCGGAAATGGGTGGGGGCCATGGTGTTGAGCACGCCGCGGTCGCCCGGCGCGAAGCCCGGCCAGGCGTCCACCACACGGGAGTCACCCGGGTAGTAGTCCTCGCCGACGCGGGTGGACAGCATAGACTCCACGAGGATGTCCAGGTGCGCGGGCACGTGCGGCGGCTTGACGTAGTGCGCGAGCAGCACCCGCCGCGGCGACAACACGCTCAGGTCGGTGCGGTCCCCGCCGGCCAGCCGCTCCACGAACTCCGGGTTGGCGCCGCCCCCGCCGGTACCGGCGCCCCGCGGGTCGCACAACACGCCGTCCGCGCCCCTGGTCCCGCCGAACCCGAACGGCGAGACCGGATCCTCCAGCGTCAGCGACGCGACCCGGTGCGTGCCCGGCCGGTCCACCAGGTACTGCAGGACCACCCCGCTGCCCATGCTCCAGCCGACCAGGTGGACCGTGTCCAGGCCGAGCGCGTCGATCGCGGCGGCCAGGTCGTCCGCGAAGTCGCGCAGCCCGCGGGTCGCGTCCACCGGCTCCGGATCGGTGTCGCCGAAGCCGCGCTGGTCGATCGCCAGCGGCCGGCAGGTCTCTGGCAGCGCCAGCATCATCGACTGCCAGAACAGCGAGGACGACACGTTGCCGTGCACGAACAGCACCGCCGGGCCGGTCCGCCCGGCGGTGCGCCCGGCCACCGACAGGACGTTGACGGTGAGGCGGCTGGTCGGCACCCGTTCGGCCATGATGCCGGGCAACAGCGTGTCCATGAATCCTCCCGCGGGGACGGCGAGGTCAGGGTACTAGCTGAAGCTCAAGTAAACACTTAACTTTTGCTCGGGATCGCGGGCTTCAGTGGGTGACGGCCACGGCCAGCGCGACCAGGGACACGGCGACGATCGTCGCGGTGACGAGCTTGAGCCGGCCCGGGCGGTGGCGGGCCAGGTGGCCCAGCTGCCAGATCACCGGGGTGGCGCTCATGATGATCAGCCCGGCGATGACGTCCTTCTTCAGCACGACGCCGCCGACGGCGGCGAAGGAGAGCGCCGTCCTGGTCCAGGCCAGTGAGGTTCTCTCCCGGGCCAGGCCGGGGTCGAGGTCGCCGGGTTCGGGGGCGCCGGGGTGGCCCGGGGCGCCGGGCTGGCCAGGGGCGCCGGGGTGGCCCGGGGTGCCGGGTCCGGGCGTCATCGCTGGGCCGTCATGGCTGGACCTTCACCGCAGCGCCGAGGCTAGCAGCACGACGGCGGCGATGACCGCGATCACCGTGATGACGGCAGTGAGCAGCCGCGGCATGACCGACCGGGGCAGCGGCCGGCCGAGGCGCAGGGCCCGCTGGCTCCTGACCCATTCGCCGTATGCGGCCACGGCCACGACCGCGCCGAACACGATCAGCGGCACGCCGAGCACATGCCGGCCCCACGGGACGCCGGGAAACGGCGGCAGCAGCTGGACGACGCCCAGCCCGGCCACCACCAGCGCGAGGGCCGTGCGGCTCCAGGCCAGGAAGGTGCGCTCGTTGGCGAAGGTGAACCGGGGATCGGGTTCGGTGCCCTCATCGGCTGAACCCGAGGGTTCTGTGTCCGTCAACTGCACCTCCAAGGCCGCGGAGAAATCTTGTCAAAAAGCGTTGGCGCTGGCAGACCATCTTCCTCTTACTGTCGGGAGCCAATTGGGGGGCCTCAGAAAAGGGGAGTGCCGGGATCTGGTCACCAGGCCACAGATCCCGGCACTCCCCGGCTTCCACGATCAGGCGGTCGCGGACCGGGGCTTCGCATGGGCTCGGCTGGGTGCGTGGGCTACGGTGCGGTTTTCGCCGGGGCACGCACCGCGGCCCGTTCGGGATCATGATCTTGATCTTCCGCGGCGGCGTGGACGGCGGCGAACTCGGCGGCGATCGAGTCCAACCGCCAGTGCGCGTTCAGGCCGCTGGGATTGGGCAGCACCCAGACCCGCCGACCGCCCAGCGGCTTGGGCTGCGGGCCGATGTCCGCCCGCGGATGGCCGAACGCGGTCCGGTAGGCGGTCACGCCGGCGATCGCGAGGATGCGGGGCCGGTGTCGCCGGATGAGGGCCAGCAGGCGCTCGCCGCCGGCCCGGAGTTCGGCCGCATCCAGCTCGGAGGCCTGCGCGGTGGCGCGGGCCACCAGGTTGGTGATGCCCAGGCCGTAACCGGGCAGCAGGTGCTGCTCGCACGGGACCAGGCGGCGCGGGGTGAACCCGGACAGGTGCAGGGCCGGCCAGAACCTGTTGCCCGGCCGAGCGAAATGCCAGCCGGTCGCGGCCGAATACAGGCCGGGGTTGATGCCGCAGAACAGCACGCGCAGCGGCTCGCCTGGGGCCGGCAGCACGTCGGGGATCGTTCGGTTCCTGGCCGCCGCAAGCTCCGCTTGGCCCGGGCGCGTCGTCATGGGTCCACGAGGCACGGGAACCGGTTCGTTATGCGGTGAGTGCGTCGGTGTAGTCGATGAAGGTGGTGGTGGCCTCATCGAAGTCGGCAACCAGGCGGAGGTGACCGCCGATCGCGGTCACATAGGCCGCGATGGATTCCACCTGCATCCGCTCGACATCTCCATGTTCCATCCGGGACACACGTGCCTGGCTGACTCCCATGGCCCTGGCCACTTCGGCTTGGGTGAGGCCGCGCTGCTTCCGCATCTGCGTCAAGCGGTAACCGATATCGCGGGCATTGCGGACGTTACGAGCCGCAACCCGCCGGGCGGGGTC
>Ga0070698_100004465_pt1 | contig 15380 bp, 13 predicted proteins | sample KBSK1502metaG_FD_65477 | JGI IMG/M metagenome (GOLD analysis project Ga0070698, IMG submission 65477) | Corn, switchgrass and miscanthus rhizosphere microbial communities from Kellogg Biological Station, Michigan, USA - KBS K1-50-2 metaG | ecosystem: Host-associated > Plants > Roots >...
CAACTGACAACCGGCCACTGACAACTGACCTAAAAAAACCAATGCCGCCGACTTACCGCGACCCTCCGGCTCATCATCGGGTGACAGGGCTACACGTCACCGAGATACGGCATCCAAGTCACAAAAGTTCCCCTTGATCGCGTGCTGAGTGAGTGACAGGCCCTACAACCGCGAAGGATGCATAAACCACTGGTGGAATTATAGCTTGTCGGTGTGATGACATGAAAAACTGGCCGAGACCGCGAAAAAAGGCAGCGGCAGGGGGTTCACAGCCGCGCACAATTTGTTTAGATGGACCTACTTAGCCTTGCTTTGGCGCAGCTAAAGAAATAGAATGTTGGGACGTAAGAGTGTCCTAGTGTTGTGAGGAGTGTCCCGTCCATGTTCCGTGCAGGTTATCGTCTCGCCTCTATTTTTCTCGTGACAGCGCTATTTGGGTTGGGGTCATTTGCCGTCGCGCAAGATGCCAATGCTGACACAAATAAGGGTGCTGCCGCAACCCCCCAGGGCCAAGGGAACCAGCCGGTCGATCCTCTCAAGCGTCCGATCGGCGAAAAGCAAAAAAAAGAAAATGCCAAAGCGCTGAAACAGGAGTTAGGCAAGACCTACAAGAAGTGGCTGGATGAAGATGTGCGTTGGATTATCAGCGACGAAGAGCGCGCGGCATTCAAGCAGCTTTCGAATGACGAAGAACGGGACCAGTTCATCGAAGGCTTCTGGCAGCGTCGCGACCCAACGCCAGATACGGTAGAAAACGAGTTCAAAGAGGAGCACTACGCACGCATCGCTTATGCCAACGAACACTTTGCCGCTGGCATTCCCGGATGGAAAACCGATCGCGGCCGGATTTATATCATGTACGGAAAGGCGGATGAGGTTGAATCTCATCCGTCGGGTGGGCAATACGAACGTCCCATGGAAGAGGGCGGAGGCTCGACTTCCACATTCCCGTTTGAGCAGTGGCGCTACCGCTACCTCGAAGGCGTTGGCCAGGAAGTGATCATCGAGTTCGTGGACACTTGCATGTGCGGCGACTACCACATGACAATGGACCGTTCCGAAAAAGATGCACTACTGATGACGCCCAACGGCGGCCTGACCCAGTACGAACAAATGGGTATGGCCAGCAAAGCTGATCGATTCAGTGGTGCCGGTATAGAACGCCTTGGCAGGGGCCCGTTCAGTAATGATCTGCAGACTAAACAGTTCGATCGGCTGGAACAATGGGCCAAGCTGAACAAACCTCCCACCGTCAAGTTCAAGGACCTGGAGGAAATTGTCAGTCATAAGATCAGCGTCAATCTGATGCCGTTCGACGTCCGTGCTGACTTCGTCAGGGTGACCGGAGACACAGTATTGGTTCCAGTGACGATCCAGGTGAAGAACCGGGATGTCACGTTCGTGAACAAAGACGGTGTCCAGCGCGGAACCATCAACATCTTTGGCAGGGTTACGACCCTTACTGGCCGGATTGCGCAGACCTTTGAAGACACGGTGCAGATGGACATTCCGGCCGAGCTTCTGCCGCGAGAGACGGAGAACTCTCATGTGTACTGGAAGGCACTCCCCTTGCGGCCCGGGCGCTATCGTTTCGATGTCGTGGTAAAAGATGTGAATGGGGATCGTAGTGGCAGCTGGAGCAGAGGAGTTCAGGTACCAGACTATGCCGAGGACAAGCTGGCATCTTCTTCGCTGATCGTAGCCGATAATATGGAGCCAGTTGCGGCAAAAAATGTAGGCACTGGAATGTTTGTCATCGGTACCACCAAGGTGCGGCCGCGAGTCGCTTCCGCGGACGGTAAGCCGGTAATGTTCAAGCGCAACCAGAAGCTGAATTTCTGGATGCAGATATATAATCTGGGCGTTGACGAGAAGACACATAAACCTTCGGCCACAATTGAATATGACGTCACCAACGCGGCGACGAATAAGCAAGTGATTCGAAGCGTCGAATCGACGGAGCAGATGGGGAATGTGGGTGACCAGATGACCCTGCAAAAGACGCTTTCAGCCGCTAATCTGGGTCCCGGGATCTATCGGATCAAGATCAAGGTGAACGACAACATATCCAAGCAGACGGTGGATCCGTCGGCGACATTCGCCGTGGAATAACGCCCGGAAGCTTGGTTCTCCCACAAGGTGGTGGAGTGATGTTCCGCAAGCTTGGATTACTGATAGTAACGGTTGGCTTGGTTTTTCCAGTTGCCGCTGCCGACAAACCAGGCTCAATCTCCGGGTATGTTCACAGCGCTAACGGTGTGCCTCAGATGGGAGCCCTGGTAGAGGTACTGGGCTCGGCCACTCGTGCGTTGAAAGTGGTTACCGATGAAAACGGATTCTACTCTGCGGTTGGATTGCTGCCAGGGAATTACAACATTAGAGTTTCTGCACCCTCTTTCCTACCTTCCGAGCGCGATCGCGTCGGACTGGGGGCGGGCGCGAGTGTAATTGTCAATTTAACCCTGAGCACACTGTTTCAGGCCATCCAACTGACGCCCATGCGAGGGCCAGCCGATGAAGATGATTGGAAGTGGGTCCTTCGATCTGTCGCCAACCGACCTATTCTGCGAGTCTTGGAGGGGAGTTCTCCGACCGTCGCCTCATCATCCGAGCAGGACAATCACGAACTAAAAGGAACGTTGTCATTTGTAGCAGGCTCGCCCTCGGAAGGCTTTGGCAGCGCTGCTGACGTGAGCACGGGTTTTTCCGTCGAACGATCAATCTTTTCATCGGGAACGGTAGCGGTGCGGGGCAACGTAGGCTACGGCGGCGGGTCACCAGCGGCCGTCTTACGCGCTTCCTACACCCACAAAATGGATAATGGATCCCAGCCTCAGGTGGCTTTCACGATGCGCCGTCTGGCTGCCCCTGATATCAATCTGCACAGCGCTGCACTCCAGGCGCTTTCGCTGACCACCTCGGACGACATAACCTTGGGCGACATTTTGGAACTGAAGTTCGGCAGCGAAATTCAAACCATCCAGTTCATGGGCCGAGTCACCGCCTTTCGCCCCTTCGGATCTGCTGACCTACATCTTTCGCCTAATACGATCGTGGAATATCGTTACGCGACTTCCCAGCCCGACAGTCGCATGGACAAGGGTTTCGACACTGCTCCTGCAGATCTGAGCGAGTCCGGCCCACACGTGAGCATTGCTGGTTTCTCTCCTGCCCTGGAGCGTGCGCATCATCACGAGCTTTCTGTTGCCCGTCGAGTGGGAAAGAATAACCTGCAAATGGCCGTCTACTCCGATCGGGTGGCAGATCCCGCACTGACCGGCGTAGGGGACTTTGCTGCCGAAAACGCTGAAGTGTTGCCTGACCTTTATTCCGGCACATTCACCTACCGGGGAAGAGAGTTAAGTACTCGCGGTCTCCGCGTAGTGTTGCAACGCAAACTAAGTTCCGATGTCACCGCCACGTTGGATTACGGGTATGGGGGTGTGCTTGATTTGGCCAAGGACGATCTCAGGCTGGAAGACGCGCGTGAATCAATTGTGATCCGTGATCGTCACAGCTTAGCTGCCAAGGTCAGCGGTACCGTGCCCCGGGCAGGGACGCGCTGGGTGGCGTCCTACCGATGGATTAGTGGACAAGCGCTTACTCCGGTGGACATGTTTAACGCCTCGGCCGGGCAGGCGGATCCTTATCTCAATATATTCTTCCGCCAGCCTATCCCGGGAACCAGTTTTCTCCCCGGTCACGTGGATGCGCTGATCGATGTGCGCAACTTGTTGGCTCAGGGTTATGTTCCGCTAATGGGGCAGGATAAACACACGGTTTATCTGGTGCAATCGGCGCGCTCGGTACGCGGCGGCGTGGCCTTTACGTTCTAACGGGTTTTTCCGGAAGGCAAAATCTTCAAGCGCTTCGCCTCTGCCACCATCTCTTCTTGTTCTTGTCTGAATTTTCTTCTTCGGCGGCCTTAGGGTTCGAGAAAACAGGCTGATCGGCCAAGCCCAGGAACCCCGTGGGCTCGAAAACGATCGGTTCCCGCGACTCACTGGTCGCGCTTTTAGGCTGAAACTGCGCCAGCAAGACCTTGCCGGGCTTTGTGGACGGCAGCAGCATTAAACTCGGTTTGCCGAGTTCGAGCACCGCGTCCAAAGGTTCGCCCTGATAAATCTCAGCCCCACCACGCTTGAACCTGCTTACCACCGCTTCGGCAGTCTCATCGTCAAATGCAATCCAGCGCATCATGGGGTCACCTCAGTCGGTGGGAGAGCCGACACCAACGCCTTTATTCTACTCTCCAGAGATGCCGCCTTGACCCAACGCGTTGTTCCAGTTTGATTTGTTCCTCTATTGCGCTACAATTCGCTTTCCTTGGAAGAGGGTTCCCGGCGGTTGGATATTCCTTGTCTTAATATGAGTTGCTTGGACTGCCAAAGTACTCAGCCGCAAGAACATCACCTGAAACCTATTAGAGAACGATGTTTCGAGAATCGAGGCGGGTATTTCTCCCCTTCGACCGCAAGGAGATTAGTTATGAGAGTCTGGATGATCCTCGCTGTTGTGGTTTTAGCCGCAAATGTATTGGTGGCACAGACCTTTCGCGGAACGATTCTCGGTACGGTGACCGACGCTTCAGGGGCAGTAGTTTCCGGCGCTCAAGTCACCGTGCGTAACGCAAATACCGGACTGGAGCGCACCACCCGAACCAGCGCGGATGGCAGTTATTCCGTTCCCGAATTACCCATCGGCACGTATGCAGTCACAGTTTCGCAGAGTGGTTTTCAAACCTCTGCGACCACCGGCGTGGTCGTAGACGTCGCCGGAGAGCGCCGGGTCGATGTGTCTCTCAGACCTGGACAAGTTGCGGAGCGCGTCGAAGTTTCTGGTGAAAGTCTGCCACAGGTGGAGACCACCTCGACGGTCGTGGGCGGCACGCTTACGAGCGAGACCATTGCCAACATCCCGGTGAACGGCCGGGACTACATGAAGCTCATCTATCTCAATCCAGGTATTGCAGGTTCTCCCGATCAGATCAGCGATTCGCCAGGGTCTTTCGGGACCTTCTCCATGAACGGTTCGCGAGGCCGGGCCAACAACTTCCTTCTCGATGGCACGGACATGAACGATGGATACCGCAATGACCCAGCCATTAATGAGGCTGGTGTGTTTGGCGATCCGGCGACCATTCTTCCCATCGACGCAGTCGCCGAGCTGCGCGTGCTTTCCAACTACGAAGCTGAATACGGGCGCAACTCCGGTGCAGTGGTAAACATCGTGACCAAGAGCGGAACGAACGCGTGGCACGGTTCATTGCTCGAATACTGGCGCAGCGGCCAGTTAGGGGCCCGGAATTATTTCAATTTCAAGCCAGATCCGAAGAACTCTTTTCTGAATAACCAGTTTGGCGGCTCGTTCGGCGGGCCGATCGTGAAGGATAAAACCTTCTTTTACGTGAACTACGAGGGGCAGAGGGAATCCGGGGCACAATCCGGCACAAGTTGCGTGCCGGATCCAAACCAGATCGCTGCGGACCTGGCCGTGATTGGAACTCCGAATCCCGTGACTGCCGCTATTCTGGCGCGCAATCCCTGGCCAACGCCTAATATCCCGGGTGCGGTAAGCGATGATTCCAGTTGTGTCACGAATAATCTCGCGACTGCAACCCCTTTCAAAAATCGCGTGGACAGCATGATTGCCAAGATTGACCACAACTTCAATACCAATAATCTGCTCACCGGACGCTATTACTTCGGAGACAGCGATCAGAGTTTCCCGTTCGCCCAATTGGCTGCGGGGATTCTGCCTGGCTTCAACACCGTCACGCCCACACGTGTGCAGTTGGTATCGCTTTCCTACGTGAAAGTCGTAAGTGGAAGCCAGGTCAATGAAGCACGCTTAGGCTGGAATCGCTTTGCAGAGGGATTTTTTCCCGAAGATCAAAGCTTTAATCCGACGTCCATAGGCTTGAACACTGGCGTAGCTGGACCGTACGAAGGCGGTCTGCCGGCCATCAACGTGGGAAGTTTTTCACAGATCGGTGCTACTAACGGAGTCCCGCGAAACCGCGTCGATGCGAACTGGCACTTCATTGACAACTATTCCTGGAAGTCGGGAAGTCACGATTTCAAGTTCGGATACGAATTCCGGCGCACCACCATCACCCAGGTCATCGAAAACACCTTCCGTGGCAAGCTGAGTTTCGACACGCTTTCAGACTTTCTCCAGGGGATTCCGTCACCGTCAGGTGGTGGGGGCCAGAGGCGCGGCAACACGCTGCGGCACACTTTCGAAAACAGTCACGGCTTCTATGTCCAGGATAGTTTCCGCTGGACTCCGAAATTGACCCTAAACTTGGGCGTGCGTTGGGACTATTTCGGGGTGGTCGGAGAAAAAGACAATCTGTTCTACCGGTTCAATCCGGTTAGCGGAAACACCGATCCGGTCAGTCAGTTGTATGACAAGGATTACAACAACTTTGCCCCCCGCATCGCTTTTGCCTATGACCTAACGGGTAAGGGCCAGACGGTGATCCGCGGCGGATGGGGTATGTTCTATGACGCGTTCGCCCAGGATATTTTTCTGGGCCACTTTCCATGGAACTGCTTTTTCTGCCCGGGTCCCGCATACGCGGGAACTGGTCCCACCGCACCACTCTCGCTGTCGCTCACGGGTGGGGCGCTCAATCCCAACGTGCCTGTGTACGACGTCGCTAGCGCACGACCCGGCGGCGAGTTTTTCGGGGCCGACCCCAACCTGCGTACGCCCTACACGCAAAACTTCAACTTGAATTTGCAGCAGGGCTTGGGGAGCAAGGCGGTCTTTCAAGTCGGGTATGTAGGAACGAAAGGAACCAAGCTATTCCGCTTCCGCGACATCAACCAGCCGAGTCAGGCTCAGATCACCGCATTCGACTTGGCAAATGGCGTAAGCGGGTATGGAGTACCGCGGGTGTTCGCGAGTTCGCCTCTGTTCTACATAAATATGGAAGAGTCCAAGTCGAGCTCTATTTACCACGCGCTGCAAACCAGTTTGCGGATGAGCAATTGGCGCGGCTTCTCCTCGCAAGTGAACTTTGTCTGGTCGCACGCGATTGACGACGCGAGTGACAGTGAGGACTTCATCCCCAACCAGGCGCAGCCTACGAACAGCTTCAATCCCAACGGAGAGCGCGGCAATTCCAGTTTTGACATCCGGCGACGTTTTACCTGGAACTTTGCGTACGAGATCCCCAAAATGGGCGGTAGCCTTGCGAAACTTAAAAACGGCTGGGGATTCGATGGCGTGGTGAACCTGCAAGACGGACAGTGGTTCCACCTCAACTACTTCTTCGAAGGCGACTACTCCGGCGCAGGGGAAGGTTTCGATCGACCGGATGTGGTTGGGCCGATTCGTTATGGCAGCCTCCCCAATAATTTCCTGGACATGACCGCCTTTGCCGCCCCCTGCACGTTCGATCCCAGTATCCCGGATCCGGGCGGTAGCGAGGCCAACTGTGTGCCGGGAACCCGGCATTTTGGAAACTTGGGACGCAACTCGTTGCTAGGCCCGAACTTCAAGGAACTCAATTTCTCGCTCTTCAAGAACACAGCCCTGACCGAACACGTGAATCTTGAAATCCGGGCCGAATTCTTCAACCTACTGAATCACCCGAACTTTGCCAGTCCTATTCTGCCTGGCTTCATCGCGGATGCGGGAACGCCAAACACCGACCCGACTGCGGGACCGCTCGGGCACCACCTTGGTTCATACGCGCTCACCACAACGGGTGACGTAGGCATCGGTAATCCGTTTTTGGGAGGCGGTGGTCCACGCGGCATACAGTTCGCAGCCAAGATCACGTTTTAGCAGGGGGCTCGTCGAGCCCGTCACTAGCTCGGAGTTCTTAATTCGTAACTCGTACTTCGTAACTCGTACTTCCCGGAGCGTTGTGGTAATCTCGGCCTCTCTCATGGCCGACCGCAAGCCTGAACGCCGCGTGCGAAAGCGCCTTCCGGTGCGGGTCCCGGTCTCGATCAAATTCAAGCAGGGATCCATTGAGGCTACCGGATATACCCGCGACTTGAGCAGCAGCGGCGTCTTTCTTTACACCGATTCGCACATTGTTGAAGGCAGCGATTTGGAGATGGTGCTGATTCTGCCCCCGGAACTGACCCAGGGGGAGAAGCGTTGGGTATGCTGCCGGGCTTCAGTCGTCCGCGTGGAAGATAGTATCGATGGCAGTGATTTTGGGGTGGCTGCGAATATCCGAAGCATCGACATGCTGCCCGAGATTATGGGATGAACCCGTCTTTTGCCAGACCGTTTATTGTGCAAATTAATGCATAACGAGAACCCCCTCAAACTCCTCATAAATTAAATTTTCCAGTACTCTTGCCTCAAGTTTGGTGCAATAATGCTGCGCCCTACTGGCCGAGGGCAAATAAATCCAACATTTTGGTGAGTTCGGCAATGTGGACGAAAAAATTATCGGCCGGAGTGTTGCGTATCCTCACTCCGCTGGGGCCGCGTTATCTCAAACCTTCACTCTCGCAGCGCGTTTACCTTCTGTGGGTGTTCCGCCATTTTGAAAAGCTGCCGTTGCAAGTGCTCAGCCGCAGGCAACAGAGATTGATACAGACTCTTTGGAGTGAGCAGCGATTTGTTTTCGTGCCGTATGAAGAGACGGCGATTCTTGGAACTCTGGAACGGCGTCCACCGGCAGAACCCGAAGGAACGCCAAGCCGTTCCGATGCTTCCGATGCCGGCGCGGCATTCGCGGCCGAATTGCGACAGCGCTCCTGAATGAAGTTTTCGATTTGGATTTCACTCGATCAACGCTCGAAGGGCGAATCAATCAGGGTAGAAAAATCAGCAGCTCACGCTTTGATTACGATCGCGAACCGGCGGTTGATGACTTCCACATTGGCACGATATAGTGTTTAAAGTTGATTCCACATCCGGCCGTTCTTTTGGCGGAAGCCATTCCTGGTTAGTCATAGAAGGGCGCGTAGCTCAATTGGCAGAGCAACTGACTCTTAATTCCCGCATGAAGGCGCGGAAAATTAGCTGTTAGTTGTTACAAACAAACAACTTATCAACCATCGTCCCGCACAGAGACTGTCAAAATCGCCGTTCAAAACGCTCAATGCGTTCAATGACTTACGAACATGCAATTTTTCGTGCGACACAAAAGTCCCCACATTTCGGATTCGAGCCGTAAGGCGATCACTTCTCGTCCGACATGACAAAGGAGCTGTTGCCGTGACAGCGTATGTGTCAGAGGTAACTGCTTGACAATCCGCGGCGCCATGTCGCTGGCGCTGAGTGGCCTAATATCCGGCGCTTCGAACATTTCCTGTAGCTGCTCAATCTCGTCAATGATGCGTTCAACGTCCATGCGTCACAATCATCTAGTACGAAGTGCGAATGGGTCAAGGGAAGCGGGATTGGTCTTTCCTTAGCGATGCGTGCGTTGCCAGTCCATGCGCCAGCGCCCGCAACTAACACCCGCTGCTCTTGCCAACGGGCACAGAGTACCATGTGGACATGAGCAGAATATGCCCACAACGCCTCGACGCAGACTGTTCGGATCGCTCGGCGCGGAGCGATGTCTTTCTTCGGGAAGAGCCAGACGAGGAAGAGGACGATGAGGAAGATGAAGGAAACGTCACGGACGATGAGGGTGACGACGAGGAAGAGGATGACGGAGGCTACTCGGTGCGGGTGTGCCGTTTGTGTCAGTGGTGAAGGATGAAGCGCGAAGGTTTCGTCAAGGTTGCAGAAGAGACTTTGGATTCGCTGCCGGAAGAGTTCCGCATCCGCATGCAGAACGTCGCGATTCTCGTTGAGGATTTTCCGGCGAACCAGCGACCACCCAAGCTGGGGCAGCGCAGGCGACTGCTTCTAGGCATCTTTCACGGCGTGCCTGCGACGAAGAGGAGCGTCTTCAACCTCCCTACCGGACCGGATCACATCGTGCTTTATCAAAAGAACATCGAAGCGGTCTGTTCGAGCGAGGCAGAAGTCCGCCACCAAATCCGCCAAACGCTTATCCACGAACTGGGGCACTATTTTGGGATGACCGAGGAGCAACTGAAGGATGTGTAGCGGCAAGGGCATCGGACATTGGATCACGCACTCCCCGATCACGCCCCTCGATTCGTCCGCTGCCAGTCGATTCGCCAACGTCCGCCCGCCATAGGAACCCAGAACAGTTTCTTCAGCGGTGTTGCACGCGCATGGTGGTACAGCACAGCGGCTCTCTCGTAGAACCCGCGAGTGTGCCACGAGTCCGGGAATCCGAACTTCTGGAAATCGAGATGGTGGCAGAATTCGTGACAAAGAGTGCTCAGGAACGTCCCAAATAATTTCCTTCCGCACTGCCGTCCGCATCCACACCCGGATCAGCATTGAGTCAGGGTTGTAGTCGCCAAAGAGTTCGAATACGCGAAAGAGGAGAGATCCCTGGACGCGTAAATGCGAAGGAAGCAGAAGTTATTCAGCAGTCGAAGAAGCTCGCGTCGAGAACTAAACAGCTATCGGCGAGCATGGACGCGAAGAACCGACGGCGGAGCGCTCAATCACTGAAAGAGAAGCCTCGCGATCGGCAGCGAACGCGGTGAAGTGGGCTTTACCGGGCCGTGGTAAAGGATCTGGCGATACCGAAGAATACCGCCGCGACGAGGAAGATCCATTGCGGCTAACTGATGAAGGCTCTCCCAAAGAGCAACCGCTGAAGGCAAGATCGCTACGCCCATACACGCCATCACTGGACCAGATTGCGGTCAAGTGACGGGCAAGCCGGAAATTAATGGTTCGTCCGTCGGATTAGTACCGACAAACGCGCTTGTGTTTACGAGCCATCACGTTTGGTGATTAGCCAGAAACGCTCTTCGAGGAGATCAATGGCGATGTCCTCGAAGCCGACTTCGGGGGAGTCAGAGGGTCGCACCGCAACAAAGGCGTTTCGCAAGCGGGGATTTAGCTGCCTAACGACCAAGCCCAGGCACAACAGCCGAACGGGACGTGCCCTCAGTCGGGATGTTCAGGGTTCCGCAATCGGTCAACCGCTCGGTGAGGCGGCTGTTTGGCTATAGCCTCTTGTTCTGCCCCTTTCTTCGCACAAAGTGATCCAGCGGGCCGAATAATGAGTAACACGCATCCAGGAAATGATCTCGCTCATTTCGGCTGAGAGCTGGCACGAGCGCTTCTCGCTCCGGATCCAGCTCGTAATTGTACTCGTGAGTCAAATCCAAAATGAACCCCTTGCCTTCCTCCCACAAATCCACTTCGAACATTCCGTTGTAGTCGTCGTAGTGCGTGACCATCTTCAGTGAGGGCGCACCCCCCATGTAGGGACGCTGAACTGGAGCACCGCGCGGATCAAGGAAGTCCACTGAGGCCCGGCCCTTGCGCACTTTCTTGATGCGCAAGTGATACCCTGACTCGGATACCCAGGAGCCAACGAACTGTTCAATGCCATTGCGCAACATGATGCAGAACGTCCTGAGCTCAGCCACGCGGGAACGGGAACATAAGTGAAGCCACTTCTCCAAAAAAGCGAGCGCCATCGTGCGTTTGATTGCAGCTCCAATCATAAGCCGTAACTTCGCACGGGAGATCGGTGCTCGCGCGGATAGAAAGTAAACAGGTTTTTCACTTCCACGAAGCCGACTTCTATCCAGAATAACTTCCGGTTAGCCCGTCATTCATCCTAGATGGGAGAAATCCCGCTGCGCCGGCCTCTTCGTTGAGGTTGACCCGATTCGACAGCGGGCCTAACATTTCTGGTAAATGGCCGCTCATTCTCAGTTCGTCGGCCAGACCCTCGGGCGTTACCGACTCCTAGAGCATATTGGTGCTGGTGGAATGGGCGTGGTCTATCGCGCCCGCGACGAGAAACTGGAGCGTGATGTAGCGGTAAAGGTTTTGCCTCCCGGCGCTCTGCTCAGTACTGACGCCCGCAAGCGTTTCCGCAAAGAAGCGTTGATGCTCGCCAAACTGAATCATGCCAACGTGGAGGCGGTGTACGACTTTGCCTGCTCCGGAGACACAGACTTTCTGGTGACCGAGTTTGTTCCGGGGATCACTCTAGATGCCAAACTCGCGGCTGGCAGTCTGCCAGAAAAGGAAGTCGCGCTGCTAGGGATGCAGTTGGCGGCGGGGCTCGCGGCTGCACATCGGCAAGGTGTCATTCATCGCGATCTCAAGCCAGGCAATTTGCGGGTCACCCCCGACCGACAACTCAAGATTCTGGATTTCGGGCTCGCGCGGCTCAGCGCACCAGAAGCCGACGTCGCTCGCACAGTGAGCCTGTCTGAGTCACAAGAAATTAAGGGCACGCTGCCCTATATGGCTCCGGAACAGTTACGAGGCGAAACGACTGACGCCCGTAGCGATATCTGGGCGGCGGGTACCGTGCTGTATGAGATGGTTACTGGAAAACATCCATTTGAAGGGAAGCTGGCGACCGCACTTGCCGCTGACATCATCCACAAGATCCCAACAAGCCCTCGACAGATCAAACCGAAACTGGCCCCGGAACTCGAACGCATCATTCTGAAGTGCTTGGAGAAGGAGCCCGAGATCCGCTATCAGTCGGCCGAAGACCTGGGAGTGGACCTGCGGCGACTGACCACGCCCACAGCCAGCAGCATTAGCGCAGCGTCACGTCGAAAAGGAAAATGGCGCTGGCCCTTGGCGGGAATGGCAGGGCTTGCATTCGTTGCGCTGCTAGTTGTTGCCTTTACGATGGGCGGCTGGCGGGACCGGCTGCTGGGTGGGGGCGCGACACAGATGCACTCCTTGGCAGTGTTGCCCCTGGAGAACCTCTCGCGAGATCCGGAGCAAGAATACTTCGCGGATGGGATGACCGAGGCGCTGATTACCGATCTATCAAAGATCGGGGCGCTGCGGGTGATCTCCCGCACCTCGGCGATGCACTACAAACGGACAACAAAGACGCTGCCCGATATAGCACGGGAACTTGGAGTAGATGGAGTCATTGAAGGCTCGGTGTTGCGTGTGGGGAATCGAGTACGGATTACGGCGCAGCTGATTTCCGCGCCCAGTGATCGGCACTTATGGGCCGAAACATACGATCGTGATCTGCAAGACATCCTAGGGTTACAAAGCGAAGTGGCGCGAACTGTCGCGGAAGAAATAAAGGTCAGGGTCACGCCCGAAGAGAACGCGCGTTTTGCGCAGCACCGGCCTGTCAACCGTGAAGCTTACGAGGCGTATCTGAGAGGCCGTTACTTCTGGAACCGACGCACGCCAGAGTCACTGGTACAGGCCACTACCTTGTTTCAGCAGGCCATTCACATCGAACCTACTTTTGCTTTGGCCTATTCGGGACTGGCGGATTCGTACGTTAGTTCTGGCCCAATTTCTGGTGCCCGCCCTGACGACATCTACCCCAAAGCTAAGGAGGCTGCTTCCAAAGCACTCGTACTTGATCCGATGCTGGCCGAGGCACATACTTCTCTCGCCATCGAAAAAGTTTATTATGACTGGGACTGGACGGGAGCGGAAACAGAATATAAACGGGCTCTCGAGCTGAACCCGAGTTACGCCACGGCGCACCAGTATTATGGCGTGTATCTGGGCATTCTGGGCCGAATTCCCGATGGCATGGCCGAATTGCGCCGAGCACAAGAACTCGATCCGCTTTCGTTAATCATAAACACCAACCTCGCGCAATTCTTCTCGTTTGCCGGTGATTACGACCGCGCTTCCGAGCAATTTGGCAAGATACTGGAAATGGACGCGAACTTCATGTTCGCGCGGATAAACTACGGAGTCGTACTCATCCACAAAGGTTCATACGATCAGGCAATTACGCAGCTGCAGACGGCTGCAAAGACATCGGGTAAGAGTAGGCCTTGGGCGCTTGGCAATCTGGCCAACGCTTACGCCAAGGCTGGAAAAAGAGCCGAGGCGGTAAAAATCCTATCGGAAATGGAAGAAACCTCGAAACATAGCTACGTGCCGCCACTTGCCATTGCTGCTGGCTACCTTGGACTGGGTGACCGCAAGCGGGCGCTTGATCTGCTTGATGAGGCTCTGAAGGACCGCTCCGCTGGTGGGTTTTTTCTGAAAATAAGTCCGGGGTGGGCCCCAATCCGTTCCGATCCACGCTTTAAGAGTGCTTTGCAAACCATGGGCCTGCCTCAGTAGGTGCACCGGCCGTCGGCCCAGGCGAGAAGGGTGTACTTGGAAGCCATACCTCTTTCCGGTTCGTCGGCAACTCTTACCTTGGGATTACTTCAGGGTTGCTCCCTAATCCGCCCAGAATGGGTGCGCTCCCTGGTTAAGCTCGTCGCGTGGATGGTATGGGCACTCCCGCCGTGTAACTCCTCGAAGGCCACATACGGCACCACGCCCTTGACTCAAAGCGAAAGCCGAGTTCGGAACAGACTCTCGCAGCCGATGAGGTGATCGGCTGGCGCCCGAAGAGCTGGCCGCAACCATCCTCTTCCTCTTAAAGAAAAGGAACGATACAAAGTTTCATCCCGGCAATCTGCAGAACGAGCTGTGGGGACATTTCACCTCTGGTCAGCCGAAATATCCGCAGCAATACGCAAACGAAATCAACCAGGCTCTGGCGGAAGCGTGGGCTTGGCTCCAGGCGCAAGGGCTCCTCGTCGCAGACATGGAAAACGGTCAGCACGGGTGGCGGCATTTAAGCCGGCGCGCGCGCGCGATGGAAAGCGAAGCGGATTTTAAAAGTTTCAAGCTCGCCAACCTTCTGCCTAAGGAAATCCTCCATCCCAAGATTGCCGATCCCGTTTGGCGTGCCTTCATGCGCGGCGAATTCGACGTGGCGGCTTTTCAAGCAATGAAGGCCGTGGAGGTTTCCGTGCGGGCGGCCTCTGGGCTCGGGGACAATTTGATCGGCGTGAAGCTGATGCGCGAGGCTTTCGCACCGGAAACAGGACCGTTGACGGACACAAACGCCGAAGGCCGCGAAAGGGTAGGGCGCATGGAACTGTTTGCCGGCGCGATCGCGTCTTATAAGAACCCGCACTCTCACCGGGACGTGGACCTGGATAATCCGTCAGAAGCCATCGAGATTATCCTGCTGGCGAATCATCTGCTGCGCATTGTGGATGCGCGGGCCAAGGCAAAGAATGCTGGAGGTCCATGACGAAGTTGTATGCTTAAATTGATCCATCGAATTTCAGCCCTAGTTTGAGATGAGCGATGAACTGATGTCTGGGATCAACGTTTGCGAGATTCTTACGAGTAGAGCATCAATGGAAGCTTCGCAGGTCAGAACGAAGAAAAGAGTCTCGGACCATGGCGAGGTGTTGACCGGGCAACGCGAGGTCAACGCCATGCTTGATCTAGTGAAACAGGAAACGGAACGAATCGACTCCCGGTTCCTCGAGCCCGCTTGCGGCGACGGGAACTTCCTGACCGTGATTCTGGAACGCAAATTGGCG
>Ga0070698_100004466_pt1 | contig 15379 bp, 9 predicted proteins | sample KBSK1502metaG_FD_65477 | JGI IMG/M metagenome (GOLD analysis project Ga0070698, IMG submission 65477) | Corn, switchgrass and miscanthus rhizosphere microbial communities from Kellogg Biological Station, Michigan, USA - KBS K1-50-2 metaG | ecosystem: Host-associated > Plants > Roots >...
CCGCCAGCCAGAGATGTTCCAAGACTTTGAAAATGAGTTGACGGTAATCGTGCGTTCCCACATTCCATCGAGTGTGGCAATGCAGACGTGTTCTCGTTCACCAACTACGAAATGTTCGTAGACTTCATCGGCGATGCAAATGAGATCAAATTCTTTACAGACCTGCGCCACAATCTCGAGTTCACTTCTTGTAAAAACCTTACCCGTTGGATTAACCGGAGTGCAGACGATGATGGCGCGCAGTGGGAAAGTCTCGCGACTCTTCAATTGACGGCAGCGGTTGCGCAATTCATCTCCGTCTAACTCCAGGTTCTCACCATGCAATGGCAAAACCTCGGTGGTGCCGCCCAGTTCCTCCACTATCCTTCTGTGATACGGATAGTAAGGCTCAAACACGAGCGCGGAAGAACCCTTCAAATGAGTGTGAGCTATAGCAACCAGTGCACCTGTTGCACCGGGAGTGATTAACAATTCGGGGGGTATTACCTTGGTATCAACCTCGATGCCGTTGAACAGCGCAATCTTATGCGCCACTGCGTTGCGAAGCTCACTGAGCCCCTCCGCAGGACCATAATGATTTCGACTAGCGGAAATCGCCTCGCTCGCCGCCTGGGCGAGAGCTGGATTAATGGCCAACTCTGATTGACCCTGCACAAGATTTCCGCTGGGAGGAACCAGCCTTGTGATTGCTCGAATATCTGGTCGCGTTTTAGTCGTCATGATCTCGAACCGCCCCTTAGTAAGTCGAACTGAAATGCAACAAGTTTCCAGCAAACGCGAACCACAAGAAACCGAGGCACGCTATTACAAAGATAGTAGCCTGGAGCTTGCCCCAAATTCTTCTCTCTCTATTTCGCCACGACTGGATCGCGTTATAAAGCACCGCCAGAGTTCCGACCGCTCCTACAACACCAATGATCTGTATGAGGTGAAACCACGTGTTCCCGCGATCACTAAAGACCTCGAGATGTGTCAGACCGTAGGTAACCAGGGCAGTCAATGCCCCCACAAACAACAGGTCTAACGCAAAAACGATTCTCACAAATATTCTCAATAACAGCTCCATTGGCTTCAACGTTAGCTTGTGACCATAGTGCCAGCGCACAAACCACGATATTGGCCATAAGAGAAGTGTCAGTAGCATGACCAAAATCGAGAAACCTAAAATGGTTAATAAGACTTTGTCCTTCTGGAACGTTCCAACCTGTTGGCCGACGAAGAATGGGTAGGGCAAGATCAACTGCATCCGGCCATTTTGATCTGGTTTGAAGATCAGTTTGTCAGTGCCGTTCTCATCAACAAATGTCATCGGAGCAACTTCGCGCCATTTTTTGGGTTTGCCATTCGGGCCCGTTAACTGCGCGACTTGAATCATGCCATCTGGCATCGCGGCGACAGTCATCTGTCCAATCAGTGATGCGACCTTGAAGAATGAATTATCACTCCGGCGACTAAGCATGAAAGAGCCACTAACCCGGCCGGCATCATCTTTAGCACTGGCCAGCGCCGGTTTGGCTTCGCCCGTGTTTGGAAAATAACGATCAAGAAACATTTCCCACAAGCTTGTTCGCGGGGGGGTACCGCTGCCCATGCTGTTATGCGAAACGAAAAATCCGACGCCGGCATCTGTAATCAGGTGGAGGTCGCTATGGAAGTAAACTGTATCGCCTCCATGGCCGATGATCCGATGCCCATTGCGTGATTCTTCGTAAAAGCCGTAACACATCGCGTTAGCAGCGTCGTCAAGAGCAAACAAACGGCTGTGCATTAAACGAGCAGTCTCAGGACGTAGTATCCGAGCGTCACCCAGATGTCCGTCACCTAGATGCGCCATAATAAAGCGCGCCATATCGGTGGCACTGCTGCTCAGGCTTCCGGCAGGGGCAGGAGCAACTATTTCAAATGACTGGGGTCCATCAGACGCCAGGCGATAACCATTCGACATGAACGGAGCAAGAGACAGGGGCAAAGGCTGAACAAATGTTGAATGGGTCATGCCGAGCGGCTTGAAAATGTTCTCCTCTATATATTGATTAAAAGGACGGCCAGATACACGTTCAACGATATAACCAGCCACAGCGGTCGCGTAGTTTGAGTACGCCGGAACTGTTCCGGGAGGGTAGATGCGACCGGGAATGTGCGTCTTAAGATATTCTCCGAGATTTGGGGGGTCGCCACTGACCTTGAACAGGTCTTTTATTTGCTCCTCAAATCCGGGAGTGTGCGTCATTATGTTCTTCAGCGTGATCGGCTTACCGAAGGCGTCCGGTATCTTAAAATCAAGGTAGTCGTTCACATCACGGTCGAGGTCGAGCTTGCCCTGTTCAAATAACTGCATCACCGCAGTCCAGGTGAACAGCTTGGACACAGAACCGGGGCGAAACAATGTCTCCTCAGCTGATACGGGCTTCCTCTTTTCGTAATCGGCGTACCCATATCCTTTTGCGAACAGGAGTTTCCCATCTTTCACGACGGCGACAGTAGCGCCCGCAATATTATCGCGCTCGAGTTGTAGCGGCATGATGCCGTCGAGAAAAGCTTCGACATCAGAAGCGGTCAACTCGTGTGTTCCCGAAGGAGCCTTTGTCTCGGCGTCTGGTTGCGCTTTTTCTTTAGCTGGGCCAGACGACACTTGTGGGGCCGGACCCTGTCCGAACAAGGACAAAGAAAGAAGCAAGATAAGAATGAGTGCATTCAGTTGTTTCACGATTCTGCCCCCTCCATCATTGCCGATTGAAGTCGTTGCCGATTGCCAATTCTTGTTCGTGTTAGTTCGTGTGATTTCGTGGATCGCCTGTTACGCCCCGAGAAAGCTATCCACGAAATCACACGAACTAACACGAAGAAAACCGACAAATCCGAGTTTGGCCACAGTCTCCGTCCGCTTCGCAAATTGAATCCAATGACATCATCAAGAGAGATCGATTCACGTTCTGTCACCCAGTCGACTTCTTCTCTGTATTCCCAACTGTCCAAATTTCTGAAAGAACGCGAATAAAATTACCGCCGAGGATGCCTTTGATGTCCTGGTCGCTGTACTTGCGACGGATTAATCCTTCTGTCAGATCAAACATCCGCTTTGGATGATTGAGGCCTTCGACATCGATCTTCTCGCGAAACGCATAGCTCCCCTTATATCCGGCCCGCAATTTCTTATTCAGTTCGGGAGGCATCGCGTCGTACCCGTAAAGATCAATGTCGCTTCCGACTCCAAGGTGCTCTGGTCCGATCAGCTTTCTAACATGATCAAAATGATCCAAAACGTGCTCGACGGTCGTGGGCTCGTCTGCTTTCACAAACATCCGTACGCCTGTTATTCCAATTACGCTACCCACTTGTCCTACTTTCTTGATCGCCTCATCAGTCTTCAACCGTGGATGTCCGGGAACAAGTGTGCGGCAGTTGGAGTGGGTAATCAGAACTGGCTTTTTGGAGATCTCAAACGCGTCGAGAGTGGTTCGATCACCGCAATGCGAAACGTCAACAGCCATCCCTACCTTGTTCATGCGTTCGATAATGGCCACGCCAAAATCGGAGACACCTTCGTCTCGTCGCTCAGTTGAGCCATTCCCGATTAGGTTTCGTGAATTGTAGGTCAATTGGGAAACGCGTTGACCGAGTCCGCGAAAGAAATCAACATCATCAGGCTTGCGAAACTGATCTGAGTTCTGCAATCCCAGCAAGATGCCGATCTTGTTCGACCGTTTTACTCGCTGGAGATCGGCGACGCTGTCGATCCGCATGAACTGCTCATCGTGATCAGCTATGAACCCATTCCACGAAGCGAAGAACTCCAACGTTTTCGCGTAAGCATCCGGGCCGCCCATTCCAATTGCAGGATGCAAGACGCTAATGCCCGAGTCTTTGAATGGTTGTAAATCTGCAGTCGTGAAGCTCTCAGGATCTGCAAACCATTTCGCCTGTTTGTCAAAATCCAGCGTAAGTGGGCTAAGCATGTCGATGACTGTGGACTGTTTGACCAGATCAATTGCATGGGCTGAGTATTCGGTTGATACGTTCCCAAAGATGTGGTACCGGCCGCGATTTATCATTGGGGCCACGAGTATTCCCGCACCAGCAAACGCGCCTGTTCGGAGCATCTCGCGACGTGACAGTCTTGTGTTTCGCTTCATAAGTAGTCGCTGATTCCCTTCCCTCATTGCTGTAGGCGCAAGGACGTAGTTGGATCTAATTCAACCCGGAAGTCCTTGAGACCTTTCCAGATTCCTTCCTCGGTTCGTAAGTTCTAGAAATTTCGACCCTTAAATAGATTTGGTTGGACTAGTTTATTTGAGTTGAAGTTCTAGGTCAGGTTCTGTTCGTCCACCCCAGACAACTTTAGTCGGAGCTTGCTGACAACCTCAACCGCGATTTCGGTCTGTAGGGTAAACGAGCGGCGCCAAAAGTGAAAATAGGAAACCGAATGTACGCCTATTGTTAGCGCGAGAAATCCTTGGCGCTCTTTCATCTCGTGCTGAATCTAATCGGGTGTTAAGCTCGCTCACTTAATGCAAGACATCGGCAAATTTCCGACATCTTTCGCAGGATCAGGGAAGAGTGCCAACCTACCGTTCAATTAACCTAAGCGTGATGATGCGAAGAATGTCCCGACCGAGCGGAAGAACTTCAGACCATGGGCGTAATGTTGAAGAAAAGCATGACTACGTACACAATCGGGCCGCTTCAAGAGCGCGACCGAGATGTACCTCTCGTTCGATCGCATTCGCTTGCGCAGCGGCGAGAGCTATCCGATTAGCGCTGAGATCATTCGGCTTTACAACCTAGACTCCGTGCGCGTTGAAAATGGCTTTTTGAGTTCATTTCCGAGGTATTCAAACCGTGACTCAATTGCGAGAGAACCCTCGACAGGGGTGGGTCGTTGCAGGCGTCGGTGCATTCATAGTGTTCTTCGCCATACATTTGGCGCTGACATCACACGCAAACACCGTTACGTGGGACGAGCCCGACCACATCTATTCCGGATACATGTCGTGGAAGGGCGACTTCGGGTTGAATCCCGAACATCCGCCACTGGTCAAGCTCGTTGCCACGCTACCCCTGCTTGGCATGCAGTTGAGTGTGCCGGAACTGCAGGATCGGCCTTACCGATTGCAGGCAGTTCTCGGTGGAAGAGATTTTATCTTTCACAATGAGGCTGACAAGCTCGTTTTTCGGGCGCAGATGGCGGCTTCGATCTTCACGCTATTGTTACTGGTGATTGTGTTTCTGACCGCCCGAGAAATGTTCAGCACCACTGCGGGATTCGTTGCGCTCGCGCTGCTCGTCTTTGACCCAACACTGCTTGCGCATGGAGCACTGGTTACCACGGATGCCATACAAAGCTGTTTCCTGGTGGCTTCGATCTTTGCGTTTTATCGGTACGTCAAAGCACCCTCGATAAGCCGGCTCGCAATCACAGGTCTTGCTGTGGGATTGGCATTGGCGTCTAAGCACAGTTCTGTGCTCGTCTTTCCGATGCTTGTTATTCTCGCCGGTATCGAGGTATTCCGTCGAAGGTCAGCGGACATGACATCGCAACTTTCTATCGGTAAGAGCACCGCTCGCCTCGCCGCGGCTCTGCTAATCATCGGCCTGGTTTCAGTAGGAGTTCTGTGGGCAACTTATGGATTCCGCTATTCGGCGCGCGGGAACCGATTGAAATTAAACCCGACGATGGAGGCGCAACTCAACCAGGTGCCTAATCGGACAGAAGCCAGAGTGTTGGGTGAGTTTGCACGGCTCCATTTGTTGCCGGAGTCTTACATCTACGGCTTCGCTCACGTGTTGTTCAGCGCCAAGAGTTTCAACAGCTATGTTTTCGGTAAAGCATATCCTCACGCAGTCTGGTTTTACTTCCCAGCTGCAATGCTGGTGAAGTCGAGCCTTACCTTCTTGCTTCTGTTGGTGATCAGTATTTGGGTGATTGCGAGCGGCCGCCTTCAGAAATGGCGCGAATCCGCATTTCTTGTTATTCCTCCACTGATCTATCTGGCAGCTTCGATGTTTGGTGGAATGAACATTGGCATTCGCCACATTCTGCCGGTCTACATTTTTCTTGCGATCTTGATCGCTGGTGCGACGTCAGTATTGGTTAAGAGTCGCCGCCACTGGCTATATGCACTCCTACTCATGTTGTTGTTTCAGGCGATTTCGGTTACGCGTACATTTCCCAACTACATTGGTTATGCTAACGAGGCCTTTGGTGGTCCAAAGAACGTTTGGAGATATGTGAGCGATTCGAGTGCAGACTGGGCGCAGCAACTGCACGCTGTAAAGCGTTACACGGACGAGCGCAACATTCACCAATGTTGGTTCGTTTACTTCGGAACGGGTGTAATCGACTACGATTACTACAAAATCCCCTGCAAGCTGCTTCCGACCGTGGAGTCAATTTGGCTGGGCACACTCTCAGACGCTACGCCAGCGATCGATGGCCCTGTTCTGATCAGCGCCGTGGATCTCACGGGATTCGAATTCGGCCCTCCCCCACTTAATCCCTACGAACAGTTCAAGAACCTCACGCCGTTAGATGTGATCGACTCCAGTGTCTTTGTGTATGACGGGCACTTCGAGATGCCGCTCGCTGCGGCGTTGGCTCACGCGCAGAGAGCCGGCACCTTCCTTGCTGAGAAAAAGCTTCCAGAGTCATTGCAAGAAGCTCAGCAGGCCGTAGTCCTGGCTCCTGACTCCGCACGAGTGAACGCGATGATGGGCGAGGTCTTGGATGCGCTCGGCAGGCGAGCAGAAGCGCGACAGTACTACGAATCTGCATTGCAGCAAGCTCAAACCATACAGCCAGATTTCCAACGCTGGCTCGTTCCACCGCTCAAACGGCGCCTCGCGTCAGACGATAACGCCGTGCAAAACGTGCATCCATGAGTAGTATGCTGGTTACTCCCTGGCTACCCCATCCCTCACTGATCCAACACCGACATCAGTTGCTTGCGCCTTCGGATCTACCGCTCGGTTGTTCGAAGCAATCTCAACGACGCCCCAGAGGTGAACAAAGAGCGAACTATCTGCGCATTGCACGCACTGGAAAATGTTAGGTGGTTTTTGACTGTCGTTAGGTTGTTGAAAGGATTGGTGGCCAGGGACGGAATCGAACCGCCGACGCCGGCCTTTTCAGGGCCGCCTACTCTCACATTTTCTCTTTTACTGCGGTAATCCGACGCGCCGCACGAGATCGGCATAGCGCGATTCGGATCGGATACTATCCAAGTGCGGATCGACCTTCAGGTATTGCATTTGAAGATCGTGCGCGGCGTAGGCTCTTTCAAGCAAGGCCAGAGCCTCCTCTTTCTCTCCCAGTCCGACGTGAAGTGTAGCCAACTCATACGGCGAGATATATTCCTTCGTAGTCTTTAGCCGGTTGAGGATCGTGAGCGCTCGGTTGCGCTGGCCTGACTTCGCTAAGGCATAGCCCAGATAACAGAGTTCGCTGGTCGTCTCGCCCGCGAGGCTCATTGCCGTTTGATGCCCGGTGATCGCTTCCGCGTACATCCCGTTACACTCGTAAGCGAAGCCGAGTAAGACGTGGGTGCGGCTGCTACTCGGCTCGAGCTTGACGACCTGCCGTAGCTTCTCGATGGACTCCTGGTACCGGCGCGCAAGCCATAAATGGAAACCCTCATCAGCCTGAATGTTAATCAGCAACGGATCCAGTTCCTGCGCTCGCTTGATTTCAGCCAGCGCCTCTGTGTGGCGCCCCGCGCCCGATAAATACCAAGCGTAAGCGGCGTGAGCGAACGTCGAATTCGGATTCAATTCGATGGCGCGGTTGACCTCGCGCTCGACGCCCGCCCAATCCCATTCGTCAGTATTAATATTCGCGAGCACCACGTGTGCATCGGCTAGCGTTTCGTCCAATTCCAGCGCCTTCCGCGCCGCCGCCTTCGCCGTGGCATTCGCCTCTTTCGGGTCGAGCACACTATTACTAGCGAGGACTTCATAGCCCATCGCCTTTCCAACGTAGGCGGGCGCAAAGTTCGCGTCGAGCGCGATTGCCTGATTGTAGTAGTCCAAGGCTTTCTTGAAATATTCGACCCCATTCTTACGCATGTAGAACTGGCCGTTCAGATAGAGCTGATAGGCCGGCGGGTTCTCGGTAGCGCGCTTAGTGAGTCGCTGCTCCTGCGGGCCCGTCAAACGGAGCCGCAACTTCTCCGCGATGGTTCGCGCCACCTGTTCCTGTAATGCTTGCAGGTCAGCCGCTTTGCGGCTGTACTGCTCGCCCCATATCTGCGTCCCCGCACGCACGTCCACCAGCTCAGCCCGCACCTGCAACTGATCGCCGCGCTGCACAACCCGGCCTAGCACAAGCGCCTGAACGCCGAGCGATCGTGCCACCTCCTGCGGGTCAATCTCCTTTCCTTTGTACTTGAAAGCGGAGGTGCGCGCGATCACTTTGAGCTGCGGCAGTTGCGAAAGCCGGTCGATCAGGCCTTCGCTGATGCCGTCCGACACATATTCCGTATTAGGGTCGCCGGTCGCGTTAACAAACGGCAACACGGCGATGGAGCTGATCGCCGGTTGAGCACTGGCAGTGTTCTTTCTCAGACGCCACGTGTAAAAGACCACACCCGCCAAGATAAATAGCAACACCGCCGACGCCACAACGACGACTCGCTTGTGACTCTTGACTTGGTTGACGATGTACTCAGCGCTGGAAAGCGCTTGCTTGTTCGCCGTTAAGCTTGCAGCCCGCGTGGTCTGCGCATCATGGACATCGCCAAGTGAAGTCTGAACTCCGGGCTTCTCAGGAGAAGCGCTGCGCTCAAAGCTGGCTTTAAGCTCCAGCGACTGTTTCAATCGCTTCAAGTCGATCAGAAGATCTTTGCTTGTTTGATAGCGCTCATCGCGCTTCTTCGTCAGTGCTTTCTCAACAATGTCTTCCAGCCGATCGGGAACCTCACGTGAGTAACGCGTAAGCGGCGGCGCCGCCTGCTTTGACAAGATCGCGGAGATGATTTCATTCGAAGTGCCGGCAACAAACGGCGAGGCACCGGCAATCATCTCGTAGAGCACCACGCCGAGACTCCAGATGTCTGTTCGGCCATCGACTATTTCGCCGCGTGCTTGCTCAGGCGCCATGTAGGCCACCGTGCCCATCACGACGCCGGGCGCGGTATTCCGGTGCGTCGCGGCTTCCAGATCGAGTCTGTTCGCTTCGCGCGTCGGAGCGATCACTTTCGCTAAGCCGAAGTCGAGCACTTTCACCAACCCGTCGTCTCTGCGAATCATGATGTTCTCGGGCTTGATGTCTCGATGCACGATGTTTACTCGATGAGCTGCGACCAGCGCCGACGCGACCTGAATGGCGATTTCCAGCGCCTCATCAAGGTCCAATGGCGAGCGAAGACGCTCGCGCAGCGTCTGCCCTTCAATAAATTCAGTGGCGATGAAATGATGTCCGTCTTCTTCACCGATCTCGTGGATAGTGATGATGTTCGGATGGTTGAGCGCCGAAGCGGCGCGCGCTTCCTGCTCAAAGCGCCGCAGCCGTTCATTATCCTGTGTGACTGTTGTTGACAGGAACTTCAGCGATACCTTGCGATGCAGCTTTGTGTCTTCAGCTAGGTAAACGCGGCCCATGCCGCCTTCGCCGATTAGCGAAAGGATGCGGTAATGGCCAACAGTCTGGCCTGTCATAGACTCTTTCTTGTCCGCCAGTTCTTTAGCCGCGACTTCCAACGCCGGCCGTTCGAGAAAACTGCGAGCGCGATCATCAGAGGCAAGCAGTTTGTCTAACTGCTTTCGCAGGGCGTCGTCACCGGCACAGGCTTCATCCAGAAAGTCAGCTCGCTCTTCCGGCGGCAGCTCCAGCGCCGCATCCAGCAACTCATCAAGCTGTTTCCAGCGTTCACGTTTCATGGGGTGATTGCGGATTACATTCTTACGCCGACGTCCGAGGAGCAGGCGCCGGTGTTTGACGCCTTATTCTAACGCAGCTCTAAGCCAGGCCCTCGCCTTGCGCCATTCACGTTCGATCGTTCGAGGCGAAACGTGCAGAGACTCGGCGACTTCGTCAGTGCTGAGGCCGCCAAAGAATTTCATCTCCACGATCCGACTCTTCTGCGAATCGAACTTAGCCAGCTTGTTCAGGGCCTCATCAATCGCTACCAAATCCACAACGCTTTCCTTAGACATAATCGCCGTAGCGTCAAGCGACCATCTCTGCGCTTCTCCTCCTCGTTTCTGGCGTGCGTGAGAACGCGCGTGGTCAACCAAAATGCGGCGCATCAACTGTGCCGCAATGGCATAGAAATGACTCCGGTTCTGCCAGCGGACAGACTTTTGATCGACAAGCTTGAGATAAGCCTCATTCACGAGCGCCGAAGTCTGTAGCGTATGACCGGGATTTTCACGCCGCATGTAACGGCGAGCCAATCGATGAAGTTCGTCGTAAACCAGCGGGGTCAGTTGGTCCAGCGCCGCCTGGTCACCGTCGCTCCAGGCTAGCAACAATTGGGAAACATTCCTGTTCGAAGAAGTGGGCATCAATGGATGTCGGGTTTAACTTAGCTCACCTTTTTCATCCTTTTACTGAGCGTTTGTCAAGAAAGTCGTGGCGCTTCAAAGCCCCCTGGAAATTCTGCTTGTCGGGTTATCTCGAAAAACGTCGCGTTAATGAATGAGCGCAACAAGATTTGATAGCACTCGCGCGGACACGCCACATCTTCTACTGGTGCGGCGTAATGCAGTTTACGTATGGACTCGTTCACTGTCGTAAAACGATTGAGAGTCTTCTGACTCGCAGAAGTGAGTAGGGCAAAGCATAGCAGCAGTTATGGGCATCGGCTAGTTCTATAAATTGGAGACAACACTGTGTCAGGACCGAAACTATCTCAGCACCATCTCGCTTGTCTTCGCGGCGCGGAGACTTTAGAGCCTTCTCCCATCCCTACGCGCTGGATCTCCAATGGCGAGTACTTCCCTCTACCGGCGTCGCAAAAACAGCAGCGGGTAGAAGAGCAGATCAAACAGATCGCTGAACGGAACGCCAAACGTTTGGGGGTGTCGCGACGAGACTTTCTGCGCAGCTCTTGCGGACTCGCCGCGGCGTTCGTGGCCATGAACGCGATTCATGGAAACGTCTTCACCGTGCAGGCCGAAGAAGCGTTCGATTCAAACATCGCGCAATCAAAGCGAAACGGTCCACTTTTTATTCTCGACATGCACACTCATTTCGTCCGCGACGATTTTCCGCTGGATGAAGTTACTTCTCGATTCATTCTGCTCGGTGATGCGCTGATTCAGCTTGAGCGAGCGCTTCTAGATGCGCACAAGCGTTATCACGCAGATGACTACGGCCTCGTCAATACTGGGGATCTGCAACAAGACCTGAATCAGATCAAAATTCAGAACTACATCCGTTTTATCTTTCTGGAGAGTGACACTAACGTCGCGTTGTTAAGCGATGCGACCGCTAATCCCGACCACCCTGAGCGCGAGTTCATGGACGACGTGTTGAGAGCAAACTTGCGAAATCAAATCAATGCATTCGCCGGATCTGAACGAGTACTCGCATCGGCTTTATTGAAGCCTGGCCACCCAGGTTGGATCGACCGGATCGATCATGCGATTGATGAGTTGAATCTGGATTGTTGGAAAGGATTTACAGTTGGGCAGAATACGTTCTATCCAAATCCCGAATTGCCCTGGCGCTTGGACGACTTCGAACTTCTCGATCAGACGTTCTATCAGAAGCTGCTAACTGCTTCGAACCGGCGTATCAGGAATATCACCATCCACAAAGGCCTTATTGCCCCTGACTTTCCGATCTCATTTGGGGCACTTCACCAAAACCCTACAGGCGGCCAACCCGATCTTTTTAATCTCTCAAACAATGGCGGCATTGAACCAGACACAATCCCGGCATGGCACTTCAACACGGTTCAAGATGTGCCGCGAGCTGCACAAGCGTACGCAGATCTGAACTTCATCATCTACCACTCAGCGTTTCGCCCCGCGATAGGAGTGTTTGAACCTGCCGCATTGTTCCAGGTTCCGCCCCAGGAACTGGACGATTTTTTCCTGCGGCAGTTCCTGCCAACGATCGATGAGAGCCATCCCCGAGGTGTCATGCCATGGGTAACTGATTTGGCATCTATTCCCGCTCGCTTCGGTGTCCGCAACGTCTACACTGAACTCGGTTCGGTATTTGGACCACTGGTCGTCACTGATCCTGCCTTTGCTGCACTGCTAGTCGGAATCCTTATCGAAGGATTAGGTCCCTACAATGTGCTTTGGGGTACTGATGCGGTCCTGCTCGGTCGACCGCAGTGGGTCATTGAAGCTTTCCGACGAATAAAACTATTCGACGTCTTCGAACATTATTTCGGCGTAGGCCCAACAGCCCGGCACGGAAATCTTTCGGAGGCTCATGTGAAGCAGATGATTCTGGGTAGGAATGCCGCGTCGTTGTTTGACATAGATCCGCAAAAGGCTTTTACACGAACTACGCGAGACAATCTATCGCAGCTGAGGCCGGAGGCCGCTTCACGAAACCATTTGAGTGGACCGCTGGGATACGTAGTTCCGTAAATCGAAAAGTTAGATTACAGGAGGGACGAACAAATGATTTCTCAACGGCGCATACTCTTGGCTCTGGTATTGAACATCGTTGTCTCGAGCGCTTTTGTCACAGTTGCTGCCACCGGCACCGCGAACCGCTCACGCACAGCAACCAAAAGCATTCAATCAGGTGATCAATATTTGGTTGGGTTCAACGGTGCGAGCTTACCGAAAGACTTGTCGCGACGAATCTCCAATCTAGGCGGCGAAATGGTCGAGGTCTTTCCTGAAATAAACGTAGTGCTGGTTCGAAATTTGACGGAATCAGCCGCCGCCGCCCTCGCAGCGCAACCCGATGTCGCTGACGTGACAAGCGACGAACCAGTCTTGGCGACCGACACGTTTCGCAGCCGACGGGTCGGAACCATTCAACCAGTTTCGAGTTTTTCGTCCCTTATCAACCCGGAAAATGCCTCCTGGTTCCCTTACCAGTGGAATCTGCGAGTCATCGGCGCTGACCGCGCATGGCAAGCTGGTTATCTGGGCAGCCGCGACGTCAAGATCGCGGTGATAGATACTGGCATTGATCCCACCCATCCCGATCTGGCGCGGCTAATCGACACGGCTCACTCCAAGTCGTTCTGCCCTGGTGAAGACGTTTTGGTCCAACAAGCGTTTCCGGGTTATCCCGCATGGACCGACCTATACGGGCATGGAACATGGGTGGCATCGATCGCCGCAAGTGAAGGAGAAAAGCTTGCTAGCGTTTCATCTCGAACCTCAATTATTGCGTTGAAAGGGACTGGGATAGTTCCCTGTCCCAGGTCGAGTATCGTTAGTGCGATCTATTATGCCGCGAACAACGGAGCTGACGTAATAAATATGAGTCTCGCGGATCACATTTCGTATCCGAAAGCGGGGCAAAAGGGATTGTTCTTGTATACCGAGACGTTCATAAGGTACGCATTGCGGCGGGGGGTGTCGGCCGTGGTAGTCGCGGCAGGAAATTCGGCGCTGGATCTTGATCACAACGGTAACGGATTCATTAGGTACTGTGATGAACCCGGAGTAATTTGCGTGTCGGCAACAGGGCCGACTGACTCAGGACCAAATTTTTTGGGACCTTTCGTTGATATCGACTCACCAGCCTTTTACACCAATTTCGGATCATCCGCTATTGACGTCGCCGCGCCAGGTGGGAATCTATCGTTTGATTCCTCCGGAAACATCGCCGGCTTAGGCCTTGTTTGGGGAGCTTGCGCCGGCACGGACCGTGAGATTGATACCAACGGCAATCTCGTTCCTGGTTTCTGCTCAAGTCATGGTTATGATCTGTTGGGTAATATTGGAACCAGCGCGGCCGCCCCTCACGTTTCAGGTCTGGCGGCTTTGCTAGTGGGAAAACTGGGTCACGGCCAGGCTGCTCAAATTCGCGCCGCCATTGAGAATTCAGCAGACGACCTTGGAAAACCTGGAGTGGATCCATTCTACGGCCGTGGCCGAATCAACGTGGCACGCGCACTAGCTATTCCCTAAGTTGTCAAACAAATTAAGGAGGAATTTCATGAAAACGAGATTACTTCCATTGGTTGGTCTAGCAGCAATACTTGCGCTCGTACAAGCCAACAGTATTACGCAGGGCGAAACATCCCGGTCACCCATGCAAAGCGATGACTTCTGTGGAACTGAGCATGAACCGGCAAGCATAGGTGCGCACGAAAAGGCGTTTTCAAAAAGAAAGCTCGATAGTTCGATCATCCGTGCACAACCCGAGGAATCAGTGAATGTTCACTTTCACATTATCACTGATGGCGACACCGGTAACATCGACGATTTCACCATAGACGAACAGATGCGAGTTCGACCGCATCTCGAACCAGACTTGGTTCCACGGCTGCGACAATTCCGGGGTGGAGAAAAAAATGAAGGCCGCGCTTCGCCAGGGAACGGCAATCGACCTGAATATTTATACGTGTGAACCGGCCAGGTTTCTGGGAAAGTCGGCATTCCCGTGGGATTATAACCATGCGCCGTTATTGGACGGGATAATCCTGCATTACGGCGTCTTGCCGCGAGGATTCGTCGAACCGTTCAATACAGGCAAAGTTCTCGTTCACGAAGCCGGACACTGGATGGGCCTGTACCACACATTTCAGGGCGGCTGCGACGGTGACGGCGATTTTGTTTCGGATACACCGAACGAAGCGACAGCGTCGGTTGCCTCGTGTCCGATGGGTCGAGATACTTGTCCCTCGCCCGGCCTCGACCCGACAGAAAACTACATGGACAATTCCGGCGACATGTGCTGGACGCAGTTTACATTTGAACAATACGCGCGTATGGACGAACACTTTGCGATCTATAGATCCGGTAAATGATTTTGAGATCCACGCTCGGAAAAAGACAAGCTGCGCGCAGTTAGGTTATTGGAACGTATTGGAACGTATTCGGGCGGTAACCGACACTGTAAGTGATTGAAAGGAATGGTGGCCAGGGACGGAATCGAACCGCCGACGCCGGCCTTTTCAGGGCCGCGCTCTACCAACTGAGCTACCTGGCCAGTGGGAAAAAAGAGGGCGTAGTATAGGGAGTTAGCTAAATGACTGTCAACTTTGGAGTAGATTCTACGTAAGGCAACAGAGTTTTGGATAATTTGTCGGATTAGTCACAAAAAGTCGTTGACTGATTCCTTGCCGGGTGTATAATTCGGGGCGTTGCGGATGGAGCTGATGCCCAAACGTCAGCTAGGTTGAAAAGACGCCATCCAATTCAAAATTGATAGTGCCCGCCAGTGCCAGCTCGGCCGCCGATCGCGCCCCCCGCAGTCGCTACCTTCGAGCTGGCACAGCTTTTTTCAGCAGCT
>Ga0070698_100004467_pt1 | contig 15377 bp, 9 predicted proteins | sample KBSK1502metaG_FD_65477 | JGI IMG/M metagenome (GOLD analysis project Ga0070698, IMG submission 65477) | Corn, switchgrass and miscanthus rhizosphere microbial communities from Kellogg Biological Station, Michigan, USA - KBS K1-50-2 metaG | ecosystem: Host-associated > Plants > Roots >...
GCACTTCAATGCCGGCAATGATGGTCGCAAACGGCTTGGACGAGATGGATGTCGGCGTGTCCAGGGAGACAACTTGGTTAACGCCAACCAAACAATTCGCGATTGTTCCATCGGTGATCAGCAAACTTGCAAGCAAAACGGTAGGACTCGGAGAAGAGAGAATAACAAACCTCGAGTTCCTCTTCATCTCTTGGCGTATACACCACCGATGCGCTAACCGGCATCAAACCATAAGACCGAAGATAGTGTGGCTCCGTCCAGCCGCGGAACTCTGCCCAATGAGCGGCTTCGAAAGGCAAAGCCAAGTATATGGTCGGAGCTGGAAGCAGCACACGGGCGAACTCTCTGCCGATAATAAATGCTGAGGGATCGCCGGCGGCGGCAATTTCCGTTAATCGGATAGAAACTGTCTTCCGACGATTAACAACGGAGGAAGCAGACTCGATGTGAGGCCACGTAAGAACTTCATCGATTAATTGATTCAGGTATTTCGGATCGCCGTGTCCATTACACTGAATATGCAGCGGACCACGGAACGTTCTGGGTTTGGCTCCCTTTCTTCGTGGAAGACCGTCAGATCGAATAGGAGCTACTATCATGTGTTCTCTCCGAACAGGAATCATTAGATGTTCATTTGGTCAGGGTGCGGGTCGAAGGCTAAGGTTGATCCCGACAAATTTGCCATGTCCTTTGCCTGAGTCCTTCGACCCGACTTCCCCCCGAATGTGCGGCTCGGTGCGGATGGCCTGGAACCCTAGTTGCCGCCACCCCTCCACCGACCTGTAACTAATGGTACCAGACTAACATTCGGGGGCCATGCACCGCTATTGGCAGAACGAGTGTTTTATTCCTACCCGAAAAGGTGATGCTGTCATTACCCGAAGGCCGTGCCCCTTGGAGTGTTGGTAGCGGCGACTAGCTTGTCCGACATAGTCTGTGGCTTCGAGATGGCCGGTCTGTGAGACCGAGACGACGTCGGATCCCAATGCGCTCCTGGCTCTGCCCCGGTCGAAGAAACATCACCGAAGCGAATTGCCGAGCACGACCAAGAACCGCAGTCGCCATTTCATTGCTCGCTCGAAAGCGGTGGCGACTTCTTGTCCCGAACTGCGAGCTGAATCAGGTTCGTTTTTGCCGATTCGGCGACTTTCTGATTTGCTGGACCGACACTTGCACGTCGCAAAAGTTTATCCGGGAAGAAACGTTCCACGGCAACGGAAGCCAGCACACTTTTTGTTGGCTCCAAGAGTTATCATCGACGACAAGGACGATTGGTATGGATTTCCCGAGAGAGTCGATACGCGATGGCCCAACGGTCTTGCTTCTAGCTACGCTGCGATCGCTCGACCGAGTTATAAAGAACGGTTCTTTGAGATCATAGAGTTAGTGATGGTCAATGATAACTTTCTGGTTGAAAGCCTGGATGAACGCAACGCTCAGCAACAGAGGCGGACAGTCACGAACGACTGCAAGAGACATTTCTAGGGACAATAACAATTAACTAAATGCGCAACTAGGAGACACGGATTGTAATCAGGCTTGTACTCAATACTGGCTCTTGCGGTTCGAGGCATTGGGTGAAATGATTAGACGCTGTTGTATAGTACTTTCGGATCCAAACCGATCAGCCGGACGCTCGCCGGCTCGGTGATTACTCGCCCCTCCCTTACGCTTCCCCGTCAGCAAACTTGCACGCAAAATGATAGGATTCAGGGAAGAGCGAATAGCAAACCGCGAGCTCCTCACGGTTCTTCGGCGTGTATACAATTACTGTCCCAGCCGGCATCAATCCGAAAGATTGAAGGTAATGCGGTTCGGCCCACCCCTTAACGATGGCCCAATGAGTAGCTGGTTTAGGTATTTCGGATCACCATGTCCGTTGCATTGAACATGTAATGGTCCAATGATCGTTTTCGGTCGGGGTCCCTTTCTCGACGGAAGACCATCGGACGCAAACGCGAATGCCGTTTTTGGCACGGTGTTTCCGTTTTTCATTTCTAAAAGTATATCCGCAGTTCATAGGAGGGATATGCTCCGAAAGAGCTCTTCTGCATTACTCGGTAGAGTATTGCCGCGACGTCGGTTGAGAAGGACTTAGCTCCCGACGGACGCAAAGAATATTCGATATCAGCTAGGCGGCTGAATCAGTCCGCGTTTAGTCGCAATGGCAATAGCTTCCGTACGACCCATCGCGTCTAACTTTGTCAGGATAGCTTTTACGTGAGCTTTTACGGTATTTTCGCTGATATAGAGAACTTGACCGATCTCCTTATTGCTTCGGCCATTTGCTATATACTGCAATACTTGGCGCTCACGCTCGGAGAGTTCCGGATGCGCCATCGATTCAGCAAGTTTGGAGGCGATGGCAGCTGGCAGCAGAGATTCTCCGGCCGCGACTCTACGAACTGCTTCCCGTATCTGTTGAGGAGCTGTCCCTTTGACTAAGTAACCTTTGGCTCCAGCCTTTAAGGTACGGCGAATATCCTCTTCGCTCTCATAAGTCGTCATCACGATGATCCGCGGTTTTGTGACCCGGCGTGCCATTAGCTCGTTGATCACTTGCAGCCCATCCTTCTTTGGCATCCGCAGGTCGAGCAGAAGAACATCGGGAGAAAACTGGCTGGCGAGCGCGCAGGCTTCCTCGCCATTGGTAGCCTCAGCTATGACTTTTATATCTTTCTGAGATTTAAAAATTGCCGCCAACCCTTCCCGAACGACCGGATGATCGTCCGCAATCAGAACAGTAATGACCTTCGTCGGTGGTTTAGAGGGTGGTTTCATGACGGTCGGAACGTCCCAGGTCGGCCAGCAATGAGATTCTAACCGGCAATCGCGAATGAGAAAGTCATTTTTCACTGGCCGTTGGCCAAGAATCTTGGTCACACCGGATCCTCTCTTTGATGCTAGCTCGGCTGGCCTTCTGCTTCGGGCCCAAAGGCTAGCTCTGGGGAAGATTCATCCGACGGAGAATGCTTCCCTCTTCTAACGATCATGAAGACCGTTGGAACAAAGAATAATGTGGCCACGGTAGCGAAGATCAATCCTCCGATCACTGCTCGGCCCAGGGGAGCGTTTTGCTCGCCTCCCTCTCCCAGACCTAATGCCATCGGAATCATTCCAATGATCATCGCCATCGCCGTCATGAGCACCGGTCGAAGTCGAGCGTAACCAGCCTCGAGCGCCGCGCGATAGGAGTCCTTATACTGTCCAAGGAGCTCATTGGCGAAAGTGACGACCAAAACGCTATTCGCTGTCGCTACTCCCATACACATGATCGCACCCATTAGAGCCGGCACACTCAAGGTCGTGCCCGTGATGAAGAGCATCCAGACAATCCCGGCCAGCGCGCAGGGGAGAGCGGTGATGATGATGAATGGCTCCGTCCAGGATTGGAAATTCACCACCATCAACAGGTAGACCAGCACCATGGAAAATGCCAATCCGAGGTACAACCCGGTAAAAGAATCGTGCATGGTGCTGACCTGCCCTCGGACATCGATGAAGCTGCCTCTGGGAAGATTCTTTTTCGACGCATCTACTAACTTCTGTATATGATCAGCGACGTATCCCAAGTCTTTGCCATCGACGTTTCCATAGATATTGATTACCGGCCGGATGTTGTAGTGGTCAACGACCGGGGATGTCGTGCCGCGTGAAATCGTAGCGGCGTTCGCGAGAATTTGGGCTTGTCCAGTGTTGCTGCCGCCCAGGATTGGTAGGTCCCGTAAAGAATCTAGAGAATCCATGTTATACTGCGGCACTTGGGCGTTGACTTGATAGCTGACACGATTGGTCGGGTCGACCCAAAAGTTTGGCGAAGTCTGGTTCGATCCGGCCAGCGCACCCAGGACGCTGTTTGACACCGCTTGCGCGGTAACGCCAAGGACCGATGCCATAGTGCGATCGATCGTGACGTTCAGCTGAGGCGCATCATTCGGTTCCTGGATCCGGAAATCCACCGCACCTGGAATGTGGCGAATCTGATCCATGAGCTTACTGGCGAACGCGAAGTTAGCTGCCTTGTCAGCACCGATGATTTGAACGTCGATCGGGGCCGACAACCCGAAGTTAAGAACTTGCGCAACGATATCAGCGGGCGGGAACCAGACACCGACGTCTGGAAAATCATGGTGCATCCGAGTTCGGATAACCTGGACGAATTTATCCGTTGGATCGTGGTTTTCGTTGAGCGAAACCAGAATGTCGCCGTCGGCCGGGCTCATCGTTCCAGTGGTGTTGTAGGAGATATTAATGCCGCTGTAGGGAATTCCAAGATTATCGACAATGCCGTGTAACTGATTGGCTGGGATAATCTGACGGATCATCTGTTCGATTTGATCGATCGAGCGCGCGGTTTCTTCGATCCGGGTGCCGGACTTCACGCGAACGTGCATATCGAATTGTCCGGAATCCACCGAGGGGAAGAAATTCTGTCCGAGAAATGGAAACAAACCCATCGAGACCACGGTAAAGCCGAGTACCAAGGTAACGAGCTTCCCGGCGTTTCGGAGTCCGAGACTCAGCAAATCGCGATAGCCTTCTCTGAATTTTTCGAATCGATTATTGAACCATCGGTGAAAATGGGAGAACCAGGTAAAGAGCGCAAACGTCTTCCTCCCTTTGGCTTGGTGCGACTCTTCACCGTGCTTTCTGATCCAGTACATGGCCAAGGTCGGAACCAGCGTTCGCGACAGGATGTAAGAGGCGATCATCGCAAAAATGACTGCTTCAGCCAGCGGCGAGAACAGGTATTTGGCGACTCCCGAGAGGAAAAAAATCGGAATGAAAACGATGCAGATGCACATCGTGGAGACCAATGCTGGGACGGCAATCTGAGCTGCCCCGTCGCGAATCGCTTCCAACGTCGGCTTACCTTCTGCTAAATGCCGGTCGATGTTTTCGATTGTCACCGTCGCATCATCGACCAAAATCCCAACCGCCAACGCGAGCCCGCCCAGCGTCATGATGTTAAGCGTCTGGCCGAGCGCACTCAACACCGCAATCGAAGAGAGAATTGCCAGAGGTATCGAGATGGCGATGATGAGAGTGCTTTTCCAATCACCCAAAAAAAGGAGAATCATGATTGCGGTGAGACACGCCGCGATCACGGTTTCGCGCACCACACCTTCAATCGCGCCGGTAACAAAAATCGATTGATCCGATAGCAGTGAAATATCCAGCGCGGGCGGTAAGGTTTGTTTCAGTTGCGGGATTTTATCCTTAATTCCCTGCACAATATCCAAGGTCGACGCGCTACCGGTTTTTTGCACCACCAGCATGGTGGATCGCGTTCCGTTGAAACGGACGATGTTGGTTTGTGGAATGTTCCCGTTGAGAATGCGGGCCACATCTCGCATGTAAATGGTGGTGCCATTCGCCAGAGATTTAATGGGAATAGCGTTTAACTGCTCAAATGTGGGCGGGCTTGCGTTTACTCCGATTTGGTATTCGAACCGACCGATTTTCTGAGTGCCGGAGGGCAAGACAAGGTTTTGCGCATTGATCGTGTTTACGACGTCGGAAGGCGTCAGGCCGTAGCCTTGTAAAGCCTTATAGTCGAGGTCCACTTCCACGTACCTTTGCTTTCCTCCGTATGGGTAAGGAACGGCCGCGCCGGGAACGGTGATGAGCTGGGTCCGAACAAAGTTCAGCCCGTAGTCGTTGAGCTGTTGCTCGGATAAGGTTTTACTGCTTAGTCCGACGTTGATGACTGGCACGTTCGTGGCGCTGTAGCTGAGCACCAGCGGCGGGGTAATGCCATTCGGAAGCTGTTTGAGAACAGCCTGAGAAACTGAGGTGACCTGTGCTATTCCCGCCGGTACGCTGGCGTTTGGTTGCAGGTAGATTTTGACTACAGCGATGCCGTTCAACGATTGCGACTCGATATGTTCAATGTTGTCGACGGTCGTCGTAAGAACGCGTTCGTAAACCGAAGTGATATGCTGCTCGACCTCTTCGGGCGCCATACCGGTAAAGGTCCAGATTACCGAAATAACCGGGATATTGATTGATGGGAAAATGTCCTTCGGGGTGCTCAAGATGGAAAGAACACCGGCAATCAAAATAAAAATTGATAGAACAATGAAGGTGTAAGGCCGTCTTAATGCCAGGTTTACGATCCACATGCGATGGTTGCTCCTTTAAACTTGGGCTGGCCGCGCGCCGCAGCTTCCCGCCGAAAATAACTTGGTCATGAGGTGTTGGGGTCAGTGCTTGCTACATCGATTCTGACGCTGGGTTCGCTATCGTGACAACCGTCCCGGTTACCAGGCCAGACGAAGGATTGACGATGATCTGGTCCGATTCTGATAAGCCTTTGGAAATCTCCAGCCTGTTTCCGAGATCTCGATTGATACTGACTTTCCGAATTTCGACTTTACCATCCGGATGAACTACCCCGACCGCGGGCGCTCCGGATTGGAAGAGCAACGTTCGCGGCGGGATCATAACGCCGCCGTTGTCAGTTTGGAGCTGCAAAGTCACCTGAGCATATGAGCCCGGGAGAAGCTCCCCCGTTGGATTGGGTACGTCTAATTCCGTCAAGAGTCTTTTGGCGGTCGAATTGATGGCCCCGGCCGTGCCCACTACATGCCCCGGAAACGTTCGCCCTGGGTACTCGTTGACCGCAAGCTCTGCTTGCCCGCCGACTTTCACAAACGATGAGAAGGCCTGTGGTACGACAACGTAAACCCGCAGAGGTGAATTTCGTGCCATCCGGAAAAGTTGAGTTCCTGAGCCCAACGGCACGAATGCTCCAATATCGGTATTCCGCGCCGTGACAATGCCGTCGAATGGAGCGCGAACGATTTTAAATGCTTCCAAAGCTTCCAAACGGTTAACTATGGCTTGATCGACAATTACCGTGGACTGACTTCCCGCATAGTTGTCGGCCGCGGTATCGAAGTCCTGTGCAGCAATAACATTGGTTTTAAAGAGAGTTTGGTCCCGCTGGTAGGTTACTTCTGCTAGATTACGAGCGGCCTGTGCTACTTTGAGCTGAGCTTGGGCTTGCGCCAGTTGTTGATCCACCTCGGGCGTATCGATCTCGGCGAGAACAGCACCGGCCTTGACCTTAGCGCCAATGTCAAAATACCACTTCTTCAGGTAGCCGCTGGTCTGAGCAAAGATCGGCGCGTCGGTATAAGGCGTTGTCTGGCCGGGTAGCTGAAGGTGTATCATCCCGACCGCCATCTCTGGATGGGTGACCTGCACAACCATCTGCGCAGCTTGGTTCGTGTGTTGCTGAAGCTGCGCTGTCCATGTGTTGCGCGTATAAACACCGAGCGTGGCGACGCCGATAAATAGCGCTCCTGCGGCGAAAAAGAAGAACCGGAGTCTTCGCCGGTTCGTTTCTTTAGGCTTGAGTGAAGGGCCAGACGAAACTTCAGTTGCTTTCGAAGTGTTCTGACTTACCGATTCTGCCATCTAAGTTAATCTCCAGTTTATACGATTCAGCGCCCAGTTACGGAATGCGCCGTACCTGGCGGCTGATTTGGTCCGATCACACTGACGTTCATGCCATTGGCTAACCCATCTGAGGGGTTCACTATTACCTGGTCCGAATCAGACAACCCTTGGGAAATTTCTACTTTGTCACCCAGATTAAGATGGATTGTGATCTTTCGGATCTCTACCTTTCCGTCGGGGTGAACTACCCCGACGGTTGCCCCTCCCCTTTGGAAAAGCCACGCGTTGGATGGGATTGTGACCAAGCCTCTGTCGCCGTCGAGTCTCAGTCTGACTTCGGCATAGGCGCCGGGAAGCAGTTCACCGGTTTCGTTCGGAATTTGTAGTTCGGTTTGCAAGGAACGGGAGATCGGATCGACTGCACCAGCCGCGTTAGTGACGTGGGCCGAAAATGTTCGGCCAGGGAATTCAGGCAGAGTTAGATCTCCCTCGACGCCGATTTTTACTAGCTGCGCTAACTCTTGAGGCACGTTAACATAAATGCGCAATGGAGAAGTTCGCGCTACGCGAAAGAGCTGAGTGCCCGAACCCGCGGCAACGTACGCCCCGATATCGGTATCTCTGGCTGTGACGATGCCATCGAATGGTGCGCGCACGAGCTTAAACGCTTCGAGGGCATTGAGCCGGTCAATATTAGCTTCGTCGGCCGCTGCGGTTGCCTGGTTTTCGTAATAGGTGTCAGCCGCCGTATCAAGATCCTGTGGAGCAATAACCCTCCGATTAAAAAGGTCCTGATTACGTTGATAGGTGACTAGAGCCAGCTTGAGCGCTGACTGGGCGACCTGGAGTTGGGCCTTGGCCTGGGCCAGCTCTTGATCAACCTCTGGTGTGTCAATCTCCGCCAGTATGTCATTGGCCTTTACCTTAGCCCCAATATCAAAATGCCACGCTTTCAGGTAGCCACTCGTCTGGGCGAAAATTGGTGCGTCGGTATAGGCTTGCAGCTGCCCGGGCAAATCCAGGTTGACCGTCGAGGATACCTTCTCCGGATGGACGACACTGACTCTCATTTCTGCCGGCGATGCAGCATGCGATTGGTGCGCTGGAGTCTTGGTCGGCTCGAGCTGACGAGAAAGAATGGCTATCACCGTACAGACAATGGCTCCGGCGATAAAGAAAACGATGGTTCTTCTTTTCGCGCCTTTTCGCGAAACGGCTTTTTGTTTCGGAGTTTCAATTACTTTCAGGTCACTTACGCTCATCCTGTGGTATTTGTCTGTTCGAACGAATCGGTGGATCGTGCCATAACCTGATTTTTGTTAGATAAATCGATTTGCCCAACGACGTTATTATTGGTCGCGTTGGACCGCTATAGGTAGAAGGAGTCCTTTCTTGCTACCCAAATGGGTTATGCTCTTACCGCTCGAAGGGCAGGGCGAAAGCAGAATAACGATCGCCTGTCATCTTGCGGGCTAGTGCATCGTCTCATATGTATCTGACATATGGTTGCGTTCAAAATGGGCCGCCGGCAAGGCGCGAGGAGGGCGCATATCTGAATCGATACGTAACCGACGAGCAACGCCGCCGCCGGCCTATTTTCAACGCAACCCTCCGGGCCGCAGGCCAGTTGGCTGTTTTTCCGCGTTGCTCGCTCCTTACGTATCGATTTCAGATATGCTCGTCGCTCGCGCCTTGAAAAACAGCCAACTGGCCTGCAACCATATGCCAGCTACATATGAGACGATGCACTTTTAGCCTTGAGATTACGAACTGATTGGTAACCGAACGATGATGCTGGTGCCACGACCGGCGGCCGTTCGAATGTCTAGTTCAGCACCGAGACTTTTGGCCCGGTTTCGCATGTTGCCAAGTCCCAATCCTTCTCCGTTTTCCAGGCGAGTGTTGTCGATTCCGGATCCATTGTCTCTAATTTCGAGGACAAGATTCGGGGAATCCAATCGGAGATTAACACTGATGACAGTCGGCTTAGCGTGGCGAAGCGCGTTACTGATCGCTTCTTGAGCAATGCGGAGAAAATCGTGTTGGACGTGAAGCGGCAAGCTTTCTTTGCGTATGCCGTTTGATCGAAAATTGCAGCGTAACCGGCCCGGGATATTCGAACGTTCGACCAACATTTGCAGGGCTTCGATTAGTCCGGACTCTTCTATGACATCCGATCGCAGGCTGAGCGCAGAACGCCGCGCCTCGGCTAAGCCAAAGCGCGCCAGATCGTTTGCTCGTTCGATATAGCCAAGGCTATTGTCGTCCGTTGTTTGGATGACCTCTTGGGCGGCGAACAACTGCATGGAGATGCCGGCAAAACTCTGCGCGAGTGAATCGTGTATCTCTCCGGCCAATCGATTGCGTTCCTCCAAGACGGCAGATTGTCTGGCAGTTTTAGCTAATCGGGTAAGGTGAATAGCCAAGCTGGCTTGAGTGGCCAACGCTCGCGCGATTTCGAGCTCCTCCGAGGCAAAATCACGTTCCTGGAGAAAATAGAACGCTAACAAACCGTGCATCTGGCCATTTGGGTGCAATCGGCCAGAGGCGGCGAAGCAGGTCGAATCACGGCAGTCACGGAACGGGCCCGAGGTCAGCGGAATGATCAATCCCGTCCTTATCCCAAGTCCAAGCAGATAATCGCGCAGGCCCTCCGGTGTTGGGGAGTGCGGATCGAGCATACGGGTGACCGTTGTTGGCTGAGCCCGGTAGGTAGCGAGATGTTGTTCGTCGGGTGACATGGATCGCCACCTTTCCGGAAATCCTGCCTCGATCGGCGACAGCACACGATCTTCTTGAAAAACGAGTTCCACCGTCAATGTGTTTTGTTCCACATTAAGCATTCGCAGAGTGGAAAAGACTGCACCCAATTGCCGCGTGATGGCGGCCATTACTTGTCCAAGAAAGTCATCCAGTTCAGGGACCTGCGCGAGCGTATCCAGACATCCGCGAAGTGCTTCGTTCGCTTTGGCTAATTGGGCTATCCGTCGCTGTTCGCTTACTCGCAACGCCTCCTGTGCCTGCTTGCGCTCGCTGATCTGGATCCGCAATTCTTCGTTAGTTCGCCTTAACTCGACATTGAGACTTTTGACCTCTGCTAAAGCCCGTTCCAGAGCCGCCGTTGACTGGTGTTGTTCGGTCACGTCCATGGCGGTGCCAACGTATTCGACGAGATTGCCGGACTCGTTCAGAACGGGACGACCAATGGTGTGGATGTACTTTATTGATGCGTCGGGAAGAGCGATCCGATGGTCGAACTCCCAAACTTTTCTTGCGCGCACGGCCTGGTCAAAGCTCTCTTCGAAGGAATCGAGGTCCTCGGGATGGATCCGTTGTCGAGCCACTTGATAGGACACCGGCCGGTCCTGCGGATCGAAGCCGTAGATACGAAAATGTCCTGCCGACCAATGGACGTTATCATGGTTCGAAACGCTCCACGTCCAGCTGCCGGTGCGGCTCAATATTTCTCCTTCCGCCAAGCGAGCCTCGCTGTCACGCAACTCCCGCAATGACTTGCGGACCCGGGATAGCAGGCCAGTGACGACTAACGCGGTGGTTAAATAGGCAACCAGTGCCACCACGTCCAGACTCGCGGCCAACATTATTCGGAAGACCGGCTTAACAAAGAAGTAGTCCAAACAAAAAATGGCGACGATCGAGACAAAGATCGCCGGAACGAAGCGGCCCTGAAGGGATACCAGGACGATGACGACCATATAGAGCAGGGCCGCCACCGAGGGAAGGGCATGGAGTCGAAAGCAAACCAAGGTCAGTAAGGCCAGAATGGCGGAGCTAAGAAAACAGAGCGCCGCCGAGCGCCAAAATGCATGGGTCTGGCTAGGCTTCATTGGGAACGGTTCGATATCACGAGCTTATCGGTAAGTGAACGATGATATGGGCGCCCGGCTCGGTAGCTCGTCGTCGCTTCGACCTCGAGCGATATCGGTAGCCAAACCGACTAAGGTGTTTTGATCAGTCCGCGTTCATGAGCGATCGCGATCGCCTCCGTTCGACCGAAGGCGTTCAGCTTTTTCAGAACAGATTTTACGTGGTTCTTTACCGTGAATTCGCTGATATAGAGCTGTTGTCCAATCTCCTTGTTGCTTTTACCGAGCGCCATCTGGTCGAGGACCTGAAGCTCACGTTCGGATAGTTCGAGGTGAGCCAGAGAATCTGCGAGTTTTGCGGCGACATCGTCTGGAAGCGAAGATTTGCCGGCGAAAACCTCGCGAATGGTATCCCCAATTTGCCGCGGATTGGCTCCCTTCAAAAGGTAGCCTTTAGCTCCTGCTGTCAGTGAGCGCCGAAGATCCTCCGTTTTCTCAGAAGAGGTCAGCACGATGACCCGAGGTCGCGGCGTCCGTCCCATGAGTTCGGTCACAACCTCAAGGCCCTCCTTTTTTGGTATCCGGAGGTCGAGGATCAGGATGTCGGGCGAAAGTTCGTCATAGAGCTGACAAGCCTCCTCTCCATCGCTGGCCTCACCCACCACCTTCATATCTTTTTGCAGCGAAAGAATTGTGGTTAGCCCTTCGCGAAAAATCGGATGATCATCAGCAATTAGGACTCGGATTTTCTGATCAGTAACAGAAGAGGTCATGATTTGGTCGGTGAGCGAACGGAGATACTGATATCGGAACCTGTCCGAGTTCGAGCGTCCAATTTGCCAATGGCTTGGTCACGCCCGCATCCGCCACGGCGGAGCGGAATGCGATCGTAGCGCTACCCAGCAGCTACGGTTCCACCACTTACCGGCGTTCCCACCGGTCAATATAGCGCCTTACTGAATTCCCCCTCTATCGCCAAAACGGGCAGTCCGCTTTGACCCCAAATAGCTATCAGTCGATCACCCAATAGGGTGAGGTAGGGCGGTCCGTCCCGGACCGCCTGCGTGCGCGCAATCGATCAACGGGCCTGGAGATAGCCGGATAGCCGATCCCTAATCGGTAATCAGTAAAAGAAATAGCGGGCACTGGTTGGTGGGGAGAGGAAGAACACCGGGAACGTCGGGAACCGATCCAATGCGTCATCAGTCCGACTTCGCAAAGCTCTTCGCCCGATAGCAATCTCGGACGTGCTTCGCCAATCGCCAATCACCGGTTAGCTATTCGCCATCGTCCTTTCGAGTTAATACAAACGATCCGTTCTGAGGGTAGGCGCAAGAACCGGGTGCACCTATAATGAATGTTTACAATGCCAGTTCGTCAGAGTTTCCAGGAAGCATCCTCCTTTTATGGATAGGACCACGAGAGTAATCCGTTTTCACAAAACCGGCGGACCGGAGGTCCTAAAGGTGGAGAAACTCATTCTACCGGAACCGAAAGGCAATGAAATCTCAATGAGAGTGAATGCTATCGCATTGAGCCGAACCGACATCCTCTGGCGCGAAGGTGCTTATTTTGAAGAACCAGTGCTGCCGGCGAGGATTGGCTACGATGCCGCGGGAGTGGTTGAGTCGGTCGGACCCGAAGTCAAAATCCTAAAAGTAGGCGATCATGTTTCCACTTTTCCGGCAGTCTCGCTGTTGAACTATACGGCCCACGGTGAGGCCGCAATTTATCCAGAGGACGCTTTGTTAGTTTATCCGCGGAACCTGAACGGTGGGGAGGCCGCGGCAGTAAACAGCGGATTATTTGCGGCTTACTTCGCTCTCATTGAACTGGCCTGCCTGCAGCCTAACCAGTATGTGGTAATCACAGCGGCCAGTTCTTCGATGGGAATCGCTGCGATTCAGCTGGCCAAAGCATTGGGCGCCAAGATTGTTGCGGTCACTCGATCCGAGGCAAAAGGGCAACATCTGACAACTGCGGGGGCGGATCACGTTGTCTTTGCCGGCGTTGATGATGTGCAGGAGACGGTTCTCGAAATAACTGGAGGGGATGGTGTAGATGTGGTCTATGACGGTGTCGGTGGCCCCGGCCTTGAGGAACTGGTGTGGGCAACGAAAAGATTCGGTCACGTTATCGTTTACGGCTATCTCGGAGCAATGGAGGACACAACACCTTTGCCTCTCGGTGCGTGCTTCTTACGGGGCCTGAATCTGCACACCAGTTTTAGGATTTTTGATTTTACTGGGCATTCCCGGTTAGGACTTCCACCGAATCGGGAAGCCATCGAGCGAGCAAAGAAGTTTGTTTTTGATGGCCTGGCATCGGAGCTCTTCCAGCCAAAGATCGATCGTGTCTTCGTCGGCCTCGAGGAATACGCGGCGGCGCATGACTACTTGGGGACAAATGCCCACATCGGTAAGATCATCGTCGCGTTGAACGGAGCGAATCTATGCCGGAAGGAATAATGCTGATCCCTCGTTCGAGTAATCGATAAACGCCCGACTGCCGCGGGAAGAACAATGCTCGGAGAGCGAAAATGATTCTTCCTGCGTTTCGCGCCCCCTCATGAGGCAACGGTGTTTCTACCTGTCAGGCAATAGGAGAAAGGCCGCGTTAACTATCACCAAGACTGTAATTACTAGGCCGCACAGCGGCGGAACCGAGGGAGTCAGAGCAACGAAATATGCCGTTAAATAAACCCCCCAAAGTGTCAGTTGCTCGTTCACGATTTTTCTGTCTGCCCTTCCTTTAGTTAATATTTCGATTCCACGCGTGAGAGTGGATCGTATTTTTCTCCGGCTTTGCTACCAGGACCTGGAATTGGTACTGCGGCCCTGACCAATTCTTCGAAACAACCTGGACTCGAGCCTTTTGCTGCTCAATAACCGATTGCTTCCGAAGAGTGGTGGCGGATCCGCTTCCGTCTGCTGATAAACGACTACTCGATAACTTATCCCAACAAAAGTCCCCGCTCGGACCATTTCTATCTAGCCCCTTTTGGTTATCAAGAAGACCTTTTCAGAGTTTCGTTTGATCAACCGCCTTGCGAATGGTCCGAATCTCTTCCTCGGTCAACTCAATCTCGCCGGCTTTTGCATTCGCAATTGCCTGGTCGGCATCGCGGGCGCCGACCAATGCGTGCGAGCACCCCGGCTGCTCCAGCGTCCAAGCTATGACGGTTTGAGCGATGGTCGCCCGCTTGTCTTCCGCAACCGAGCGAATCACATCCAAGAGTGCGTCCACTTTGGGCCTAGCTTCTTTTTGGTACCAAGGATTACTCTGGCGGACATCCCCTTGGCCGAATTCGTGTTTGGGGCCGATCTTGCCGCTTAGAATGCCTAGAGCCATGGGCGAGTAGGCAAGAAAAGCGATGTCGTTTGCCTGACAAAATGGAAGATTGTCGGCTTCGTGTTGGCGCTGCAGCATTGAGTATTGCTCTTGGTCGGCATCAAGCTGTCCACTGGCTTGGTAACGTTTCATCTGGTCGATCGTGGCGTTCGAACAACCGATCGCTCGGATTTTGCCCTCTTGTTTCAGCTTCATTAGCTCCGCCATCACGTCTTCAGTCTTTGTAGTCGAGTCTTGCCAATGGGTTTGGTAAAGATCGATCCGATCAGTTTTGAGCCGGCGAAGACTCTGTTCGATCTCAGACCGGATCATTACCGGACGAAGGTTGATGTAGACTTCGTACTTTTTATCCTCTTCGTTTTCTGCTCGGCCGGTCTCGTTGGCGTCGAAAAACTTGTCGCCTTCTTTTTTGTACCAGACCATTCCGCACTTGGTTGCGAGCACGACCTTATCGCGTAAGCCCTTCAGCGCGTCGCCAACCAGCTCTTCCGACTTGCCGTAACCGTACATTGGGGCGGTATCAATCAGGTTGATTCCGTGATCGACCGCCGCCCGAATCGCACCTTGCGGATCGTTCCTCTTAGTGCCACCCCACATCCATCCTCCAATCGCCCAAGCTCCAAAACCGACAACCGAGGCCTCAATTCCAGATTTTCCTAATGATCGGTATTTCATTGTTTTTCTTATTCATCATCCAGCGGAAGGCTGCAACCGCGATAACGCCGACGTTGCCGGGAATGCCGGTAGCGCCGGGAACGTTGACAGCGCCGAAAGCCAAACGCCGAACGGTGA
>Ga0070698_100004468_pt1 | contig 15371 bp, 15 predicted proteins | sample KBSK1502metaG_FD_65477 | JGI IMG/M metagenome (GOLD analysis project Ga0070698, IMG submission 65477) | Corn, switchgrass and miscanthus rhizosphere microbial communities from Kellogg Biological Station, Michigan, USA - KBS K1-50-2 metaG | ecosystem: Host-associated > Plants > Roots >...
CGGCTCGCGTGCGCGCTCCGCGAAGAGATGGCGACGCTGACGCCGATGTGGCGCAAGCGCGGGTACGAGCTGGACGCGGGTGCCGGCGTCGCGCTCGGCCACGCGACGTGCGGCGAGGTCGGCTTCGAAGGGCGATCCGACTACGCGGCGATCGGCGCGGTGACCAACCTCGCGGCGCGGCTCGCCGACGAAGCGAAGGCGGGCCAGGTCCTGATCACGCAGCGCCTCCACGCGGAGGTCGAGGACACGGTCGACGTGGAACCCGTCGGCGAGCTCACACTCAAGGGGTTCCTTCGCCCGGTTCCGGCTTTCAACGTGATCGCCGTTCGTGAGCCGGCGGCGAACGTGTCCGCCGTCCAGGGTTCTTAGGCGTCGTCCGAGCGCGGTCCTTCCAGGTACCAGGTCTCCATCGGACCCTTGCCCTTGACCTCGATCGTCCCCCGTGGCCGGCAGACGAACGCATCCTTCAGCAGCTCGTACGTCGCGCGCGTGATCTGGATCTCCCCGGGTGAGCCGTTCGACTCCATCCGGCTCGCCGTGTTCACGGCATCGCCCCAGAGGTCGTAGAGGAAGCGCTTCGTTCCGATCACGCCGGCGGTGACCGGGCCGGAGTTGATGCCGATCCTCAGCCTGAGTCCATCCTGGTCGGCGATCGCGGACGACGCGACCGCGGCCTGGATGTCGAGCGCCAGGAACGCGGCCCTGCTCGCGTGATCTGCGCACGGATCCGGCACGCCCGCCGCGGCCATGTAGCAGTCGCCGATCGTCTTGATCTTCTCGAGCCCGTGCTTCTCCACGAGCGTGTCGAAGTGAGAGAACAGGTGATCGAGGGTGCCGACGACCTCGGCCGGCGAGAGGCGTTGTGCGAACGGCGTGAAGTCCACGACGTCGGCGAACAGGATCGAGGCTGCCTCGACGTGGTCGGCGATGGACCCCGTCGCGGCCTTCAGGCGCTCCGCGATCGAGCTCGGCAGGACGTTCTTGATGAGCGTCTCGGACCGTTCCTGCTCGGCTCGCAGTGCGACCAGCGCCTCGTTGCGCTGCTTCGCGAAGGAGGCGAGCAGGGTGAAGGAGATCGCCCCGGCACCGACGATGTTCAACGCCAACATCGTGCTGGGGAACCAGGTCGGGAAGTTCGCGTCGGGGAAGAACACCTCACCCGCGACCCCCGTGAGGAGGAAGACCAGGACGAAGGCGACGAACCAGCGGATCGCGTGCCGCACCTCGAGGAAAACGAGAGCGCCGAGCGGAGCCAGGATCGCCCACAACGCGACGCCTCCCGACGGGAGGAACCCGCCCACGAACATCTGCCCGGCCGTGGGGGAGAGGAGGATGTCGAGGAGCTGTACGACGAGGAGAAGCCGGAAGTTGCCCGTCCGCGCGAAGACCACCAGTGAGCCGAGCGAGACGGCGAAGTAGATGAACGCGGTGATGCCCGCCCACGAACCGAAGCCGAGGTAGAGGCTCCCCCACACCCCGGACACCGGCAAGATCAACACCACGATGAGCACGAGGAGCGACTTCTTCTGACGCAGATCCTCGTCGTCCCCGGGGTCCGCGCCGATCCGGGCGAGCCGTGCCGTCGCGTTGCGGATCCACGCGGCGTCGGCGCGCTCGGCGACCTCGTCTTCGGTCAGAACGTCATCCTGCGTGGTCATCCACCCTGCGGCGACTTCGGTCGAGGGATCCCATCACCATCGAGCTTCCTCCCATACGTCCGAGGCGACAAGCCGACGCAGCTTCCCGCCGAGCGCGCGGGGCGAGCGATGCTCTACGGTGTGCTCAGGGAGGCATCGGATGGCCGGCTCGAAGGTGAAGGGAAAAGATCGTACCGACGATGCGTCTCGTGGAGCATCCGGCCCGACCTTCGCCACGCCGTCGGCGAAGTTCCCGAAGCCGGCGAAGTTCCCGAAGAAGGTGTACGAGACGGAGCTCCTTCGGCTGCAGGAAGAGCTCGTGAAGATGGCCGAGTGGGTCAAGACGTCCGGCGAGCGCGTCGTGGTGATCTTCGAGGGGCGGGACGCGGCCGGCAAGGGCGGCGTCATCAAGCGGATCACCGAGCATCTGAATCCGCGGATCGCGCGGGTGGTCGCTCTGCCGGTGCCCTCGGAACGCCAGACGACCCAGTGGTACTTCCAGCGGTACGTGGAGCAGCTCCCCGCCGGAGGGGAGATCGTGTTGTTCGATCGCAGCTGGTACAACCGCGCGGGCATCGAGAAGGTGCTCGGGTTCTGCACGCCCGACGAGCACCGCATATTCCTCCAGCAGTGTCCGATCTTCGAGCGGCTGCTCGTCGCCGACGGTATCCACTTGACCAAGTATTGGTTCTCCGTCAGTGACCCCGAGCAGGAGCGACGGCTGGAGGCACGGGTCCACGACCCGATGCGCCGCTGGAAGCTCTCGGCGACGGATCTGAACTCCCGAACCCACTGGGTCGACTACTCGCGAGCGAAGGACGAGATGTTCGTGCACACGGATATCCCCGAAGCGCCGTGGTTCGTCGTTCCCGCCGACGACAAGCGGAGCGCCCGCCTCAATTGCATGGCACATCTGCTGAGCCGTCACCCGTATGTCGCGAAGACGCTCGAGGAGTTGGCGTTACCGGAGCGCCAACACGACGAGGGATACGTCCGGCCCCCGCGCGAGATCTACACGTACGTACCGGACCATGCCGCGAGCGTGCTGCGCGCGGCTTCTCCCTGACGGCGAACACGCCAGGGAGAAGCCTTCGAGGAGGTGTTCGTCATGGATAAGGACGGCAGTGATCTCCAACGGTTCCAAGGTGTCGGCGACGCCGCGTGGCAGGGGGTGGCCCGATGAAACGCCCGGCGGTGGTGTGGACGCTCGCTCTTTTCGCGTCGGCGTGTTCCGGTTCGTCCGGCGAAGGCACGGCGGTATCTGGTTCGCTCTCCACGTCATCAGAGGAGCCGAGCAACGGCGCGATCCACGGCACCTTCGACGTCGGGGGACACGAGCTGTTCCTGGATTGCGCGGGCACGGGGGCGCCGACCGTGGTGTTGCTGCATGGCGTCGGTGGGTCCGCGGCCGACTGGACGGTCACTCGGGGCGCCCTGGCGACACGCACCTGTGCCTACGATCGCCGCAACGTCGGCCTCAGCGACCAGGTTCCCGGGAGGAGCGCCTCCCCCGAGGCGGTCGAGGATCTGCACCGGCTCCTGGAGGTTGCCGGTGTCGAGCCGCCCTATGTCCTGGCCGGCCACTCGTTCGGAGGCATGCTGTCCTTGCTCTACGCGGGGACCTACCCGGAGGAGGTCGCCGGGATCGTGCTGGTCGACGCCACGATGCCGTTCGAGGTCGAGCTCGACCCACCCGGTACGGCCGATGAGGTGAGGAAGTCACTGAACGACAACCCCGAGCGGATCGACTTCTACGGCACCTACGCGCAGACGACGTCGGTGCTCGACAGTCTCCCGACCATCCCCATCACGTACCTCTTCGGGCGGCTGCAGGTCTTCGACGAGAGTTGGGAGGAAGGCGCCTACCCGGCCGCGTTGCGCGCGTTCATGAAAACTCTTTCGGATGGGAGGCTCGTGGAGTTCGACACCGACCACGAGATGCTCATCAACATCCCAGACGATGTTGCCGACCAGATCCGGCAGGTCGTCGCGCAGGCTGCCATCTGAGGAGGCCGCGTCGTCGACTTGACCATCGATGTGCGTCAGAGCGGTCCGGGGACCGTCCTTGACGCGGAAGAGGTCAGAGGTTCAAATCCTCCCGCGCCCACCGGTCTTCAGGTCAGAAAGGCGTCCCACGATGAGCACGACGATCTCGACCTCTGACCTCTTCCGCGAAGAGAGCTTGCCGATCTGGACCGCGCTGCATGGGCACCCGTTCATCACCGAGCTCGCCGAAGGCACCCTGCCCCTGGACAAGTTCCGATTCTTCCTCGAGCAGGACATCTTCTACCTGGAGGAGTACGCCCGGTGCCTCGCGATGGGCGCCGCGAAGGCGCGATCGGAGCGCGAGCTCCGGTACTTCACCGTCGACATGAACAAGGTGCTCGACGCCGAGATCCCGAGCAACCGATCGCTCCTCGATCAGGTGATCGACCTGGGTGCGGAGGACAGGGGCGGTTCCCTGGCGATGGCGCCCGCGAATCTGGCGTACACGAGCTACCTGCAGGCGCTGTCCCTCCGAGGAGGCCCTCTCGAGATCATGGCCGCGTTGCTGCCGTGCGCGTGGACCTACGTGGAGATCGCGACGGCGCTCCAGGAACGAACCGAGACGACGCATCCCGTTTACCGCGGCTGGATCGCCTACTTCACCCTCCCGCAGAACGTGGAGATGGTCGCGGGCATGCGCCGAGACTTCGATGCGCTCATCCTCGAGGAGGCGACGTCCGAGGCGCGCCGGCGCGAGCTCGCGCGGATCTTCGCGACGAGCTCGCGCCTGGAGCGCTCGTTCTGGGAGATGGCGTACACGCTCGAGCAGTGGCCGGATCTTCTCGAACGCTGATCCTCAGCGCGGCGAGCGGTCTCTTTCACAGGAACGAGGCGGCGGGGGAACCGGCACCGGTTCCCCCGCCGCATCGTTCTCAGCAGCCGGGGAGGTAGTCGTTGGTCGCGATCGTCGTGGGGTCGACCGCCTCGTCGATGACCCCTTCCGAGACCATCCAGTCACCGAAGATCCCCCAGTTGTCCAGGCTGAAGCACCCGGTTGGCAGACCCTCGGTCGACGAAAGGAGCGGCAGGGTGTCGGGCACCATCGCGCCGATCTCTTCGTCGGTGTACTCGGTGTTCGCCTTCATCGACGCGATCGACCCGGGCTCGTCGGCCTGCGCCGCCGCCGTCGCGTCGACGAGCGCCGCCAGGAACCGGCTCACGGCATCCGCGTACGCGGCGTCGGACTGCAACCGTTCGCTGTTGCCGACGACGATCAGCTCGTCGTAGGTCGGGACGCCGAGCTCCTCCATCTTCACGATGACGGGCGGCTGGCCGGTCTCCGATTCGATGTGGATGCCCTCGATGTTGAAGTAGGTCCCGATCGCCGCGTCCACCTGCTTCGACAGCAGAGCCGGGACGAGGTCGAACCCGACGTTGACGCTCTTCACGTCGTCTTTCGAGAGTCCCTGGCTCTTCCGGATCGTGTCGAGGATCGCGTCGTCGAACGGCAACCCCGCGACGCCGATCGTCGCGCCCTTCACGGTGTCGACGCCCTGGACCTTGGAGTCCGAGAGCGCCATCAGGGAGTTGAGCGGCTGGGGGATGAGCGAGCCGACGGCGATCACCGGCAGGCCCTCTTGGGCCGCGAAGAACATGTCGCCCTGGTAGAAGATCGACAGATCGAACTGGTTCCTCGCGACCAGCTTCAGTCCGGCGGTGACGTCCGAGGGCGTCTTGAACTCCACGGTCAGGTTCTGGTCGTCGAAGAACCCGTTGTCGAGCGCGTAGTAGAGCGCGACGTGGTCGGGGTTGGGGAACCAATCCAGCGCGACCTTGAGCGTCGCGGGCTCCTTAGCGCCGTCGCTAGGAGATCCCGTTCCCGGTGGGGTATCGGTGGTGTCGTCCCCGCACGCTGCCAGCAGCAAGCCGGCGGCCATGAACAGGGCGAGCAGGCGGGATCCGGTGTTGCGCTTGTTCGAACTCACAAGGCGTCTCCTTTCGTTCTGCGGGTAGGGCGATGACGTGAAAGCCGGGCCTGGGTGCGGCCGCGGGATGGTGCCTCTAGGTCACCCCCCCTTTCCGGGCCCAGGGGATCGTCAGTCGCTCCACGAGCGACACGATGGCGAAAAGGCCGAGCGCCATGACAGTGATGAATACGATGTCGGCGAAGACGAGGGCTGTGTCGAGCCGACCTTTCGCCTGGAGCATCTGCCAGCCGAGCCCGGCCTCCGAGCCGGCCCACTCCCCGAAGACGGCGCCGATCGCCGCGTAGGTGGCGGCCACCCGTGTGCCGGTGAAGATCTGCGGGAGGGCTGCCGGGAACTCGACCCGCCGGAAGATGCCGATGCGGGTGGCGTCGAGGGTGAGCATCATGCGGACGTATTCACGGTCCACCCCCATGAGGCCGTCGATCGTGCTGACGACGATGGGGAAGAAGCAGAAGAGGGCGACGACCGCGACCTTGGGCCAGATCCCGAACCCGAGGACCAGGACGAACACGGGCGCGAGCACCACCGTCGGGATGCTCTGCGACGCGATGAGGAGCGGATAGAGGGCGCGTTTCGCCCACGTGGAGAAGTGCAGGAGGAGCCCGAACGCCAGACCGAGGATCACCGCGAACGCGAACCCCACGATCGTCTCTTTGAGGGTGACGGCCGAGTGGCTCAGCAGGTCGGTGAAGTCCTCTTTCATCGTCTGCGCGATGAGCGATGGCGGGGACCAGATGTAGGTGGGCACATCGAAGACCCGGATGATGAGCTCCCACACCGCGATCGTGAACACCACGACGAGCGCCGGCGGCCCGTACCGGTCGAGGAGGCGTCGCCCACGACCGGCCGGGGGGGCGGCCGTGGTCGGCGCGAGATCGACCCGCTCGCTCACAGCTCCAGCGCCTCCAGCGCGGACTCCTTCAGGGATGCGAACTCGGGAGACGTCACGATCTCGCGCCGGGGGCGGTCCCGAGGGAGGTCCGTCTCGAGCGTGGTGACGATCCGCCCGGGGCGCGCCGACATCACGATGACCCGGTGCGTGAGCAGGAGCGCCTCGTCGACGTCGTGCGTCACGAGCAGCGCCGTCCGTGGCTCCTGCTCGAGGGCGGACAGCAGCCACTCCTGCATGCCGGAGCGAGTGATCGAGTCGAGGGCCGCGAACGGCTCGTCGAGGAGGAGGACGTCCTTCTCGGCCATGAGCGTCCGCAGGAACGCGACGCGCTGGCGCATCCCGCCGGAGAGCTCCGCCGGTGTCCGCTCCTCGAACTCGGCGAGCCCGAATCGTTCGAAGAGCGGACGTGTCAGCTCCCGTGCCTGGCTGCGCTTGAGACCGCGGTTCTCGAGGGCGATGGCAGCGTTGTCGATGGCGGTCCGCCAGGGGAGCAGGAGGTCTCGCTGCGGCATCAGCGCGCAGCGTCGAAGGCGGTCGCGCGCGGTCACCGCCTCCTCGATCGAGACGGTTCCCCCTGTCGGCTCGATGAGACCGGCGATCGCCGAGAGGAGCGTGGATTTCCCGCACCCGCTTGGCCCGACGATCCCGAGTCGCTCGTGACGACCGATCGTGAAGGTGACGTCGGCCAGCGCGGCGACGTCGCCGAAACGGTGACGAACCCCCCGGAGCTCGATCGCAGCGGTGGTTGTCGCAGCAGGAGGCGACGTCATAGCTGAGTCACCCGCAGGCCCGTGGGCAGGGTGGAGCCACCCGGCGCCCGCCCGGCTCCGACGGCTGTCATGTGGCATATGAGATACGAGATGCGAATCGTTGTCAAACCAGCCAACAGCTGGTTTGACCCATCGGCGCGCGGACGTTACCTTCCTCTGGTGCGCGAGATATCAGATACCAAGCGCGAAGCTTCGGATGCGCCGAGTGCCGACCTCGTGACACGTGCGGTGGAGGCCATCCTCGAGGCGGTCGATCTGAACCGTGCGGTGCAGCTCGTCCAGGAGGTGTGCCGGATCCCGTCGGTCCTCGGGGAGGAAGGGGAGCTCGCGTCCTTCCTGACCTCCGTGATGACGGAGTCGGGGTTCGAGGATGTGCAACTCCAGCCGGTGCTGCCGGACCGACCCAACGCCGTCGGGAACGTCTCCTTCGGTACCGGCCGGAGGGTGGTCATGACCGGCCACATGGACACGAAGCCCGCGTCCCACGGGTGGAGCGTGACCGAGCCGTTCTCGGGTGCGCTGATCGACGGATCGGTGTACGGACACGGCGTGATGGACATGAAGGCGGCGCTCGCGTGTCAGATCGTCGCGATCGAAGCCGTCCGGGCCTCGGGACTTCCGGTCGAAGGCACGCTGAGCATGGCGGCGGTCGCCGACCACATGGGCGACCAGCTCGGCTCGATCGCGTATTTCGATGCATTCCCCGCCGACCTGTGCGTGCTCGGCGAGCTCACCGACAACCAGGTCTGCCTGGGGCACCGCGGTCGCTACTACTTCGACGTCACGACCCTCGGGCGCTCGGCTCACACCTGCCACAAGCCACAGGCGATCAACGCGAACGTCCTCGCGGCGCAGGCCGTCCTGGCGCTCGACGCCTCGAAGTACGAGCCGGAGCTCGATCGATCGGTCGTCGAGTTGTTCGGAGCCGAGACCTACGTGGTGCCCGGCCGGATCTACGGCGGGCTTCCCCCCGGCGGGCCGTCGATGATCCCCGACGAGTGCGTGATCCGCGTCGATTGCCGCCCCCAGCCCGGGGTGAGCACCGACCAGGTGCGGGCCGAGATCGACCGGTGCCTGGAAGCAGCGGCGAAGGCCGACCCTCGCTTCCGGGCAGAGGTGGTGCTCGCCGACGTGAAGTCCGGGTACATGGCGTCGCCCGACGATGAGGTCGTCCGGCTGATGCGGACCGCCGTCCGCGAGGTGCGGGGGGAGGAGCCTCCGCTGGTCGTCGAGAACTGGCTGGGCGACACGGCGAGCTTCGGGGAGAAGGTCCCCACGGTGATCTTCGGACCTGGTGGTCCCCCGGTCTACTGCCCCGACGAGCACCTCACGGTCGAGGACATCCAGGAGGCGACGAAGGTGTACGCGCTGTTCGCCGCGCTGGCGTTGACGCCGCCCGAAGGAGCCTGATCCGCGTGGATGTCCCGAGGGGCTTCGACAACGTGCTCGACCGATGTCTGGCCGTGCGTCCCGGCGAGCAGGTCCTGATGCTCACCGACGACGGCACCGACCCCGCGGTCGTGGAGGCCCTGGTGGCCGGCATCGAAGCACGGAAAGGGGTCGCGACGGTCTCGTGGATGCCGGTGCCCGCGCTCCCGGGCGCGGAGCCACCGAGCCCGGTCGCGGCGGCGATGCGCGAGGCCGGCGCGGTGATCGAGCTCACGAGCCTGTTCATCGGCTCGAGCGAGGCGCGCCGCGCCGCGACGCAGATGGGCGTGCGTTACCTCGCGATGCCGGGAGTGCGTCTGGACACCTTCCGGGACGACGGTCCGCTCGCGGTCGACTTCGACGCGATCCGTTCCGACGCCGAGCAGGTCGGCGCGGCATGGGGACGGGCGACCACGTTCCGCCTGACGACGCCGGGCGGCACCGACCTGCGCGGCTCGGTCCAGGGTCGGCCGGGACGGGTGTTGCACGGGCTCGCCCGCGAGGATGGCGACTACATGGCGCCGCCCGACATCGAGGCCGGGACGGCCCCCGTCGAGATGTCGAGCGAGGGCACCGTCGTCGTCGACGCCGACCTGTTGTTCATGGGAGAAGGACCCCTCCCGTCTCCGGTCGTGCTGGGGTTCGCCGAGGGCGAGCTCGTCGCGGTCGAGGGTGAGGAGGCGGGCCGGCTGCACGAGATGCTGGCGCGCTGCGCCGACGATCGGATGGGCAACCTGGCGGAGGTCTCGATGGCCTTCAACCCGTCGGGCCGTGTGTGCGGGGTGCCGATGGAGACCGAGTCCGCCAGGGGAACGGCGCACATCGCGCTCGGCAATTCCATCGCCTACGGGGGCACCGTCGACGCGGTGGCACACCTCGACTGCGTGATGCGCGACGCGACCCTGGAGCTCGACGGGAGACCGGTCATGGTGGCGGGGGAGCTGCTGTGAAACGTCCCCGTATCCTTCTCGCCAAGCCGGGGCTCGACGGGCACGATCGGGGCATCAAGGTGATCGCGATGGCGCTGCGCGACTCGGGGGCCGAGGTCGTCTATCTCGGGCTCCGTCGGACCGTTGCCGAGATCGCGCACGCGGCGATCCAGGACGACGTGGACGTGATCGGGATCTCCGTGCTGTCGGGCGCGCACCTCCCGCTCGCGGGAGATCTCCTGCGAGCGCTGGACGCCGAGAGCGTGCACATCCCCGTTGCGGTGGGAGGCACGATCCCCGAAGCCGACGTCGCGGCGCTCCGGGAGCTCGGCGTGGCGGCGGTCTATCCGGTGGGCACAGGACTGCACGAGGTGGTCGAGGGTGTGCTCGCACTGGCCACGCGGGAGCGGGTGGAGCCATGAGCACGATCCGCGAGACGACGACCGACGCCGGCGTCCCCGTCGGTGAGGTCTACACGGAGGACGACCTGGCGCCCGGACTTCCCGAGCGGCTGGGCGCACCCGGGCACCCTCCGTTCACGCGCGGGCCATACCCCACGATGTATCGGGGCCAGCTGTGGACGATGCGGCAGTTCGCCGGGTTCGGGTCCGCGGAGGAGGCGAACGAACGCTTCCACTTCCTGATCGAGCGGGGGCAGACGGCGTTGTCGGTGGCGTTCGACCTGCCGACGCAGCTCGGCTATGACTCCGGACATCCGGTCGCGCGCCCGGAGGTCGGCCGCGTGGGGGTCGCGATCGACACGGCCGACGACATGGAGGACCTCTTCGCCGGCCTGCCGCTCGACGAGGTGTCGGTGAATTTCACGATCAACGCGACCGCGCCGATCATCCTGGCGATGTACCTCGTCGCGGCCGAGCGGCAAGGCGTGTCGATGGACGCGCTCGCCGGCACGCTGCAGAACGACATCCTCAAAGAGTTCCTCGCCCGCAAGACGTTCGTGTTCCCGCCCGAGCCGTCGATGCGGCTGTCCTGCGACGTGATCGAGTTCGCGTCGGGTCGGCTCCCGAGGTTCAATCCGATCTCGATCACGGGATACCACGCGCGGGAAGCGGGCTGCGACGCGGTCCAGGAGCTCGCGCTCACGCTCGCGTCGGCGATCGCGTACGCGGAGGCGCTCGTCGCCCGCGGCGTGGACTTCGACACGTTCGCGCCACGGCTCTCGTTCCACTTCGCGACGACGATGGATCTGTTCGAGGAGGTGGCGAAGCTCCGCGCGGCTCGGCGGATGTGGTCGCGGATCGCGACGGAGCGGTTCGGCGCGAAGGACCCGAACTCCGGCCGGCTGCGCTTCTTCTCGGGGAACTCGGGAACGACCCTGACCGCGCAGCAGCCCCTCAACAACATCATCCGTTCGACGATCCAGTGCCTCGGTGCCGTGCTCGGGGGAGCGCAGTCGATCCATGTGATGGGCTACGACGAGGCGTTCGAGATCCCTTCCGAGGAGGCGGTGACGCTCTCCCTGCGCACGCAGCAGATCGTCGCCCTCGAATCCGGCGTGCCTCGGACCGTCGATCCCCTGGGCGGCTCGTACTTCGTGGAGGCGCTCACCGACGAGCTCGAGGCGCGCGCGAACGACGTGCTCGGCGAGATCGACGCGATCGGCGGAGCCGTCGCGGCGATCGAGCAGGGCGTCTCGCAACGCTGGATCGCCGCGTCCGCGTATCGGATCGAGCGTGAGATCGCCGACGGCATCCGTCCTCGGGTCGGCGTGAACGTGCACGCCGACCCGAGCGAGGCCCCGGTCGCGATGCCGGAGCTCTTCGCCCTCGATCCGTCGATCGCGGACCGACAGGTCGCCCGCACCGCGGCGCGCGTGGCGCGCCGCGATGCCGCCGCGTGTGCCGAGGCGATGGATGCCGTCGAGGCGGCGGGTCGCGAGGGGACCAACGTGATGCCGCCGCTGATCGACGCGGTGCGGGTCGGGGCCACGCTCGGGGAGCTCTCGGACGTCTTCCGTTCGGTGTTCGGCGAGTTCAGGGAGCCGCACCCGTGGTGAGGCGCCCGCTCGAGGGTCTGCGCGTGCTCGACCTCACGCGCTTCGTCGCGGGCTCGCAAACGACGGCGCTGCTGGCGGCGTTCGGCGCCGACGTCGTGAAGCTCGAGGTCCCTCCTGGCGGAGATCCGTACCGCGTGCAGGGAACCGAGCGGCTCGGCGACCAGTCCGTGCTCTTCCTTTCGTTGAACTCTGGGAAGCGGAGCGTCGCGCTGGACTTCCGCTCGTCCGCTGCGGCCGAGGCGGTCGGCCGGTTGCTCGCCTCCTCGCACTTCGTCGTGGAGAACTCGCGTCCGGGAAGCCTCGCGCGCTACGGCCTGGATTGGGAAACGGTCCATGAGCGGTTCCCCTCGATCGTGTACGGCTCGATCTCGGGGTACGGCGACGTCGGTCCCGACGCGGGCCGCGGAGGATTCGACCTGATCCTGCAAGCCGAGAGCGGCGTGATGAGCGTGACGGGCAGCGAGGGGTCGGGGCCGGTGAAGGTCGGGGCGCCCGTGCTGGACGTCGGCGCGAGCCTCTGCTGCGCGTTCGGGCTGCTCGCCGCGCACATCGAGCGGGAGCGGACCGGGATCGGCACGCACGTGTCGTCCTCGCTCCTGGAGTTCGCGCTCGCCTCGCTCGGGACGCTCGCCGCGAGCACGTTCGTGTCGGGGGAGGTGCCGGGCCTGCTCGGCACCCACTCGCCGACGTTCGCGCCGTACGGGGGGTTCCGCACACGGGACGGGTGGATCGTCCTGGCGGGCGCGGGCTCGGAGGGTCTGTGGATGCGCTGCTGCGCCGTGCTCGGTGCTCCGGATCTGGTGGAGGACCCGCGGTTCGCGGACAACGCGTCGCGGGTCCACCACCGAGATGAGTTGACGGCGGCCTTCGAGGAGATCCTCCGGAGGGAGTCGAGTGCGCATTGGCTCGCGCTGCTCGACGCCGAGGGGGTCCCGGCCGCGGAGGTCCAAGACATCGCCCAGGTGTTCGCGAGCGAGCAGGTCCGCGCGCTCGGCGCCGTGCAGGAGCTCCATTCCACGGGCGCCGGCGACCACCGGGTCGTCGGCCCGCCGGTGCGCTTCGATCTGGAGGCCTTCCCGTACCCGTCGCCGGCGCCCGCGCTCGGAGAGCACACGTTCGAGGTTCTGGCCGAGCTCGGGTACGACCGAGCCGACGTGGACCGGCTGCTGGCCGAGGGGGTGGCGGTCGCATCATGAGCGACGTCACGGAGACCGTCGTGCGCCGGACGATCGAGATCGCCCAGGTGCCCGCACCGACCGGCTCCGAAGCGGAGCGAGCGGCCGTTGTCCGGTCGTGGTGGGAGCGTGACGGGCTCCGCGAGGTGAGCCTCGACGCCGTCGGGAACGTGTGGGGACGGATGCGGGGGGGCGACGGAGCCATCGTGATCCTGTGCGCGCACCTGGACACGGTCTTCGGGACCGAGGTGCCCCACGCCGTGCGGCTCGAGAGGGAGACGCTCTTCGGCCCGAGCGTGGGCGACGACTCGGTCGGGCTCGCCTCGTTGTCGGCGGCCGGCATGGCGCTGTCGGCCCGAGGGGTTCCGGTGTGGCTGCTCGCGACGGTGGGCGAGGAGGGTCTCGGCAACCTGCTCGGCGTGAGCGCCGCCCTCGACGCTCCGCCCGCTCAGGTCGCCGCCTTCATCGCCGTCGAGGGGAACTACTTCGGCCGCATCTCCACGACGGGGGTCGGATCGGTCCGGCGACGTGTTCGCGTGCTCGGCCCGGGCGGGCACGCGTGGGAGGCGGCCGAGACGCCGAGCGCCGTGCACGCGCTCGGCCAGCTCGTCGCCTCGATCGTGGCGATCCCTCGCCGCCGCGGGACCTCCGTGAACGTCGGTCGCATCGGCGGCGGCGAGGGCATCAACATGCGGGCGCGCGAGGCGTGGCTCGAGCTCGATCTGCGGGCCGACGATCCCGACGCGCTCGCCGCGGTGGCCTCCGACGTCGAGGAGCTCCTCGCGAGGATCGAACCGCCCCTGGAGGTGGATCGAGACGTGCTCGGCGATCGCCCCGCGGGTCGCCTCGACCCGGATCACCCGCTCGTCCGCGCCGCGACGGAGGCACTCGCCGAGGTGGGCACGTCCTCGACGTTCCCCGCCACCAGCACCGATGCGAACGCCGCCCACGCGCGCGGCGTCCCGGCGATCGCCGTCGGCGTGACGAGAGGGTCGGGCGAGCACACGGCAGAGGAGTGGATCGAGACGGCGCCGATCGAGGATGGGGTACGGGCGTTGGCGCGCACGGTCGAACGGTTCGAGGAGCTGCGCGGATGAGCCTCCGATCCGGCGTCGTGTTGCAGGGGGCGTATCCGCCGGACGAGTTCCGGTCGATGGTCGAGCGGATCGACGCCCTCGGCTTCTCGAACCTCTGGCTGACGGATTCGTCGCTGCACGCTCGCAACTCTTACGCCTACCTCACCCTCGCGGCGTTGACGTCGCCGCGGCTCGTGCTCGGCACTGCCGTGACGAATCCGCTCACGCGACACCCCGCGATCACGGCGGTCGCGACCGCGACGGTGGACGAGATCTCGAACGGCCGCATGATCCTGGGGATCGGAGCCGGCGACCGTCCCCTCTTGGCGCTGGGCATGCGCCCTGCCCGGCTGGCCACGATCCGGGCCACGATCGGCGCGATCCGTGAGTTGTGGTCGGGCGCCGACGTGACGGTCGAGGACCCTGGGTTCGAGCTCCACGACGCGCACCTGCGCTTCGGCGCCCGCCCCGACATCCCCGTCTACGTCTCGGCGAGCGGCCCGAAGACGCTCGAGCTGGCCGGCGAGATCGCCGACGGTGTGATCCTGCTCGTCGGGCTGTTCCCGGAGGGGCTCGCGTGGGCGCTCGAGCACGTCGATCGCGGCGCCGCGAAAGCCGGCCGGCCGCGACCGCACGTCGCCGTCTTCGCCTACGGCTCGATCGACGACGATGCGTCGGCCGCCCTGGCTTCGGCTCGCTCGATCGCGGCATGGTTCCCGCAGACGGCTCCCGCGATCTGCGAGCTCGCCGGTCTGCCGTCGTCGCTGATCGACCAGGTGCGCGAGCGGTACGCGGGCGGAGAGTTCCAGGAGGCGGAGGAAGCGGCGAGGCTGCTTCCGGACGGGTTCGTGCGTCGGGTGGCGCTGGCCGGTGATGCGGCGCAGGCCCGTGAGCGGATCGAGGCCGTGGCCGCCGCGGGCGCCGATTCGATCCACGTGTTCCCGCTCGGCGCGCATCGGATGGACACGATCGAGGCATTCTCCCGATGCTTCGCCGACGTGTCGGACGGAGCGGCGGCATGACGGCCAAGGGATGGCGGGTGACCGGACTGCATCACGTCGCGATCGCGCACGGTGCCGACCCGGTATGCGAGGACGCGCTGACGTCAATGATCGGCCCCCCGGATCACGCCGAGGACGGGCCGGGGTTCATAGAACGGATGTACGAGCTCGGTGCCTCGTCCGTCCAGACGCTCGAGGCCAACGGGGACGGCGTCGTCCAGCGGTTCCTCGAGAAGCGAGGACCCGGACTGCACCACCTGGCGCTCGAGGTCGACGTGATCGACGCCGCACTCGTGGATCTGCGCGAGCGAGGGGTTCCGCTGATCGACAGTGAGGCGCGAGCGGGCGGTATGGGGACACGGATCGCCTTCCTGCACCCCTCGGCGTTCGGCGGCGTCCTCGTGGAGCTCGTGGAGAAGGCGCCCACCCATGCACAGCCCCCGTCCGGAGAGGGAGAAGGATGATGGCCCAC
>Ga0070698_100004470_pt1 | contig 15368 bp, 18 predicted proteins | sample KBSK1502metaG_FD_65477 | JGI IMG/M metagenome (GOLD analysis project Ga0070698, IMG submission 65477) | Corn, switchgrass and miscanthus rhizosphere microbial communities from Kellogg Biological Station, Michigan, USA - KBS K1-50-2 metaG | ecosystem: Host-associated > Plants > Roots >...
AAATTGACGCAGTAGTTCTAAGTCATGCTCATATAGATCATCAGGGATTTTTACCTACGCTTTTTAAACACGGGTACAAAGGTCCAGTTTATTGCACGGAACCAACACTTCCATTAATGACCCTTCTTCAGCACGATTCTGTTAAGATAGCAAAGAATAATGGTACATTTTTGCCATACGAATCAAGAGACGTAAATGAAGTCATAAAACACTGCATCACGATACCTTATGGTAAACCTACGGATATTTCTCCAGATGTCACTATAACACTAAACAATGCAGGTCACATAATGGGAAGTGCTACAGTGCATCTCAATATTTCGGGTGTACATAACATATTATATTCAGGGGATTACAAATATGCAAAGACCCAGTTACTAGATAGTGCAGTGTCAATTTATCCTAGAGTCGAGACTCTAATAACTGAAAGTACTTATGGTAACAGCAGTGACTTAATGCCAGATCAATCCACAGTCTATAGGACTTTCACTGATAGCATAAATCAAACACTATCTACTGGCGGGAAGGTCCTGATACCCGTACCTGCGGTCGGGAGAGCCCAAGAGATAATGTTGGTCATAGATAGAGAAATGAGGGAAGGGAGACTTATGGAGGCGCCTATATTTATTGAGGGCATGATTTCTGAAGCTAGCGCCATACATATGGCTTATGCACATTACCTTGGATATGACGTGAGGAAATCTGTCTCACAAGGTGTGAATCCATTCCAATCGGATTACTTTACAGTTGTTAATGGACATGGACGTAGAGATGAGGTTTTCAATGACGAAAATCCTTCAGTTATTATGGCTACTTCAGGAATGCTTGAGGGAGGGCCCTCGGTCGAATATTTTAAAGAAATTGCACCAAATAAACTCAATAAAATCATGTTCGTGTCATATCAAATTAATGGAACTTTGGGAAGACGTGTAATAGATGGCGGGATCACTGAAGTCAGCATGCTCGATGATAAAGGAAAGGTGAAAGTTACACCCGTAAGGTGTTCTACTCAGAAAATTGACGGTTTTAGCGGTCATAGTGATTTTAACCAAATACTCAATTTTGTCACCAGAGTAAAACCCAAACGAGTGCTTGTAAACCACGGTGAAAAATCGAAATCAGAAAACGTGGCAAGTGTCGTTTACTCTCGTTTAAGGGTTAAGTCAACTGTGCCAGATAGCAGAGAAATCATTAGACTAAGATAAAGCTTTCATGCGCATGCTTTTTAGATACCTCAAATTATTATAATAGGAGTTGGCGATTCGATATAGATGTGTAAATTGTAATATTGTCCTGAGCGGGGAGGGTGCTTCCAGACATTATCTCGCAAACCCAAATCACAAGTTAGAGAAGCTTCCTCCTCCGCTAAAACCAGTAAAGAATGTAGAGAATAAGTAGTAGTTACATTATTCTCTTATGCTTTCTAAAGTGGATACTACCTGCCATATCATGGTTCGTATGTGAGATTGCATTTGAGGGTTTTGAGTTACGTTATCTAGCATGCTTATCGCATTGGCAGCACGAACAGAAACAGAGCCATTCTTCTCATCTTTAACTGCAGTCATTACCTCCCTTATCATATTTCTTATATTTCTCTGAATATTATTATTTCTAGCAATCGTGTCTAGTGTGATAATTGCATTTGAAAGACGTCCTTGATTCTCTTTTTCTCTCAATTCCTTCTTTGAAGCCATGACCATCCCCAATTCTGTTTCTAATTATATAGTGACTTTTGAATGTTTTTGTCCGTATTTATCGGAGCAATATAATTAATACTAACCACGATAACTCTTCGATAATGGAAGATAAACAGGAGGAAACGAATCATAGTATATCTAAACCACCTCTGGATCTTCTGTTTAACCCGTCTCTCTTATCTAGAAAAGACGTATGGGACATAAATGTAACTACCCTGCTCGAGATGTTATTGAGAATACTTTCCGAAAGTGGAAGAAGAGATCTAAGGATCTGTGGTGTCGCGGCACTTTCCTCGTCGATGATATATCGGCTTAAGGTAGAGAGTATTTTTAGATTGGAGAAGATCGCCATGATGAAGAGAGGTATCGAGGTAACCGAGAGTAACGCCGAGGTCCCTATGCTTAAACCAATTGAAATTCCATTCAGAATCGAATCAACATACCCGGTAACATTAGAAGAACTTCTTCACGTATTGGAAAATATGATTATGGATCTTGCGAATCCTAGGAAGCAAAGAAAGCAACTTAACTTAGAAGCAGTAGAAACTTTTGATTTTAACGATTATTTAGTTAAATTCGAACAGATTGTCAAGTCCTACGAAGAGATGATCTTTGATATTGTTAGTGCAGACGGATTTGTACTATTTCGAAAATTCACCGAGAGAATGAACTCAATAGAGATAGTTAGATGTTTCATAGCAGTTCTTTATCTCGCAATGAAAGGTCTAGTCATTATCGATCAAGAGAACTATGGAGACTTTATGATTTCTTATTCTAAGAAATCTGATTAATGTTAATTCGAGGAATTGGAGATCGAGTCAGTTGGCTAAGAAATATCCTCAAGACGAGACCATGGCGAGGTTGGAGGTCGCTCTTTATTCGGCAGGAAGACCCGTATCATTAGAAGAATTGATGAAGGCGTCGGGTTCGGGTTCAAAGGAAATCACGCTTAGAACAGTCAGGGATTTGGTTCAGAGAACAAGAGGCACTTTTAAAGCATTGGAGATCAGTGAGCTTCAACATGAGACTTTTGTATTTCAAGTTAAACCCTCATATACTCCATTGGTAAGGCGATTTGCTCAACAACCCATAATTCCAAACTCTGCATTGAAAACACTCTCATACATAGCTTATGAGCAACCAATCACATCTAAAAGGCTAGTCCAAATTCGTGGAAGTCAGGTTTATTCCCATCTCAAAGAATTAAGAGCACATTCTTTCATCGAATATGATAACCTCGGCAGAACGAAAATTTATCGGACTACCAGAAAATTTCAGGAATATTTTGGAATTAACGACTTAATCGCTTTAAAAAATAGCCTCGTACAAAAATGATTCTAATAATAGCATTTTACTGCAAATAGAAACACCTTAATACCGTTTTTTTCAATTCGAAGATGGAATGAGAAAATCCATAGAGACTCTTTCTGGACGAAAACTTACCGGAGGCAGGAAGATGGTTGCAAGAGGGAGAAGAAAATATGAAATAGATAGGTACCCGAGTGAACCAGTAGTAGGAACACAGAAAACTATATTCCGGCGAGTTAGAGGTGGCAATAGAAAAATCTCATTTAAAAGCGTAGAATTTGCAAATATTTCGGATCCTGTTGAAAAAAAGACGACAAAATCAAAAATACTAAGAGTAACGAAAAACCCTACCAATAAGGATTTTGAACGACGGGGTGTAGTCACTAAGGGAGCAATAATAGATACCGACCTCGGTTCAGCAAGAGTTGTTTCAAGACCTGGTCAACATGGCATCGTTAACGCTATTTTGATTAAACGGTAATTAGACTAGCCCTGTTAGCTCCGTAATTTAGAAGCTCCTTGGATTAAACATATTTAATATAGCAATGCTTGTTGATTAGCGAATGAAAGATTATGGCCATGTGATTATATGGTTAGATTATTTTAACAAAAATCTTTCAAAGCGGAAAGGCCGACGGATTTCAAAAAAACTGGCAATTTACGATCCTACATTAGAGGAATTAGGCAAGGCATCTAAAGATTTAAACTTGGCAATTTCTGACGAAAACACCAATAACCAAGCCAGATATCCGAGGAGGCCCTATGTCAGGTCAGGATATCTAATGCTTCCCAAATCTGAGAAGAAATCAAATTTGCTAAATAAAATTGCCAGGAAATTGAACGAAAGGAGAAATGCGAGCAAAAACTAGTAACTGTATGGGATCTTGATGAGCGAAATCCGGGAAAATCGTATGAATATTAAGTTTTATCACATAACTAACTTTTATTGACAGAATAAAATGATAACAAGTGTCCTAGATTGGTGAATATGAAGTTGAAACAAGTGGGAGAGGTCTTGCACTTGGCTAAGAGTGGCAAGCTTATTGTCAGGCTTAATCCCCCATACGACCTTTCAATAATAGGTCAATCAGTCGTTGATAGGAAAGGAACAAGAATAGGGAAAATCATCGAATTACTTGGGCCGGTAAAATCTCCCCTAGCATCAGCGTTACCAATAGCTGACACAACTAAAATGATGTCTGGTATGGCAGTCTTTCAAACTGAGATAATTACTAGGCATGGTGATGAATTCTTGAAGCGACGATCACGCAAAAATCTATTCAAAGCAAAGAGAAAATGACACCTATCGAGTATTGTTCACAATGTCCTGAATGCAGATCGAGTATTGTCCACGACTATGCTAAGGGGGAATATATTTGTCATATGTGTGGATACGTTGTCATAGAAGCAGCGGATGACTATGGCCCAGAAAACCATTCGACTGACTTTGAGGAAAAAAGTAAGAATACACGAGCAAGTGGTTCAACCAGCTTCTCATTGCATGATTTCGGATTAAGAACGGAGATAAGCGCAGCATCGAAGGATTATAGTGGGCGGTCAATTGATTATCAAGTTGCCGAGCAAATGAATAAAGCACGTAAGTGGCATACTCGCATAAGAGTAAATTCTCCTAAGGATAGGGGATTGTCAAACGTTTTGACAAAAATCAATGAAATGTGCTCATCTCTCTGTCTGCCAAAAACACTAGTCGAAACTGCCTCCATAATTTATCGAAATTTTGAAAGTACGTGTGAGGCAAAAGGCAAATCTATCATTTGTATAGCTGCGGCAACCATTTATCTCGCTTGCAAAAGGTGCGGAGTGGTAAGATCTCTTGAAGAAATAATCAAGGCTGCGGGGATTTCAGAACATGATAGATCAAGCGTTAAACTTGCATCCAAATACTATAGGTCCATGGTGATGGATATGAATAACTCTCCCGAAAATGACGTACCTTTCGGAAAAATGCCGCCTGTACCGAGCGAAACAGGTAGCCCATCGGTAAAACCTTTGCTCTATGAATCTATTACTTTGGAAAGGACCGGTAAATCTCTCTATTCTATGATGTCGCCTGCATCGGCATCAGTAGCAATAGATCATTATATATCAAAGCTCGCCAATATTTCCAAGATTGATACGAGAGTAGAAAGACTTGCTATAGATATAGCCCACAAAACAAATAATAATTTACTAGCTGATGGAAAAGCTCCAAACGGACTTGCTGCAGCTTATATATATTTGGCAGCAGTATTACTGGGTGTTAACCTACTTCAGGTTGACATCTCCAATTTTGCGGGCATTACAGAGGTTACAATCCGTAACAGATGCAAAGATATCTTTACCAACTTTAAATTGGTGATTAATGTTAAGCCGATGAGTAATCTCTGATACTGTTTACTAATAACGTACTTGAGCCCATCTCTGCCCCTTTATTTCTGTTCTACCTTACCTCGCATTAGATAAATCAGCTTGTCAAGAATGGGCAACGGACTTTTATTGAAAAGATGAACTAAATGATTAGTTTGCTCCTTTCTGCTTGAGTTTTTTCTATTTTTTCCAGGGTAGTTGCTACATTGGAAAAATCCAAAAACTTGACCTACGACAATTTGTTTAAAATATTGCGAGTATCAACGCAACATATCTACCGACAGATATGCAGCAACACAGATTTTTCCAAATCTCACAATCAGAATGTAGATAATTTTTGATTGCCCCTGTAGACAACTTTCAACCACAGAACTTATAAAATGGTACAGGCATGGTGAGTTTATGGGAGGAGCAAAGAAAAAACCAGCTGCTAGCTCGAACAAAGGATCGTCAGGTCCAGGCGGAGATGAAAAGAAAGCAGATACTACAAAGAAAAGTTCGACTAAACCGTTACAAAAACAAAAATCAAGCGTCATAATGGACGAAGGGCAAGGGATGAAATCAATACGTCTACTGAAGCCCATTACCAGTCAAGCTCTGGCCCGGGCTACTGGCGTGAAAATATCAGTCGCTAATTCCTTTTTACGCTCTCTTGAGACGAAGGGAGTTGTAAAAGCTATCGCAGGATATAGTGGACACAAGATTTATCAAGTCGCCACGACCTGAATACCTTTAACAGGTCAGTAGTTTTCTTCCACGAAGAACTTTTTCGAAAAATCTTTACAGTTCTTAGAGTATCGTCCGGATACTACAATTGCGGGAATTGCCTGAGTCCTGAAAACGTTACCAAAATATCATCCTTTTTTGAGCGATTAGAATAAGAACATAAAAATTGCAAAGGCTTCATTCAACTATTTGATTGGTATTCGTGTAGTAATCTCATTGGCTATATTCTCCTGCATAACCTGCTTAATTTCACGAGGATTCTTACAATTGGCTAATGCCCACATCGCCTTCACAGTAGCTGTCTCAGTCAGCATATTCCGAAGAGGAATAACCCCTACGTTCAAAAGGTCTCTTCCAGTTTCATAGACATCTAAACTTGTCCTTCCCCAAATGCATTGGGAAGTTATAAACACCAAGACTTTATTCCGTACAGCATTCTGCAACGAAGGGATACAGTCTCTACTTACATGGCCAAGTCCTGTACCTTCTAAAATAATTATCTTGTTACCAAGTTGAACACAATAATCTATTATTCGAGGATCAAAACCAGGATAAAATCTAATCAACGAAACACGCTTATCAAATTTTGGTTTTGCTACAATCTTTTCAATCCCATTTCGTCTACTATGAAGAGATAATTGTGAATTTCGAGCAGATAATTCAATATTTTCACCCTTTACAAGTGCAACTGGATCGACATCGATCGACTCGAATGCATCCCTTCTGCTCGTATGATTTTTTCTAACTCGAGTTCCAAGATGACATGAAATTACGTCGTCAGATATCGAATTGTGCATGACTACAAAAACCCCTGCGATATTTGACTTTGTCGCTATGACGGCGGCCCCAAGCAAATTAAGGGCCGCATCTGACGAAGGTCTGTCTGATGATCTCTGAGCACCAACTAAAATAATAGGAATAGGCAGGTTTTGTAAGGCAAAGCTTAGGGCAGCTGAGGTATAGTGCATCGTGTCAGTACCGTGTGATATTATTATTCCCTTGTACTTCTGGGAGAGAATTTTTTCATGAACGGTTTTAGCTATAATGGTCCAATGTTCTGGAGTCAGATTTTCGCTGTATTCAGTGAAGAGTACTTCCGGATCTATTGATGAATACTCTCTTAGTTCAGGAACTGATTCATACAGTTCAGACGCAGTAAGAGCAGAACTAACCCCTCCCGTTCTATAGTCAACTCTGCTCGAAATTGTGCCACCTGTACTTATCAACGAAACAGGTGGGGGATTTGTAGATTTCTCATCCGGGCTACGAGTATTATCCAGTTGCAGATCTGTTGAACTCGGCAAGCTTTGATCTCTATTTGTTGAAGAATTTTTGTTAGAATGGGTTAATGCTGGTTTTTCGACTTTTCTGATACTTTTTATTTTATTTATTGATACACCTGTATTGTATCCACTCTCCAGCTTCACGACGATGCGGTCAGGCGTAGCATGCTCGTACCTGGGTATCAAAATCCCACAATATTTGCCTCCAGTGGATTCTATGCAAATATGATCCCCTATCGTAACGTGGGACTTTAACAACATATCAAGTGTTTTTCCATGATACCCATTTACTTCCATTCAATTGATCGTATCGATGAACCTCCTTTTGTAGTTAATCATGAATTGATCGAGATTATTGTCATTATTGTCATTATCCCAGTTCCTCAGGTGCCTTCTGTGATAATATTCAAGATTGGTACAAGATCAATTATCTGTCCAAGCAACACAGCATAAAAAAATGATATTGTATAGAATGAAATCTTACTAACCGTACTAGTTTCTAATTTCCTTACAATATTGTGATTTTCTGATTAGAACTACTTTTGTCCAAGACTATCAAACAATATCATGCTAGCCATACTCAGCCGTTTCTGCTAATAGTAATAATAATACATTTGATATTTTTGGTAAATCTGCCGGGAAGCATAATCAGTCTAGTTAAGGGCAAATCATACAAAAATCCCCTTTCTAGATACTCATTTTAGTCCATTACTATCATTGTAAGAGTCGATTTTACTCCATTAAGCTTTCTTAATTTCCATGTGATGGTTTCCTTAACTTTCTCCATCGCTTCAGCTTCTACCTGTGCGACAATATCATAAACACCATAAACTTGGTAGACTTCTTTGACTCCATCAATAGTCTTCAGTTCGCTAACGATAGAATCTTCGCTACCTAACTCTGCATTCATGAGAACAAAGGCCTTTGGCATAATGAATCTCGTACGTTCGAAATATAAAAAGATGATGCAACATAATTGTTATTACTTAGAAATTATCTTTCAGTTTTTTACAGGAACAAAAGGCTTCCTACGTAAATCCAGTCAAAAAAAACATGACAATCTATACTTCTGCCATTAACTTTGATTCATCGAATGTGGAAGCCAATTTCCATTGCAATTCAAACAAATCATCACACCATGAATGAAATTCTCTATCTTGACTATAAAACATTGTGTTAAGGTCAGGCTCACCTTTCAAATTTGGAAAGAGAACACATGCCTCTTTCTCATTAAGAATAACCATAAATTTCACCCTTTCAAGCATCCTCCTTGCAACCAGCCCTCTGGATATGAATTCCTTCCATCCGACTTTGTCGAGAATTTCACTTCTTCCCTTAGGTATTACACTATCTTTCCCGAATATGTAATTGAACTTGACACCAGAATCAACTCTTGAGCTTAGTACCTCAATGAGATCAACAGGTACCTGACCCATTATTTCTTTAATATAGGACCCTGATTCCAGGTACAAGTTCTTCCATCTCTGTACTATGGCTAGTACCCCATGTACGACCTCACATTTGCCAAGTGATCCTATCCTCTGAACAAATTCTACAGGTAGATCGCTTGTGTCATGTTCAATAAAATATTCTCTTTGTTCAAACAAGAAAGTCAAACTAGGAATTATCTGCACAATTGTCTTCCCATATGGTGTCAGCATATGTTGTCCATCGCTATCCTTCAAGACCATGCCAGCTTCTATAAGCCGTGTAATGTTTCTGTGAGTTTCCTGCATTGTAGCGTTTAGTTCGGTTGCTAGATGGGACAACCTATAGGGTCTTTCCCGGAACTTGGAGAGCATGGATAGTCGCAAATTTCCTGCCAGTTCAAAGAAAAGCGATCCTGCCCCCTTTTCGGGCTCGGAATCCATTTTACCTATTATCCGCGAGACTTGAATTTAAACATGAGGAGCTAGTATCGCTCATAGTAGCAAGGTACCCTTCTATGCGCAAACGGAAATCAAGGCATAACCCTAGACATTGTTCTTGGGAAAAGAACGCATTCTTTTATGTCGTTTGAATTTATTATCCATCTTATCAGCCGTTCTATTCCAATTCCAAAACCTCCATGAGGAACAGAGCCGTACTTCCTTAGATCCAGGTACCAGGAATATGAATTCAAATCTAATCCTTGCTCTTTTAATCTAGTCCGGATATTTTCGATATTGTCTTCTCTGATACCGCCACTGCTTACCTCACCAAAACCGTCGGGCAACAGTAAATCTGTCGAGAGTGCAACACCGTGATTTAGGGGGTCTTCTTTAACGTAAAAAGGTTTAACCTCGAGTGGATAGCCAACAATAAAAATTGGTCTCTTTTTCTCGCGAGTAATAGCTCTTTCGGAATCAATATTAAGGTCATCTCCCCAGACCACGGGTCGAGTTGTCTCCCCTTCCTGCACTTTTATTTCCATAGATTGTAAAATTTCTATTGCCTTGTCGTACTTCAGCCTGTCAAATGGTTCGTGGATCCAGTTTAGGGCAGATAAATCAGCATTCAAGTATTTCAGATCTTCCGATCTATCCAAAATAATCTTTTGAACAATACCGCAAAGTAGTTTTTCCTGATTTCTGAGAAGGTCGTCCATTTCTATCCATGGACTTTCAGCTTCTAGATGCAAGAATTCTGCGAGATGTCTGACCGTTCTCGATTTCTCTGCTCTGAACGAAGGAGCCAAAGTCCACACTGGACCCAATGAAAAAACCAGGGCTTCCAAGTACAACTGGGCACTTTGAGACAGATATGCATCATCATCATAGTACTTTAATGAAAATAAAGTTGACCCGCCTTCTACTGCACTCTTTACAATGGTGGGAACATTTACTTCAATCCAATCATTGTCAATGAACCATTGACGTGCTGCTTGAAGCACAGTAGCTCTAATTTTTGACATAGCTACCATTTTGCGACTTCTAATTGCTAGGTGTCTGTTGTCTAGTAGCAATTCAGTACTCTGAAATTCTCCTATTGGAAAATCAGGCGGTGCTATATTGAACACTTTTATCTCTTCGCTTCTGACCTCGTAGCCTCCTTCCTTGGCACGCTCGTCTTTAAGCACCGTACCTTTCACTTCAAGAGAAGATTCTATAGTTAAATCAGAACCAATGTTACTTGGAAATACACATTGTATTACTCCGCCACGGTCATCACGTATTAATACAAAATTTTTGTCCTTCTGTTTCCTTATTCGATAGACCCAGCCTCTGAGCCAGATCGTTTTTCCAATAAAATCATTGTGCTTGATATCATTTGCTCTATAATACATTAACCGAGTAACCAAATTTACTTACATACTTATTAATAATATCAATCAATTCCTGGTTCTGATAGCTTTACTCACCTTATCATCTCTTAAGTTAACTTCACGGAGATAGTCAAACAAGAGAAAGAAGAAAGGGCAAATGCCATCTGTAGACTTTCTTTCCATTTACCTGCACCAATCATTAATTATTATCATCATCAGTGACTTTAGTCTCTGTCATTATCCAATTATCAAGATTTCTAGAGCTAACAAACCCGCTCAGATATGTAATACAAAGTAAGAGCGGAAGAAATAAGATGAACTTATAAAGGATTGCAAGAAATGATACGACTGAAAAATGGAATATCGCATCTGTAATAGTAAAGATATTCCAAATAATTTCTTCAAGGTCTTTCCCGTATCTAATATCCATGTCGTTATTGGAAGGGTTAATGAAAAGTTGTTTGCTTTCGATGACTCTTGCCCCCACAGGGGAGCGTCGCTCTCAAAGGGAGAGTTGAATGGAAGGAGGATTGTGTGTTATATGCACGGATATGAATATGACATGTTTAGTGGAAAGCTGGAATATGTCCCACCCAAATGGACTGACCAAAGTCCCGAATGGATAAAAAGTAAAGATTTGAAACTCTTTCCCGTACTAGAAAAAGAAGACAGTATATACGTTGAAATGTAATTGGTCAGATTTAATTTTGCCTTGACAACTATGGGATAAAGAAAGAATTGTCGGTATCCAATTCATTCTGGAACTGAATCACATACAAGCTTTCCGTCCTCTACCTTTACGAATAAGAATCTGTTATCTTTGAAGATTAACGTAATCTCATTTTTCTGTTTGTCATCCTCCACGTCTAACAGTTCTTGCCCTTTAATACCATCAAATTTTGCCATTGTTACGAGGGTGTTTACCTGATATATTTAGACTGTGGTCGTGTAAAAGAAAAATTAGGAATCAAAATTGTAAAAAGCCAATATTGCGACAAATTCGACTCGAGTAATACCATCATCACCGAGAAGTACTAAAGCAAACGGTCTGAACGGATAAGATTATTGTATAATGGACCGAATGTTGGGTTAATGCAACTGGCGGTTACCTCTTGGCCGGATTTAACTTGAACTTACTCCTTAAAGGCTTACTTTAAGTGCTTCTGACTTATTGGAGATTTTGACTGGCTCAGTATAAACGTGCTTACCCCAAGATACTGTTATAGAGACTGTAATCTTGTTATCTCCTATTTTCAAAGTCTTGCTATCTAATTCAATACTTTTATCGATATTGAACAGCAACGATCTGGCTTCTTCTGTACTTGAAGGAATTAATGTGCCCTCATCTTTTATGATGGTCGCCCAAATTCTGTAAGGTATCTTTGGATTACGTGTCCAAAAAAGCGATGCCTTTCTTACAAATTTAGTGGCCAATACGGTTCTTCTCCCTGATCGCACTTCGAGCTGAATGGCCACTCTAAAAGAATTATCATGCTTGTCATAAGCTCGCTCCCAATTCTTTTGATCAAACACTTCTCTTATTTTGCCTTCTATTTTGAATCTTAAATCCAGCGTTAACAGTCCACTGGTCATAACGCTGTCTTTTGACAGAGAAATTTGTATATCAGAAATGAAATTCTCATCTTTATTCAAGAATCATCATGAATGGTATCATTTATATCCTCAATAAGTAGTTGTCTCTATAATGCTCGTGGAGATAGAACAAGATGATCATCGGGCGATTGAACTAAAAATAAAAGAAGAAGACATCTCAGTTATGTATATTATCCAGCATGAAATTTTGAAGGATAAGAACACCGAATTCGCTGGAGTGGTTTTAAAACACGCACTGATTAGGGACTATGTTATGAGGATCATATCAAAGAGTGGTTCATCAATGAGCATCTTACACAAATCACTGGAATCAGCCGCGAATTCTTTGGAAGAGCTCAAAGGAATGTTAAGCGCAGAGTTCAAAAAGGAAGAGGTGGCTAATTAAGCTGAAATTCTGTCCAACTTGTGAAACTAGGATGAAATCTAGACATGAAGAGAATGTTTTGTTATGTCCCAAGTGTGGCTTCTCGACAAACAGGGAGGAAGTGGAGATTGGTATATCTTCGACAGCAACTTCGAATTTTGATCACGGCTCAGGAAGCGTTCTCAAAGTACTTGACACGGACAAAGCTCCTGATGCATTGCCTACTACTAGTACTGATTGTCCCAAGTGTGGGAACAATCTTGCGTTTTGGTGGATGCTGCAAACAAGATCTGCAGACGAAGCCACCACTCAATTTTATAGATGTACTAAATGTAACCACACTTGGCGAAACTATTCATAATAAAATAAATAACTAAATTAAAACAATCGTTCATAGTATGCTTTGCATTTGTATTGTTCTTTGTTCGTAATACTCTTGTCTGCCGTCGCGTTGTGCTGATATGCGAGTAGGTGAAGTGGGCTTTGAGTCCGTACTTTCTAAATCATTCCGTAGTATTTTAGAGAATATGAATGGTACATTTTTTTATTGCTACCATTGCCACAGTATTGTGCTTCGCCCCTAAAGTTGCGCACTGCCTAATTGAATGATTGCACTGACACTTAGAGGAATGCTTAATATCTCTCTCTTGCTCCCAAATAATCGATACATTTGGTTTTCATTGCCAAAACGAAGTCTCCAGATGAATGGAAAGCCGTAACTTCTGCTATTTCCACACTTGTGGATGAGGCTACGTTTGAAGCAACTACAGAAGGTCTCTCCTTCCGAGGAATGGATCCTTCTCATGTGGCTTTAATTGATATCAGTTGGCCAAACTCGGCTTTTGATGCATATGAATCTGACTCTGCACTTAAGTTCGGCGTCAGGATCGATGAATTTTCAAAGTTAATAAAAAGAGCGGACAAGAAAGACCTAGTAGAAATTAGTATTGGGGATGATAGCATGTTGCATGTGAGGATTTCAAATGGCTACGTCCGGGGATATAAAATGAGGCTGATAGAAAGTACTGCAAGTTCTACCCCCCTGCCCAAGTTAACTTTCAATTCTAAAGTGGTAATGAGCCCTGCTGCCTTTGATAAAATTCTTTCTGATGTGCAAGTGTTTTCAGAATATGTTACTATTGATTCGGAAAAAAACAAGGTATCATTTTTTGGTAAAGGTGATTCAGGTGAGGTCGATATAGTACTAGAATCGGACAGCGAAGGATTGGAGGAACTTGATGTAAAAGAAAATAGTAAAGCGACGTACAGCCTTGACTATCTTTCAAAAATAACAAAAGCAATTAGTGCAAGCGGTGGGTCAGTGATCGCGGAATTTTCTACTAAAATGCCATTGAGACTCGAATTTAGAGTGGCGAATGTGGGCCGTATTCATTTCTATCTTGCACCGCGTGTACAAGACTAAACTAAGGTCAAGGAGAATTATATTATATTAAATTATGTTTTCAAGCCATTATGCTTCTGGGAAATCAAATTTTCGCATTCCTTAGTCGCAATTCTTTATCTGGTATCATAATTTTCTTAAAATAACCGATTCATATTTTGATAAGTTGCTGTGATCTGCGTGGATGAAACGGAAGGTAAATCACTGGACGATGTTGCTGGGGACGTAATACAATGTTCAAAGTGTCCACGACTTTCATTATATATTCGCCAAGTTGGCGAAACTAAAGTCAAAAGATTTGTAAACGAAGAATATTGGTCCAAACCCGTACCGGGTTTCGGAGACAAGGATGCTGGGGTAGTCATCGTGGGTCTCGCTCCGGCTGCTCACGGCGGGAACAGAACGGGAAGAATGTTCACCGGTGATAGCTCTGGTGAATGGTTGATGAAGGCATTGTTTGAAACAGGTTATGCCAATAAGCCATACAGCATTTCAAAGCACGATGGTCTTAATTTAAAAAACGTGTATATTACTTCAATAGTCAAGTGCGCTCCCCCTTCAAATAAGCCTAGCAGCTCTGAGATTTCAAACTGTTCTAGGCATCTGAAAGCAGAGCTAGCCTTACTTGAAGGAAATACTAGAGTGATTATTGCACTGGGAAGAATTGCATTTAAAACAGTCTGTGATTTTTACGGATTAAAGGGATTGGAATTTCGGCATGGGGCATGCTATGAATTTGGCAATAAATACCTTCTTGTCTCATATCATCCCAGTAGGCAGAATACCAACACGAAGAAACTAAGCTGGGAGATGTGGATTGACATTTTTAGGAAAGCGAATTCTCTTTTAAGGTCGTTCTAGCTCGATGCTCGATTAATGGATACATTTACCATGCGAGCACTGTTTGCTGATAAGTGTCTCTACATTAGCTTTTGCGATAAAATAATTGATTGAGTAGCGAGCTTCACAATTGAATGGAAGAATGGTTTAATGAAACCGAAAATTCAATCAAAACGCGGGGTTGGATGGGACTCTAAAGCGTACTGAAAAGAACAAGCTTAAAAAAAGAAAAAACTTTTGAGTCTCAATAATCTGGCATGATATAGTTTGTAAATTGTAGTATCCACCGTCATTACTGCTATACTATAATGTATATACTATTAGTAAAGTCATCAAAATAAGCTAAATCAAAGATGCCCATTTGGTGGGATCATTAAATTAATTATAATTAACAAAATAATCGATTTAAATTTAGTATCTTTGGGACTTCATAAAAGCCCAATATAATAATAAAATTCGGAGTTGTTTTCAAGATATTTGAGATATAAAGCAAGCAGAAGGCCAATATCAGGCATTCCAGTAT
>Ga0070698_100004472_pt1 | contig 15368 bp, 15 predicted proteins | sample KBSK1502metaG_FD_65477 | JGI IMG/M metagenome (GOLD analysis project Ga0070698, IMG submission 65477) | Corn, switchgrass and miscanthus rhizosphere microbial communities from Kellogg Biological Station, Michigan, USA - KBS K1-50-2 metaG | ecosystem: Host-associated > Plants > Roots >...
AGCGACTTCCGCGTCTCGCGTTGGTCAGCATCGGCGGAGCGACTCTACGGCTGGAAGGCCGATGAAGTGCTCGGCAAGCATGTCAGCGAATGGCACTTCGTTTTCGATGAAGACGTTGACGCGGTGGCGCAGGTAACCAACCGGCAACGCGTAGGCGCTGAACTGCTCGGCGTTCAGCGTAATCGCAACTATACAAAGGACGGCTCGGTACTCTACTGCGAGTGGTACAACTCGGTCCTGCGCGACGAGAACGGCCAACTCGTATCCGTGCTCTCGCTGGTGCTCGACGTCACCGACCGCAGACATTCCGAAGAAGAACGCGCCGGTCTGCTGGCGCTTGAGCGTGAACTGCGTAAGCGTGCCGAAGAAGCGGACCGGCTAAAAGATGAGTTCCTCGCCACTCTGTCACATGAACTGCGCACGCCGCTAACTTCAATCCTCGGTTGGGCCACCTTGATCCGCAACGGCGAAGTGGATCGAGTTGAGAATCTCGAACGCGCCCTTGAAATCATCGAACGCAACGCGCGCTCGCAAGCCAGGCTCATCGATGATCTGCTCGACGTTTCGCGCATCATCACCGGCAATCTGCAACTTGATGTGCGCCCCCTCAACCTGGAACCGATAGTAAGGATTGCGATCGACGCCCTGCGCCCTGCGGCTGATGCAAAGAGAATCAAAATTGAAATTGAATTGGATTCCACGCGCTGCCTGGTCCGCGGCGATCCCAACCGATTGCGTCAGGTGATTTGGAACCTGCTGATGAATGGCATCAAGTTTACGCCGCGTGGCGGCCGCGTAAGCCTGCGCCTGGAGTGCTTCGCCGGGCAGCGTTCGGCAGCATCGGTTCCATCCACCGGGTCACTTTCGTCGTACGTTCGTCTAACCGTTAGTGACACGGGCGATGGGATTACTCCGGAATTCCTCCCCTACGTGTTTCATCGTTTTCGTCAGGAAGAAGGTTCGATTTCACGCAAGGCCGGCGGACTGGGTCTGGGCCTGGCAGTGGTGCGACATCTGGTGGAGTTACACGGCGGCAGTGTCAGCGCTGAGAGTGGCGGACCAGGCCGAGGTTCGGTCTTCACAGTCGATCTGCCGCTCGCCACTGACAGAAGAGATAGCAACCATCGCGAATCAGACGAAAGCCAAAACGCATTTGAAAGAAGAACTACCGATGGAAGTCGAGCTGATGAGGAAGTAGTCAGGAGTGCGATTAGGAGTGGCGGCGGTACCAGCAAAGTCGCGAGCGCTGCCGGTGCAAGGCCGCTCGCCGGCGTTCGTGTGTTGCTGGTTGAAGATGACGACGACTCGCGGAACCTGCTAAGTCTGATTCTCGGTCGCTACGGCGCTGAGGTTATATCCACATCTTCTTCGGCCGAGGCCCTTGATTCTTTTGTGCAGAAGACTCCCGATGTGGTTATTAGCGATATCGGCATGGCGGAAGAAGACGGCTATGAGTTAATCCGCAAGCTAAGAATGCTGCCGGTACAGGGCTCGCTGCTGCCTGGCTCACCCGATTCACTTCCTGGGTTGATTCCGGCTATTGCCCTGACCGGCTACGCGACCATCAAAGACCGCGACCGCGCTCTGGCGGCCGGCTATCAACTGCACCTTGCCAAACCCGTCGAGCCAGACGAGCTGGTGGCTGCAATAAGAAACCTAATCGAACGCGATCGACCCCAATCGTAGATCGATGCAAGCACGAGCTGCACCCTTGGGGACGCCGTAGCTAAGCAAGTCTTCATTCCGGGAGAACCATGATATGCATCACCTAAAAGCGCGACTCTTCGCCATTGTGCTAATTCTTGTCTCAGTCGGCCTCATTTATTACAACTGGCAGCAACTCTTAGGCGACGGCAGTTACTCTATGAAACTGGCGACCTTTGGGCCCGTCGTAACAATCGGTGGGATCTTTCTGCTGATATCTCCCTCGCGTGCAGGCAAGCCCACTACGACCAAAGAGAAGATCACAGTGCTGCTGGTGTTGGTAGTTGGGCTGTTGGCAGGATTGGTTAACTGGTATTTGATGGATCCCGGGTTTTTTGGCCGGTAACCTCTGGCCATTCTGCAATGTCCGGTTCTTTCCACCAATCATGCGTTCCACCGGATCGCGAGGGTAGTGGGTCAGTTTCAACGAAAATGTCCGACAAACTTCAGTTTGTCGTAGCACCACGACAACCTAAGCTTATCGGACATCAAACTGACCCAGTACTATCGCGAGCGGCAATTTCAACTGCCAAACATTCCGCGCTAAAATATTAGAAATATTTCTACAGCAAAGGGGGAAATCAATGTCAGCAAGAATTGATTACAACAATGTCGCACCGGGAGCATTCCGAGCGATGTTTGGTTTGGAGAAGTACGTTCGCGATTCCGGCTTAGAGCCGTCGTTGCTTCACCTAATTAAGATGCGCGCCTCGCAAATTAATGGCTGCGCATATTGTCTTGATATGCATTCAAAAGATGCGCGAGCCGCCGGTGAAACGGAACAACGGCTGTACGTGCTCAACGCCTGGCGTGAAGCTCCTTTTTACACTGAGCGTGAACGAGCTGCCCTGGCCTGGACGGAAGCGCTCACGTTAGTTGCCGAGAACCATGTGCCCGACGAAATCTACAATGAGGTGCGGCAACATTTCAGTGAAAAAGAGTTGGCGGACCTGAGCTTGGCAGTGGTAGCCATCAACGGTTGGAATCGACTGTCGATCAGTTTCCGCGCGGAAGTTGGCACTTATCAGCCCGGCGACGCCGCGGCGATGGCAAAAAACGCCTAAGAAAAGGGAAAGGGGAAGAGGGGAAATGGGGAAGAGGTAAAGGCAACGAGTCTGTACTCTTTGCTCTTTCCTGTCCCGCCTTCTTTCTTCCCCTTTTTACCCCTTACTCTTTACTCCTTATTCTTTCCTCTCCCCGTTTGCCCTTTTTCCTTGGAACATTTCTTTGCCCGCGGTGTCTAGTTCTTAAATCAACCGATCACGTACCAAGGAGACCACCATGCATAAGTCCCTGCTAGTTATTACTCTGCTCACCGCGGCAATAGCCACGGTGTTTTCTCAAACGACACTCAAGACGTCGGAAGCGAAGGATAATTCTGAGCAAGCGGTTTTGCAGGCAATTCAAACGTGGCTCGACGCCGATGAACGTCAGGATCGCGCTACTCTGGACAAGCTCATCGCCGACGATTTTGTGGGCACTGCTCCGCGAGGAAGATTGGTTACCAAGCGAGACGTGATTCCCGAATCAACCGGGGGGCACGGCCTTTCGATCAGCGCTCAGGACATCAAGGTGCGAATTCTCGGTGATACTGCCATCGCGGTCGGCCGGGGCCTCCCGAAAACTCAAGGGCAAGAGCCGAGGCCGGAGTTGAGATTCACCGTTGTCTTCGCAAAACGGGCAGACCGCTGGCAAATGGTTGCCGTGCACCTGTCTCCCGTCGTGACCGAATAGTCCTGCTCGCCCTTTTTGGGGTGCGCTGATCCTGTCGGCGCTTTGGTCGCTGGTGACCTGTCGACCGGCAGCGTCGCGACAAGTCGCGACGGAACGAAAGCGGTGACAGGTCACCGCACGCCAAAATAGAAGTCCCTGCCAACCTGCCAATCGGCGCACCTTTTACTATTCACGAATACTGTTTACGATGCACCAATTCCGGAGGTGTCATCATGAGTGCAGCCGATAACAAACAGCTTCTGCAGCAGATCTTTTCCGAGCTTGCCAAAGGTAACAGCAAGCCTTTCGTGGAGAGTTGGGCCGATGATTTTAGCTGGACCGTTACCGGCACTACTAAATGGTCCGGAACCTATCGTGGCAAGCAAACCGTACTCAAGGAACTCATGGGACCGCTCTTTTCCAATTTCGCAGATCAATACAAAAATACCGCGCAACGTTTTATTGCTGAAGATGATTACGTGGTCGTGGAATGTCGTGGTCAGGTCATGACAAAATCCGGCAAGCCTTACAACAACACTTACTGTTACGTCTGCCGTCTGCAGGATGGAAAACTAAAAGAACTAACCGAGTACCTCGACACGTTGTTGGTTGTGGAGACGTTCGGAGACGTGCTGTGAGAATGATCAGAGCCTCGCTGGGGTTTTGGGATATTTGAGCGGAGAAGAGAATTGTTTGAGGGGACGATCTACCCGCACATATTCCCGGAGATAGAAATGGAACAACACGCGACCATTCGACTATGCGAGTTTAAGTTCAAGCGGCAATGCCCCACAGAATTGGGACGCACTCACAACAACAGCCGACCGCGAGACGCGATATTGTGATACCTGTGATCAGACGGTGTTTCTGTGTGAGTCTGATGAAGAGACAATGAGGCATGCTGAGCAGGGACACTGCATCGCGCGACCAGCTCCGAGAACAGATGACCTTCCCGGAATCGCTGTTGGTCAACCGGACTTAGACTGGCTCAAAACAAACCGACCAACTGCGGAGCAGGAGGAAACGCGGAAATGGGACCGGCGGGAGCACAACATCAACGCCGCGCTGAACAACCTCAAGTTTACGGCGAACCGATGTAGTGTTTGCGGTTATCCACTTCCGTCGTGGTGGGAGACTTGTCGTGTATGTGGCACATAATGCCGCCGCGAGCCGCAGTACGAAGGCCTGATCTACGAGCAGCGAGGAAAAGCCGATGCCGAAGAAGAAAAAAACGTTGAAGAAGCATTCAGTCAGGGCAAACCTTCAGGTGATGGAGTTGACGCGGGCGGGGTCGTCGCTGGATTTGGAGATCTATGCTGACAACGAAAAGATTGGCACAATGATTATTGGCCGCGGTTCGCTGGTTTGGATTGGCGGAAGCGCCAGCTTAGAAAGCGAATTCCCTGGAGCCGGTTTGCGGAGATGATGGATGAGTTGGCGTACGGCAAGGGGAAGGGGTAATGAAGGCTATGAGCAGCAATTCCGAGACTTGCACATTACGGTTGCGGGATTGCTGATCGGGGAGTGCGTGCGGTGCTACAATTTGCCGGCAGGTGTTGCCGCTTAGTAATTTTATTGTTCCGAAACTTGCAATGAAGAACTTGTTCCCCCTCTTTCTTGTCGTCGCGTTTACCGCGGGCGCCGCAACACAGTCCGGGAGAAAAATCGTCCGCCCGGCGACAACGCAGCCGGCTCCCCCGGTGCAAGCGCCAGTGTTTACGCTACCCGATCCTGAGCCGGAGGCGGTGCCCTTTGAGCCTGCTGAACTGCGTAGCCTGCCCGACAGTCTCTTTCAACGTTCGCTGCAGTCACTCGACAACAGCAGTTTTCGGCTGGCTGACTTCCGCGGCAAGGCCGTTGTCGTAAATCTCTGGGCATCATGGTGCGGCCCCTGCCGTCGTGAAGTTCCGGATTATGAGAGCGTGCGCAAAGAATTCACCGGCCGCAACGTTGAGTTCATTGGTCTAACTACCGAAGACCCTCGCACCTCAGCCAAGCGCGTGAGAGATTTCGTGCGTAAGCTCAATTTTGGGTTTCGCCTGGGCTGGGCAGATCGCGAGACTGCGCATACGTTAATGAACGGCAGTAGCGCGATTCCGCAAACTCTGGTGATCGCTCCTGGCGGACGTGTCGTCGGTCACTGGCAGGGATATTCGCGAGGCCATAGCGGCGATCGCTTGCGCTCATCGATCCATGAGGCGCTCTCAACTGAGTAAACAGCAGACAGCAAACAGCAAACAGCCGGATTCATCGCTGAGCGGCGAGAACGCTCGGGTTAACGCAGAGATCAATACCAAATTAACACTAACTGATAGCGAATAGCTTAGGATTTGCTGTCTGCTGTTTACTGTTTGCTGTCTGCTTCCTTCGCACCTGCTGCAGGTTTCTTCACCCACACATACATATAGATACCTGTCCCGCTTTGGTTGCCGAGCCAATTCACCAATTGGCCGGCTCGATGCTCAATCAGTTTTCGTAGTGATCTCTTTCCCGTCATGGGGGAGATATGACCAAAGATTGTCAGAGATTCAACTTGAAACCCAACTCGCTCAAGTAGTTTTTGGACCGATTTTCGATTGAAGCCCTGGACGTGATAAGGCGCAAAAGTGGGGGCGAGATTAACTACCCAATCACGGCCCTGGACGCGCTGATAAATATTTCCGATTTGCGTATAAAGGGCGTCTTCGTTCGGCGCATCAACATAAAAAACTCCGCCAGGCTTGAGGACGCGCCAAACTTCACGCAACGTGACATAGGGATCGTAGAGGTGTTCGATCACCCCGCTCATGTTGACCGCGTCAAAGTGTTCATTTGGGAATCCTGCCTCTTCAATGGTTCCCAGGCGTCCTTCAACCCCAAGATTGAGGCGCGCCCATTCGAGATGCGCGGGAGAGGGATCTACTCCTTCCATCGTCCAGTTGGCTTCGCGAGCTGCCCAGAGTAACTCTCCGCGTCCGCAACCCAAATCGAGAAGGTGTCCCCGGTATCCGATCTTCAGCTCGACCTCCCGCAACAACTCTCCGCCACGTCTCTTTTTCTCTTCAACGTCGTGCTCGCTGAAATACTCCTCAGTGTTGATGTAAAGACCGGCGAGGTCGCCTCGCGGGAAAGGCATTGGGTGGGGATAGAGATGGGTGCATTCGCCGCAGCGGACAATCGCTATTCGCTCACCTTGCCCATCATGATGGGCCGTGCCGCCGCGCCAACCTATAGGCTCTCGGAGGACGCTGCCGCACACCGAACACGGCTGGTCACGATGTTCGAACCTGGAACCGTTCATCTTGTAATTCGACTAAACACCGCCGGCCAGGATGGGGGTAAACCTTGAAAGTCTATTTGCATGAATGAAGGTATAATTGTCCTCAACTACGTCTCTGGTCTCCACAGGAACGAGCGACGTGTTGCCATCCTGAACACGATAGTGATATAGGCGGTAGCCCTGATCGAAAAAGAACGCTGTCAATTCTTCAAGCCGAACGCCAAATCCCTCGAGGAACCACGGATTGATCTCACAAATGACCGTGGGCAAGTGCTTGCCAATTAGTTTCCTGGCACCACGAAAAGCAAAAAGCTCCGCGCCCTCGATATCACATTTGATTAGAGACAAATCATTCATCTCCGGAAGGAACTCATCAAGAGTTATCACTTCGCAAACTACTTCCCTGGTGCCCGCCCAGCGAACCTGAGTTTCCTTCCCTTCCCGATCATCGCGACGCCCGCCAATGTAAGCCTGGCCGGCAGAGAAGGCGCCTGAAGCCTGCAGTGGCACTTCAAATGAAACCTTGCCGGCCTTCTCTCCGCATCCTTTTTCGAACAGGGTGACATTCCTGAAGCGCAGTATTTTGGCAACCAGCTGCAGCGTCTTAAACGTGAAGGGCACCGGTTCAAAAGCATAAACCTTACCAGCAGCTCCTAAAGCGCGTGAGATGTGGTAACTATACAATCCGAAATTCGCTCCCAAATCCAGTGCCATCTCTCCTGGCTTAATAGCAAAAGGAATCAACTCCAACTCCGGTTCAGACCAGCTGCCATTTCGAATATCCTTGGCTTTGGAAATCGCCTGGAAATATTTATAACTGGAGTCGCCAAGAAAACTATGGAGAACCTTTTTTGTTACGCGCCTGAGGGCGCTGTTGGCGGGCATGACTTCTCCCTCAAGAACAGATCTGGTTACGTTTTGGTGGAATTTGGGTTAAGACAATCCCCTCGACTGCGCTGTCAGCGCGGCTTCAACGTCATGCTTGCTAAAGTTCGCGCGCTCAACACCGTAGTGGGTTGAAGAAAGCCTTCCCTCAATAGCTTGTCCAATCTCGAGTTTACGAATCAAATCCTCCAGCAAATCGCGATTCTCCAGAGGCTGTCCCGCGTTGAGCTGCTCTTTCAGAAGAGGAGCCATTTGTTCGTTGCCAGTTTGCTGAATAACGTGGACGAGACTTTGCAGGTAATCGGAATTGGGCCCACGCTCGAATTCCGTGCGCTCCTTGATTCCGCGAAAGCCCTCCGGCGTGGGGTAAAAATCAAAATACTCGACCACTTTCAGGTCCAGCTGTTTTGTCATACCCGTGCTCCTGGCCACTTTCTTCAGCAGATTGGAGTTCTTTTGCACTAACGGAACTCGCTTCAACCGATCCTTCCAGGTCGATGGAAACTTGTTGCTCCAAAGCGCAAAAGTGATTGTCATCTCTTGAGGGTAGAACGGCAAATGCGCCACGTAGCTGTCTACGAAGGCCACATGATGCAGAGGGTGGGGCGCGTGATCTATGAGAGTCATCGAATAACTCTCAGTCTCCGGATCTACAACCACAGGCCTTTCAAAAGTCCAATGCTCATAGCCAGGGCCGAAAGCGGTAACGGTAGAAAGCAACATATCGCCGTGGTGATGAATGGCTTTAGTCGAGACGTTCGTGGCGCGATCGGGCAAGGGTATCCAACAATTTGCCACCAGCCCAAAGAGGTGGTTGAGCTCGATATCGATCCCGACCACGGGATAATGTTTTGTGTTCAGGGAGCCAGCTGTCTGCAGGTGCTTTTCAAGAACGCTGGTGAGAAAACCCGAATCGCAGGACATATCCTCAAGCACAGCTCGCGAGCGGTCGTTTGCCTCGTGCTTGTTTGGAGCAGTTGCGAAAATCTGCTTCAGCGATTCAATGTAATGCTTCATTGCCCGAAGCTCGAAAACCTTCAAAAAGAACCCACGCTATCGGCCTATCACCGAGATTTCCTAATTCATCGCAGCCTGAAAGGCTTTGATGATTGTTCCGGTGTTACCCTCCAAACTATACTTCTTTTTGGCGGCTGCTGCGGCAGCATGCGCCATTTGCAAACGCAGTTCGTGGTCTTTGATAAGGAGGCCCAAATACTCTATCCATTCTTCCTCCGAGTCGGCCAGAAAACCAGTCACGCCGTGTTCAACCACTTCCGGGTTGGAGCCTAACGGAGTTGCCACTGTCGGGATGCCGAGCGCCATATATTGCGCCGTCTTCATGTAAAACTTTCTTTTGTTCCACTCGTTGACCGGCAGGGGGACCATCCCCACCTGCATCTTTCGCAGGTCTGCAACCTCTGTTGCCGCCGACCATTTTTGCGCTACATATGGTACGCCCGGAAGATCAAATTCAGTACCGCCGATTAGATGCACGCGGTGTTTCACTCGCTCGGCAAGCTGGCGCAGTGCTCCTGCTATAACGCGTATGTTTCCGATGGTCGTCGGACTGCCACTCCAGCCGATGCAGACTTCGTCCGGTTTTTCTTCAAGTAAGTCCGGACGGAATACGTACTGCGCGGTATCGACAACACTGGGCACCTGCCAAATGTTTTGGTTGTACCGCGAAACGTATTCCCGGATCTGAGTGGAATTGACCATGACCACTTTGGAGAGCCGGCAGATTTCGGATATCTTTCCAAAAAACTTCAGGTACGAGAGATAGCCGTTGCTGGGACTCGTGTAGGGAATAAACAACGGATCGTCAAGTTGGTAAATGATTGGCAAGCCTCGCCGCGCCACCATCTTTTCCAGGAATGCTGGTCCCAGCAACGCAGCCTCGCGATAGACGAAAACCGCGTCGAACCGTTTAAGGTCTCCCAATAGTCTTATGCGCTCGATGTAAGCGCGCACCATCTCCCGCACCTTGGTAGCGTAATGTCCGGGACGATATAACACCTCGTGCAGTCGCTCAGTTTCAAACGGTGCATAGTGAATATTGATGCCGGCTGGAGCGAGCACGCTATCCCATAGCTCAATGCTCGAACGCTGGCCCGGAGCATGGCCATATTGATTCGGTATAAGAGCTAAGACTTCCATTGCTTCCTAAATTCTCGGTGCAACCTCGGTGTTCATCAGCATCTATATTTGACCGGCGATAACGCACCGCAGAGTCGCAAGAGACACGGAGGTTGCGCTGACACTGAACGCCTCACGGTTGTGGAAAGGCCGGTGGCACGAAGCCGGGAACAAAGCCGAGCGCACCTGGGAATGCGGCAGCGGTTGGCTTAGTTCCGTTGCGCACCCAGTTATCGATTGCACCGACCGCGGTAAGTATTTGGGGTCCCGTGAAGGCGCAATGGCCGTTGCCGTTCGTATAAGTCTGAAACAGTTGATCGCTTCTACCCGCCGACGCCACCGTTTCACCGTAGGCTGATTCGTTTGACACAACCACGAGCGGATCGATGACGGTATGCATCGTCAACACCGGCGACTTGATCTTGCCGTTGAAGGTGGCGTAGTGCTCGACGTAGTTTCTGGGCGCCGGCGCAGCGTTAATGTTTCTGCGCGCGTTCATCTGCGCCAGCCAACCATCAATCACAGGGCTCGGCACACCCAACACATTCAGGTAGCCTCTCTCCGCCGCCGTGAGATCGTAGTTGTGATTCAAGTTCTCCACAAATGCACCACCGGCACGGCGTTGCAACTCCGCGCGAAATTCGGTGAGAAAAACAAGATCTGTAAAGACCCATCCGGGGTAGAACGCCGGCGGAGCTGGGGGTGTAATACCGCGCCCGGGATTGCCTCCGACTAACCGGATAAACTCAAATTTGGGGAAGTTGGCGGCTACGCTGACTTCGCCAAGAACTTTGGGAAAAACTTCGGAATCAAAATCAATGTCGTTCCGAACTTCACCAACCGTGCCCCATGCGGCCGGGGTTCCAAAGACAACGTCGTACGCCAGATAAAGCGCCAGTCCAGTATCCCAAATACGAGTTGAGCCCGCCCCGGGGGCACACATGCATAGGGCGCCATCGTAGACGCCGCCAAAGCGTTCCACGCTTTCCAGCGCGACTATCGAGCCCATCGAAACGCTCCAAAGGATCGTCCGATCCGGTTGGCCCACCAGGGCGCGGAATAGTACTGTCAGATCCTTCGTGTCCTGTATGCCTCCTTCGACTTCCCAACCGTTATCACGATAAGCGGACCCCGCTAGAGCATAGCCCTGAGCGAGGAGCACGGGTTCGAGCGCGGCACTTGGCGCCACATCCGCATTGCGGTTGTCTACTTCACCCGTGTGATCGGCTTTGTCGCGATAGCCATGCGCGAAAACCAATAGCGTTCCGTTCCACACGGCGGGTACGCGAATGCGGTAAGGAGCGCCATGCAATTCGCCTGAGAGATCCAGCGGTCCGGCCGGCGCGTCTGGCTTGGACTGACTCCGAGCAACCGGTAGGGGAAGGACGAGTGAAAAAAGCAAAAGACAGACGATGCTACTAAAGACAATCACGCGAGAGGTTTGTCTCATGAGATCCTCCTTTACTCGAAGCCGGCAATGAATAAATCACCTTCGACTATCGGCAGAAACAGCCATGTATGGCCTTTGGGTTGTAATGAACTAGTCTGATCGGAGTGTCTGGCAGCCTATCACGGTGTTTAGACGGAAACAAGGAATGGCTGAAAGCGGTAGTGGGTCAGTTTCAACGAAAATGTCCGACAAACTTCAGTTTCTCGTAGCACCACGACAAGCTTAAAGCTTATCGGACATGACCGGCACTCTGGAAGCGGCACATCTGAGAAGAGGGGAATATGGAAAAAGGGAAGGGAAAGAGTAATGCACACGCTTACGTCCCTGCTTTAAAACAATTCAAACGCAGACAAACCGAAAGGGAATAAACGTATCGGAGAAGTACAGGCTCGTGACCTTGTTAGGGGAATTTGAAGGCGATTGACGTTGGTATCGGAGTTGCTAAAAGCGTTTGAGCAGTAACGTGAGAAGAGAATCAGGCATTAGTCGCGGCGCAATACAACGCGAAGAACAAGAGGAAGCATTGGTAGAGCGAGGGGGAACGAGGGGTATGTTGGAAGATTCGCCGGCACCGGCACCAAAGCTGCTCGCGTCATCGTGGTGGGCGCGACTGGCGACCATCGCAGTTGAGCGCGGGCAACGCTCGCACAAGAAAGAGAAGCGCTGGACAAAAGTGCTGCGGAAGTTCATTCGTACAATAGGCTGAACACCGCGGCTATTTGCTAGCAACATATCTGCCCGGTCAAATATCAGGCTCAGTCTTCACTACCTGAGCCTATGCGGTACTCGACTCGCAGTAAGTTAGGGCATAGTAGAACTTCGCTTTGGCCGTAATTCCTGGCTCGGTTATAAAAGTGCTATCGCCGCCACTACGTCCTTGAGAAGGGACATCATTGGTGGCACGATTAGCCACGCTCTTGTTGTTTGTCGTGACCTCCGTTCCATAAGTCACATAACCAAAGCTCGAGCACCGTTCCCTATTCCTCCGACATGAATGAAGACATGCTACAGGAGTTGTTCGGCAGCATCGACATCTATTTGTTTGACCAACTCCTGAAGGGCCGGTTCGTTCCGGGAATGCGGGTGCTGGATGCGGGCTGTGGCACAGGCAGAAACCTTGTCTACTTCCTGCAGAAAGGATACGAGGTTTTTGGAGTCGATCAGTCAGCCGAAGCAATCTCTCAGACGCGACGCCTCGCTGCCACTCTGGCGCCGCACTTGCCGGCGCAGAATTTCCGCATCGAACCGGTTGAGAAAATGTCGTGGGAGTCAGCTCCCGTAATTACGGACAGGGCTAGTCATGAGCAGGGATTTGATGTGGTCATCAGCAGCGCTCTGCTTCACTTTGCTCGTGACGAAGAACACTGGCAGGCAATGGTTAACGAGATGTGGCGCGTGCTTAAGACCGGCGGAATTTTCTTCGCGCGTCTGGCCTCGACAATCGGGATTGAGAAGCAGGTCGAGTTAATTGCAGGCCGGCGTTATCACCTTCCTGATGGGTCAGATCGTTTTCTGGTTGATGAGGCGATGCTGCGCAACGTCACGACCTTACTTGGCGGAGAGTTTATCGAACCAATCAAGACGACGATCGTCGAGAACCTGCGCGCGATGACGACCTGGGTACTGATCAAAAAGTAGAGCCGACCTAAGGGGTTGTGTTTCGCGAGGATGAGGGTGTTGGCGTTGGTGAGACTGGAGGCGATGTGTTCTTATCATCAGGCCTCTCGATCGCTTTCACATCCTTGCGCTCCAGAAGAGTCGCTATGCCGCGGCGCCGGTACCAGATTCCGTCATCTGTTTGCCACACCTCGTCCGCCTCAACATTCATTCCGTTTGTTAGTCGAATGGTAATCGGACCGTGCCCCTTTTTGTCATCCCCACCCGTCGATACCATTCCGGAACTCAAACCCGAGGGCAGTGATTCCTCTTGAACCGCGGGCGACGGCGTGACACTCGGTGATGGTGACGGTTCGGGCGAAGGCGACTCGCTGGGAGACGGGGAAGGACGCGAAGGCAATGGAGGAGGTTGTTGCGGGAGCGCCCCATCGGCAATCAACTCGTTAGCATTCGAGCTCGGAGCTTCGCGTGTAAAGGGTTGGTATACAAACACGCCCACGCCGATAACCACGCCGCCGACTATCAAGAGAGCGAGCATCATCCAGTTCTGACGTAGTCGCGTTTCGATTGGAACTGGGTACGCAATCGTTCCTACCACGGCAGGCGGATCAACGTATGACGCTGCCGGGGTGTAGACTTCTGGTTCCTCTGCCGGTTCCTGGTACTCATGCGTTTCCGCAGCAGTTGGTTCTGGCGATTCCGCGTTATTGTCCCAGAAATCTGCGACGAGTGTGGCGCCGTCGCGCTCGCAGAACTCGAAGGAGTCAGGAAATCCCGAAGTACATTTTGGACAACGTTTCATTAGTCAGCTCTATTGGGTCGAAAGAGCGCTGGCGAAGTTCAGGGCTATTATGTTGGAAAAACTGCCTGCAACGCCAGAGAGAAGCAGGGCGCCCGCAGCAATGAGTTGACGAGGTTGCGAGTCAGGAGATTGTACTGCGCTTGGCGTGGTGCGCGTGGGTGTTGAGGCGCCCCAACGGCTTCAGTAGGAATGGCTTCTTAGAACTTGAATGGCTTCTTCAGTATTCGGCCGGTCTTTTTCAGGAATGAAGTCACCTTGGATTCTTTCTTAGGCTCGGGCGCAGGTTCGGTTTGCCTGCTCTTCTCTGCGTTGTTAACCGCTGGTTTTGATCGTGACGACGGAGACGGCAACCGTTCAATAGTTCTCACCTCGCTGCGTTTGAGGAAAGTAACAACTCCTCCCTGCCGGTACCAGACACCTTCTCTCTTTTCCCAGGCTTCGTCAGCACGAATTGCCGCGCCATTGTTCAGCCGTACGATCACTGGTCCGCGACTGTTACCGGACGGTGCTCCTGCCATCACGGGACCGGGAGTCAGACGAGTATGGGCGAGGGATTCTTTTGATGTAGACGATTCAGCTGAGTCTGTTTCCGCGGATGGTAATTCGTTGGATTGTTCTCTGGACTGCTCGGGCGAGGCGGTATTCGCGGAGGGAGTTTGTGTTGCGACTAAATCAGTGGAGGGTGGTTGTACGCTGATATCTCCGGAAGTTGACCGAGGCGGGATGTCTCCTGACGACCGATCCGACGAAGACTCGGAGACAACAGGAGTACGTGATCTGAGCTGGCTCGCTCTTGCCAGGCAGAAAGCGATGACCAGCGTCGCTAAGACAAATACAGTCAGCAGCGCAAAATTTCGCCAGCGTCGCCCCGCCGATTCCAGCGGTAAAACGTCGGACACCGGAACCGGGGTCGCGAAGCTTTGCTCAGTGACAAGCGTGGAGACGAGTTCCTTCCCGTCCATATCGCAAACGCTCTGGTCATCTTCATAAATAAAATCGCACTGAGGGCAGTGTTTCATCGCGTCACTCCGGTAAATCAAGCTGTAGGTTGGGGCTGCGGATGGAGGCAGTTCGCCAGGAAATGAATCGGTGAGAATCCGCCAAGACCAAGATTACACTTATCGCCCGGAAGAGACAATCAGTTTTAGGTGGAAGGGTCTGCAGCGCCTCAAGCGACAAGGTTCGACCCGCCTTGTATCTTGAGCACGTTTAAAGAGTTACGGCGTGCCGGATCGGGAGCCAGTCTATTCAGACGGGGATTCAGAAGGCGATTCAGCAGCTGCGCTCTCCGACTCAGTTGCATCTTCGGTGGTGGCAGGTTGGTTCTCGGCGACCCAGGAGACAAAAAATCGCAACCAGCTTTCAGCGGATTCGGCAATCTGCACGCCGACGCGGGCGGTTCCATAAATGGCCGGGGCAATACGGATAACTACGGCGGTCACTTCAACGGCGGCGCCGTCAGGCCGGTGCGCGCGTACGTACAAACGATCGCCGCGACTGACCTTTTGGTTTAAATGAAAAAGCGCGCCCGAGTTCGAGATATCGTCGGTTTCGGTGGGCTCGCTCCAGGCTGAGTCATCTTCCGCGCGACCGGAAATGACAATTGGTAGACGCAACGGCATGCGTAAATCAAAGCGCCGTTCTTCGTTGTTGCTTGGGGTGCTCATGAGAACAGTCATTAAATCACTAGGCAGTAGTCAGCATCAGGAAGAAGGTCACAGTTGTTTGCTTCTGCCGGCTGATTGCTGGTTGCCTGTGTCGCTCCAATTATAAAACCCTTCGCCAGTCTTCTTGCCCAGCTT
>Ga0070698_100004473_pt1 | contig 15365 bp, 12 predicted proteins | sample KBSK1502metaG_FD_65477 | JGI IMG/M metagenome (GOLD analysis project Ga0070698, IMG submission 65477) | Corn, switchgrass and miscanthus rhizosphere microbial communities from Kellogg Biological Station, Michigan, USA - KBS K1-50-2 metaG | ecosystem: Host-associated > Plants > Roots >...
TAACGATACCTATTCATTGGAAGCAAGCTTGGAACCCCTAGATCGCACGCTTTGTAATGGGGTCCGCGTTGCCCTGTGCCGGGCAGTCCCGACCCTCTAACGGCGTCAGATTTTAGCTGAAAGAAATGAGGCCATCATGAATCGCAATCACAAGCTTAAAGTCAGATTCACATCAGTTTTAGTAAGTTGTTCCCGGCTCGCGCTGCTGTTGCTACTCATATTCTCTTTGTTTTCCTCCGCTCTAGCACAAGAACGCGGCCGGCAAGAGAAGCAGCGGCATCCGGGTGGGGTCCGGGTCAGGATGCTTTCGTTCACCGTCAGGACTAGTGACGATGATCTCCGTGGAGGGAATGACAACCTGAACGTTGGCATAAACTTCCGCGACAGAAATTTGCAATTCAAGCCGAACGTGAACAGGGGTCGGAGCTGGGGAGAAAACTCTACGCAGACCTTCGACATTAGCCTGCAACAACCCGTCCCGTTGTCGGAAATTGATTCAATTGATTTCAAAAAACCGACCGGCGGAGGTTATGGCACCGACGAATGGCACATGCAATCCGTTTCCATTAGAGCAACCGGCGACGGCATAGATAAGGTCATCGGGACTCACGGACTCATGATATTTGATAGGACGCATGAGGATCTTCGGATTCTCGTGACACCGGCCGTGGCCGGCAAAGCAAACAAGCTCGAGCTGACTATCAAGACCGGCGGCGATGACCTGCACGGCGGAGGGTTTAATCTCGATCTCACCATTCATTTCCGGAGTGGCGACACGCAGCTTGTGAGAAATGTTAACGCCGGTCAGGGATGGGCAAACGATTCGACGCACGTCAAGACTATTACATTAGATCATGCAGTGGCCCCAGCGGATATCGTTAGGCTCGATCTAAGAAAGTTTGGCGGAATGCTGGGAGAGTTCCCCGACAATTGGGACATGGATTCGATTTCAGTCAGGGCAATCGGCCAGGACTTGGAGAAACTGATCGCCCGCCATGGGTTCTTTCGCTTCACACAATCGGAAGGTGCTCTCTCGATTCCGATTACTCAAGCGGTGGCCGGAAAGGCAAGTAAGCTTGAGCTGACGATTCAAACCGGCGGCGATGACCTGCGCGGTGACAACGACAATCTCAACGTCATCGTCCATTTTCGCGGCGGGGGAACACAGCATGCGCAGAACGTCAATGGGGGCATAGCGTGGGGAAACAACTCGATGCACATTAAGTCCATCACTCTCAATCAGGCGATGGACCCATCCGACATAGTCGAGGTTGATTTACAGACAACCTTCGGCGGCGGATCCGGTGGCGACAACTGGGACATGGACTCGATCATAGTGAAGGCCCTCGGTGAAGGTGTTAACGAAGTGCTCTTCAGGCACGGCGCCAGGCGTTTTACCCACGACAACGGCTTCTTTGTGTTGAGAAGGGGTCAATAGAAAGTGGAGTAAGTTCCGATGACATTCAGGTCAGTCAGAGACAAAGTTCGATGGGTAGCATTGATTGGCGCTCTGGGCCTTTTTGCCATGGACATGTATTGCCGCAAGTATTGCTACGAAATCATAATTAGCGATACCGCGCATGGGCCGGTCCCTTTCAAAGAGCCTAACAGGTCATATTTATTTATGATCGTTTGGCTGCCATTACTAGGCATCACGCTCTTGTCTGGCCTGATAACTTTGCCGCGATGGCAATCGTTTGTGGCATTGGTTACGGTCGGAGTGGTGACACTTCTATGGCTTTATTCCTGATGTGCTCATTAATCATGTTCGGTGCGGCAGATGTACCGCTGAAGATACAGCCAAACACCTCGCATAAGAGGAGGAACTGATGATGAAACGTTGTTTCTTAATCGCGGCGGTGCTGGTGATATTTATCTCTGCGTCGGTCGTTGTAGCGACGCAACCGCAAATCATGACGTGGACCATCGATGGCGTGAAGCGCGAGGCCCTGGTCTATGCGCCCGCGCCCACAACCAGCAACATAAAGCATCCGCTTATATTTGCATTTCATGGGCATGGCGGCACGATGCAGGGCGCATCGCAGTTGATGCATATTCAGACACTTTGGCCGGCCGCGATCGTTGTATATCCACAGGGTGTCAAAAGACCAAGTCCTGTCGATCTCAACGGAAACCGTCCAGGATGGCAAGTAGAAGCGAACCAAACGAATGGCAACGTTGGAAATAAGGACCTGGACTTTTTCGATGCCATGCTGGCAAGGATGCACCAGAAATTCAATGTGGACGATGAGCGTGTTTACGCGACCGGCTTCTCGAATGGCGGCATTTTCAGCTACTTGCTGTGGGCGGAGCGAGGCAAGGCTCTCGCGGCCGTCGGAGAGTGTGCCGGTCGGCTTTGGGATTCGGAACATCTGACGCAGCCAAGAGCATTCCTGGCCGTTGCCGGCTCAGCCGATACGACCGATCCGTTCAACCTGCAAACAGACTCGATTGAAAGAGCTCAGGAAACAAACAACGCTCCTGACCCAGGTCAGCAGTGTGTTGCGCCTAGTGGCTCAGCGCCGGGCACGCAGTGCACCTTCTATCCATCGGCGACGCAAACGCCGGTCAAGACGTTCATTCATCCCGGCGCTCACGTGTATCCGCCATGGGCGCCGGCGGAGATCGTGAAGTTCTTCAAGAACCACAAGCACCCGTAAAGGAGACCCAGGAAGGTGAGAACAAAACTTTTCTTGACCTCCTTGTGCGTCAGCTTGCTGCCCCCATAGTCCTGGGCCTGAAACCGAAGTATAGGAGGCCATCGGAAAGTTGAAGCCGTTGGAGACAAACGGAGGGTGTGTTGAGCGCGCTAAATCCGTTGTTCTGGCAGTTCTTTCGCTCGGTTTCTATCTGCGGCCATTAGCGCAGATCCTGAGCGGGGAGTCTGGTCACTGGATTTCGTCGAAATTTCGAATCGTCTGATATCGCTCAGCGAAGGGTTGGGGGTGATTGCCGGGCCTGATGCACAGCAGTGTCCGCATTCCGGCGGCGCCGGCAGCGTCAAGTTCCAGAACTACATCTGAAATGAAAAGGACATTCTTAGCCGGCAGGCGCAATGCGGATGCAATCCGGCGATAGCTCGCAACATCGGTCTTCGAGCCAACCGTCGTGTCAAAATAATTGTCCATGAACCCGGTGAGGTCGCCCGCTTCGGTGTGGGCAAAGAGAAGTTTCTGCGCCAGAGAACTACCGGAAGAGAAGATGCTGATCTTTAAGCCTGCTTGGCGCCAACGCTCGAGAGCCGGTGCAACCTCGGCAAAGAGTTCAGCTTTCAGAGTTCCGTCGCGGTAACCCTGTTTCCAGATCTTGCCTTGCAAGGATTTCAAGCCCGTTGACTTGCGATCGCGATCAATCAGCCAGCTCACGTACTCGCTTACAGAATCTATCTCAGCATCGCGAGAATCTTCTCCCAGCGCTGGCGGCTGTAAGCCCTGTTTCACATCGATGGCATGTTCCTCGCGCAGTTGCTGCAGGTCGGCGTGCAGCTCCGCTGAACCAAAATGCTCTGTGAGAAAACTCCGCACCTGTGATCGCGCGTAAGAAAACAACACGTCATGAACGAAGGAAATGGGCGTGGTCGTGCCCTCGATGTCGAGTAAGACACCGCGAATACCCTCGGTGGCGAGACTTGAGATCATGACTTGACGAGACGAAGATTCAACTTGGCCCGCGCAAAATCAGAACTGGGAGCGCAGCGACCAGCCAAAAGCACAACTGACGAGGTAAGTCCGCGTTTACGGACGGCTGAAAATAGCTCAGCGATTCATCGCTGGGATTAGCAACAACCCGAAATGAAGTCCGTGAAGCGGACGGCTGAAAAGTGTGATCTGTAGTGATCACCAGTCGTCCGCTTCACGGACTCCCAACCCTGTTCCGCTCTTTATCCCAGCAGTGAACTGCTGGGCTACTATCATTCGTCCGCTTGCGGACTGATAAAGCCACTTGATTCCGAAAAGCAAACAGGCAGAAAACTCTGATCCACGCCACTCTCGGTATAGATGGGCGACCAGCCCGCCATGTCCTGAAACAAACGGATGGCTCGAATGCGGCGATCGGCGCAGAGGTTGAACCAATGCCAGGTGCCCCGCGGCACACGAATCAGATCGCCGGCTTCCACCTCGATTGCGATAACCGGTCCGGCCTTGGCGTGAATATGAAAGAGTCCATGGCCCGCGATTATGAAACGTACCTCGTCTTCGTCATGCCAGTGTTCACTACTAAACTTACGGAGCATCGCTTCGAGCCCCGGCGTCTCGGGACTAACGTCGATTACATCAGCCGTTACATAACCGCCTCGGGCTTTTAAGTTGTCGATCTCTTTGGCATAAGCTCGCAGGATTTCTTCAGGGGGTGCATCCGGAGCGATCGGATGAGCGGGAGTCCAATGCTCGTAATCAATGCCATGCCGGTTCAGATAAGCGGCGATCGCTTCCCGCTCGGTTATCGTCTTGTCTTCATCCAGGATCGTCACTAAAGCCATCGTCAACCCCTCTACGCATTGCTTCGCTTCAACAGGAGCGTGCGGCCCACGACTTCAAGCAAGAACTCGAGAATCTCAACCTGCCGTTTTGCCTCTGCTAGATCATCACCCCAGGTATAGAGGCCATGACCTCGTAGTAATAAACCGTGCGCATCCGTGTGTTTCCTGAGAGTATCGCCGACGTTATCGGCCAGCGCCAACATGTCTTGAGAATTCTGGATAATCGGCAACCACTCGCGGTGTTGGTGTGTCTTGACGCCATGTAGTCCTTTAAGCATTTCGTAGCCTTCGATTGCCAGACCACCTTCGGCGGCATGAAGTTCCGAGAGCACCGTGTTCCAGATTGAATGAGTGTGAAGCACTGCGCCGGCGCTACATTCTTTTACTATCCTGAGGTGCAGAGCGGTTTCATCTGACGGTTTGGCGCCAGGTTCACTGAGCACTCGGCCGCGTTCGTCAATCATTAGAATCTGATCCGCGACCAACTCACCCTTATCGACGCCGCTCGGGCTCATCGCCAGACGCAACGGCTCACGATCCACAACAGCGCTGACGTTCCCACTAGTACCAACCGCCCAACCGCGAGCGTAGAAACCCCTGGCGATCGAGGCAAGGCTCGCGGCAAGCTGCGGAAAATGCTCAGGCCTGTCAGACATTCTGGACATGGAAATGAAAGATGCTACCAAACCCCTCTGACGCGCAAGTCGTAAACCCCTGGTACGAGTTGAAAACATTTGTTGTCAGAAGGAAAAGACCGTGCTACTTAAAAACCATGCCCTCCCGGAAGCCGAAACAACGCTTCTTTTCTGACGAGAAGCTCGAGGAGCTTCAGCGCCTTACTTTTGATTACTTTCTAAAAGAAGCGAATCCGGAGAATGGCTTAGTAAGGGACAGCACGCGGCCGGGAACGCCGTGCAGCATCGCTGCAACAGGATTCGCTCTCGCGGCATATCCAGTTGGCGTCGAGCGTGGATTCATCACGCGCAACGCGGCCGTTAAACGAACCCTCACGACGCTGCGCTTCTTTTCGAATAGTCCACACGGGCCAGAACCAGACGCCACCGGATATAAGGGCTTCTACTATCACTTCCTTGACATGGAGACCGGGCGCCGGACCTGGACTTGCGAACTGTCAACAATCGATTCGACGTTCCTGATAGCCGGAGCATTGACGGCCGCAGTGTATTTCGATCGCAACTCGGAAGGTGAGCGTGAAATCCGCACACTTGCAGAGGCCATCTATCGCCGCGCCGACTGGCACTGGGCGCTGAATCGGGAAGACCTGGTAACGCATGGTTGGAGACCTGAAAAGGGATTCATCAAGTATTGTTGGCAAGGTTACAACGAAGCTCTGCTGCTTTACGTTCTCGGTCTCGCCTCGCCGACGCACCCGTTGCCCGAAAAGAGCTACCAGGCCTGGACCAGGACGTATCAATGGAAGAAGCTTTACGGTTACGAGTTTCTCTACGCCGCGCCGCTGTTCATCCACCAGCTTTCGCACATGTGGATAGACTTTCGCGACATTCAGGACGAATACATGCGCCACAAGGCGATCGACTATTTCGAGAACAGCCGCCGTGCTACTTACATTCAGCAACAGTACGCGATTCGCAATCCGAGAGGCTTCAAAGGCTATGGTGAACATATTTGGGGTCTCACCGCGAGTGATGGCCCAGGACCGGCAACCGAAAAGATCGAGGGCAAGCGGCGCAGATTCTACGACTACATTGCGCGCGGTGTTCCAAACGGGCCGGATGACGGTACTTTGGCTCCGTGGGCGGTGCTAGCCTCACTTCCATTCGCGCCCGAGATGGTGCTGCCGTCGATCCAATATTTCGACGAGACGTTTCCTGAGATGACCAGCAAGTATGGATTCAAGTGCAGTTTCAATCCGACATTTTCGGGAGCTTCCAACAAGGGATGGATTTCAAAAGGCTACTACGGTTTGGATCAGGGTCCGATCGTTATGATGATTGAGAACTACCGGTCGGGATTTCTCTGGCGGTTAATGCGCCGTTGCCCCTACATCGTCGACGGGCTCCGTCGCGCCGGTTTCGCGGGCGGGTGGCTAGACCACGGTTGATTGGTCACAACATGTCGCGTGGCCCTAAATCAAATCAAGGTGTAGGGACAAGCGAATTCTTGATACGGTCGACCCACGGCTCTGCCTCAAGAGTAAGGGATCTACTCTGACGACTGATAACTTCTCGGTGATGCCCCAACGGGGCTACGGCCTCCAGCCCAGGGTTGCCGCTTCGGCTACCCTGGGAACTAGTAAGAAAAAGAAATTTCAACCGCAACGCGGTTGCGTCGTTTTCTCAGAGAGAAATGCACAAAGCAGACGCAACCGCGTTGCGGTTGAGGACAAGATCGCCTTCTTTACTCAGGGTAGCCGAAGCGGCAACCCTGGGCTGGAGGCCGTAGCCCCGTTGGGGCATTAATGAATCGTCACGGGTTGCAGTTGAGACATGGCCCGCCGGCGACTGTCGAGTCATAGCGTTTGCCATCGTCGACCGCCGGCCCTCTGCCCTGGTCATGCGGACTCCGACCTTGACCGATCCAGTGCAGGGTTTGCCGCGCCCGTCTGAGGCGTCGAAAAAGATCTCGTAGATACGGCCGCCATTGCCGTGTCAGGCCAGCACGACTGTCAAGCCGAGGAATGCACCGTACTGATCTGCCGCGTCTGCGACCAGCTGCCTCTCTGCTTTGCTGAGCGGCGCGTAATAGTTGAGTGTGATGCGCACCGACTCTCCTTCCAACGAACGCTTCCAGTCACCAACAACACGGCCCCCAATTAAAATCACGGGGCCGAGTATCATGTTGGCTCGGGGCGTCTCTTTGTTGTTTTTGGCTTTGAACGCGGCACTGCGATCTTTGTAGCTGACCAGGTACTCATCAAACGCAGGCAACAGGTGAGCAAGTCGCGTCGCGCGTTTTACCGGTGGCATTGATGACGAACGCCAATAGGTTTTGCCATCGATCACTTCCTTCAATAGACGACTCCCAACCATGTCGAGCCCGCTGTTCGCGTCTTTAGCAGTCAGGCCTGACCACCACACAAAATCCGTCACCGTTCCCGGTCCATGGCTGGTGAAGTAGCGCCGGGTCAGGTCAGCTAACGCTTCCTCAGGTGATCGGGATTTGGTTTCGGGAACTCGCTCATCAAGCAGTGCATAGGTGAATTGTTTACCCTGCCTGGCACCACTGCAAATAACTCCGTCCAGTTCGGCGCGTATAAGAATGTAGTTAAAGCGCAGCAGGTCATCCGTAGGCACACCGGCTCGCTGCACTGCGGCTCGCAACGCCTCACGCGTTAACTGCCTGCCGCCCAGCAATGCTTTCGCCATTGCCTTATTAGTACGCTTGAAAACGGCCTCATCGAGTTCGAGCTTGCGATAGTAATGGCTATTTGCGGCGTGAACGCGCGGCGCAGTTAGTTTCAGCAGCCAGCGTATGTCAGCGGGGGTGACAAAGTGCCAGGTAGGACGCATGACGTGCGTTCGCAGTATTTCGCCGGTAGCAAATGCTTTTTCCAGGCTCTGGTCCGTAGCCGCTTGCATCCGTAGCGCGAGAGCCCACTTCGCTGCGTAGTAATCCTGAGCCTGAACCGCACCCAGCCAATGCACCACCTCAGCGGCCTTCTTCAAGTTTGGGGAGGAAAGGCGCTGGTTGTTAAGCCGCTCAAGGGCAATGTCAAAGTTTTTCATACTCACTCGTGCTCGCAAAGCTTGGATAATACTAAACTCAAGAAATACGCATATCGAAAATCTTCAGGAATGGCTGAAGAAGTTGCACCACCCCAGGCTTTATGCCTCCACCCGCTGCGCGGGTTTCTAAAGGATCAATCACCGCGGAAGCGGAAACACCCGAGATTGGTTCGAATCAGCGGTTCCCTAACTAACTCGTTAGAATAACGAGCCGTACGGTAGTAGAATCCCTCCAGCAATCAGCCCGCATCCAAGTTTTTTGTTAGGCCGTCTCCCATAGCAGTCGCTGGCGGCCGGGCTGCACCATCCAAGGGTTGTTTCATAGCAAAACGCACGTCAGCTTGAATCGCTCCTAAGTAACTAAGAACTCATTCAACGAGGAATCATCGAGTCCTCAGCGCGATGGGTTTTGGGAAGGTGTTTGATGTTCCAACAATTGATCCTCCCTAAACGTAGCGACGACGAGGAACTAACTGAAACCTCCAGGGCGCTGGCAACAATCGTTGGGATACTCCTTTCGGCATCGCTACTGATCCTGGTTGGCCTCTTCGCCTTGCCAGAATACTCAAACCGCTGGTGGGGACTCTTCCTAGGCATTTATGCGCTTTGCATACCTACATTTGTTCTGAATCGCCTCGGCTACACCCGATTCGCCAGCGTCTTCCTGATCGTGGGATGGTGGACGTTCCTGACCACGGCCGCAATTACGGCGGGAGGTATCGAGTCCTTTGCCCCGCTTTTCTACGTGACGGTTGTCTTTATTGCCGGACTGTTGCGTGGCTCCCGAGCTGCCATCGTCTCAGCCTTGTTTTGTATTCTGACGGCACTCGGGATGGTAATCATCGAAACGACGGGACACATGCCGTCGAGTCCCGTACCACACACGCCTCTCACGCGTTGGATCGCGGTTACTGTGCTCATCGTCATTGTCATGGGCCTTCAGTATCTCAGTTTGGGGAGAGTTCACCACGCCCTGCGCCGGAGCCGTCGGGAACTGAAGGAGCGCACCCGAACAGAAAACGAATTGCGGCGAGTTTCGGAGCGACTGCAACTTGCTACGAGGGCTGCGAGTATCGGTATCTGGGACTGGGACGTCAGAAATGATGAGCTGGTTTGGGACGATGCGATGTATCGCTTGTACGGAGTTAGAAAGGAAGACTTCAGCGGGGCCTTCGACGCCTGGGCCAAGTCCCTCGCGCCTGAAGATTTTGATCGCGCCAACGATGAAGTCCAGACCGCTTTGCGCGGTGAGCAGGAGTTCGCCGGTGAATTTCGGATAGTCTGGCCGGACGGGTCGGTTCACTACACCGGGGCAGCTTCGCAGACTTTTCGGGACGAAGCGGGACGCCCCGTGCGCATGGTGGGCGTTAACTATGACATCTCCGAACGGAAGCTGGCTGAAGAGGCCCTCAAGGCGGCAAAGGAACGATCCGAGACTTTGATCAATACGATTGAGGGGATCGTTTGGGAAGCTGATGCAACTACGTTTGAGTTCACCTTTGTTAGCAAGCAAGCGGAGCAGTTTCTGGGTTACCCGTGCGAGCAATGGCTCAAGCAACCAACGTTTTGGAAGGACCATATCCATCCAGACGATCGAGATCGGACCGTATCCTATTACGTGTCTTGTACTGAGCAAATGCTCGACCACGATTTTGAATACCGCATGATCGCCGCCGATGGGCAAGAGGTTTGGCTGCGAGACATCGTTACGGTGATGGTTGAAAACAACGCGCCGAAAACACTCCGCGGCATTATGGTCGATATCACTGCCCAAAAGCAGGCGGAAGAGCGAGTGGCCCTTTTGCAAGCGATCACGGCCGACATTGCCGCCGCCAGCGACCTTTCCTCTGCGCTGGAAGTCGTGCTGCGTCGCGTGTGCGAGAAAACCGGCTGGGCGCTGGGGCAGGCATGGCTTCCGAATGAGGAAGGGACGGCGTTAAATTGTTGCCCGGCCTGGTTTGCAACGTCGGCGAATCTGGAAGCGTTCAGAAACTCGACGAAGAACTTTGCCTTCACAGCAGGCGTCGGCCTTCCCGGCAGGGTGTGGGCTCGGCGACAGCCAGTTTGGATTCCGGATGTTACCGAGGACACGAACTTTCCGCGCGGCGAGTTTGCCAGGAGCTGTGGTTTAAAGGCTGGCCTGGGTGTCCCAATCGTTTCCGGCGACCACGTCGTCGCCGTGCTTGAGTTTTTCCTGCACGAAACTCGCGATGAGGATGAGCGTCTGGTTAAGGTGATTAGCGCGGTCGCTGCACAAATAGACCTCATGGTCGAACGCAAACGGGCAGAAGACGCATTGCGTGAGAGCGAAGCGAGTTTCCGTGTTTTAACCGAAACCGCGGCGTCTGCGATTCTCATTTATCAGGACGATAAATACCGTTACGCCAATCCGGCTGCTGAAGCAATCACCGGTTATCAGGGGGAAGAGATTCTGTCGATGACCCTTCTTGACACCGTCCATCCTGAATTTCACGAATTGATCAGAGGACGCGCCCGCGCGCGACAACGCGGCGAGGACGTTGCCCCCCGATACGAAGTCAAGATCATCGCCAAAAGCGGTGAGGAGCGATGGCTGGACGCCGCCGCCAGCAACATGGAGTTTAAGGGTAGACCGGCAGTACTAGTCACGGCGTTTGATGTCACCGAGCGCAAGCGCGCTGAGGACGCCCTGCAACGAAACGAAGAGCTTTTTCGTGCAATAGTTGAGGACCAGACGGAAATGATCGTCCGCTGGAAACCGGATGGCACCCGCACCTTTGTGAATCAGGCCTATTGTCGTGTCTTTGGCGGCTGCCCCGAGGATTTTATCGGCACCACTGTCTATCCGCGGGTCGCGGAAAAGTATCGCGAACGCATCCAGGTAAAAGCTAGTTCACTAACGCCTGAGGACCCACTTGTCACTGAGATTCACGAGTGCACTTTGGAAAACGGCGAAACAAGGTTGCAGGAGTGGACGGATCGCGGCGTCTTTGATGCGAAGGGCAATTTGGTAGAACTACAGTCCACCGGTCGCGACATCACAGAGCGCAAACGCGCCGAAGAGGCGTTGCGCGAAAGCGAGCGGCGCCTGAGCGACACACTTACTAACATCGAGATGATTGCCATGATGGCTGACATGAACGGTGATATCACTTTTTGCAACGACTACCTGCTGCGACTCACCGACTGGAAACGCGAGGAAGCCATCGGGCGAAACTGGTATGAAATGTTTCTGCCTGAAGGAGAAAAAGTAAAGGTCAGTAAGATTCTCCATGAAGTGGAGCCAAACGGTGAAGTCAAGGTTCATCTGGAAAACGAGATCAAGACCCGCACCGGCGAACGCCGCCTGGTGAAGTGGACAAACACGACGCTGCGAGGGCTGGACGGGAAAGTCATCGGCATTGCCGCGCTGGGTGACGATATCACCGAGCGGAAGGCAGCTGAGGAGCAATTAAAAGCTTCTAGCGACCAGTTGCGAGTTCTTTTTGAACGTGTCGGGAGGGCAAAAGAAGAAGAAGGTATACGCATCGCTCGTGAGCTTCACGACGAGCTGGGCTCGGCTTTGACAAGCCTGAAATGGAGTCTCTTCGGGCTGGATAAAGTCTACTCAGCAAACCAGAATGCGGACGGCCATGCGAGTGCGAGACTTAAGATAGAAGAGATGGTGGGCCTGGTCGATTCTACGATCAATGCAGTAAGACGAATCTCCTCGGAGTTGCGACCGGGCATCCTGGATGATCTCGGCGTAGTCGCAGCAATCGAGTGGCAGGCGCAGCAGTTTCAATCACACAGTGGAATCCTATGCGAGTTCGAATCTCTTGCTGATGATGTCACTCTGGACCGCGAGCAAGGGACGGTCGTCTTCCGCATTTTCCAGGAAGCAATGACTAATGTCCTTCGTCACTCCAGGGCCACCAAAGTAAACGTGATAATCGAGGAAGAAGATGGGGAACTCCTACTCGAAGTCAGTGATAACGGAAGAGGCATTTCCGAATTTGAAAAGCGGGGAGCACTCTCCCTTGGGCTGTTGGGGATGCGGGAGCGCGCTCACTCGATAGGGGGAACAATAGAGATTATCGGCGCCGCGGGAAGAGGGACGAGACTAATTGTGCGGCTTCCATCCAGAATTGAGGCGCATTCTGTCGATGCGGTCTAACGCGAATCGTGTGCGCCGACCCGGCAGGCGAGTAGAGGCAATGATAAGAATCCTGACAGTTGACGATCATGCTGTCGTCAGGAACGGCATAAAACAAATCTTCGAAGAGCGTCCCGGAACGGCTACCTTCGGTGAGGCGAGTAACGCGCATGGGGCCTGCAAGCTGGTTCGCGAGCAGGACTGGGATGTCGTGGTGCTGGATATTACCCTGGGCGACCGTAGCGGCATAGAAGTGATGAAAGAGTTGAAGGCCATCCGACCTAAACTTCCGGTGTTGATTTTGAGTATGCATTCAGAAGCGCAGTTCGCGCGGCGCGCTTTCAAAGCAGGCGCGGCGGGTTACATAACGAAAGACAGCTTGCCGGAAGAGCTGGCGAGCGCTATTGCCAAAGTAGCCAAAGGTGGAAAGTACGTGAGTCCCGCGCTCGCCGAGATGCTGGTGATGGACGTTAATGGCGGCCTCGACAAGGCGCCGCACGAAAGACTCTCCGACCGGGAATTTGAAGTCATGTGTCTCATAGCCTCCGGAAAAACAGTCAGCGAAATCGCCGAGTTGTTGTCACGGAGCGTCAAGACGATTAGCACCTATCGCACGAGGATCCTCGAGAAAACTGGAATGCGAACCAACGCCGAAATAACCCATTACGTTATTCAAAACAAGCTCGTCGAATAGTGTTTCAATGTCTCGCCTCTCCCGGTCAGTTGATTCCGCCCTTTCGCTTAGAATCATCATTTTTGTAGGACAGACCCCGACAACCGTTTCGGCCTAACAGGAGCTGAAAACGGGTGTTGCTCCGATTTTCATCCCAGCCTTCACAGGTTACTTTCCAAGCGACGACGAAAGTCGGTATTAAGGCCTTCGCGATGAGCAAACGAGGAAAGAATTGCTCATCGCGAGGAGTGCAATTTGCTTGGCTCAATTTCCAGCAATCGAATCGCACTTGCGGAGCAGGGAACAGTCCCGATGGGCTCAGTTCCCCTATTACCTTACTTCAATATTTGTCCAACGAAGGAGACCAAAATGCGAAAGCTGGTAGGTGAAGATTCTTCGATGATGCGCACCCAACTGACCAGTCTGTTTTGCGAGCTGGGCGGTATTGAAGTTGTTGGCCAGGAGCACTCGAGAGGCCGGAGCGCAATTCTTTTTTGGAGAAAAGCTATGGAATTCGGGACGATGCGAGAAACTATTCAGAAACTGATAAAGAGATTCAACAACACCACACTGCCGAACGCTTTGGTCGGCAACACTTGAACGATGCGCAGACGAAAGGAGCAGTTGGCTCCTCGTGGCCGGACACAGCCTTTGCGTCCGGCGTTTGCCTCGTCAGATCCGGGCGATCCTCTGAGGACCGAAAGGTTTGAGACGCATACGGTGTTGGTCGTTAGTGGCATTCCAGACCAACTGGAGGCGACGAGCATTCTGTTGCAAAAGTCCGGGTACCTCGTCCTGACTGCTGGCAATGGGATTGAAGCCCTTGAACGGGCACAAGATGAGCACCCGGCTCTGGTCATCAGCGATGTTTCGCTGCCTGAGATGAATGGAATCGAATTATGCCGCCGCCTGCGCGCAGATCCCTATTTGCATCAGACGCCCGTGCTCCTCGTCAGCCCGTTCCACAATGGCGACGAGAGTGTAGTCGAGGGATTGAAGGCCGGCGCCGACGACTACATTGAAGCGCCATACACGATGCGGCTGATTACAAAAGTGGCCCAGCTCATCGAGCGGAAGCAGTCCGAAGAGGAGATTCGAGCAGCTGAAGACAAATACCGTGTGGTTGCTGAGACCGCCACCGATGTCATAGTAACCATCGACGAGAACGGCAAGATCTTATTTATCAATAAGTCCTTGAAAAGGGTTTTCGGTTATGAGATTGCCGAAGTGCTTGGCAAAGATGTCACTCTTCTCCTGGGTGAGCGAATGCGATCCGCTCTTAAGGCGGCGCTTAGCAAATACCTGGAGACTGGAGAGAAGAATCTGAACTGGGAAGCGGTGGAGCTTGCGGGACTCCACAAGAGCGGTCGTGAGATTCCGCTAGAGCTCTCGCTGGCCGAGTTTGTAAAAAACGGCAAATGTTATTTCACCGGCATTGCGCGTGACATCAGTGAGCGAAAACGCGCCGAGCAGGCACTCCGCAAAAGTGAAGAGCGCTACCGCGACCTGGTTGAAAACGCTCGCGACATTATTTATACGCACGACCTCGACGGTAACTACACCTCAATCAACAAAGCCGGCGAACAACTGACTGGCTACTCACGCGAAGAAACGCTCGAGATGAACCTGGCGCAAACCGTCGCCCCGGAAGATCTGGAGAAGGCCAGCCGGATGATCTCGAGAAAACTCAGTGGCGAGCCGGAAACAGTTTATGAATTGGAGATCATTGCCAAAGATGGAGACCACGTGGCGCTTGAAGTCAACACCCGGCTCATCCACCAGAACGGAGTTCCCGTGGGCGTGCAGGGAATAGCTCGCGACATCACGGAACGCAAACAGTTGGAAGCACAACTTGGGCAGTCGCAGAAGCTGGAGGCCGTCGGGCAACTGGCGGGCGGGGTGGCGCATGACTTCAACAACTTGCTAACAGTGATCCTGGGATATAACGAAATGATGCTGAGCCGCATGGACGCGGACAATCCACTCCAACGTGCCGTGTGTGAGATCAAGAAAGCGGGCGAGAGCGCCAGCTCACTCACTCGCCAGCTTTTGGCCTTCAGTCGCAAGCAGGTCTTGCAGCCGAAAGTAATCGATCTCAATGTGGTGGTTTCGGATATGGGGAAAATGCTAGTGCGATTGATCGGCGAAGACATTGAGTTAGTTACTGATCTGAAGCCTTCCATGGCGCGGGTTAAGGCTGACCCGGGGCAGATCGAGCAGGTGCTCATGAATCTGGCCGTTAACGCCCGCGACGCGATGCCTCGAGGGGGCGCTTTGATAATTGCGACTGACAACGTTTCGATGGACGATGAACTGGTGCGCAAGTACGTCTCCATCCAGCCGGGTCCACACGTAATGCTTTCGGTAAGCGATACAGGACTCGGGATGGAT
>Ga0070698_100004475_pt1 | contig 15362 bp, 16 predicted proteins | sample KBSK1502metaG_FD_65477 | JGI IMG/M metagenome (GOLD analysis project Ga0070698, IMG submission 65477) | Corn, switchgrass and miscanthus rhizosphere microbial communities from Kellogg Biological Station, Michigan, USA - KBS K1-50-2 metaG | ecosystem: Host-associated > Plants > Roots >...
GAAAGCAATCGCCGCTGGTACGAATTTCCCTTCACGGTTTTCTCCGCTGGCTAATGCGGGAACCGATCTAAAAAGCGGTAAAGTTTTTTCTTGAAGTAGAAAATTTTCGAGATCATCCGGATCGGGTTGGCTATAATCGAATTGAAGATGACCGCATCATGTCGATCGACATCACCAATGAGATCACCGATCTGTTGCTAGCCTGGAATGATGGTGAGCAAGCTGCGCTCGAGAAATTGGTCCCATTGGTCGAAGTCGAGCTGCGGCGACTCGCGAGGTCTTACATGCGACGCGAGCGTGCCGGACACACGCTGCAGACGACTGCACTGATCAACGAAGTGTACCTGCGATTGATAAACGCCCGGCGCGTGAGTTGGCACAACCGGGCCCACTTCTTTGGCATCGCGGCCCGAGTGATGCGACGGATCCTCGTCGATTTTTCAAGGACACGAACTTACCAAAAGCGAGGTGGAGGAGCGTTTCAAGTCACGTTTGATGAGGCGCTGGTAGTATCGTCTATTGATAATCCCGATCTACTCGCGTTGGACGAAGCATTGACTGAACTCGCGCGAGTGGACGAGCGTAAGGCGCAGGTAGTTGAGATGCGGTTCTTCGGCGGATTAACCGAAAAGGAAACAGCAGTCGCATTGAACGTTTCGCCTGAGACGGTGCGGCGTGATTGGCGGCTTGCTAAATCCTGGTTGCTGCGACGACTCAGTGAAAGCCTCGATGATTGACCTTCAATGATAGGCCCTCAATGATAGATAAGGACCGTTGGGCAAAAGTCGAAAGCATTTACCATGCGGCACTACAGCATGAGCCGGAAGAGCGTGCTGCATTCGTGTCGCATGAATGTGCAGGTGATCGGGAGTTGGAAAGCGAAGTGGGATCGCTTTTGAAATTCGATGGGCAGGCTGATGCGTTCATGCAAACGTCGGCACTCAATGTGGCGGCGAAGACGTTGGCAGCGTCGCAAGCGACCTCCGAGAACGAATCAAAGATAGAAGACATCGGTCCCTATCATCTCTTAAAACTAATCGGAGCCGGAGGCACCGGTAATGTCTATCTCGCAGTTGATACGCGTCTCGATCGAAAAGTTGCTGTCAAAATACTGTCGGTAGACTTTACTGAAGATCGCGATCGCGTCTCCAGGTTCAAACAGGAAGCGCGCGCAACTTCATCTCTGAATCACCCCAATATTGTCACGATATTTGAAGTCGGTGAGATTCAGGATCGCAATTACATCGTCACCGAGTTCGTTGAAGGCGAGATACTCCGTGCGCGTCTGGCTGCCGCTAACCCGAAGGGACTCGACGCTAAAGAGACAGTGTCGATCATCGCGCAGGTGCTTCTGGCGCTCGATGCTGCTCATCGCGCCGGAATAATTCATCGAGACATCAAACCCGAGAACATCATTGTTCGCGCTGACGGCCTCGTAAAAGTGCTCGATTTCGGAATTGCGAAGCTGGATGCGTCGCAGCCTGCGAGTGTGGACCATCTGACAACTCGAACCGGCGTCGTGATTGGCACTGCTGCTTACATGTCTCCGGAACAGGCTCGCGGCCAGAAAGTCGATCATCGCACTGACATCTTCTCAGTCGGCATCGTCCTGTACGAGATGCTGAGCGGGCGCAAGCCTTTTGAAGGTGAGACGTGGAGTGATGTGATGGCGGCAGTGTTGGTTAAAGATCCGCCACCAATCGACTCAGCGGTGGCGCCATTAGCGCTTAAAGGAATTGTCGAACGCTGTTTGGAGAAGGATCCGGATAAACGATTTCAGTCGGCCAGCGATCTTACGTTTGCTTTACGACAGGCTACGATCCCAGACCAAAGCGAGAGTGGTCCAGCCGCAGTTAATCACAACCAGCCAATTGCAGCAGCTTCGTGGCACAAGACTGGTTTAGTGATCGCCATCATTATAATCGCTGTTCTAATTGCCGGTATTGTGTGGTCCAAAACAGGTAGCACGACAGGCGAGCAAGCCAGAAAATCGGTACGACCTCCGAGCATCTCACAATCAAAGACAGCATTAACCTGGGTTGACCGCGCCGGAACAGAGCAGGGAACTATCGGAGAAACTGGCGAATACTCCGGGCCGTCTTTTTCTCCGGACGAGCAGCAGGTTGTGGTTGCGTTAAATGACCCGGAGGTCAAGACGCGCGATCTTTGGGTTTTGTCGCGGGCGAAAGGAGAACGTCGTAGGCTGACTTCCGATCCCGCGGACGATCTGAATCCAATCTGGTCACCGGACGGCAAGTGGATCTTCTTCACCGCAACCAAGAAAGGTGTGCGAAATATTTATCGGGTGTCTGCGAGTGGGAACGGACCAACCGAATCTGTTCTTGCGTCGAGTCAAGATCTAAACCTCGAGGACATTTCCAGCGACGGACGTTTTTTGGTATTCAACTTTCGCAACCAGCCAGATGATCAGCCCGGCGTGGGTCTGTTGTCGCTTCGGGACAAAAGGCGTGTGCTATTTGCCCCAGCGCCGGCTCGAGCTGCGCGTCTATCTCCCGATCAAAAGTGGATGGCTTATACCTCCAACAAAGACGGTGCTGTAATCGTTGTTCGCAGAGTAGGGGCAGGCGGCACGCCGGTTGGCGACGAGCATGTAGTCTCCAACCCGTCCAGGGGCGCAACTACGTCGATGTGGCGCGCAGATGGCAAAGAGCTGTTCTATCTCGAGGGTGGAACGTTGATGTCAGTTCAGATTGAGACGAATGGTGATCGCTTTGCAGCCGGACCGCCGCAGCCGCTCTTCAAAATAAACGTCGAGGACGAGGAGCGGCGCAATCGTTATCTGGTCAGTAAAGACGGCCTCTTTTTGATGGTTCTGAAGAACAAAGCAAATTAGCGGTAGCGCCCTGGTTTGGGCTCTCTTATCCACAGATTACACAGATTGATTAATAGAGTCACTCCGCTGGTCCATGTTCGGCGGCTACTCTTAATTGCGCGCCGCCCGCAGTACGCGCACCCATGCGGCGTAACCAGCGGAAATGGGACGAGAGTCCCGCACGAAAGGAAGTGTGCTCACCGTATCTCACCCCAAACTCGCGACAGGTCTGTTCCACGAGGTTTGAGATTGCCGGGTAATTAACGTGGCATACGCGAGGGAAGAGATGATGTTCGATCTGAAAATTCAACCCACCGAGGAGCCAGCTCTCGACTCTACTGCGTCGAGCGAAATCCACGGTGGTTTCAACTTGATGGACTGCCCACGCGTTTTCCATTGAGCCCGAGCTCTCTTGAGGCATTGGAAACTCGGCCTCTTCGACGCAATGAGCAAGTTGAAACACAACGCTCACAACCACGCCCGCAAGCCCGACTATCAAAATGTAGAACAGGAGCACCATCCAAAGTGGATGGACCAGCAGTGGCAATCCAAAAGCCATTGTGAGAAACAGCGCTTTACCGCCAACAAAGCCGAGGAGTTCCCACCTTTTCGGTCGTGGCATTCGTGTGGGTCCGATCCGGCCCAGGATCACGTCGCGGAAATCATCGTATAGATTCCACTTGACGACGTTCAATCCATAAAGCGGCCACAAATAGAAATGCTGCCAGCGATGAAGTTTGAGTCTCGTCTGATGCGGTGTCAGGCGGCCGAAAAAAGCGATATCAATATCGGCATCGTGGCCGGTAATGTTTACGTAAGTATGGTGTACGACCACGTGTTTCCAATGCCATACGTAAGAACTGGCGCCTATGAGATCCATCGTCATGGCCGCTAACCGGTTGATCCAGACATGATTTGAATAGGAATGATGACTGCCGTCGTGTTCGATATTGAAGCCAATCGCCGCCATTGAAAGGCCAAGTAGAACCGCCAGAGGCACAGCTTGCCACCAGGCACCCGCCCCGAACACCAGCAATGAATAGAATCCACCAAAGGCGAGGAGAATAATTCCGGTTTTCAAATACATCGCCGGACAGTCGCGTGGACTGCGATCGGAATTGCGAAAATAGTCATCGACTCTTCGCCGCAACTCTTTATGAAATTCATTGTCTCTACTGAAGGTCAATCGGCTTGGAACAACATCGCGATTATGATGAATTGACATTCTTAAAACTCAACTCCTGAACTGCTAGCTGACAACTTTGATGCTCTGACAACTCCATCTTACCCATTCGCACGCATCAACTTGTTGTCAAAACAGTGAGTATGAGGTGAAGTGACAAAAAGATTACAAGCAGTGAGCTGTGTGAATGCCACAAAGCGCACAAAGGAACAAATGTACTTGCAAAGCACTTGTGTCCTTTGTGCACCTTCGTGACTTAGGAGGACTTCCCGGTGGACATCGAAGCGCGGGAGCGCTCAATGACAAGATGCAACATAACAAGACGGAAGAATTGTCGTATGTGCGATAGAGCACATAAGAAAGGGAGAATTCGAGGTTTTGGACAGAGCTTCAGTTCAGGTATGCATCCGTTTCGGCTTTAATGATCGCGTAACACTCGCAGGATTTCGCTTCCAGGCCCCGGCGATCAAGCAGAGTGATCATTCCGCGACTGTAACGTATTAGTTTGGCCGCCTGTAACGCGCCGGCGGCTCTGCTTACGCCTTCGCGCCGGACGCCCAACATGCTGGACAGGAATTCCTGGGTCAACGGAAATTCTTCAACGCCCAAACGATCTTTGGTCATCAACAACCAGCGCGCCAGTCGAGCATTGACCAAATGAAAGCGGTTGCAGGTCGCTGATTGGGAGACCTGAGTCAGGAGTGAGTGTGAATACCGATGCAGGAGGCGATGTAAACTACCAAGTCGATTTGCTTCTATGCGCACCGCCGCTGAAGTCATTCTCATAGCGGTGCCCGAACCCTGTACCAGAGCATGTGTTGATGAAGACTTGACCCCCATAAAGACCGCCAGGCCGGCCATCCCTTCATTTCCCACCATTCCCACTTCGAGCCATGCCGTCTCCGACAGTTCCGAAATCAAAGAAATGATCGAATCGTTAGGAAAATAGACATACTTGATTTCATCACCAAGTTCGTACAGCACCTCGCCCAACACCAGATTCACTGTCTTCAGCCTGGGCAATAAAAGCTCGTATTCCTTTTTTGGAAGCATGGCCAGCAATCGGTTAACGCCTGGGCCACCATTACTACTGCTTTTCAAAATGACATCCTCTCAACTCCCTACAACTCAGCGATACAAGAATCACAATTCCACTCTCTTATTGAGTAACATTCGAGCAGCGTCGGGTCTGTGCGCGAACACACATACCAAACACATCTTAGTTTGCATGTTTGCGAGTGTATAAGCAGGTAAAAGCGGCTAGTTTGCGGGAGATAATGAGAGACGCACGCCCGTTACTTGAGTAACCGATCAAACTCGTCTTTAACAACTCGGTAACACTCGCATGCGGTATCTTCCAACCTCTGGCGGTCCAGGATCTGTATGCGCCCTCTTACGTAGCTGATTGCTCCAATGTCCTGAAGGTGACCAGCGGCCACCGTAACACCTTCACGGCGGACGCCCAACATATCCGCGATCAATTCCTGAGTCATGACCAACTCATCCGTAGCCAAACGGTCGTGGCTCAACAGTAGCCAACGGCAGAGTTGCTGTTCGACTGAGTGGAGCCGGTTGCAAACGGCCGTCTGCGATATCTGGGTAATCAGTGCTTGCGTATAGCGCAGCAACAATCGTTGGAAGTCACCGCCCAAGGCGAATTCAGCTTGCAGCTCCCTCGCCTTCATGCGAATAGCCTCACCTGCGCTTTGGACCACGGCCCGGTTGGGCATGGTTCCTCCTCCCATGAAGAGAGCAATTCCCACTACACCATCATTGCCCGTCAATCCCATTTCGGCGGTGGAGCCGTTTTCCATCGTGTAAAGCAAAGAGATAATCGCTGTAGTTGGGAAGTAGACGTAATCCAAATGTCCGCTGAATTCGTAGACGACGTCGCCAAGTGAAAATGAGATTTCTTGCAGGTTTGGGAGCAGGCGTTCAACTTCGTCTGATGGTAAGGCAGCCAACAGTCGATTCTTACCGGTATTCACAGTTCTCGAAGCAACTCGCACGCCTCATCTCTACTTTCGCTTGCGCCAGGAAGGGTCGTTGGTTCCGCAAGGTTAGAGAGAGCATATCACGCATGTGCGCCACCACACATATGACCATTTACTGGGTAATGGGTCAGTTTGAAGAATGTCTCACGCAAAGGCGCAAAGTCGCCACGAAAGACGCAAAGAAATCAGACGTTCTCTTTGCTGTCTTTGCGTCTTTGCGTGAAACGTAATCTAAAGGGACCCACTACCTTCAACTGTTTTGTATTGTCACAGTATGTGTGTTGCCGCACGGACACGGAAAGTATCAACCTGTATGTTCTATCTATGCCAAACCTCCAGCTTAGTTCCGAAGAAGTGGAGAGACAGGTATGACGATGAAAGTAATGGATCTGAGAAAAGCTGAGCAACGATGGCTGATTTTAGTAGTGGAGGATGTCTATGAAACGCGGGCAGGCATTGACACATTACTGAAAGCCAACGGCTATCGCGTAGCCTTCGCACCAATCGAGGGAGAGCCGACAAACAGCACTCGGCCTGAGCGACCCGACCTGATATTAGTGAGCGGGGCAAGCTTGCCCACAAACGTTCTAGGCGATGTGAGTGGCATGCGAAAGGAAGCCGGCGTTGGTGATGAGATTCCAGTTGTAGTCTTTTGCGCTCAAGACATCCCTGAAGGTGAAGAAGTCGCGATTGGTGGAAACGTATATCTAACGAACCCCGATAACTTCAATCAGTTGAGAGGTCTTGTCGCCCGGTTATTGCCAGAGGCCGCACGATGACGTTACCAACCGAGAAGAGCAGATACTTTAATGTATGATAAATAATAATAGAACACCTTTGGTTGTCAGGTTCATGGATACTCGGCCGCGAATGCTGATGGAGATCACTAACACTTCGGTGAACACTCTTAAGTCTGTTGAGATTCTGACAGTGTTTTTGAAGGAAGAGCAAGGTTCCTCTGATCATTCCCGCGCGCATATTCGGTTTGACCCCATCAAATCGGTTCAACCAAATGAAAAAGCCGTTGTTTCTCACCGCACGTGGATCAATGGCAGGCCGGCAGGTGATGCACAGGATCAAATCGGACGGCTTGAGGTCGTCGCGGGCGCGATCAAGCCCTACGTCCTGGATATTTCATGGGAAGACGTGGAGGGGAAGATGCAGTTTCAGAGAATTCCGGTTGGTCATTAGCCCGGCGCGAGTGCCGGTCATTCTTAGGTAACGATTTCAAAACTTCTAAAAACTTTGCTCCCCATAAAGCCGGCAAGCGCCGTGGGCTCGTCGTCATAAACATCAAAGACCGTTAGAAGGTTGGTGACTGTCATCAGTTCACGGAGGCTCTCCGTCAAGTTCATCAGCTTTAACGCGCCGCCTCTTTCGTCCAGAGTTACGTGGCTGGAAACAAGCTCGCCCAGTCCACACGAATCGATGTATTTGACCCGCTCAAGGTCCAACAGAACCTGAACCTTTCCTTCTCGAGCAAGGCAGCGGATTGACTCGTGCAGCGCTAGAGTTACACCGCGGATTCTTTCCCTGCCTTTTAGATCGAGCACAGTCACATCTTCAACTTGGCGCACATTGATATAGAGATTAATCATTTAAGTGTTCCTCAATGCTCTGGGAATTCGTGCGTTAATCGTGCCTCGTTTGCGACCACTTTTTGAACATTACCTGATGAGACCTTCGGGCGAAGGAGCGTTGCACGGATGGGGGTCCGCCGCTGTCTTTAACAGAACCGTTCATCGGTGTTCTGTCGTCTGCCTGACCTTCCAGGAGCCATTCGTTTTGTTGCGCCCAGCGCACTGAATCAAACTCTGATTGTGCAGGTAAGTTGGCCTCGCCATTTGTTTCTTGCATGAGATTAGACTTCGTTCATAAAGGTTCTTGTGATTGTTAGCTTGAGCAGGTGAATCCGTCTGTGCGGTAGACCGCTTATGAAGTGGAATTGTTATGTGGTCTAACGCACGGACAGCCGCGTTTGCTTAGTCCATTCTGAATGGACATATGAGTTTTCATGAGTTGGATAAATTCTGAAATTGAGGAGAGTACGATTATGTTGTGGGCAATTTTGATAGTGTTGTTACTGCTCTGGCTGGTTGGATTTTATGGAGGCTTTGTCACTACGAGCCTGATTCACCTATTACTGGTAGCGGCGGTGATAGTTCTTGCACTTAATCTCTTTAAGCACCGAAATCCGGCGTAAGGGCAACAGCAGAAAATGGCAAAGCAAATAACACTTGGCGAAAAATCCCGTGCTGCAATTTTGCGTGGCGTGAATAAACTCGCCGACACAGTAAAGATCACACTTGGTCCAAGAGGGCGCAACGTCGTGCTCGACAAGAGATATGGCAGCCCGACGATTACCAAAGACGGTGTGACTGTGGCGAAAGAGATCGAACTTAAAGATGCGATGGAGAACATGGGCGCGCAAATGGTGCGGGAAGTGGCCTCGAAGACCAGCGATGTCGCCGGCGATGGCACGACTACCGCAACCGTGCTGGCCCAGGCCATTTTTCGCGAAGGCGTGAAGACCGTGGCAGCGGGCGCGAACCCGATGGCTCTGAAGCGCGGCATTGATAAAGCCGTCGAACGTGCTATTCGGGAGATCAGGAAAACAGCGAAGCCGGTGACAGACGACATGATCGCTCAGGTTGGATCGATCTCTGCCAACGGAGACGAGAACATCGGGAAGTTGATCGCCGAAGCGATGCAGAAGGTCGGCAAAGATGGCGTTATCACCGTGGAAGAATCTAAAACGATTGAGACGGGCTTGGAGGTGGTGGAAGGGATGCAGCTCGAGCGCGGCTATCTCTCGCCTTACTTCGTCACCGATCAGGAAAGCTTGGAAGCCGTACTTGAAAATCCGCTCATTCTCCTGAGTGACAAGAAGATTTCCTCGATGAGAGATATGCTTCCGATCCTGGAGGAAGTTGCCAAGTTGGGTAGATCGATTTTGATTATCGCGGAAGATATAGACGGCGAAGCGTTAGCAACGCTTGTAGTAAATAAATTACGCGGCACGCTTGGCGTCGCAGCAATCAAGGCCCCGGGCTTTGGCGATCGTCGCAAGGCTATGCTCGAAGACATCGCGGTGCTTACCGGTGCAAAGGTCATTACTGACGATCTCGGTATCAAGCTGGAAAGTGTCATGCTCGAGGAACTGGGCAGTGCGAGGAAAATAACGATCGACAAAGACACCACGACGATCATTGATGGCGGCGGAGACACTAAAGACTTGCAGGCTCGTGTAAACACTCTCAAAGCTCAAATCGAAGATTCTACCTCTGACTATGACCGTGAGAAGCTGCAAGAGCGGCTGGCGAAACTTGTAGGCGGCGTTGCGATAATTCGGGTTGGCGCGGCCACCGAAACGGAACTCAAAGAGAAGAAGGCGCGGGTTGAAGACGCAATGCATGCAACTCGAGCGGCGGTTGAAGAAGGCATCGTGCCTGGTGGCGGTGTGGTTCTGATTCGAGCTGCGAAGGCATTGGACAAATTCAAACTCTTTGATGACGACGAACCTGCGGGAGATCCGGACGAGCAAATTGGCGTCAACATCGTGAAGCGTGCACTGGAAGAGCCACTACGACAGATCGTCGCCAATGCGGGCAAAGAAGGCGCGGTAATCGTCGAGAGAGTTCGCTCCGAAAAGAACCCAAACATCGGCTACAACGTGGTGACGGAGCAGTTCGAAGATCTCGTAGCTGCCGGTGTCATTGATCCCGCCAAAGTCACGCGTAGCGCCTTGCAAAACGCCGCCTCAATCGCCGGCTTGATGCTGACGACTGAGGCACTGATTTCCGAGTTTCAGGAAGACAGCAAACCTGGCGAAGTGTCCGGCGGTCTGGTCAGGTAAGCGCCAGAAATCCGGCAGCCCCCAACCCGTTACAAGCTTCCACTCCTCGACAGCCTCACGTTTCTCATATCCACACACACTATTACCCCGCCACGAAGCTGGCATATATATCAAATATGCAATATAGTCTGGATAGGCAATACTTTTCATATATGGTACATACCCATCCCTTAAAAAAGAGAGGTCCCATGATTGAGGTTCGCATCGATCAACTACTTAAAGTACGCGGCCGAACGTTTTATTGGCTGGCGAAGAATACAGGTATTAGTCATACGACGTTGTGGCGCTTGAAAAAAGCTAAGGCACTCGGAATCAACTTCATCACGCTGGAAAAACTATGTGAGACACTCGAGTGTCAGCCGGGTGATATGTTCACGTTCATGAATCAAAAAAAGCACGGCGCTAAAAAGAGACTTCGGTCTCACGCGCCCGACAAATCCGCATCAAGGTAATCAGTTTATCTTAGGAGAATGATGAGAACCACTTCGAGCATGTTCGAGCAATTCACGCTGGGGATTGAAGAAGAATTTCAGATTGTCGATCCCCATACGCGCGAGTTGCGCTCACACGTTTCCGAAATCCTCGAAGCAGGAAAGATGATGTTGGGAGAGCAAGTCAAACCTGAAATGATTCAATCGATGATCGAGGTCGGCACCGGGGTTTGCGCCGACATACAGGAAGCGCGAGCCGATATCATAAAACTACGCGGGGTGCTCTCCGAGTTGGTGCGCAAGCAAGGCTTAATGATTGTCGCTGCTGGCACTCATCCATTCTCGCGTTGGCAGGATCAAAAGATTTACGAGAACGCAAGATATGAGTCGATCGTTGAAGAGAATCAGATCATTGCCCGTTCATTGCTGACTTTCGGTCTTCATGTACACGTTGGTATTCCGAATCCCGAACGCGCTGTTCAAATCATGAACGCAGTACGCTACCTGCTTCCGCACGTGCTGGCGCTCTCAACTTCATCGCCCTTCTGGCTTGGAGTGCATACGGGTTTGAAATCCTATCGCTCGGAGGTCTTTGCAAGGTTCCCGCGTACTGGCATCCCCGATTACTTCGAGTCGCGCGGCACATTCGAGCAGTATTTAGAACTGCTGGTCAAAACTAGTTGCATCGACGACGGTAAGAAGATCTACTGGGATGTTCGGCCGCATCCGGTTTTCCCCACCCTGGAGTTTCGCATCTGTGATATTCCCACGCGGGTTGACGACACGATCGCTATTGCCGCGCTCTTCCAGGCGATAGTAGCTAAAGTCAATAAGTTGCTGGATCAGAATCTCACTTTCCGGCTACATCACAAGATGCTGATCGAAGAGAACAAATGGCGCGCAGTGCGCTTTGGTCTCGATGGCAAAATGATCGATTTCGGCAAAGGAACCGAAGTTCCCGTTCGTGAGCTTATTCGTGAACTGCTCGAGTTTGTCGACGATGTTATAGATGACCTCCGCTCGCGCAAGGAGATCCGACACATCCGCACGATTCTCGAGCGAGGAACATCAGCGGATGAACAACTTCGAGTCTGGCACGAGACGAAAGATATTAATGCTGTCGTGGATCGATTGATCGAACTGACAATGGAAAACGTGCCTCATGAAATAACTCCGGCGTTAGCAGCGGTCAAATGACGTTCGTAGGTACTGGTTCAGTTTGAAAAACGCCGAAGGCGTTCGCTAACCCCAGCCCAGGGTTCGAGCCGCAGCGAGAACCCTGGGAAGCAAATAAAAAGAAACGATAACCCTGAAAGGGTTCATCGCAAGGCGAACCCTTTCAGGGTTGGTTGCTTTTCTCAATGATGATCCCAGGGTTGTCGCTTCGCTCCAACCCTGGGCTGAAATTAGCTAACGCCTTCGGCGTACTTCAAAGTGAACCCGTACTCGTTCGTAGCGCTATACGACATATATCCTGCATTTGACATATAGTGTCTGCCAGCGTAAGGTTCTTGGTGAATCGAGTCAGGCTTACTCCCTTCTCAGCTCCTCTGGAATCGACCAGATCTCCTGAAGTCAACAGCCACAGCGAGGAGCAAGTTTCCAGCACACGCGCGGCTCTCCCGTTCAACACGGGAACGTTTGTAATGTGTCTAAGGCACAGCAGCCGCATAGGAGCAAGCATGAAGACTTTTTATGCAATGAGACGTGCAAATGGCGACTGGTTTGCTGTTGCTGACAACGGCGATCTTCGAGTTCCTATCTTCAAGAGCACGGCCGACGCGACGACCGCCCGTTTGCGCGACACCGGAATGGAATGTTTTAGACCAGTCTTGTTCAACCTGCGCGCATTCGAGGAACTCAAGAGGACCGACGGCAATACGGCATCCTTTTTAATGATCGCGGATCCCTCTCGTCACCTGAAACATGGTCTGCGACTGGGTTTCACTGACCTGGCTGCGTTAATACAATGAAAGGTATTAGGGTTTATCTCAATCTGAAGAGAGCTGACTTGTTGGCCAGAGGTCCCGTCTTCTACAGTCACCGTCCGGGTGGTCCATATTATCGCTGGCGGTACGAAGAGCTCCGTGGAGAATGGCTATCTTCTCGTATGCATGCCAGCGATTTAACCCTGACGGAACTTGTCTCGGCGCCCTGGAAAGAAATACCCGCTACTCTGAAGAGTACTCTCGACCAACATTATGTGGAATAGCAGTGTAATCTGTGGATTAACTGTTCTCTCCTCGACCCGCCAGGTTTGCAACTACAAGTACGAATTCTGCAGGCTCCACTGGCTTCGCGAGATGTACTTGATAGCCGCCTGCTAAGGCACGCACTCGATCTTCGGCTTTAGCATACGCCGTGAGTGCGATAGCTGGAATCCGGCCTGTGTTGTCGGCGGATTCCGCGTTCCTAATTTTCTTGATCAATTCGTACCCATCCTGATCGGGCATCCCGAGGTCGCTCACCAGCACATCCGGTTTTCGTTGCTTAATTTCCTTGATCGCTTCCGCAGCAGAGGCTGCTGTGATCACGTCAGCCTGGCATTCTGACAGTACCGCCTTCAACATCTGACGAGTATCAGAGTCGTCGTCGACGACTAACACGCGTACACCGTCGAGTCGCGGCGGACATTCGATGCTTAGCCTATCCGTCGCTCTCGCTCTTGTTAGTGTTGAGTCTGCTCCGGTCTTCCTGCCGGGGACACTATTGATGCTGAGAACAGGTAGTCGGAACTTAAAGGTCGCGCCACATCCTGGCCCATCGCTATGCGCGTCAACTGTACCGCCGTGTGACTCGACCAATTGACGAACAATTGCCAGGCCGATGCCAAGGCCGCTATGCGATCTGGTTGTTTTGCCGTCGCCCTGACGAAACCGATCAAATACGTAGGGCAAAAACTCTTTGCTTATCCCTTCACCTGAGTCGGCAACGGAAATCTCAACCTCAGAATTTACACGTTGTAGCGCGACATCAATGTGGCCTTGCTTTGGCGTGAACTTAACTGCGTTAGAAAGCAGATTCCACACTACCTGCTGAAGGCGGTTTGCGTCGCCGAGCACTGGCCCGGCTTCGGCATCAAACGTCGTCTCGATGGTGATGTGTTTCGCGTCCGCGGCCGGGCGAACAGTGTTCACGGCATCGCTGATGACGTGAGCAACTTCAATGGCGCTTCGATCGAGAGTTAGTTTGCCCGTAATGATCCGCGAGATGTCGAGGAGATCGTCAATCAGTTTAGTTTGGAGAGTGGCATTTCGCTCAATCGCTTCCAAAGCGCGCGCGCTATTCTCGGCATCCAGCTTTCCCGTGCGCAACAGGCGCGACCAACCTAATACCGCTGTCAGCGGTGTACGTAGTTCATGTGAAGCTGTGGCGAGAAATTCATCTTTAAGGCGATTTGCTTGTTCAGCTTCCTTTTGCGCAGCTTGAGCGGTTGCGAGTAGCCGTTCGCGCTCTAGTTCCAGTTGCTTGCGTTCAGATATGTCTCGAAATACGAGCACGGCGCCGACGACTTCGCCTTGTTCGTTCCGAATCGGTGCGGCACTGTCGTCAATGGGCCATTCCTTGCCGTCTCTAGCCATGAGGATAGTATGGTTTGCGAGTCCGACGATGGTGCCCGCATTTAATGCTCGCAAGACAGGGTTCTCGAAGGGTTGGCGGCTCAGTTCGTTAACGATTTGGAAGATATCCGTTAGAGAGTGTCCCATCGCCTCGGCCTGATCCCAGCCCGTAAGGGCCTCGGCAACCTGATTCATGAGTGTCACACGACCTTCGACGTCGGTAGTGATAACTGCGTCACCAATACTCGAGAGTGTGACCCGTAACCAGTCAGACTGTTTGCGCAAAGCCTCTTCGGCTCGGCGGCGGGCGAGGTGAATGCTCCGGGCATTCTGTTGGACAACCGAACGAAGTAGTTCCTCTTCATCGTCTTTTATCGACATCATCGATCTCCGAGCAATTTAGAGGCCATGGCAGTTCCTGCCACGCGTGCCTGGATTTTTGCGAACGCTGTATCGCGGGTCGTGGAAGTGTCGTCGCTGAATGGAGAGAAGCCGCAGTCGTCTGTGGTGCCTAGTTGCGAAAGCGGAATGTATTCGGCTGCCTCAAGCACGCGCTCGCAAACTTCTTCGGGCGTCTCAATCTTTGGATCTATCGGTGCAACGACTCCGACGAATATGCGATGGTCCGGCTTCATGTGAGCACGAATGGTTTTCAGGACTTCGAGACGATTCTTTTCGCCGGCTAGGGCGATGTAAAAATTCCCGGCCATTAACTGGAACAGGTGAGGTAAGAGTTCTGCATATTCCACTTCGGCGCTATGTGTTGAATCGCGATCACTGCCTGGACACGTGTGCACGCCAATTCGCGTTCGCTCCTCTGCGTTGAACCGAGAGAGGGCGAGGTTGTTGAGATCGATAAAGCTTTGGAGCAAGTTTCCGGAAGGATCGATCTTGATTGCCAGTCGTCCCTCGGTGAAGTCGATTTGCACCTTGTGCGCGCCCTTCTGCAGACACGCGCGCACCTCGGCTTCGTGCTCGCGCAGTAAGTCGTCGATGAATTGCTCTCGGGTATAACCGGGAATGTCTTCCGGCGGGTACATGAGACTAAGAGCGGACGGGGAGATGACTGCCTGCTTAACCGGCACGTGGGCGTAGCTCAGGGCGAGATCAAGATACCTGTCGGCTGTTTGCTTGTAGCGGAAAGGGCCGGAGGTTAGTCGCAGCATGCGACGCGTATGTCCCGCGGTGAAAGGAATCTTGAAACCGTCAGGTGCTGTGTTCTCCAGACCATGCACCGGGTAAGTCCAGAAGTTGTGATACTTCCTTTGCTCCCCATCGGTCACCACCGGCGATCCGGTGGCCTCAAACCGCTCGATGGTGTCGCGAATAGCTGCCTCGTAGAGCGGATTCAAAGTCGGGTCAGTTCCATCTTGATCGCCGATTGCTGCGAGTAATGAAAGCGGTCGAGGAATACTTCCGATTGGCTCAGTTGGGATTTTCATGGCACCACGACGGTAACAATTGAACAAACTGTCGAAGGCGATGAGAGATTCGCCTCGACGAGT
>Ga0070698_100004477_pt1 | contig 15361 bp, 12 predicted proteins | sample KBSK1502metaG_FD_65477 | JGI IMG/M metagenome (GOLD analysis project Ga0070698, IMG submission 65477) | Corn, switchgrass and miscanthus rhizosphere microbial communities from Kellogg Biological Station, Michigan, USA - KBS K1-50-2 metaG | ecosystem: Host-associated > Plants > Roots >...
CTCCCAGCGTCCGACTAGACGACGGCCTCAAGGGGCCAAGGAGCAACGACGTCAGCGGGCAACCACGCCCGATTTTCATCCCGGAACGGGCCGCCCGCCAGGGGGACCGGAGACTAGACGGGGAAGTCCAAGCCCACCCGCAATCATGCGGCAGGCACATCACGACGCCCAGACCGGCCCTGACCCGCCATCCCTGCCGGCTGGCGTTGCCCATGCGCGTGGGGTCACCCTATAGCGGTGCGCACGATACCAAGACGCCCTGGTGATGGCGGATCTCCCGGAGTGGTGGGGCGCCCGGCACGCCGGGCGCATGTATAACGCCACCAGCAGCACCAACGCCTCGCGCCCTGACCCTCAGGGGCGGCTTCACGGTCCTCGACCGCCAGCAGCGCCACCTCCACCGCCACGCTCACACGCAGGGGTCCAGCGACCTTCACAGCTACCTGCTAGCGCGCGCCCAGCAGCAGGCCAGCCCCGCCCAGCTGGCCCCCGAGCTGGCCACCACCACAGTCGTCCGCCACCTGCTGGACACCGCAGGCATCACCCCCCCACCCCGCCAGGTGACCGCGGCCCGCCGACGCCGCAGTAGCACCGACCAGCACCTGGCGGCCCGCGCCGCGGAGCTGGGCTTCGCATCGCTGCAGGCATACCCTGCCCACCGAGCGACGGCACGGCGATGGCCAAGCACCACCATCGCCGGCGAGCTTGGTGTCCATCCCGCGACGGTGCGTGACCGGCTCGACCAGCAGGGCCTGCCCCGCCAGCGGGCGACCATCCGGCCCTACCAGGCGATCCAGCGGCAGACGGAATGTTGGGCGACCAAACGCCAGGCCCGCCTGGCCGGGCTGGGGTTTGCCAGCGTGGAGGAGTACTTGCGGGTGCGGCGGGTCGGGCAGGGCTGGTCGCTGCGGCGCATGCTCACCGAGCTGCGGGTCGGCTCGGCCTGGCTGAAGGGCCAGATGGACCAGCTCGAAATCCCTGACCCGGGGGCGGCGGCCCTCCTACACCATGCCGAGGGACGTCACCGTCGAGCATTACAGTCGAGCGGATTTCGCCGAGTTCGAGCGCGTCCTGGCCTGTGCCTGGCGTCTCGCGGGTATCTGTGAGTCGGGCGGTACGGTGCCGCCTCCCATCTGCAAGCCGGTCGAAGGAGGGCCAGGTCATGCACAATCGCAGACAGCCTTCGCGTATCCTCCCAAAGCTCCGTTTGGGCCAGCGGGAGCGTGGACTGGTTCAACTCCAAGCGGCTCGCGTCGGCGCGGCCGCGGTCGGGGCGGCGGCAGTCGGGGCGGGCGCTATCGGCGCCTTGGCGATTGGCCGTCTGGCGGTCGGCCGGGCGGTCGTCCGGCGCCTGAAGATCGAGGAGCTCGAGGTGACCCGCTTGCATGTCCATCAGCTCCGCGTCGACGAGCAGCCGACGACCGCCCAGGCCTGATCCGTCCGGGCGGCCGTACCGCCAGGATTTCTCTGGTACCCGGTCTGCGTGACTTAGCCGATATTCGACAGCCACGAGGCGTTGGGAGGCCCGGATCCCCGGTCCGCGGGGACCCGCGGGCGGCGCTGCCGTCGCCTTGGCGGCCGCGGATCTCTAGCTCATGAACGGCTGGAGCCGCTCGGGCATGACCACGACGGGGCGCATCATGTCCCGGTCCTCGTGCTCAAGGATGTGACAGTGGTACATGTAGCGACCGCTGAAGGCTTCGAAGCGAACGGCCAGCTCGACGATCTCGTTGGGATTGACGCGGACGGTGTCCTTGAGGCCCCGCTCGTTGGCGTCGACGGCGTGCTCGAGGTCGTCGTCGGGGCTCCGCCCGAACCGCACCAGGGCCGAGGTGGTGGTGTCGGTGATCCCGCCCTCGGGAACGGTGACGGTGATCGCGCGCCGTGACAGCACGTGGAACGGGTCCAGGTGGATGTGGATGGGATGGGTGTCCCCGGTCAGGTTGATGAGCTGCCAGACCTCCCAGCGGCCGAGCATCGGAAAGAAGGTCACGGTGTCCTCGAAATGGCAGGCGACCGTGCGGTAGCGGGTCACCGTCCCAGCCTGGCCGTTGGCGTCGGGGTCGACCACGGTGATCAGCTCGCTCGGGCCACCGCCGGGCACCTCGACCAGCTCGCGCATGGTGAGCATGTTGGGGACCTGGTCGAGCTCCTGCTCGGCGAGCGCGACCGCGCGCCGCACCGCGCCGTCCAGGTCGCCCGCGGTCGGCGGCGCGGCGTCCGTCGCGAGCTGCCCGGGGGTGGCCAGGCGGCGCGGCGAGGGGCCGGGCACGACCCGGAAGCGCATGACGTCGGGATAGGCCAGCAGCCCCTCGAGGTTGGCGGCCTGCCGAGCTCGCTCCGCGGGGAACGGCGTGCCTTTGAACGGCGCGCTGGCGGTGTTGACCAGCGTGAGCTGGCTGCCCGGCGCCAGGTCGGAGAAGTCGATCAGCAGGTCGGCGCGCTCGGCGGAGGAGAGCACCAGGCCCTGCGGGGGGACCGCCACGGGTGCGCGCAGCAGCCCGCTGTCGGTGCCGATCTGGGCGATGCGATCGAGCTGGGGCCCGCCGTCGCCCAGCAGCACCAGGCGGAAGGTCCGCGCGTTGGACCCGTTGATCACCCGCAGGCGGTAGGTGGCGGGCTGCACGTCGAGGATCGGCCAGACCTTGCCGTTCACCGTCGTGAACGGCGCGAACGCCTCCATGGTTCCGGGGTCGGTCTTATGGACCAGCTCGCCGGTGAGCCGACCCTGGAGGTCCTGGCCGAAGTTGCGGTCCTGGAGCAGGAGCGGCACCTCGAAGGGCGGCCCCTGGGGGAGGCCGAGATCCCGTTCTTGCTGGTCGCGGACGATCCACAGGCCGGCCAGCCCCGCGTACACCGTGAACCGGGTGACGCTCATGACGTGGTCGTGGTACCAGAGCAGCGCCGCTCGCTGGCCCATCGCGTAGTCGGCGACCGCGTGCTGGCCGGGCGCGAAGATGTTTTCCGCCCAGCCGTCGTAGGGAGCGGCGGTCAACCCGCCGTGCAGGTGCACGACCGAGAGGCCGGGTAGGGACGCGGCGTCCGCATCGGGGACGCCGCCGCTGAGGCCGGGCAGGCACTGCACCGGGACACCGTCGCCGTCGGTCTCCGTCGGCGCCAGCGTGACCGTGACCGGCAGGGTGCCCGCCAGCTCGTTGCGCCACTCCACGCGGACCGGGTGGCCGCGCTCGGCCTCGATCGTCGGGCCGGGGACGCTGCCGTCGTAGGTCCAGACCCGCGACTGGGGCAGGTCGCGGTGGAAGCGATGGCTCGCCGCGCGGATGTGAACGCGCAGCCAGCCTTGGTGCTCGTCTGCCAGGCGGCGCGGCGGCAGCGGCAGCGCATCGACGAACGGCATCAGCGGCGACTGCATGACCACCCCCGAAGCTGGACCGGACGTCACCTACCCTAGTGCAGTCGAGCAGCTCGTGGCGCGGGGCGGCGCTGCCCCGACGCTGGCGGCGGGTCAGCCTTTGACGTAGGAGAGCTTCTCGGCGATCTTGCCGTCGCGGAAGCGGAGCAGATCAACCCCACGGACGTGGCCGCTGCCCCAGGAGTAGCGCCAGCGCTGGACCACACGGTCGTCGGCGGCAACGACCTCCTCGATCTCGAAGTGGCTGTGCGGGTCGCCGAACACCGGCTCCCAGGCGGCGCGGACCGCCTGCTTGCCCTCGAAGCGCTCGCCGTCGGGCGGTGGGTTGGTGTTGTCGAAGAGACAGTCGTCGGTGACCAGAGCGAGCGCTGCCTCCAGATCGTGGTCGTTCCACGCCCGGTTGAACTGGTCCAGCACGACGCGCTCCTCCGAATCCTTCACGAGGGCGAGCCTACCCACCCCGCGGCCATCCAACCGCCCGCGGCGGCGCTGTGACCTCGGCCGGACAGGCATTGGCTGCCGCGCCTGCGGCCGAAGTACGCTCCCCTGGTTGTCGAGGGTGGGAGGTGACGCGACGGTCATGACGGCACGCCCCGTCCCCTTGTGGGCGCGCGCCGCGGCGTTGCTGATCGTGGCCACCCTGGCCTCGACCGCCTGCCAGCCTGATGAGCGCCGCCCGGTTGCGACCACGACAGCCGGCGCGCCAGGCACCAGCCGGGCAGGCCCTACCCAAGGCCAGACCGTCCGGCGCCCGGTGACGCTGGCCTTTGCGGGCGATGTGCATTTCATGAAGGTGCCAGGAGCGCGCCTGGCCCACGACCCGGACACCGCGCTCGGCCCAATCGCCGCGGTGCTGGGCCGGGCCGATGTGGCGATGGTCAACCTCGAGACGACCGTGACCACCCGGGGGACCCCGCAGCACAAGCACTACGTATTCCGCGCCCCACCCAGCGCGTTCCAAGCGCTCCGGGCAGCCGGCGTGGACGTCGTCACGATGGCCAACAACCACGGCATGGACTACGGGCTGGTCGGGCTCCGCGACTCGCTGGCGGCCGCGACCGCGGCGCGCTTCCCGCTGGTGGGCATCGGGCGAGATGCCGCGCAGGCCTACGCGCCCTGGGTGGCCACCGTCGGCGGGCAGCGCATCGCCATCCTCGGCGCCACCCAGGTGCTGGAGCCAGGCCTGCAGGCAGCGTGGACGGCAGGCCCCCACAAGCCAGGCCTTGCCGCCACCCATGACCAGCGGCGCCTGCTCGCAGCGGTCCAGCGGGCGCGTGCGCTGGCCGACACCGTGGTCGTCTACCTGCACTGGGGTGAGGAGGGCAACCCGTGCCCGACCGGCCCGCAGCGCCAGGTCGCGCACCTGCTGGCAAGGGCCGGAGCCGACATCGTGGTCGGCACCCACGCGCACACCCTGCAAGGCGGCGGCTGGCTCGGCAACACCTACGTCGCCTACGGGCTCGGCAACTTCTACTGGTGGAACTGGTTCTCGACCTCCAACCGCACCACCGGCGTGCTGACCCTGACGGTGACCGCGGGGCGAGTAACGCGCACGGCCTGGACACCGGCCGTCATCCGCCGAGCCGTTCCCATCCCGCTGGACGGCCCGGCCGCCGCCAAGGCCCGCTCGCGCCTGGCCGCCCTGCGGTCGTGCACCGACCTCTCCGCCAGACCGTCATAACCGCCTGGGCGGCCGTTGGGTCGCCCGCCACCCCGACCGCCTCCGTGCTCTGGTGGACCCGATAGGGCGGCGCGGCCAGTCAGCCTCCCTGCTGGACGTCCGTCGGGAGCCGGGACAAGCTGTCGACGACCACCGTCGTAAGCTCCCGTGCGAGGTGACCGTCGCGGTCCAGGTCGGGGTCGAAGATCGTGAGCTCCACCCCGACGGCGAGGTCGGAGGCGATCAGCGCCCGCAGCAGGGCGGTCAGCTCCTGGTAGTCCAGGCCGCCTGGTTCCGGGCTGTCGACCGCTGGCATGAGCTCGCCGTCGAGCACGTCGACGTCGACGTGGACCCAGAAACCGTCCAGGCCACGGCCTCCCAGGATGGCAAGGGCGTTGGCGGCGGCGTCGGCGGCGCCGTCCCGGCGGATCTGGTCGGCGTCGATCACGGTGATCGCGGTCGCGGTGGTGACGTCCTGGTACCACGCCGGGTCGGGGTCGTGGTGGCCAAGGGCCACCACGTCGGCGTCCCGCACCAGCGGCCGGCGGCCTTCGAGGTCGGCCAGCGGCTGGGGACCCCGGCCGGTGACCACCGCCAGGTCCTCGCCGGCGACCGCGGAGAGCTGCGCGCTGTTGCCGGGGTGCCGGAAGTCCAGGTGACCATCGACGAAGGCCAGGCCGTAGCGGCCACGGCGGTGCAGCGCCAGCATCGCGCCGAGCAGGATGCTGCAGTCGCCGCCCAGCAGGACGGGGAACCCGCTGGCGTCCAGCACCTCGCCCAGCCGGTCGGCGAGCATCACCGAGTAGCCGGCGATCGCCAGGCCGTTGCGGGTGCCGGTGGCGTCATGGTCCGGAGTGTAGGCGGGCGGCCCGACCCGACCGCCGTCGGTGGCGGCCAGCCGTGCCACGATCCCCTCTCGTCGCAGCGCCTCCGGCAGGCGCCAACAACCCGGGATCGTGTCCGGCGAAGCCGGCCGGAGCCCCAGGTTCGACGGGGCGTCGACCACGACGGCGCTGCGTTGTGGAGGCATGCTGTGGCTCCCTTCGATCGTTCAACACCATCTATCCATCTATGATGGTGACAGAGGTCATGGCCGATTGCTACCCCCGCACGCTGTTGTCGGGGTTCCGACACTAATCGGACCGGAACCAACGCGAGGCGTCACACGAGTTGACACCTGGGTCGCCAGCGGTCAGGGTCAGGTTCATGCCCACGAAGCCCGTGCCCGCGCAGCACCTGGAGGCCCTCACCAGGTCGCCGGAGGCCTGGCGTGAGCGAGTCGAGTCCATCCGAGCGCACCTGCAGGGGTTCCGCGCGGAGGTGACGCTGCTGCCACCGATCCAGCGGCTCCGCCTGCTGGCCGAGCTGCGCCACGGCCTTGACGAGGCCAGCGGCGAGCTGGTCGAGGACGCCATCGTGGCTGCCCGCGCCGACGGGTGGGGGTTACGCCGGATTGCCGTGGCCGCCGGCATCTCCCATGAGCAGGTCCGCCGGGTGCTCGCCGACCACGCCGCAGTGACCGGCAAGGATCAGTCCCAGGGATAGCGGGCAGCCCAGCTGGCCGACCCTTAGCTTCCAGCGCAAACCAACGATTAGCGCCCGACCTTGGTGCTGGTCGTCCGGTTCTGGCGTGCCTGTGGGGTTTCGCATAGCTTGCCGGGGCTTTCAACAGCGGCCAAGCTGAGGCGGACTCCCGGTGGCGACCCGTGACGTGTTCTCCGACGAGGAGCTGGAGCAGCTTCGCGGCTTCCCGGAGATCAACCGGGCAGAGCTGATCCGGCACTTCACCCTGACCGGCGCCGGCGGCCGCGGTGGCGCGGCTGTCGGAGCGGCTGGGGATCCCGGTCAGTGCGCTGCGCGGGTACGGGTGCGGGGAGCAGACCCGCACCGACCATCTGCGCGAGGTGACCCGCTACCTGGGCTGGCGGACGATGGACGAGCTGGCATGGAAGCAGCTGCAGGAGTTCCTGTTCGCCCGGGGCGATGGAGCACGACGCGCCGAGGCTGCTGTTCCGGCTGGCGTGCGAGTACCTGGCCTCGGCGCGGCTGATCCGGCCGGGGCTGGTGAACCTGCTGGAACGCATCGCCACCGCCCGCGAGCAGGCCCGGGCCGAGACGTGGGCGCGGGTGGCGCACCTGTTGGACGATGCGCGCCGCGCCGAGCTCGACGAGCTGCTGGTGGTGGATCCGCTGCTGGGCCGCACCCGGCTGGCCTGGCTGGGGATCGGGCCGACGCAGGCCACGCCCGGCGCGGTCAAGGCCGAGCTCGACAAGCTCGCCTACCTGCGCCGGCTCGACGCGCACACCCTGGACCTATCGGCGTTGCCGGCCGAACGGCGGCGGTTCCTGGCCGGGGTCGGCCGGCGCCTGACCGCGCAGGCGCTCCAGCGGCGTGAGGGAGTGCGCCGCTACCCGATCCTGTTGACGCTGCTGGCGCAGTCGGCGGTCGACGTGCTGGACGGAGCGCTGCTGCTGTTTGACCAGGCGCTGTCGGGCCGGGAGTCGGCGGCGAAGGCCAAGCTCACCGAGGTGCTGGCCGAGCGGGCCCGTGGTGGGGAGGACCGCCAGGCGCTGCTGGACGAGCTCCTCGAGATCCTGCTGGACCCCGAGATCGGCGACGAGGAGGTCGGCGGGCGGCTGCGCGAGGGCGTGGGCCTGGAGCGGCTGCGCGCGGCGTGGGCGGTCCGCCAGCAGCGGCTGCCCCGCGACCACGGGCACCTGGCGATGCTGGATGCCTCCATGGGCTATGTGCGCCAGTTCGCGCCCGATGTGCTGCACGCGATCCGCTTCGCCGGCGGGACCGGCACCAACGAGCTGCTGCAGGCCGTCCAGGTCCTGGCGGAGCTGTATGCGACCGGGGCGTGCAAGGTGCCGCCGCGGCCGAGGCGCTGGCCCTCGCCGACGAGGAGCTGCACGCTGCCTTGGCCGACCTCGACGGGCTGCTGGCAACGGCCAAGGACTCGGCCAAGGACACTCCGGGGGAGGTGCGGCTGGGCGACGACGGGGAGCTGATCATCCCGCCGCTGACCGCTGAGGACCGGCTGCCGCTGACCCAAGAGTTCGGGCCGGGCACCCTGTCCAGCTCCGACGGGCAGCGGTTCCCGACCAAGGGCCGCTCGATCACCGCCCGGGCGCTGTCGCGCTACTTCGCCCGCGGCCAGGGCATCTCGGCCTACACCCACGTCTCCGACCAGCACTCCACCTACGACACCAAGGTGATCGTGGCCGCCGCGCCAGAAAGCCACTACGTCCTGGACGGGATCTTGGGCAACAACACCGACCTGCCGATCACCGAGCGCGCGACCGACACCCATGGCGCGACGCTGGCCAACTTCGCCCTGTTCGACCTGGTCGCCAAGCAGCTCTCCCCACGGATCCGCCTGCGGGTGGCCGCCTCGGTGAAGCACGGCCACGCCACCGCCGCCCTGGTGGTCGGCAAGCTGTGCTCGTCCAAGCGCCAGCAGAACGCCCTGACCGCCGCGATCAAAGAGTACGAGGCGCTGCGGCGCACCATCTTCGCCGCCCGTTACCTGGTCGACGAGACCTACCGGCGACGCATCGCCCGCCAGCTCAACAAGGGCGAGAACCTGCATTCCCTGCGCCGCGAGCTGGCCTACGCCGGCGAAGGGGCCGTGCGGCGGCGCCGCCACGAACAACAGACCGAGCAGATGTGGTGCCTGACGCTGGCCACCAACGCGATCGTCACCTGGACCACCGAGTACTACGGGCTGGCCATCGCCGCGCTGCGCCGCGGCGGCCGAGGGATCGACGACGAGGTCCTGGCCCACCCGTGGCCCAGCCACCACGAGAACGTCCACTTCTACGGCAACCACACCGTCGACATCGACGGCGAGCTGGCCAAGCTCGACGCCGACGGCTACCGGCCCCTGCGCGCCCTGGCGTCCACACCGACCATGGCCACCGAGATCCACCTCGAGCTCCAAGGGGGCGGCCATGTCGAGCGCCGTTGACCCGCGTCGTCGTCGGCAGCCGGGCAGTACGGCGACCAGTGGTGTGGCAACAAATGGCGAATTTGCTGCCACAGCCCTCGGGCTCGGTCAGGCACAATTTAGGCGCCCAGACTGTGATCTTCAGCCATAAGTGGCGGGGCTCTCGCAGCGCTATTTGGCGTACTGGTCCGCGCCCGTCGACGTGCGGTCGCTGAGGTCGATACGGGCGACGAGCGCGAGGCCGCGCTCCACGGTGGCGCTTGGCGAGTGCACTGCCGCCGGAGCCCGAAGCGGCCGAACCGATGAGCACGAATTCCGCCGTCTACTCGAACGGCGGCCTGACTCCCGTCTTGGTCTCTTTTCGGTGGGGTCGACGACGACTGCCGGCACCATGATCGTCCAACAGCGGCATCGGCTCTCATCCTCACTATGTGCAGTGCCCAAAGTGGTCCGGCTCACATGTTCGTGCGTGGTCGTGGGCGCGGCCGGTCTGCTCGGCCTGCTGCATTCGGGGAGGGCCTGGGCGGGGCGAAGCGCAGGCGTCAGACGTTACGTCCGGCAGGCCTCTAGCAGCGGTACCGAACGGGCGAACCCCTTGAGCTGTGCCTGCCGGACTTCCACGAAGGCCACACCCTGGGGCGGGGCCGCTTCGGCCACGCTCTCGCTCACCAGCACCTGGCCCGCGCCGGCGCGGGCGGCGATCCGGGCGGCCAGGTTCACGGTCCGGCCGAAGTAGTCGCCGCCCTGGACCACCACCGGCCCGGCGGCCACCCCGACATGCGCCGGCGGTAGGCCGGCCTGGGGGAGCTGCTCCACCAGGTGCAGCGCCGACAGCACCGCGCCCGCGGGCTCCTGGAAGTGGACCATCACGCCATCGCCCAGCCACTTCACCGGCACCCCGCCATACTCCCGTGAGGACCGGTCGACCAGCACGGCCAGGGACGCGGCCAGCTCGGCGGCGGCCTGGTCACCGCGCTCTTCGGTCAGCCGCGTGTAGTCCACCAGGTCCAGGAAGGACATCGCTGGGACCCGCCCCGGCCGCCCGAGCACCCCGGCCGACTCCAGCTCGTGCTCGATGTCCTCGACCAGGTCCTCGGTCCACACCACCTCCTGCTGCCTGCGGTAGATGCCCATGAGCGCGCGGTCCACCAGCGGCAGGAACGCGGTTGCCAGTTGGGAGGCCAGCTCCATGACTGTCCGCTGGTCGGCGCCGGACATCCGCGCCGGCCCAGTGAACCGTGCCCGGTAGGCCTCGTGCTCGACGTTGGCGGCCAGCCGCAGGCCCTCCGCGTAGGCCCGGCCGAGCCGGGTCAGCCAGGCCAGGTCCAGGACTCCCGTGGACAGGCCCAGCTGCAGCAGCGGGACCACCTCCAGCTCGTCCTCCCTGATCAGCTCCTCCGGCGCCGCCCTGGCGAACCCCATCGAGTCCAGGGCACCGCCGAGCGTGTCCAGCGGTATGCCCGTCTCCTGGCTCACCGCTCGGTAGGTCCGCGACGAGCGCACCGCCCACCGCCGGTACGGGGCGGCCTCCAGGAACGCAAACGACAGCCGGCCCGCCCGGACCGCCGCCGCGATCGCCTCCATCGGCAGCCCGGCCCGCTCGCACGCCATGGCCAGGCGGACCTTCTGCACATCGGTCTCAAGGAAAGGGCCGGCGCCGTCCCGGGGCACCAGGATGCCGAGATCCACCAGCCGGTCGACCTCCACTGCTGTCACGCCGACCAGGTCGGCTAGCTCGGATGCCGACAGCCCGTTCATGCCGCTGTCATCCCATTGCGGTTTCATCGGGGTCCAGCCGACGCACACAGATCAGGCACAGCCCAAGGTCGCGGACCTTGACCAGCAGCCCGTGCAGGGCGGGCTGATCAGCCACCAGCCCAGAGATGACCGTCTGGCTGCCCTCGCTCTTGACTTGGAGGTCCTCGAACCAGGCCGTCCAACGGCTGTCGAGGACCCCCTCGACGCGGATCTCGTACCGCGTCGGCGATCCCGAGCCGCTCACACCCGCCGCCCCCCTTGCCAGAGCGTCTGGTCGTCGGCCTTTGCGAGGCGTGCCTGGATGAGCCCGGGAACGGCGTCCCTGATCGCGGCGACCAGGGCGGCCCGCTCGGCGAGCACCGCCTGGGTGTGGGCCGGGTCGATCGTGCAGCGGGCGAGCCTGAGCGCCGCCATTTCTCTCCTCCTGTCGGTGCGCGTTGCTGTCACCCAGCACGCTAGAAACGATCCCTTGGTCGGGCATCACCCGAAGGTGCATATGCCGGGTGGAATCTTGCGTTGCGGCTCTGGGCACGAAGGTGCCGCCGGGCCGGCAATTTAGGCTCGACAACCCCCAAGCGGCCCGTCGAGTCATGGTGGGCCTTCGGTGGCTCCTTTTGCTGAGCCGGTTGTGGCGCTGGCCATAGCGGCCTTCGCCTGGCCAGCCGGCCACGCGTCAGCCTTCAATGGGCTCGACGATCGTCGCGCCTCCCGACACGACGAGGTCGGGGTACTCGAGCAGCTTGAACTGCTCGAGGGGGTTGCCGCGGACGCCGATGAGATCGGCGGGAGCACCCTCGACCAGCCGCCCAAGCGGCGCCAGCCCCAGATGCTCCCCCGCCCGCGCCGTCGCGGCCGACAACACCTCGGGCGGCGTCAGCGCGCCATGGCCGGCGTGGAGCATGAGCTGCAGCTCCTGGGCGTCGATGCCCCAGGGCACATCGGTGTGGCCCAGATCGGTGCCGTACAGCAGCCGGATCCCCGCCTGGACCAGCCGGCTGGCGTTGTCGGCGACACCCGTGCAGTGCGACTGGGTGTCCAGCGTGCTCACCACCCGCACGCCCGCGGCCGCCGCGCGTGCGACCAGCTCGGGCGAGATCGGCTCGCAGGGGACATGGGCCCACTCGTCCACACCCGCCTCCAGCGCCAGCTCGGCGCCCTCGGGCCCGCTGAGATGGACGGCGACGATGCGGCCGTGCGCGTGAGCCGCCTCGACGATCGCCCGGACCACCTCGAGCGAGGGGATCGGCCACGGCGGCGGGGCGCCGAGCTGGTGCCCGCTCCATGGGGCGCCCGGCGAGCCGCCCGGCTCCAGGGCGATCTTGATCAGCGCGGCACCGCCGGCGATGAGCCGGCCGACGGCCGTGCGGGCGGTCTGGACGTCGGGCACCTCCAGTCCGGCGCCGGGGCCGAACACCGGGATCGGGTAGCCGCCGGGTGCGGTGAGGATCGGCCCGGCGCTCAGCACGCGCAGCCGCCCATCGCCGCCGGAGGGTGCCACCAGCGGGCCGCCGGTGTCGCGAACTGTGGTGAGGCCGTGCCGCAGGATCTTGTCGGGTGGGACCTGCCCAAGCAGCGGATGGCCATGCAGGTCGATGAAGCCGGGCAGCAGCGTACCGGCAAAGCGGATGAGCTGGCCTTGGCCGGAGAGGCGGTCGGCCGGTGCCACGGCCGCGATCCGATCACCGGAGACCGCGACCGCGTGGTGCTCGAGCACGCGGGTGCCGTCGAAGATCCGATCCGCGGTGATGACGTACCGGTCGCCGAATCGTGGCCGTGCGGGCTCGCCTGTGGCGGGCCTGGCGTGCGCCTGGCGTGTGGTCATGCTGGCTCGTCCTTTCATTGGGGCCTGGCTCCTGCGAGGACGGTACGAGCCCGCGTTGCTGGGGTCGTCACCCGAAGGTGCACATGCCAGGTGGAATCTTCCGCAGCCGGCCAGGCACGAAAGTGCCGCCGCGATCGACGACGAGCGCCGCGCTAGGACAGCAGGCCCAGCTCCCGCGCCCGCGCCACCGCCTCGGTACGGTTGGCCGCGCCGAGCTTGTCCAGCACCCGGCCGACGTGCTTTTTGACCGTGTCGAGGCTGACCACCAGCTCCCCGGCGATGCGCTGGTTGGACCGCCCCGCGGCCAGCAGCCCCAGCACCTGCAGCTCACGGTCGGTCAACTGCTCGACCAGGCCGGGCACCGCCGCGGCGCCACCACGCCCGGCGTGGGTGGCGTCGAAGGCTCGCAGCAGCCGCGCCAGGCAGTCCAGTGGCACGCCGCCAGCAGCGGACTGCGCTGTGCGCTGGGCGGCGACCAGCCGGCCCAGCAGGGCGCCCATCGGCGCGCCCTCGTCGGCGAACACCCGCACATAGCCCTGCGGGCAGGCCAGCGTGAGCGCCTCGGCCAGCACCGCCACCGCGGCGGCCTCGTCGCCGCCGCCGGCCAGCGCCAGCGCCCGCAGCGCCTGGATCTCGATCAGGCTGCCCAGCCGGCCCTGCGCCCTCGCCGCGGCGTGCAGCCGCCCCAGCAGCCCCAGGGCCTGGTCGGGCCGGTCCTGGGCGAGCAGCACCCGCGCCAGCACGAGGTACTCCGGCTCATGGGGATAGCTCGGGTCGTCGTCGGCGCCAAGGCCGCGCTGCTCGGTCCAGCGGACGGCCGCGGCGAGGTCGCCGCGGGCCAGCAACAACCGCGCCCGCAGGGCTGGGGCAGGGTTGAGCAGGGTGGCAACGCCACGGCTCGGCGCGACCCCCTCAGCCTCATCGATGGCCTCCAGCGAGCCGGCCAGATCCCCCTGGACCTGCCGGATCCACGCCAGGGTGGCCAGGCCCGTGGCCAGCGGCGGGGTGTAGACGAGCTGGCGGCACCGCGCGATGCCCTCGGTGACGTGCTCCAGGGCGGTGTCCAGCTCGTTCCGCTGGTAGGCCACCTCAGCCATGCCCACCCGCGCGATGCCCGCGCTGGGCAGGGCCGGCTGGCCGAGCGGTGCAGTCATCTCCAGCGCCTGCTGGTAGGTTCCAAGCGCCGCGTCCAGGCGGCCCTGGGCGCGCTGGACCAGGCCGAGGTGATGGCAGCCCCGCACGGCCAGGTAGCGCTCGCCGGCCGCCCGCCACCGGGCGGTGCTCGACGACAATGCGCGCTCGGCCTCGGCGAGCCGGCCGCGCAGCCACTCGGCCACGGCCAGATGCCACCGAGCGGCTGAGTCCAGCATCCACTCGTCCTCGCCGAGCTCGGCCAGCGCCCGGGAGGCGAACGCGACCGTGCCCTCCGCGTCGCCGCGCAAATACGCGAGCCAAGCACGATCGACCGCAATCGCGGCGGGGACGTTGGCCAGCAGACTGGCGGCTCTGCCGACAGAAGGCTCGAAAGGCTCATCGGCAGCAGCCGCGAACGCGCGCTCGGCGGCATCCAGCGGCGGCTCGATCGCTTCCATATCGCCACCGACGAGCGCCATGAACGTCTGCGCCAGGCACAGCCGCGGACGGGACCAGACCAGCTCAGCAGGGAGCATCGCAAGCCACCGCCGCACTGTGGCGCCCTCGCCCGGCAGGAACAACGCGTCGAAGTACTGCTCGATCAGCCGCGCCGCCCAGGCGGCGTCCCCAGCGGCCAGGCCGTGGCGGACCGCCTCGTCGGCCAGCCCATGCGCCTCCAACCAGGCGGCCGCGGCCCGGTGCAGCTCGGGCACCCGCTCGGGCTGCTGTTGCTGCAGGCGTGCTCGCAGCAGGTCGGCGAACAGCTGGTGGTAGCGCCACCAGCCACGCACCTCATCCAGCGGCACCAAAAACAGGTTGGCCCGCTCGATCCCCTCCAGCAGCCGCTGGCTGTCAGTGCGGCCGGTGACCGCATCACACAGCCCACCGCTCAGCCGCTCCAGCACCGACGACACTAGCAGGAAGCCGCGCACCGGCTCCGGCTGGCGGTCCAGCACCTCCTCGGCCAGATAGTCCAGCACGTAGCGGTGGCTGCCGGAAAACGACGCCACGAACCCGGCGACGTCGGCCTGTCCCCGCAGTGACAGCCCGGCCAGCTGCAACCCCGCCACCCACCCCTCGGTCCGCGCCGTCAGCGCGGCCACGGCGCCGTCGGGCAGGTCGGGCCCGACCGCCTCGCGGAGCAGCGCCCCGGCCTCCTCGGACGTGAACCGCAGGTCAGCATCGCGCAGCTCGGCAAGCTGCCCGCCAGCCCGCAGCCGCGCCAGCCCAAACGGCGGGTCGACGCGGCTGGCCAGCACCAGGTGCAGGCCCGGTGGGCGATGCTCCAGCAGGAACCCAAGCGAGGCGTGCACCGGCCGGGCGTCGACCAGGTGGTAGTCGTCCAGAACCAGCACCACCTGGTCGGGCTGGGTGGCCAGCTGGTTGATCAGCGCCGTCACCAGCCCCTCAAACGACGCCGGGGCGGGCGGCCCGAGCAGCGGGGCGACCTGCTCGGCGATCCCCGGGCGCGCCCGGTCCAGCGCGGCGACCACGTGCCGCCAGAACCGCGCCGGGTCGTTGTCGCCTTCGTCCAGCGACAGCCAGGCGACCGGCCGCCGGCTCTGCCGGGCCCAGTTGGCCAGCAGGCTGGTCTTGCCGAACCCGGCCGGCGCGCACACCAGCAGCAGCCCCCGCGCCAGCCCCTCCTCCAACCGCTCCAACAG
>Ga0070698_100004478_pt1 | contig 15359 bp, 17 predicted proteins | sample KBSK1502metaG_FD_65477 | JGI IMG/M metagenome (GOLD analysis project Ga0070698, IMG submission 65477) | Corn, switchgrass and miscanthus rhizosphere microbial communities from Kellogg Biological Station, Michigan, USA - KBS K1-50-2 metaG | ecosystem: Host-associated > Plants > Roots >...
GCAGATCACGAAAGAGGGCTATCTCCGTGGAAAGCGCAACGACTGAGCTGCCTCGTCTGCCTGGGCTCGAGGTCGCCGAGACCAAGGCCGAGCTGAAGCCCGATCACTGGATCGAGCGTGGTCCGTCCAAACGGCTGATGCTCTTCTCCGGGCGGTCGCATCCGGATCTCGCGCAGAAGATCGCCGACAAGCTCGGCGTCCAGGTCGGCGACATTTCGCTGCGCAGCTTCGCGGACGGGAACACGTACTGCCGCTACGAAGAGTCGATCAGAGGTGCTGACCTGTTCATCGTCCAGACGAGCTCTCCGCCTGTCGACAAGCACCTGATGGAGCTCCTGATCATGATCGATGCCGCGAAGCTGGCGTCGGCGAAGCGCATCACGGCGGTGCTGCCCCTCTATCCGTATTCGCGCCAGGACAAGAAATCACGGCCCCGCGAATCGATCACTGCGAAGCTCGTGGCGGAGATGATCCAGTCCGCCGGCGCCGACCGGGTTTTGACGATGGACCTGCACGCCGGGCAGATTCAGGGTTTCTTCGAGGTGCCGGTCGATCACATGACGGCGTTGCCGATGCTCGCGCAGTACTTCCGGGATCTCGGGCTGGCCGAGGAGCTCGTCGCCGTTGCCCCGGACACAGGCCGCACGCGGCTGGCAGGCAAGTTCGCCGAGATGATCGGCGGCGACCTCGCCGTGCTGCAGAAAGACCGGCCGGCTCACAACGTTGCCCGCGTCACCAATGTGATCGGCGATGTCGACGGCAAGTGCGCGGTCATGACCGACGACATGATCGATACAGCCGGGACGCTCGTCGCCGGCGCTCAGTTCCTCAAGGACCGAGGTGCGACCAAGGTCTTCGCGTGCGCAACCCACGGGATCTTCTCTCCGCCTGCGATCGAGCGGATCGAGGAAAGCCCGCTGGACAGCGTGGTCGTCACCGACACCGTGCCAATCGATCCTCTCACCAAGCCCGAGCGCGTGACCGTCCTGACCGTGGCGGACATCCTGGCGGAGACGATCCACAACGTCTTCGCCGACGACTCGGTCTCGGCCATCTTCGGCGACATGAACGCGCTCTTCTAACTGCCGGCTGCGTACTAGCCGTCTTCAAATCGAGTAGCTACGATTCGCGGCCGTTGTGGCCGGTGAACGAATCAAGCTGGAGGTCAAGGAGCGCGAGCGGAAGGGCTCTGCCGAGGCCCGGCGGCTCCGCAAGGCCGGCTACGTGCCAGGCGTCCTCTATGGCAGGGGGAAGCCCTCTCATGCAATTTCCGTGCCCGAGCGCGAGCTGCGCAGGGTCCTGACCCGTCAGGCCGGCCTCCACGCCATCCTCGACGTGGTCCTCGAAGGGCAGTCGACGAGCCACGCGTCGATTCTCAAGGACTACCAGCAAGACCCGATTCGCGGCCATATCTCGCACATCGACCTCCAGGAAGTGCGCCTGGACAGGCCGATCCAGGCAAGCGTGGCTGTGCAGCTCGTCGGCGAACCGACTGGGGTCAAAGAGGGCGGTGTGCTCTCCCAAGTCCAGCGAGAGATCAATGTCGAGGCGTTGCCGATGGAGATTCCGGAGCACATCGACCTCGATGTCAGCGGGATGGCGATCGGCGACGCGCTCCGGCTCGCCGACCTGGCTCCGCTGGACGGGGTCACCTACCTCGACAATCCAGACGAGACCGTCCTCGCGACGGTGACTCTTCCGACCCGCGAGGTCGAGCCCGAGCCCGAGGAAGTCGAGGAAGGCGAGCTGCCCGAGGGCGAGGTTCCGGAAGGCGAGGAGGCTGCGGCCGCCGAGGGCGAGGGTCCCGCCGAGGCAGGCTCGGCCGAGGGCGAGCCCCGCACAGAAACGTAGATGCGCCTTCCGTGGCGCCGGGGCGAACGCGCCTCGTCGCTCGATCTGCTCGTCGTCGGCCTGGGCAATCCCGGGCGGGAATACGAGGCGCACCGCCACAACGTCGGTGCCATGGTCGTGGACGAGCTCGGGCGGCGACACGGCGCGTCCTGGAAGGGCAAATTCTCCGGCCGGCTCGCGGAGATACGCGTCGACGGCCACCGCGTCGCTCTGTTGAAGCCTGAGACGTACATGAACGAGTCGGGCCGCTCGGTCGGGGCGGCGGCGCGCTTCTATAAGCTCGAGCCGGACGCGGTTCTGGTCGTGCACGACGAGATCGATCTCGAACGCGGCCGCCTGCAGGCACGCAAGGGTGGCGGGCTCGCCGGGCACAACGGCCTGCGCTCGATCGCTTCACACCTCGCCTCTCCGGAGTTTCTCCGCCTACGCGTAGGCGTGGGGCGCCCGGGCCGGGGAGACCCGCGCTCACCGGCGGACTACGTCCTCTCGAATTTCACTCCGGAGGACGACGCCGAAGCGCTGGTCGCCCGCGCGGCTGACGCGGTCGAGACGCTCGACGCCGAGGGCCTAGAACCGACGCAGGCTCAGTACAACTGAGACGGCTACCATCGATAGGCCGAACCCCTCCGGTTCGGCCTTTCGTCATGGACCAGCCGATTCTCCATCCGTTCGTCGAGGAGCTCCGCCAGAGCGATCGACTGCGCGGTTTCGCGCAGGCGTTTCCCACGGCGGCCCGCGTGTCCGAGCCGGCGCTGCCTTTACTGCTCGCTGCGCTCCACGAAGAGCTCGCGCGCCCGCTCGTCGTCCTCGCGCCCGAGGATCAGGACGCACGTGACGCGGCCGAGGCTGCCGCATGGTTCCTCGGTGACGACCGCGTCGCGATGCTGCCGAGCCGGGGAGTTCACTGGAGCTCCGGGCTCGACCCGGCGCCGCACCTCGTCGGCGAGCGGGCCCGAGCCCTCGACGTCCTTGCTGCAGGTGGTCTCATCGTGGCCTCGGCTGCTGCGCTCGCCGAGCCCATGCCTCCTTTGCGGGCACGCCCGGCGCCGATCCGGATCTCCGCCGGTGAGGAGATCAGCCTCGAGCAGCTCGCCGAATCCCTCGCACTCGCCGGCTACGAGCGCGTCGAGCGCGCCGATGAGCGCGGCCAGTTCGCGGTACGCGGCGGCATAGTCGACGTCTTTCCCGCAACGGGCCGCGAGCCGCTTCGGGTCGAGTTCTGGGGCGACGAGGTCGAGCAGATCCGGGCCTTTTCACCGTTCACCCAGCGGGCCCTGCACCCATTGGAGTCGGCGGTCGTCTATCCCGCAGTCGAGCGTCGCCTCGATCTCGTCGAGACCACGCTGACCGACTATGACGAACCGATTGCTGTGCCGAACGACCTGTCACTGCCCCTGCCGGCCGGGCCGGACCTCGTCTGGCAGCCAGACGAGGTGAGGGCGGTGTGGGAGGAGGAAGCCCTCGAACCGATAGCGCTCGGGCGCGCGGCGAAGCTCGACTCCCTGCCGGCGAATCAGCCGTTCGCCTTCGAGGCGCAGCGGCCCGCCCTCGTGGCTCGCGGGCTTGCGGAGGCTGAGAACGAGCTGTCGGCGTTCGTCCGAGCGGGACAGCGTGTGGTGGTTGCCTTTCCCCACCTCGGCGAGGCGCTCCGCCAGCAGAACCTCTTGCGTCGCGCGGACGCCCGCATCCTCGAGGCGGGCGAGGACCTGCCCCGTGAAGCCGAGCTTCTGTTCGCGGTTTCGTCCGCGCGTCGTGGCTTCGTGTGGCGCGAGCTCGGACTCGTCCTGCTCCCCGAGACTCAGGTCTTCCGCAAGCGACCTCCACGCGAGCGTCGCGTAGGCGGACGTTCACTACAGTCCTTCGCCGACCTCCGCACAGGGGACTACGTCGTCCACGAGGACCATGGCGTCGGCAAGCTGCTCGGCTTCGAGACCAAAGAGGTCGCGGGCGTGACGCGCGACTATCTCTTCCTCGGCTTTCGGGGCGACGACCGGCTCTACGTTCCTCACGAGCAGCTGGGCAAGGTCTCGCGCTACATCGGCGCCGACACGACCATGCCTGCACTCTCGAAGCTGGGCGGAAAGGCGTGGGAGAATCTCAAGAACCGAGCGCGAGAATCGGTTCGGGAGCTCGCCGGAGAGCTGCTTGCGCTCTACGCGCAGAGGCAGCGGGCGCCCGGCTTTGCCTATGACCTCCGGCACGAATACCTCGAGCGACTGGAGGGCGAATTCCAGTACCGCGAGACGCCGGACCAGCAGGCAGCAATCGAGGCGGTCAAGGAGGACCTCGAAGCGCCACGCCCGATGGACCGGCTCGTCTGCGGCGACGTCGGCTTCGGAAAGACCGAGGTCGCGATTCGGGCTGCCTTTGCCGTCGCCGTCAACGGCAAGCAGACGCTGATGCTTGCCCCGACGACCATTCTCGCGGAGCAGCACTGGCACACGTTCCGTTCGCGCTACCGCGACTTTCCCGTTCGCGTCGAGATGGTCTCGCGCTTCCGTTCGCCGAAGGAGGTCAAGCGGGTGCTGGCGGACTTCCAGGACGGGAAGGTCGATGTCCTGATCGGGACGCACCGGATCTTGAGCCGCGACGTGATTCCAAAAGAGCTCGGGCTCGTCATCCTCGACGAGGAGCAGCGCTTCGGAGTCGCACAGAAGGAATTGCTCCGCTCATTGCGGCTCGAGGTCGACGTTCTGACTCTAAGCGCGACTCCGATTCCTCGCACTTTGCACATGTCCCTCTCTGGGCTACGCGACATCTCGATCATCGAGACGCCGCCTGAGGGCCGCCGCCCGATTCGCACCACGGTGGGCGAGTACGACGAGGAGCTGATCAAGCTCGCGCTCGAGCGCGAGGTCGAGCGCGAGGGCCAAGCCTTCTATTTGCACAACCGCGTCGAGACGATCGACGAGGCGGAGGAGAAGCTTCGCCAGCTCGCGCCGAATCTCCGCTTCCTGGTCGCTCACGGGCAGATGCGCGAGCGTGAGCTCGAGGAAAAGATGCACTCCTTCCTTCGAGGTGATGCGGACGTGCTCGTCTCGACGACGATCATCGAGTCGGGCCTCGACATCCCGCAGGCGAACACGCTGATCGTCGAGCGCGCCGACCAGCTCGGCCTTTCGCAGCTGTACCAGATCCGCGGCCGGGTCGGCCGATCCGACCTCACCGCGCACGCGTACCTCTTCTATCCCGATATGTCCGAGCTCACGCCCGAGGCACGCGCCCGCCTCGCAACGCTCGCGGACCACACCGAGCTCGGCGCCGGTTTCGCGATTGCGATGCGCGATCTCGAGATTCGGGGCGCCGGCAACCTGCTCGGCGACGAGCAATCTGGTCACGTCGCCGCGCTCGGCTTCGAGCTGTACGTCGAGCTCCTCGCTGAGGCGGTGGCCGAGCTCTCCGGGGAGCGCCGCGTGGTCACGCGACCCGTGCGCGTCGACGCACGCGTGGACGCGTACGTCCCGGTCGACTACATCGCCTCCGAGGCGTTGAAGATCGACCTCCACAGGCGACTTGCACTCACCGAGTCGGAGGACGAGCTCCGCGAGCTCCAAGCTGCAACGGAGGATCGGTTCGGCCCGCTGCCCGAACCGGTGGAGAACCTGTTCCTGATCCAGGAGGCGAAGCTCAAGCTTGCCGTCGTGGGTGCGGACTATCTCGTCTTCCGCGGGGGGAAGGCGAGCGTCGGCCGGATGGTGCTCGGGTCGGAAGAGCTCCGCGATCTTCGCCGGCGTGTCGATACCGCCGTCTACACGACGGCCAACCACGAGGTCAGCCTGCGCGAGGAAGGCTTCCCGCAGGCACTCCGACTTGTCGATGCTATACTGGCCGCGCGCCGGGCAGCGTGACGATTCCGCTGCATATGGCGCTTTTTCCATGAAACGACTCGCTTTCCTTGCGTTGTGTTCGCTCGCCCTGGTCGCAGGAGGCTGCGGCGGATCGACGAGCGCGAGCCTCAATTCGAACGACGTCGCCGTCGCCGGGTCGAACCAGATCACGAAGGACCAGTTCACGTCGCTGATGGCACGCGCGAAGAAGAGTTACGACTCGCAGAAGCGGCCCTTCCCGAAGCCTGGCTCGACCGAGTACGAGCAGCTCAAGGGCCAGGCCGTCACCTTCCTCATCCAGCAGGCGGAGTTCGAGCAGGAGGCTGCGAGTCTGGGTATCAAGATCACGGACGACAAGGTCAACAAGCGCATCGATCAGCTGAAGAAGCAGTTCTACGGCAACAGCGATGAGCGGTACAAGAAGACGCTCGCACAACAGGGCCTGACCGAGGCTCAGGCGAAAGATGCGGTCCGGGCACAGCTGATCTCAGAGGAGCTCTTCAAGAAGGTCACCGACAAGGTCAAGGTCTCGGACAAGCAGATCAAGGACTACTACGACACGCACAAGGCGCAGTACCAGCAACCGGAGACCCGCGACGTGCGCCACATACTCGTCCAGAAGAAGGCGCTGGCCAATCAGCTGTACGCGAAGCTGAAGAGTGGCGCGAACTTCGCGAAGCTCGCCAAGAAGTACTCGAAGGACCCCGGCTCGGCCTCGAACGGAGGCAAGCTCACCGTTTCGAAGGGCCAGACGGTCGCGGCCTTCGACAAGACGGCGTTCGCGCTGAAGAAGGGTGAGCTCTCGCACCCCGTGCGGACGCAGTACGGGTACCACATCATCCAGGCCCTGTCAGAGATCAAGCCACCCCAGAAGACGCCCCTCAGCAAGGTGAAGCAGACGATCAAGCAGCAGCTCGAGGACCAGCAAAAGAGGGACGCCATGACCAAATGGGTCGAGGACACGAAGAACCGCTACTGCAAGTCCCGGATCAAGTATCAGGTCGGCTACGCGCCGAATCCTGATCCTTGTCTGACGACGGGGACGACGACGAGTAAGTGACGCTCGGGCGGACGCTCGAGGATCTTCAGGAACTGACCGAGCGGCTTCGCCGCGAGTGTCCGTGGGATCGCGAGCAGACGGAGCGCACGATCGTCCCGCACACCGTCGAAGAGGCTTACGAGGTTGCCGACGCCGCCATCGGGCGTGACGATGCCAAGCTCGCTGACGAGCTGGGTGATCTCCTGTTTCAGGTCTATTTCCTGGCCCTCCTCCTTACTGAGAGGGGCTATCCCGGGCTCGAGGAGATAGCCCGTGGCGTTCACGACAAGCTCGTGCGCCGGCATCCCCACGTCTTCGGCGACGCGGAGGCTCGGACCGCCGGACGCGTGCGCGAGCGATGGGAGGAGATCAAGCGCACCGAGGAGGCACGCGAAGGGATCTTCCACGACGTGCCGGAGTCACTGCCGGCGCTCCTCTACGCCCGCAAGGTCCAGCGTCGCGCCGCCGCGATCAACTTCGAGTATCCCGATGTGGCGGGAGCGCTCGCAGATCTCGAGGACGAGCTGCGGGAGCTCAAGGAGGCCCTCACCGAGGCAGGTGAGCCGGCGCCCGAGACCGAGCCGGATTCTCACGTGTTCGAGGAGCTGGGGGACGTGCTCTTCGCCTCCGTAAACGTCGCCCGTCGCCTGAACGTGGATCCAGAACTGGCGCTCAGGACGATGACGCGTCGCTTCGTCGCACGCGTCCAGAGGGCGGAGGGGTACGCCGCCGAGGAAGGGAAGGACTTCACCAGGCTGGCGCTCACGGAGCAGGACCGTTACTTCGACCGAGCCAAAGAGGAGTTCGAATGAGCTCGGCGATCGGGCGAGTGCACGCGCGGCAGATTCTCGACTCGCGAGGGAATCCGACGATCGAGGTGGACGTCGTGCTCGGCTCTGGCGCGCTCGGCCGCGCAGCGGTGCCATCCGGAGCGTCGACGGGCAAGTTCGAGGCCGTCGAGCTGCGCGACGGCGACGAGACCGGGTACCGCGGCAAGGGAGTCCTCCGCGCCGTCAGGAACGTCGAGACCGAGATCGCAGCCGCGGTGACGGGGCTCGACGCCGAGGATCAGCGCGCGGTCGACTCGGCGCTGATCGAGTTGGACGGGACGAAGAACAAGTCCCGCCTCGGTGCGAATGCCATCCTTGGCGTCTCCCTGGCGACTGCGAAGGCCGCTGCCGCCAACGCCGGCGTCAGCCTCTTCCGCTGGGTCGGCGGCGCGCACGCGAACGTGCTGCCCGTACCGCTGATGAACGTGATCAACGGCGGCGCCCACGCTCAGAACTCGCTCGACCTGCAGGAGTTCATGGTCGTCCCTGCGGGGGCAGACTCCTTCGCCGAAGGCCTCCGCATCGGCGCGGAGACGTTTCACGCCTTGAAGGACGTCCTGCACGAGCGCGGGCTTTCCACGGGCGTCGGTGACGAGGGTGGCTTCGCTCCCGAGCTGGATTCGACCGTTGCGGCGGTCGAGGCGGTACTCGAGGCGGCCGAACGGGCCGGGCACCGAGACCGCGTCGCGATCGCGCTCGATCCGGCGTCGACGGAGCTCTTCCGCGACGGGAGCTACCGCCTCGAGCGGGCGGGCCAGGTGTTGAGCTCGGACGAGCTGATCGAGCTCTACGCCTCGCTGGCCGATTCGTATCCGGTCGTCTCGATCGAGGATGGGCTGGCGGAGGACGAGTGGGTCGCGTGGAAGGCAATGACGGCGCGACTCGGCGACCGGGTCCAGCTCGTGGGCGACGACCTCTTCGTCACCAACGTCGAGCGCCTGCAGCGGGGCATCGACGAGGGTGTCGCGAACGCGATCCTCCTGAAAGTCAATCAAGTCGGCACGCTGACCGAGACGCTCGATGCGATCGAGCTCGCCCGCTCGAACGATTATGGGTGCGTCATCTCACACCGGTCCGGCGAGACGGAAGACACGACCATCGCCGACCTGGCTGTCGCTACGGGCGTGGGACAGATCAAGACCGGCGCGCCGTCGCGGACGGACCGCGTCGCGAAGTACAACCAGCTCCTTCGGATCGAAGAAGAGCTCGGCGACGCAGCCGTCTACCCGGGCTGGGCTGCTTTCCCACGCGCGCGTCGCTGTTAGTTCGACGCGAGCAATGACATACCGCGCCGCTACTCTGAGCGGATGGCCGCCGTGTCGCCGCGCCGGACGAAGATAGTCGCGACCGTCGGTCCTGCTTGCGCGACCCCGGAGATGGTGGGGGCGCTCGCCGACGCGGGTATGGATGCCGCCCGGCTCAATCTCTCGCACGGAACTCACGACGAGCACGCCGCGCGGGCCCAGCTGATCCGGGACGTCGAGAAGGATGTCGGCCGGCCGCTGGCATTGATCGCCGATCTCCAGGGCCCCAAGTTCAGGGTCGGTGTCCTCGACGAGCCGTTGTCGCTGACGCAGGGAGAAGAGGTCGTTGTCGTCGTCGCGGAAAACGGAGCGCGGAACGGTGAGCTGCCGATCGCTCCCGCCGCGATCGGCGAGGTTTGGCGGCCCGGGCACGAAGTGCTCGTCGACGACGGCATGGTTCGTCTCCGGATCGAGAAGGTGGAGTCCGGCCGGGCCCGGTGTGGTGTGGTCGTGGGCGGCCTAGTCACTTCGCACAAGGGCGTGAACCTCCCCGGCATCCCGATTCCGATTCCCTCGCTCACGCGCAAGGACCTCGAAGACCTCGAGTTCGCGCTCGAGGTTGGTTGCGACTTCGTCGCACTCTCGTTCGTTCGCTCCCCCGCCGACGTCCGTGACCTCAAGGCACTGCTGGAGCAGGAGAAGTCGACCGCGCACGTGATCGCGAAGATCGAGAAGTCCGAGGCGGTGGACGCCCTCGACGACATCCTGTCCGAGGCCGACGCAGTGATGGTGGCGCGTGGCGACCTGGGTGTAGAGATCGGTGCCGCCGTCGTCCCGCTCGTGCAGAAGCGGATCATCCTCAAGGCGCTGGAGTCCGGTAAGCCCGTAATCACTGCGACGCAGATGCTCGAATCGATGATCCACCACCCGGAGCCGACGCGGGCGGAGGCGAGTGACGTCGCGAACGCAATCCTCGATGGAACGTCTGCCGTCATGCTCTCGGGAGAGACGGCCGTCGGCGAGTTTCCGATCCAGGCGGTTCAGACGATGGACAGGATCGCCCGCGCGGTCGAGCCGAGCCTGGGCTACCGGCACGAGCTTCCCGACGCGACCGAACATCCCACGATCGGCAACGCGATGTCGAACTCCGCATGTGACTTGGCAGAAGCGCTCGGGGCGGTCGCGATTCTCGTCCCGACGTTCACCGGCCGTACCGCTTCGGCGGTCGCCCGCCTTCGACCCCGTAGGCCGATCGTCGCTCTGACGCACAAGCTCTGGTCGGTGCATCAGATGGCGATCGAGTGGGGCGTCACGCCGATCTGGATTCCGGAGTGCCGTGACGTCGAGGATCTCTGGAATCGCTCGATCGATGCGGCTCGAACTGCCGGCCTGGTGGACAGCGGCGACACGGTCGTGATCACGGCCGGCACGGCCGTGAACATTCCGGGCTCGACCAACGTCATCAAGGTAGACGTCATCTAACGCACTGCGCGAAGCAGGACGGAGGACGTGCCCAGCGAACCGGGCCGCATGGCGGCCAGCCGTTCTCGTCGTCCCCCTGTAGCGACGCTCGCCAAGCGCTGGCTTGCGGTCGTCGGAATCGTTCTCATCGGCTACGCGTACTACCACCCTTTGCGCAGCTGGCTCCAGGCACGTCAGGAGCTTTCCTCGCGCCGCCATGAGGTGGACCAGCTGGCTGCCGAGCGACGCGTCCTCGAGCAGCGCCTGCAAGCATCGACGGGCGTGGACGAGCTGGCGCGCGAGGCACGACGGCTTGGCTTCGTCCGGCCGGGCGAACATCTCTTCATCATCAAAGGCATCGCCGCGTGGGAGAAAGCCCACACTACGATCGCGGGAGATGGAAACTGACCGTGCCGTCGTCGAGCGGCAGCTAGGCCGTCAGCCGCGCGCTTTCCGCCGGGTTGCCGTCCGCTGTCCGTTCGGGTGCCCGGCCGTGACCGAGCAGGATGCGTACGACGACACGGGAGCGCCGTTCCCAACCATGTTCTGGCTCACCTGTCCTCAGCTCGTCGTCGCGGTGTCCCGTCTCGAGGCGGCCGGCGGGGTTGAACGGTGGTCCCGGGTGGCCGCCGGCGACGCGGCGCTGGCCGCCGCGCTAGAGCGCGGCCACGCGGAGCAACGCGCCCTCCGGCCCGAGCTCGACCTCGGCATCGGCGGCGCGCAGGCCGACGCCGGCAGTCTCAAGTGCCTCCACGCGCACGTGGCCTTTGCGCTGGCTCGGCCCGGCTACGCGCTCGGCGAGCGCATCGTGGCGGAGCTCGAGCCACTCTGGCCGGCGGTCTGCTGTTCGGCTTGACGGCGAGCCGCTATCCTGCCGCGCCCGTGGCGATCGTGACCGAGGCCGTCAGGCGAGAGTGGGAGGAGGGCTACCGCCGCTTCGAGGCGGCCATGCGTGACCCCGTGGCCGGCGAGCGCCTCCAAAGCCAGCTGGAGGTGGTGACTGACGAGTTACGCCGGCGGATCGGACAGACCTTTACCCTCGACGAGCTGGCGGCAGCATATGAGCGTGCCGACGCCTGGGTGCGCCACGTGGTCTCCGAGCACGCGGCGACCCCCGGCTGGCCGAGGAATCTCGCACTGGTCGAGGACGCTGCCTTTTACCTCTACCAGCGCGGCGCGGTCGACTACAGGCCGTGACCGTCAATCCGGTCGAGCGGCTGGAGCGCCGCAGGGGGCGCCGTCGACAAGAGGTGACTCGCTGGGCCATTCGCGCCGCAATCGCCATTGTCGTCTTCGGACTCGGAATCGCCCTCGGCCAGGCGTTGCACGACAATCCGAAGCCGGGTCAGACCATCACGCTGGAGCGAACGCTCCACCTCCCGACGACGGGGACGCCAGGCTCGACGGTGATTCCGTAGTTCCGGACGCTAAGAACGCGCATATTTGGGTAGATTTGCGGGGCGATGGCGGCCCAAGACCCCGGTGGAACCCGGCGTTCGAGTCTAGGCGGGGAGAATGACTGGCTGACGCTCGGCCAGGCTGCGAAGTTCCTCGGAGTTGCGCAGAGCACGATCCGAAAGTGGTCGGACCTTGGCCGCGTCCCAGCTTTCTATACCCCCGGAGGTCACCGTCGTTACAAGCGCGGCGATCTGGAGGACTTCCTCGAGAACTCGGGGCCGGGCAAGTCGGAGCGCGGGCCGCTCGTCCTCGTCGTTGACGATGACCCGCAGGTTCGCGAGGTCGTGCGCATCAATCTCGAGCTCGAGGGATATGCCGTTCGCGAAGCCGCTGACGCCGAGGATGGGCTTGCAGCCCTCGAGGACGAGGCGCCGGACCTCATCCTCCTCGACGTGATGATGCCGCAGGTCGACGGCTGGGAGATGCTGCAACGTGTCCAGGAGCGGCACGGATTCGGCTCGATCCCCGTCGTCATGTTCAGCGGGCAGCTCGACGCGGGAAGCGAAGCTGCGGAGCGTGGCGCCCAGGGGTTCGTCGGCAAGCCCTTCGACCTACGGGCGCTGATCGAGCAGACGAAGCAGATCGTTCCCGTCTGATCTCGGCCGACCGTCATCTCGAGCGCTGGGTCGTGCACCACCGCACCGGGTGGCTGAATCCGGTGTTCGAGGGCCTGTCATACGCTGGCAGCTTCGGGCTCGTCTGGATCGTCATCGCCTTGCTGCTCGCCGTCTTTCACCGGCGTTGGGGTCTTTTCGCACTGACCGTGATCGCGATCGCTCTCGCCGACGCGTCGTCCAGAGGTCTAAAGGCCTTGATCGACAGGCCGCGGCCGGCGGTTCGTTACGCCAAGCCGGAACCGCTTGTCGGGACACCACACGACCCATCGTTCCCGTCGGGTCACGCCGCGACGAGCTTTGCCGCAGCCACGATGCTGTCGTTCGCGTTTCCAAGACTCCGCCTCCCGCTGGTGCTGCTTGCGGCGGCGGTCGCTTTCTCCCGTGTGTACGTTGGCGTCCACTACCCGCTGGACGTCATCGGGGGTGCTGCTCTCGGGGTTTTGGTTGCCGCAGCGCTGGCATGGCTGGTGCGAACACGCGCGAGAACTTGCACGTGAGAGTCGGCCGTCAGAGCTCTTCGCCGGCCCGCAAAAGGCCGGCGGCTATGACCGCCAGCGATGCGAGCAGGCTGATGAAGATGCCGATGCCGCGACCCCGCCAGCCGAAGAATTCATCGGGGACGTTGATCAGGCGAATGAGGACGAAGATGGTCGAGAGCGAACCGAGCGCGATCACGACCAGGCTTTCCGGGACGGCGGCGGGAAGCTCGATTCCGGACTCGCGCAAGGCGACGAGCGCCAGAACTGCGAGCCCGATGAAGAAAACCAGCTTGCCCAGTGCCCCGGTGTGCCAGCCGATCACGCTCGTGGTCGGGCCTGCCCCGGAGCCCACGTACCAATCCGTGAACGCAGAGATCGCAAGGACGAGCCCGGAGACCCAGGTGAGGCGCTCACCCCACTCCCAGACGTTCTCGAAGGGCCGCGCAGGGCGGGGCCGCGACGTCTGCCACTCCTGCTCGTCAGGCCGGTTTACGGGATGGGGGTCGGGGGTCTGCATGGCGATGGTGGACCTGGCAGTCTAGGAAGGCACGCGGCAGCGACTACTCTAGGGGGTCGGGATGACGCACGAGACGGGGAGTTCGGGGCCGGTTGGAGAGGATTACGTCGAGTTCTGGGCTGCCGGTCAGGCCGTCAAGGGAGAATTCCACTGCTCGGACTGCGGTTACGGGGTGACGATCGTCTCGTCGCTGCCGGTCTGCCCGATGTGTGGCGGCGAGTCGTGGGAGCGAACCGCGTGGAGCCCGTTCGCGCGCTCGGAGAGGCTGTAGGACCGGGCGCCGGCTAGAGGCCGAAGACCTTCTGGACTTCGTGCCAGAGGGTCAGCATCAGGAAGATCGCCAGGGCCAGCAGGATCGCGAACGTGAGGACGAAGCGCAGACGCGCGTGTGCACGCTCGCGCTGACGGCGAGTGCGCGCGTTGCGGCGCGCTCGGTGGTAGTGATACGCACGGTCGATCGCCTCGGGGTCGATTGGCGGATCCGAAGGCGCCGGCACCGTGCGTCTCGCGGGCTGGGCCACCGCCGGATTCTAGAGGGTCGAGGAGCGCCTTCCGCCCATTCGCCGCTAATTTGGCGGAGCCGTGGTGGGCCAGCCAGGTCAGTCTGGAGCTGAGGCAAGGCCGAGCGGACTCGAAGCGCTCGCCGAGTCCGCGCTCGCCCTGGGCCTGGTTACGAGCCTGCCGGAGGCGATGCGCACGCTGGTCAATGCATTGGCGCGGGCGGTCGATGCGGAGGTGGTCGTGGCGCGGGTCGTCGACAAGGGTCAGAACCGCCTCAACACGGCCGCCGTCGCGACTGCGTCCGCAGCTGTCGCCGCCGAGCTCGAGGGCTCGCGCCTGTCGCTTGACGTCGTGCCCGATGCCGAGGAGTCTGATCCCGAGCGGTTGCCGGAACCCGTCCGGCGTGCCGCGGAGCGGGTGCGCGCCAAGTTCGTCCTCATGCTGCCCGTCCATGTGGACGGTCAGCTCTGTGGAAGCCTCGAGGTGATGCGCGGTCACGTTCCGCTTGACGAAGGCGAGCGACGTCTGGCGCGCCTTGCTGCCGCTCAAGCGGGCCTCGCGATCCGGGCGTTTGATCTGACCGGGTCGCGCGAGTCGGACGTACCTCTGGTCCTTGTCGGCGACGCGCTCGCCGCCGGAGCCGACGATTCGCGGACAGCGGAGGAGGTTGTGCGACTAGCTGTTGAGGCGACAGGCGCTGTATCGGGCCTGCTGTGGTGGCGGGACGGCGATCGGCCGCTCGAGCTGGTTGCTTCGCACGGCTCCAGACCGATCGCCGAGATCCCGTCCGAGACGGACAGCGGCCCGGCCGGAAGGGCGCTCAAGAGCCGGCAGGCGGTCGTCGTCGAGGAACTCGTCAGCGCGCGACCAGGCGACGCGGAATTGTCCGCGACGCTGCAGCTCGGACAGCCGCCGGTCGGGGCGCTCCAGCTGCTCTTCAACGAGAAGCCGACCGAAGAAGAGCTCGCCCTGTTGTCGACATTTGCCGTCCGCGCGGCGAACGCCCTTCGTGCCGGTAGGCGCTCACGGACGGTCGCACTCGAGCTCGAGCGCACGCGTGCGTTGCTGGGCGTCGTCGGCCAGGCGATCTCTCAGCTCTCGCTGGCGCACACGCTGGAGACGTCGGTCGCACGGGTCGCGGAACTTCTCGGCGTCGACCGGCTCGCGGTCTACTTGCTGGGGGAAGAGGGTGCGCTGGATGCCGCTGCCGGCATGGGGCTCACTGGGCCACATGTGCGACTTGCCGAACGCTTGCTCGAGCTCATGCTCGGCCGGTTTCGGTCACGGGAAATTCTCGTTGTCGACGACGTCAGGTCGGACGCACGGTTCGGCGGGGTGGGCGATGCGGCGGCAGAGGCAGGGATCGAGTGCGCCATCGCGCTTCCACTGCTCGTGCAGGAGGACGTCGTCGGTCTGCTTGGTGTCTTTCCGAGGGTGGAGCGTGTGGTGACGGAGAACGAATCGGCCCTGCTCGCAGCGCTCGCCGGGCAGCTGGCTGTCGCGGTCCAGAACGCCCAGCTGCACGAGCGCGCCAA